>Ga0307375_10005513_pt1 | contig 11861 bp, 9 predicted proteins | sample TR1MG_FD_202531 | JGI IMG/M metagenome (GOLD analysis project Ga0307375, IMG submission 202531) | Soil microbial communities from Risofladan, Vaasa, Finland - TR-1 | ecosystem: Environmental > Terrestrial > Soil > Coastal area > Acid sulfate soil | place: Finland: Risofladan, Vaasa | collected... | reverse complement strand
GCAGCGGCCGGTGCTCGCCTGCACGTGGGTGTCGAGTAAATTTGAGGGGCGGTCGCCGGCCGGGCACGCGCTGTTCCGTCTGTTCCTGGGCGGGGCGGGCCGCGGGTCGTTCGTGGAGAGTTCCGAGGACGAACTGTCTGGCATCGTGCGCCGTGAGATGCGCGAGGTCATGGGGATCACCGCCGAGCCGGAACTGGTGCAGGTGAATCGCTTCGACCGCGCGATGCCGCAGTACCATGTGGGGCATCTCGAACGCGTGGCGCGGATCCAGGCGCAGGCGGCCCGGAGCCCCGGGCTCGCGGTGGCCGGGGCCGCCTTCGGCGGGGTGGGCATTCCCGACTGCGTGCGATCGGGCGAGCGCACCGCGGCGGCCGTGGTCGAACTGCTGGCGGCGCGCTTTCCATCCGAATTCCGGAGTACGACGTGACGATCGAGTCCACGCTGTTCATGCGCGCCGCCCGCCATCAGCCGGTGGAGCGCACGCCGGTCTGGTTCATGCGCCAGGCGGGGCGCGTGCTGCCCGAGTACCGCGCCGTGCGCGAGAAGTATTCACTGCTCGAGATCTGCCAGCGGCCGGACGAGTGCACCGAAGTGACGCTGCAGCCCGTGCGGCGGTTGGGGGTGGACGCCGCCATCCTGTTCGCCGACATCATGCACCCGCTCGTCGGGGCCGGCGTGCCGCTGGACATCGTGGACGGAGTGGGCCCGGTGATCCACGCGCCCATCCGCACGGCCCGGGACGTGGACACGCTGCGGCCGTTGGTGCCCGAGGTGGATCTGCCGTACGTGCTGACGACGATCCGGATGCTGAAGGCCGAACTCGGCGATCGCACCCCGCTCATCGGCTTTGCCGGCGCGCCGTTCACCCTCGCGGCGTACCTCATCGAAGGCAAGGCGTCGCGGGAGTTCCTGCGCGCCAAGACGATGATGTATGCGGCGCCCGAGATCTGGCACGAGCTCATGACCCGCCTCACCGACATGGTGATCGTGTTCCTGCGGGCGCAGCGGGCCGCCGGCGTGGACGTCCTGCAGCTGTTCGACAGCTGGGTGGGCGCGTTGTCGCGCAACGACTACGTGCGCTACGTGCAGCCCTACACGCGGCGGATCTTTGCCGAGCTGGCGCCGCTGGGCGCGCCGCTCATCCATTTCGGCGTCAACACCGCCACCTTGCTCGACGCGATGACGACCGATGGGGCGTCGATCCTGGGCGCCGACTGGCGCATTCCGCTGGACCGGGCGTGGGCCGTGATCGGGTACGACAAGGGCATCCAGGGGAACCTGGACCCCGCGGTCCTGCTTGGTGCGGGGAACGTGATCGAGCGCGAGGTGAACGACGTGCTCGACCGCGCGGGCGGCCGGCCGGGGCACATCTTCAACCTCGGGCACGGCCTGCTGCCGCAGACGCCCGTGGCCGCCATCGAGCAGGCCATCGCGACGGTGCGCGCGCGCGTCCTGTCGCCGGCGCCGGCGGCATCATTCGCAACGGCTGGAGGGCGGTGAGATGGGGAGTGACAAGCGCGCGGTGCTGCTCATGGCGTACGGCACGCCGGAGCGGCTGGAAGATGTGGAGCCGTACTTCACGCACATTCGTGGCGGGCGCACCCCGTCGCCCGAATCGGTGGCCAACCTCCGGGCGCGCTACGAGCGGATAGGCGGCGCCACGCCGCTGCTGGCGCTCACCGAAGCCGTACGCGTGGGACTGGCGGCGGAGCTCGCCGCCGCCGGCAACCCGCAGCCGGTGTACATGGGCATGAAGCACTGGCATCCGTACGTGGCCGAGGCGGTGCAGACCATGTATGACGACGGCATCCGCCAGGTGACGGCGCTGGTGCTGGCGCCGCATTATTCGCGGATGAGCATCGGCGGGTACCGCAAGGCGGTGGACGAGAAGATGGCCGAGCTGGGCAATCCGTTCGCGTTGCGCTTCGTGGATCACTGGTACGAGCGGCCGTCGTTCGTGGCGTTCATGGCGGGGCTGGTGCGGCAGGGCCTGACGCAGTTCGCGGCCGCCGACCGTGCCGGCGTGACGGTGGTGTTCACGGCGCACAGCCTGCCGGAGCGCATCCGCACCTGGAACGACCCGTATGAGGCCCAGCTGCAGGAGAGCGCCGAGCTGGTGGCCATGGCGGCGGGGCTCCCGGGGTTCCGCCGCGCCTGGCAGAGCGCCGGCGGCACCGGGGAGCCGTGGATCGGGCCCGACATCCTGGATTATCTGGATACGCTCAAGGCCGAAGGCGTGCGGAACGTGCTGCAGGTGCCGATCGGGTTCGTGAGCGACCATCTGGAGGTGCTCTACGACATCGACATCGAGGCCAAGGACAAGGCCCGCGAGCTGGGCATGACGCTGTACCGCACGGAACTCCCGAATGCGAAGCCGGAGTTCATCCGCGTGTTGGCGGAGACGGTAGGACCGTAGGAGGGACGGACGGTTACCGGATGCCGTATTTCTCCAGCCGGTATCGCAGCGTATCCCTGGACAGGCCGAGCAGGCGCGCCGCGCGCGTCTTGTTCCCGTCGGCGCGGTCGAGGGCCTGGCTGATGAACTCCCGCTCGATCTCGTCGAGCTTGAATCCGCCCACCGGCAGCACGAACGACCGGCCGCGTTGCGGCGCCAGGCCATGAAACTCCGGCGGGAGTTGCGCCAGTTCCACGGTCGGCGAGTCCTCGAGCAGCAGCACGCGCTCGAGCACGTTCTCCAGTTCGCGCGCGTTGCCGGGCCATGAATAGCGCTCCATCGCCTGCACCGCCTCGGGCGTGATCTCCCGCACCGGCTGTCCCAGCTCGCGGCACAGCATCTCCACGAAGTGCGCGGCCAACGGCGCCACATCCTCGGGTCGCTCGCGCAGCGGGGGGATCGTCACCGGCAGCACGTTCAGCCGGTAGAACAGGTCCTCGCGGAAGTCGCCCTTGGCCACCGCTTCCTCGAGGTCGCGGTTGGTGGCCGTGATCACGTGCACGTCCACTTCGAGATTGCGCACGCCGCCGACGCGGCGGAACTCGTGCGTCTCCAGGAAGTGGAGCAGCTTGGCCTGCAGCGGCTTGGGCATGTCGCCGATCTCGTCGAGGAAGATCGTGCCCTTGTTCGCGATCTCCACCAGGCCGCGCTTCATCTCGCGGGCATCGGTGTAGGCGCCGGCCTCGTGCCCGAACAGCTCGCTCTCCACGAGCTGATCGGGGAGGGACGTGCAGTTCACGCTCATGAACGGCTGCGCGCGGCGCGGCCCGCGGGCGTGGATGGCCCGCGCCACCAGTCCCTTGCCCGTGCCGCTCTCCCCGCGGATGAGCACGTTCACGGTGCTCCCCTTGGCGGCCACGCGCGTGATCAGATCGGCGATGCGCCGCATGGCCGGCGATCGCCCGATGAGCGTCACGTCGGCGAACTGCCAGCGGCAGCCTTCGCGATACCGGTCGGCGTCCACGCGCAGCTGCCGCGCTTCGAGGGCCTGCTGGATGAGCAGCACGAGCTCGGGCAGGGCGATGGGCTTCTCGAGAAAGTGGTGCGCGCCGGCCCGCACGGCGGCCACCGCCGTCTCGATCTCGCCGTAGGCGGTCATCATGATCACGGGCAGCGTGGGGTCGAGCTTCTTGGCGCGCGCCAGGAAATCCATGCCCGAGCCGTCGGGCAGGCGCAGGTCGAGCAGCACGAGATCGGCGGGCTCGCGCTCCAGTGCCTCCATCAGGCTCGCGCCGTCGCCCACCGCCTCGGTGCGCATGCCGGCGTCGGCGAGATGTTCCGAGAGCCACAGCCGAATCAGCATCTCGTCGTCGCAGATGACCACGCGTGGTTTGTTCATACCGTGAAGTCCTCTCGCCGCGCGGCCGGCGCGTCGCGGTGTCGGATCGGAAGCCAGAGAGTGATCGTGGTGCCGGCGTTCACGCGGCTGGTGAGACTCACCCGGCCGCCGTGACGCTGGATGATCTCGCGCGTGATCGGGAGTCCGAGTCCGGTGCCCGTGTGACGCGTGGTGAAGAAGGGGCGGAAGACGAAGGCGAGATTCTCGGCGGCGATGCCGCACCCGGTGTCGGCGATCTCGATCTCGATCGCCTCGTCGGTATGCCGCGTGGTCACGGTCACCGTGCCGCCGGCGGGGGTGGCCTGCAGGGCGTTCATGATCACGTTCACCAACGCCTGGTGCAGCATCTCCTCGTCGGCCAGCATCCGCGGGAGCGCCGGATCGAGATGGCGCTCGAAGTGCACGGACGACCGCGCCGCCGCCGGCTGGGCCAGCCGGATGGCGCGCTCCACGAGATCGTTGGCGTTGAGCGGCGCCAGCATGGGCGTGGCCGGGCGCGCGAACGCCAGCAGCTCCTGCAGCGTCTGTTGAATGCGCGTGAGCTGGCGTCCCATCTCGTCGATGATCGGTTCGAGCACGGGATCGGCGCCCACGCGCCGCCGCACCAGGTCGAGCCCGTTCGACACGCCCACCACCGGGTTGCGGATCTCGTGCGCCACCCCGCTGGCCAGTTCGCCCACGGTGGCCAGCTGTGAGGCTCGTTCGATCTCGCGCCGGTGCAACTCCTCCACGCGCGCCGTCGTATCGGCCAGCGCCGCCGTCATGTCGTTGAACGCGTGGCCCAGTTCGCCGAGCTCGTTGCGCTGCGGAATCGCCACGCGCACGCCGAGATCGCCCTGCCCCACGCGTCGCGTGGCGCTCACCAGGCGTCCCAGCGGCGCCACGATGTCCCACGCCACCACCCAAGCCGCGGCCACCAGCACGGCCACGAACACCGTCTCGAGAATCAACGACAGCCACCCCAGCTTGCGCAGATCGCCAAACGCCTCCGCCTCCGGCACCTCGGCCACATAGCGCCAGGGGTAGCCCGGGATCTCGAGGATGGTGCCGATCACCTGCACGCCCTGGCGGTCGGGATACATCATGATCGAGGCCGGCGCCTCGCCGAGCAGCGGCGTGGCCAGCGGCACCGCGTAGTTCACCGGCGCATGCGGATGCGACACGAACAGCGGACGTCCCGCCGAGTCCACGATGAAGCTCTCCACATGGCCGGCCACGTGCTCGGGCACCTGCAGGAACTCCCTGGCCTCGGCAAGGGATACCGAGGCGCCGAGGAACGCCACCATCTGGCCGTCGTGCGTCGTCACCGGCACCGCCAGTTCGAACTCCGGCTCGGATCCGTGCACGCCGCGGCGCAGGGAGGTCCAGAGCGAGCCCCGGCGCTCGTCGGCGGGCGGCTTCGTGATGATCAGTTGCGGATCGCCCGCTGCGGCGATCACGCGACCGTCGGGCGTGAACAGATCGATGGCGTCGAACGCCAGCAGTTCCTCGTGTTTGCGCCGCAGGAATTCCTGGAGGGCGGCGGGCGTGGCCACCGATCCCATCTCGCCGGCGGGCCGGCCCTCGAAACGCAGGGCGCCGGCCGCCAGGAACTGATTGCCGGCCACGATCGCCTGCAGGAGCAGGAGGTGATGGTCGATGCGATCGCGCACGTGCTGGACCTGCACCTGAGCCACCGCGGAGAGGTATCGGTCCACCAACTGCTCGAGAATCGCTTTCGATCGCTGATAACCGACGGCGTTCGTGGCCAGGAGTGGCACCAGCGAGAACAGGAGGAACCACACGAGCAGGCGCCGACTCAGCCGGCCGCCGCGTTGGCGCCCGAGCTCCCGTGTTTTTGCCGCCAACTGCCGCCACACCGCCATGCCCACTCCGGAAATTGCGCCGTGCTTCGCTGCCACCCCTCTAGGCAAGAGCAGCGCCGCGCCCCGCGACCACGCCAAGGCGCTGGCCCACAACGGGTTGGCGAAAATGCGCATCCCGGCGGCTGGGGCAGTTGCCCCATGCTAGAGGCGAGCAAACCGGCGATGGAGGGGCAATTCCCCCAAGTCGTGTCGGGGGTTTCCGGGAAGATCCCTGCCATAACTCCTCACACGGCAATGGGTTGGTCGCCTACGTGATTTGCGGAACCAGTCTTGCCCATGCACCCGGGTGGGACGTGGCCCTGATGCGTCCGTTTTCCAACTCGATGGGGTGGTCATCTTGTCCGCGAATTCGAAAGACTCTTCAGACGAACCAGTCGAAGGCGCGCCGCTGGGGCGCCGCAAGTTTCTGCGGCGCGTGAGCGGCTTTGGCGCCGCGATCAGCGCCGTCATGGTAGGGTTTCCCGTGCTCCGCGCGTTCGCGTCGCCCACGCTTGCCCGCCGGAAGAACGATGCGTGGGTGAAGGTGGCCGACGACATCGCGCTGCTCGACGTCGGGGTGCCGGTGCGCGTGAACTTCGTGCAGACGCTGCAGGATGCGTGGGTGGAGACGCGCGCCCTCAACGGCGTGTGGCTGTATACCGACGACGGGGAGAAGTTCAAGGCCTACAACGGGCACTGCACGCATCTCGGGTGCAGCTACGTGTACGACAAGGAGCGGACGGCCTTCTTCTGTCCCTGCCATCACGGGCAGTTCGACGTGAAGACGGGGGCGGTACTGGCGGGGCCGCCGCCGCGCCCGCTCGACGAGCTGCCGGTGCAGATCCGGGACAGCGCGGTGTACGTGCAGTACTCCGACTTCCGGCTTGGCGTCCCCGACAAGATCGAGGCCTGACGCCATGCAGCGCATGCTTCATTGGCTCGACGAGCGCGTGGACATCGCCGGCATCCGGCGCACGCTGCTCGACCGCAAGATGCCGGGCGGGCTCACCTGGTGGCACACGCTGGGCAGCGCCACGCTCGCCGTGTTCACCGTGCAGGTGGTCACGGGCATCGTGCTCGCGATGTCCTATTCGCCGTCGCCCGACCACGCGTACGACAGCATCCAGTTCATCCAGAATCACGTGCTCAGCGGCGCGATGGTGCGCGGACTCCACCACTGGGGCGCCTCGGCCATGGTGGTTCTCGTCATGGCGCACATGATCCGCGTGTTCACGATGGGCTCGTACAAGTACCCGCGCGAGATCAACTGGGTGCTCGGCGTGGGCCTGTTCTTCGTGGTGATGGGATTCGGATTCACGGGCTACCTGCTGCCGTGGGACCAGAAGGCCTACTGGGCCACGCAGGTGGGCACGAACATCGCCGGCACCACGCCGATCATCGGCGGGACGCTGGTGAAGTTGCTGCGGGGCGGGGCGCAGTTGGGGGCGGCCACGCTGGCCCGGTTCTACGCGATCCACGTGCTGGTGCTTCCGGTGCTGCTGGTGGGGATCGTGCTGCTGCACCTCTCGCTCGTTGTGCGGCAGGGCATCGCGCCGCGGACGCGGGTGCTCGAGGAGGGCGCCCCGGCGCGCACCGATGATCCCGCGTACCCGGCGTACTACCATGAGCAGTACGCGAAGTCGAAAGGCGCGGGCGTGCCGTTCTGGCCGAACATCATCGCCAAGGACATCATCGTCGCCACCGCGGTGATCCTGGTGCTCGTGCTGCTGGCGCACTTCAAGGGCGCGGGGCTCGAGCCGCCGGCCGATCCCGCCGACACGGCGTACGTGCCGCGTCCCGAGTGGTACTTCCTGCCGTTCTACCAGCTGCTCAAGCTCGTGCCGGGCTCCATGGAAGCGGCCGTGGCGGCCGGCCTCCCGGCGTTGATCGTGCTGGTGCTGGTGATGCTGCCGTTCTTCGACCGGCGCAGCCGCCGTGCCCTGGCGGTGCGTCCGGTGGCGCGCATCGCGTTGTTCGGCGTGCTCGGCGCGTCGGCGTTCCTGATCGGCGCGTCGGTGCGCGACGAGCCGCCGCCGGTGGCGCCCGAGGTGGGCCGCGCGCTGACGTCGGTGGAGCGCGCCGGACGCGCGCTGTTCAAGGCGCAGCAGTGCGGGAGCTGTCACGCGGTGGCCGGCGTCTCGACGCCGACGAAGAGCGCCGACGTTCCCGACGCGCCGGATCTCACCGCCGTGGGGCTGATCCACTCGGCGAGCTGGATGCACAGCTTCCTCGAAGATCCGTCGCGGTTCCATGCCGATTCCAAGATGCCGGCGTTCGGCCCGCCGACGCTCAGCCATCAGGAGATCGAGGAGATCTCGCAATACCTGGCTTCGCTCCGCGGTCCCCACGGCGAGACGAAGCAACCCCAATTCGTCGACACGTTCCCGGAACCCAAGAAGCTTCAGGAGAAACCATGAAAACCGGATTGTTGATTCTCAGCCTCGTGACGACCACCGTGGCCGCGGCGTCGGTGCAGCCGGCCCAGGCGCCGGACGGCAAGGCGCTGTACAACGAGAACTGCCGCAAGTGCCACGGCGTGATCGGCACGCCGCCCAAGACGATGAAGGAGAAGTTCCCCAAGATCGCCACGTTCAACGGCGAATTCATCGCGTCGCACTCGCAGGACTCGATCGTCAAGGTCCTCACGCACGGCAAGAACGCGGACATGAAGTCGTTCAAGGACAAGCTGAAGCCGGACGAGATGCAGGCGGTGGCCGTCTACGTGCACGACCTGGGCGCCAAGTCGCACTGAGCCATGGTGCGTTCCCCCTTCCTCTCCACGCCCATCCTTTCCTCCCATCCGACCGCCGCCCCGCACCGGGGCGGCAGGGGACCTGAGATGTCACACCATCGTTTCGCGCGTTGGCTGGCGATCGCGTTCGCCCTCGCCGTCGCGGCGCCGGCGGCGCATGCGCAGCAGTCCCCGGCCGCGCATCCGACGCCGGCCGGATATGCCGGGAGCGCCTCGTGCACCGACTGCCACGCCAAGGAAGCGGCGCAGTTCGGCGCCACGTCCAAGGGCCAACTGTTCCTGAATCATCCGCGCAATACCCACGAAGCGCTGGGGTGCGAGACCTGCCATGGCCCGGCCAAGCAGCACGCCGAGTCGGGCGGCGACGAGCGCGGCGGCCTGATCACGTTCAACGGCAAGCACCCGTCATCGGTGGCCGACCGCAACGCCACCTGCCTGCAGTGCCACGAGAAGACGGCGCGCATGCTGTGGAAGGGGAGCGCGCACGAATCGCACGACGTGGCGTGCTCCGACTGCCACACGATGATGCACACGGAATCGGAGCGGTCGAGCCTCAAGAAGCCGAGCGTGACCGAGACCTGCGGCCAGTGCCACCAGCGGGAGAAGGCCAAGCTCACGCAGTTCGCGCACATGCCGCTGGGCCAGTCGAAGATGGAGTGCACGAGTTGCCACAATCCGCACGGCTCCACCGGCCCATCGCTGCTCGTGGCCAGCTCGATCAACGAGGTGTGCTACGCGTGCCACGCCGACAAGCGCGGCCCCTACCTGTGGGAGCACGAGCCCGTGGTGGAGAATTGCGCCAACTGCCACGATCCGCACGGCAGCAATCACGACAAGATGCTGATCATGTCGCGGCCCCGCCTGTGCCAGCAGTGCCACGCCGGCACCGGCCACCCGATCCAGCCGCGCAATCCGAGCACGCCGGCGGACTTCCAGTTCGTGTTCAATCGCCAGTGCTCCAACTGCCACTTCAACATCCATGGCTCGAATCACCCCTCGGGCAAGGCCTTCACCAGGTAGCGCGATGCGCGACAGGAGAAAGACGATGCGCTTCAGAGCATTCGTTGCCGCGGTTCTCGTGACCGCCGTCGCCGCGCTCGTGCCGCCGCGCAGCGTCGCGGCACAGCGTCCGGCAAAAGACACCACCCGATCCGCCACCAAGGACACCGTCCACGCAGCGCCGGCGGGGCCGCTCACCGGCGCCGCCGAGGTCGGCTACCGCAGCTTCGTGCAGACCCTCACGCCGCAGCAACGCGGCAAGTTCGTCGAGTACAAAGACGTGCCGGCGGGCGTGGTCGTGCCCGCCCTGTTCCTGCAGTACGATCGCGGCGACACGCTCCCCACCTTCTCGCTCAGCGCGGCGAACGTGGGCCAGCTGGATCAGAGCCTGCATCTGCGCGCCAAGCAAGCGGGCCTGTTCGACGCCCGGCTGGAGTGGGATCGCCTGCTCCATACCTTCTCCACCGACGGGCGGTCGCTGTATACCCAGGCCGGCCCCGGCGTGTACACGCTGCCCAACCCGCGGCCCGACTCCAACGCCTTCCGCAACGCGCCGTATCTGTCGCCGATCCGTTCGATGTGGGATCCGGTCAAGCTCTCGGTGGGCGTGACGCCGTCGCAGCAGTGGGACTTCAAGGCCGACTTCACCCGCATCGAGAAGCGGGGCGACCGCCCCATGGGGCAGGCGTACGTCGGAGCGTCAGGTCCGTCGAGCGAGATCCTCGAGCCCATCGACCAGACGGTGAGCGACGTGCGGCTCACGGAGAGCTACGCCACCACGCGATTCCAGCTCATGGGGACGTACAATCTGTCGGTGTTCCAGAACTACATCACCTCCGTCACCGCCTCGAACCCGCAGGCGGCGGTGGACGCGACGGCGGCGGCCGCGAATGGCCGTACGGCGCTCGCGCCCAACAACCTGGCGCACACGGTCACCGTCACCGGCGGCGTCAATCTGCCCATGGACACGCGCGTCACGGCGAGCGGCATGTACTCGTGGTGGCACCAGAACGACGCGTTCCTCCCCGCCACCATCAACAGCGCGATCGTCAATCCGCTGCTGTCCACCCTGCCGCCGTCGCTCGGCGCCCACGCCGGCACGTCGATGGTGAACGGCACGGTGTACAGCCGTCCGCTCAGGGCGCTCAACGTATCGGCCCGGTTCAACCGCTACGGGTTCCGCGACGACGCGGACTACACGCACATGCCGATCATGATCACCAACGACCGGTCGGTGGGCGGCGCCGACAGCGCCAGCCGCGATCCGTTCACCCGCACCACGGCCGACGTGAGCGCCACCTGGCGCGTGCTGTCGCCCGTGGCCCTCAGCGTGGGATACGGCTGGAATCGCATGGAACGCGACTCCCTGGTGCGCAACGTGGTCCGCACCACCGAGACCACGCCCCACGCCAGCCTCGACTTCACCGGCGTGTCGTGGCTCAGCCTGCGCACCACGTATACCAAGGGCTGGCGCCGCGACAACGGTTATCATCAGATGGACGCCACCGAAGACTCGCTGTTCCGGCGCTTCGACGAAGCCAACCGCGACCGCGAGCGCACCAGCGTGATGGCGCAGGTGACCCCCATCGACCAGCTCAGCTTCTCGGCCAGCTGGGAGGTGGGCCACGACGCGTATCCCAACTCGGTGCTCGGCGTGCAGAGCGACAACAGCGCCATGGCCGGCGGCGACGTGGAATGGACGCCCAACGCGCAGTTCACGATGAATGCCGGCTACACGCGTGAGACCTACTTCGATCACATGCAGGGGCAGTATCGCACCGGCTCCAGCACCCTGCTCTACAACCCCTCGTACATCTATGTGGGCGACAACCAGGACGTGAGCACCACCGCCTCGGTGGGGTTCACCGCCGTGCTGGTGCCCGATCAGTGGGAAGCCGGCGGCACCTTCGAAGCGTCCAAGTCGCACTTCCTGATGGGGGCGTACAATCCACAGACGCCCACCGGCGGCACCGCCGCCCAGAACACCGCGGCCACGGCGGTGAACTTCCCCGTGGTCACGCAGAACCTGCAGCCCATGAACGTCTTCGTGCGCTACCACTTCGCCCCCGACTGGGCGGTGACGATGCGCTACCAGGGCGAGCTGTACAGCCAGAGCAACTACGAGACGGCCACGCTCGTGCCGGCCACCGGCAAGTTCTTCTTCCTGGCCAACAACTTCCAGAACTACAACGCGCGGTACTTCACCTTCTCCTTCAGCTACCGGCCGGGACTGCTCCGGCTCGGACGCTCGACGTTGTAGCGATCCCCCCCGATCGCACCGCGGGCGGCGTCGAGAGAGATCTCGACGCCGCCCGTTCTCGTTCGTGATGGAGCGTGCGGCCGCGTGCGGCCCGGCTCACCGCGCGGTGATCACGCGGCGGGAGACGGCTTCGTCCATTTCTTCACCGCGTACACGATCACGCCGAGTCCGCCCAGCAGGAGCACGAACGGCATGGCGTACAGCACCAGGTT
>Ga0307375_10005512_pt1 | contig 11862 bp, 18 predicted proteins | sample TR1MG_FD_202531 | JGI IMG/M metagenome (GOLD analysis project Ga0307375, IMG submission 202531) | Soil microbial communities from Risofladan, Vaasa, Finland - TR-1 | ecosystem: Environmental > Terrestrial > Soil > Coastal area > Acid sulfate soil | place: Finland: Risofladan, Vaasa | collected... | reverse complement strand
TGGCTACAGAAGATCAGTCAAGAAGCCATGAATACCAATCGGGTCCCAGTTTTGCATATATCCTTCGTAGTCGGGTCGGGGCAAGCCAAATCAGAAGGGGACTGGATTGCCGTACCCGCATGGTGGTGGAAAGCACACAAAGAGGCACAAGATTGAAGGTTGTATCGCCGCAACATCCTTCAGTTTTTTAATGCGGCATTCAATGGAGATAAAACCCATGAAAGAAACAATCGAAGCAGCAATCAAGAAGTTGGCCGACAAGAGTGAGAAAGCAGATAAGGCATGTGACGCGATGCAGTTCGCTCAAGCGGCATTAAATCTGGCTCAGTCTTTCGGGACTCTGGAAGCCATCAAGAAGAAGTAGAAGCAGTAGGGCGGGTGGGAGCACATATACCTGCTTGCCCTACCTTACTGAGGAAAATGGGTAGTGATATTCATTCGCAATGCATTGCAAGCCAAGATGGACAGCAATTCCCTTACCGAGTTGCTGGATAAACGACTCAAAGGTTGGGATACCCCACGATCCTATAAAACCATCCATGCCTCCCAGATCACCAATCAAGAACATATATTTTGCCCCCGCGAAATAGCCCTGTTGCACATCACTAAGAAGGAACAAAAGGGGCGGTTCATTTCATCGGCTACCCGCGTGGCATTCGATAACGGGGATGCCCTGTCCGATCTGTGCCGGAATAAATGGCTCATGTGGGACACCGTGGGGAGTTGGGAATGCGCTTACTGCAAACACACCATCACCTTCAGCAAACGGCCCAAGGGTAAATGTGAAGGGTGCGGGACCAAGGATTTATGGCGATACAAAGAGGAACAGTTCGTTGACCCAAAATCTGGGGTCAGTGGTTCCATTGATTTCTTCATTGACTTTGATTCGGGGAAACACATAGCCGTGGAAGTCAAGAGCATCGGCAAGGATGACTTCAAGAACCTAGTGGCCCCGCTTGCGGAGCATTTAATCCGCACCGAGATATACTTGGAACTGATTGAGCGGTCGGGTAGGGCTGATGTAGCCAAGATCGATACATCACATGCCAAGGTGCTTTACCTTTCTAAGGGCTTTGGTGCGAAGCATTCAGATTTCGGGAGGGTGCTTCCCTTCAAGGATTACAACGTGGTCAGGAATTCAAAACGGGCATCCTCTTATCTTGCGTTGGGACAGCCGGTGACTGAGTTTCTAGCGGGAGGCTCAATCCCGAAAGGTATCTGCCCCAGCGCATTATCGCCAAGAACGAAAACCTGTGTGGTAGCGGCTGAGTGCTTTGGCGGGGATTACCCAGCGGGGAGCAAGTTGAAATGACTGTAAAGGTTACCCGCAAAAAGAAGCAGCGCAAGCCCACGGTCAAGGCATTGAAGGCAAAGATAGATAAAACCTTCAGTGATTATATCCGGCAGCGGGGTATGGATGAGAAGGGTATGGCAACCTGTGTATGCTGTGGTACCCAGTACCCATGGCAGCGTATCCAGTGCGGGCACTATTGCCGTAGGGTGCATCTGGCAACTAGATGGTCAGAGGTTAACTGCTTCCCCGTTTGCTACGCATGCAATGTGTTGCGCAGGGGTAATTACGCGAGCATGGCCGTTTTCATGTATGATCGGTTTTCCAAGAAACAGATGACCCAGTTGGTAGCCCTATCCCAGCAAAAGGTCAAGTTGACCGTGCCTTACTTGTTGGGGGTGTTAGAGCGAGTCCGAAAACTGTCAGTGCAATCAATTGCAAATGGCCCCCTCAAAAAGTAGTTGACAAACCCGTTACACCTAGTACAATCTCATTTGTAGTATTCAAATCCTAAAGGAGTGTCACCATGGCAACGAAAGCTAAATCCGCGTCGGCTAAACTGGCTGGCGGTGCAAAAGTAAAGTCCCAATCTTCCAGTGATGTATTTCTGGATGTGGCAAAGGAAGTCGAGAACCTGAATCAGGAGAAAGCCTTTGCGCTGGTCCATGACCTGTCGGAAGGTGTGGATAAATCCAACTTCCGTCTGGGCGGCATCCTCGCCCATATTCAGGACAAGTCCAACGAGGAAGGCGGGGAAGCATGGCTCAACGGCAAAGCCAACTTCAAGGAACTGATCGAACTGGAATTCGGCCTGCACTACCGCAAGGCCATGTACCTTGTCGAAATCTACAAGGCGCTGGTGGAGAACCAGATTCCTTGGGATACGGTCAAGGACGTGGGTTGGACCAAGCTGATCTGGCTGTCCAAGATTCTCACGGCCAAGAACGCCGAAAGCTGGGCCAAGAAAGCCATGAAGATGACGGTTACCCAAGTCATCGCGGCGGTCAAGAAACAGATCAAGCCGGGGTCGGAAGCCAAGGAAACCAAAACCCTGACGTTCAAGGTGCACGAAGATCAGGCGGAAGCCATCACTTCGGCACTGTCCAAGGCCAAGGAAGAAACCAAGACCGAGTACGATACGGTCGCGCTGTACAACATCGCTCAAGGGTATCTGGGCAACAGCGTGGAAATCAAAACGGTCGGGGGTGATGAAGCCGAGGCTCCCGCCGAAGAAGCCGGGGAAGCTAAGGAACCTGCCAAGAAGCTCAGTGCCAAGGCCGAGAAGGTGGTGGGGCTGATGGCGGCGGCAGCAGCTAACTACGTGCTGGAAACCTACAGGGAAGTAGCCCCCGACACGGATATCGTGGTCAGTGACTATGAGCCGGAAGCCAAGAAGAAGGAGTTCCTGTCCGCACTCAAGAAAGCTGGGGCCGATGCTGTTGTGGAAGCCTTGGATGCTCTATTCAATTCCGTGAGCATCGAACTGAAAATGTAATTGGGGGCATCCCAAAGCTGGCGGCAAAGGAGGGGTGAATCACCCCTCCTGTTTCACTAAGGAAAGGAGAAGAAATATGGTGGTGAGAATCATTCGCAGGGAGGCCCCTCCCGAAGAAAAAGTGGTATCCCAAGCCTTGCCGGTGTCACCTTCCAACGTGACACGTCCGGTGCTGAAGAAAACCCTGAAGCTGGGGACTTCGGAAATACGGCCCGATCTTGATCTGCACTACGAACAAGGCAAGGTCAAGTTTCTGGTCAATCTGCGCAAGCCCCTTTGGTACAAGGTGGTGGATTTCGATGAGGAAGGCAAGCAGACACTCAAGATGGCGTCCGAGGATGGGAATACCTTCATGTCCAAAGTCGGGGGAACCGTATCCCGCAATTACATGGTGGTGGTTGAATTGGAGGGGGCTGCATCCCCCTCGGAAGATTCCCTTAAAATGGTGCAGGGGATTTTAAGCAAATCCGGGGTCACGGAGGGCGGGGCCACGGAGTCATTGAAGGAAAGCCCTATAACAGGTAAGGAGAATCCTATGAGTAAAGACAAGCAAAAGAAGGAAAGCAAGAAACCGGCGAAGACTCCGGTAAAGAAAGGCAAGTAGTATTAGCGAAGCTGCTGCGGTTAAGGAACTGGCGACGTGCGCTGGCAGGCGGAAAGCATATCTTCGGATCACTGCACCCCATAGCCTTCGGGAAACACAGGCCCGAACAGCAGCCTAGCTTTCAATTTGCAATCAATTGCACTAATAGGAGCAAACATGAGAGAACTGAATGAGCATAAGGTAAATCCGGCGAACGATACCCTCACAGTTACCGTATTGGATGAGCCGGGGGCCGGTGGCGCTAACCATGAGTACCAGATATCGGGCGAGAAAACAGAGACTCGCATCAGTTTCCAAAACGGGCCTATCAGTGTGGATGGGAACGGGGTCAATGGCGTGACACATGAAGCATTACTAGCTATCGTGGCAGATCGTCTGCGCAGCTTTCAAGCTGGTCCCTACTCATGTAAAGCTAATGCTTGTGCCCTGACTCATATCGAGGAAGCACAGCATTGGTTGCAGCAACGCACGTTGGAACGTATGCGTCGGGGTGTGGAAGGCACGCATACGGTTTAAGTATGAAGATCACAGCCATCAAGGTAGCCATCATCCTTACCACCCCGATCTGGGTCCCCGCTTTCATCGTCGGGGTGGTGGCTAAGGTGTTGTACATCGGACTTAAGCTAGGGTTTGATTTGATCAATGAGTGATACCAAAACACTTGCTGAGATGAAGGAGAAGTTCTACCTCGATATTACTTTCGGGACTCCCAACACATGGCTGGTGATGCAGGAAGTCAGTCCCAAGTTTTATGAAAGGTATCCCGCCTTGGTGTCGTGGATCAACTGGAAGCAGTTGTGGTCCATTCAGGTGTCCCGAAAATATCGGGGCCAAGGCATAGGCCATGAACTGATGGAACGCGCCAACAAGATTGCCGACACGTTCGGATTCTCCTTGGTGCTTCAGGTGAATCCTTTCAACAGTTGTCCGCTAACGAAGGATCAGTTGTGCGGGTTTTACGGGGAGCATGGCTTTGTTTCATTGGTGGAAGACAAGTACATCATGACTAGGGTGGTGTTGGGGAAATCATGAGCGAGAAAAAGACCCCTGTAACGGACTACTTCATTGCTCATCATGTGTCTCCCGATTTGGAGCCATTGGAAGCCCAATATCTTCGCAAGCTGAATCAGGCTGAAAATATCCTCAATGCCATAGAGGAACTGCTGAAGAAAGAATATCGGGGCCAGCCAGAAATGGCGCTGGTCAAACAATTGATTGCCGAGTATCGTAAGGAATGGTCATGAAACGGACGTATATCCTGATAACCGTGATGTGCATCGTATTCGTAATCGCCCCCTACGTGGTCGGGTATGCATCCAAATATTTCGGATGGTGGTAAGGCACCATGATCGAACGCAAGACACTGGCGCAGTCCTACATGATCGAGGCGGGATGTGCTTGTGGCGGGAGTCTCATATTCACTGGTATAGCTCACATCAACACTACCCCGCTTTTGTACCTGCACAAATGCGACAAGTGCGAGAACACGGAGAACCTGATCGCCATGTTTCCTCAACTCAGATTGGAGAAGCAGGAGAAGCCCGCATTGTCGGTGGTGACTCCATTGAAAGCGGCGATCCCGATAACCAAACCCGTCATCACCGATCCCGAGATACCGACATGAATACGATTCAGGATATGTGGGATTTCTACTCTGAGGAAATGCTGAAGGATGGCGTGCCGGTGATGGTGATATTCGAGTGCCGTGTGGCTTTCTACTCGGGAGTTCGGGGCCTGCTGATGCTTCTGGATGCCTTGAATGACAATTCCAAAGTCAGTGAGATAGCCGCCAAGGAAGTGATCAACGCATGGCGGGATGAATTGAAGATGTTCGGGTCCCGCTTGGATTCGGGGGACATCGAAGATGAAGAACGAGTTCGGGCAGCTAGGGCTGAAATCATCCCAAGCTGATTTGCAATTGATTGCACTCAACCAAGGAGCAATATCATGAGAGCACACCAAGAGAAGTTTGATGGGGCTGATGCCCCGACTAGGAAAGAAAGAGTTCTGGATTCCCAATTATCCCAGATTGAGAAGAGGATTGGTTGTCTTATTGATACAAACTATCGGGTAGCCCAAGCCATTACCAGACTTCTCAATCCAAGGCCAGCGGAAGCTGAACAAAAGGATCAAGGGGCACCCACCGCGAATACGGTGGAAGGACGGCTTAATGGCATACTCCACATGCTGGAAGTTGTTCAAAGTGCTGCTGATGAGAATGCCAGCGATCTGGATAGCGCAATTTAACCAATAACGAGTTCAGCCGAGTACACAAGCTCCGTGGCGGGGCAGAGCCGCTACAGCAAAGTATATAATTCACTATAGTTCTATATAAGGAGCAATATCATGTTTGAAGCACTGAAAGCAGAGTGGGCAGTATTGGTGGCGGATTTCAATTCGATGGTATCTGGTGTTTCGGGGACCGGGGTTGCTGGAAGCAAGGTAGAGATACCCTCCCTGTCCCAACTTCATCAGGATGCAGTAACCTTGATGGGAAAAACCCATGATGCCATGGGGATCATGGAAACTGATCTTGCTGAAACCAAAGCCAAGCTTCTTTTCTTGGAGCAGCGTATTTTCGGGGCAAACACCCCCGTTATTATGCCCACAGGGACAGCACCAGTAGCCGTAGTAGAACCTGCCCAAGCAGCCGCTATAGCCTCTACAGCAGCCCCAGCACCCCAGCCTGCCCCCCTACCCACGGATCGGGCCGGAATGATCACCTACCTAGTCTCTAAGGGCGCACAGGCGGATACCTTGGCCAAGCTGTCCGATGCCGAAGTGGTGGCTGCATTCACTTCCCGCCAAGCCCAGCCATGAATCCCAACATCATCATCTATGACCTTGAAATCCTGAAAGCTATCCCCGATCCAAGAGGCGGGGAGCCAGAAGTCGGGATAGAATACTGCGAAGGATGGAAAGATCACGCCAACATGGGGATCACGGTGTTGGGAGTCTATGATTATCTGGAAGACCGCTATCGCGTATTCCTTGATGACAATAAGGAAGAATTCGCAAAGCTTCTGGATAGTCGGGGGCCGTTATGCGTAGGCTTCAACAGCATTCCTTTCGACAACGAAGTACTGATGCATACTGAAGGTTGGCGGGCACCCAACACAGCTATCTGCTATGACTTGTTGAAAGAGATTTGGAATGCCCTCAAACTTCAATCAGCATTCAATGTCGGGACCCATGGTGGCCTTGGATTGGAAGCCATGTGCGAGGCCAATTTCGGGACCAAGAAATCAGGCAATGGTGCTATGGCCCCGATCTTGTGGCAACGCAAACAATTCGGGGCAGTCATAGACTATTGCCTCAACGATGTGGTGCTCAGTAAGCAACTCATGGACAGAGTATTGGCGGGGCATCCTTTAATCAATCCAAAAGGCGGGAAACCATTACTGTTGCGTAACCCTGTCTAACCCATCATTTGCAATTGATTGCAAACTCCGTATCTAATTGAGAACCGTTCTTATTAAATTCAGTGCAATCAATTGCAAACACATACACCAGCACATAATCCTTACGGCTGTATAAGCCGGGGAGAACCACAACCACTACTAGCCCAGAATGGTTGGCGGGAGGTACAGGTGTTCGATCAGATTTCGGGGCAAGACATAAACATAAGAATCCCAATCTGGGTAGAAGTACCTTATACCATGTCCCCAAGTTGCAAGTACGATCATAAAAGCACAGACTCAAGGTGTGCTGGTTGTCGGGAGATTAATTGATGGGAATGGCAACTGTGGGTTGGGATGACCATGACACTACAGGGTACTGTAGGAATATCTATACCTCAACAACCTGCATAATAGACACCTCACCCACCAATACATCGACTGATACTTTTTTCAGCAACGGTACAAGCACAGCAATCTACTATCAGGCCGAGCAACCAGTAAATCAATGGGCTAAACAAGAAGCAAGAAGGATCAATCGGGAAGTATCCATGCGAGGGTCTGTCACAGAGCGCATATATAAAGCGCAGTGTGGCATTACAGTCAGGCCCCGGATATGCCAGCCGGGGTCACGGGATCGAAGGCGTCGGGCACGTATGCGATGGCTCAAGAAATTGAGGGAGATGTGATGGCCAACTTCAAACGTAAGAAATCCAAACGCACAGTGAAGTGTACGATATGTACTAAGTATCGTTGGCGGGGGAATTCAAAAGCAAGGAAACGTATTCGTGATTTGCGCCAAGAAGAGTTGAGTCCCGGTAAGGAAGGGTAAATGATGGACAAGCCCCAAGAACATCTATGTCAATCCTGCATGCTGGTTCCCGCCAGCAAGGTTGTAATGGTATCTGGGGGTCGGGGCAAACCTCCCCGAAAACAATACCGCTGTTCCACTTGCTATAACCGTGTATCCCGACCTTGGTTCGGGGTTGACCCCCACCTAGCCAAAGCCTGAATCCCATGGTAGTCAAAGTCATCAAGAAAGCACAGGCCCCTACAATCAAAGTCGGGAAGGTCAAACTCATCAACGGGGATTGCCTGATTGAAATGCAATCAATTGCACCAGATTCCATCGATGCAATCGTAACCGATCCCCCGTATGGCCTTACCCAAAACAAGAAAGGCGGGAGTGGGACCAAAAGCATTGATCTTGAATCCCCTTATGGCAGGGCACGCATAGGCACAGGAAACGGCCAAGGCGGATTCATGGGCATGAAATGGGACCATGGGGTGCCGGGGAAAGAGTTCTGGATCGAGGCCCTGCGTATAGCAAAGCCGGGGGCACATCTATTGGCATTCGGCGGGGATAGAACACACCATCGGCTGATGACTGCCATTGAAGATGCCGGATGGGAACTGAGGACTTGTGTGTATTGGTGTTTTGGGACTGGATTTCCGAAAAGTTTAGATGTGAGTAAGGCGATAGATAAAGAGGCTGGTGCAAAGCGTAAAGTAGTTGGTAGTAAGGTTGGGATGCCGGGGTACTCATTAAAGCATCAAGGTGCTGGGGGTGTACTTGCGGGTCGCGCTGATGGGTCGTTGGATAATTCTGAGGGTGAATGCGAAATCACAGCCCCTGTTACCAATGCAGCAAAACAATGGATGGGCTGGGGGTCTGCATTAAAACCGGCGATAGAGATCATCATCATGGCCCGCAAGCCACTTGCCAAAGGATTGACCGTCGCGGCGAACGTGCTAGTGCATGGGACTGGCGGGTTGAACATTGATGGGTGCAGGGTTGAGTTGAACGGGGAGTATAAGTGTGGCGCAAATGGTCGCCCTAGCCAAACCGGACTTGGAGACAACTATGATTCAACCACAGCGAATCAACACAGTCCTGTCGGTCGTTGGCCCGCCAACTTGATCCACTCGGGGGAACCTGAAGTGCTGGCGTGTTTTCCAGATTCAAAAGGGCAGATGGGTAAAGCTAGTATTACGGGGAAGCATCAAGGTAACGGAGTTTATGCAGCATTGAAAAATGTGACCACCAATCCTGAAGTAAGAGGGGATGCAGGTAGTGCTGCCCGCTTCTTTTATTGTGCTAAGGCAAGTTCAAGTGAGCGTCATGCCGGAATGGATAACCCCGGAGAACAGTTTAAGCTTGGTGATACCTTACGCAAGATAGAAAACAAGGATGTTGGAAAAGGCAATCATCATCCAACAGTGAAACCGGTTGCACTGATGCAGTATCTTTGCCGACTTATCACCCCGCCAAACGGGATAATTCTTGATCCCTTCATGGGGAGTGGGTCAACTGGAAAGGCTGCATTGAAGGAAGGCTTCCGATTCGTCGGGATTGAACTTGAAAAGGATTATTTTGAGATAGCCAAGAAACGGATCAAGGGTTGATTTACTCTTGACCAAAGCATAAACTTCGTTTCTCTGTTTTAGCGGGAGCCGTATTATGGGCAAAGCATTGGTGAACTGGGCAAAGCTCAAGGAAGAATACATAGCCTGTAAATTGCTTGACCCGACTTACACGATCAAGCAGATTTCAGACAAGCATGGGGTAGGATACCAAGTGGTGGCGGGACGTTCCACCATGGAAGGCTGGAACAAAGAATACAAGGCCCGACAAGCCAAAGAGAACCAGCGCATCATCCAAGGCATCAATCACGCCCTGCAAGCTGGGATAGACCGTCTGGAAGACAACTTCATCACCAAGGAGTTGGAGATACGCAAGCGGCATACGTTCTATGCCCGAACTTTGCAGCATATCTCCATGGCCAAGCTGTCCCAAGTCAACATCGATGAGTTGTGCGTCAAGGATGCCCTGCGCATGTACGAGTTGGGGATCACCCATGAGCGCATGGCGATGGGCTTCCAAGACACCATGAATTTGCAATTGATTGCACCGGGGACCAAATCCGGGGAAACCCCCGAAGACCATATCCGCGAATACAAACGCCTGCAAGGACTCAAGCATCTGTTCCTGAATTCTATTGAAGGCGAATACAGCCACGTCCCACCGGGGTAGAAGTGAATCTTCTCAGCCCAGAAAAGTTACACCAGATTGAACAAGCTGCTTTGCGTGGGGATAGCATCAGGAGTATTGTCCGGTCTGTGGGGTGCGCTAAAAACACTGCGATGCATTGGCGTCAGGTGGCCCTTGATCTTGCCGGAATAGTACCCACATGTGGTTGTGGCAAACTTGCTGGGCATAAAGGATGGTGTTCACACCGATTGAAACATAGTCAGGAGCGTCAAGCGTTTCTCCGATCATGGGGAAAGATAGGAGGGGTTAAGGACATGGACATGAGTGTGAATCAGGATTTGATTATAAAAGCCTTGAAAAAGGGAGGCGGGGACATGACTGGGGCGGAAATCTATAAGGCTGAAGTATTTGAGACAGAGCAGGAGATGTATAGTGCGTTATCAGAATTAACCAAGATTTTTAATGGCCCAGTGGTACGAGAAAAACCAGATGCCGGGGGACGTTTTCTTTACCATTTGCGTAATTCCTCCGAGGTGGTTCTTGCCCCGACCCCTATAATAGAAGATGACGTAGTTGATGCGGTTGATCTTAGCTTGCGGAACCTTGCCCCAGAGTTGAAGGTGAAGGCCCCGCCGCCTAAGAAGACAATCACCAAGACCAAATCCGTAGTGCATCACAAGTCCAGCACCGTAACCGAGACAGTTTCGGCAAGCATTGAAGTACACGATCAGATACCGATAACCGCTGATATTGTCCAAGCTCTACCCTTGCCTCCACAACCTGAAATCACTACTACCACCACATATAAAGAAGGTGACCCATTACAGTGCATAAAACTTGCAGGGTTAGCTAACTTGCCTGCACTTGAAGTAGTGAATCATCGTGAGGTTTTATTGGAGAAATTGCGCAAGGATAAGAACACATTGGATCAGGAGATTCAGTTGATCGAGTTCATGGCCGAGTTGGGGAAAGGTGGGGATGTAGCATTTGCATTGCAAGAGACTATTGACCTATCTGAATCTGTTATTTCTTGTGTGGAAGATGAAGACAAAAAACAAGTGATAGCCAATCGTGATCAGGCCAAACGATTTCATGCAGTAGTGGAATCCGGGGCTATCGAAGCATTGTTCAAACGTATCAATAAGCAGCTTGCAGATTGGGCTTTTGTTTGCGAGGACAGTTCGGCGGAAGATCATAGTTTTTCAGGGGAAGAGGCTCGCGCCGATGCGGAAGAATGTCGTAAGCTGATCACGATACTCGGGGGTGATCCCACTGACCCCACTATTAAGGTTTTGGAGTAAGTCATGAACCTGTCTCATTACCTTAGAATATATCGCACGTTTAGCTGGAAGTGCTTGCTCCCCAGCAGTGAGATACGTTATGGCGGGAAAAACCCTCTCACTTTGGTTGCCCATGATGAGCTTCAGTTTTTTCATGAGGCAAGCGGATCATGGGTAGCTATCCCGATTGTAGAGGCAGAGAAACCTGAGCATCCTGATGATAGGGAGCAGCGGAAGCGTAATGAAGAAATGTCTAAAGCATTTGACCAATCATACTCAGAAATAAAAGCTGCACTTGTTAGGGCGCAACGAGTAAAAGATCAAGGTCCACAAGCCGGGGAAACGCTTGGTATGCCTCTTGTGAGGTAGTCAGTGGCTGTCAAAATAATAAAGCAGAAGGACAAGCTGGGGGAATTCGCCAAGCAGCATAAATGGTCGGACATAGACCTTGAACGTACCCGTTGGTTACTGGCGACGGAAGATAAGTACAACAAGCTAATCATTCCCCCAGAGCAATTTTTCACATCACGGGACTATGGTAATGCACTAGCCCCAGATGGGTCATGTATTATCTGGCCCAAGGTGATGCCCTACCTGATAGAGGTAAATACCGGCAACTATGACGAAGCATTGCTCACTGGTTCGATTGGAAGTGCCAAGACCACGATAGCCTTGTACTCGGTTTTGTACCAGTTGTATTTATTGAGTTGCTATCGTGATCCGCACTCTCTTTTCAACCTTGACCCAGCTTCCGAGATATTGACCGTCTTTCAGTCATTGAATGCGACAACGGCAGAAGCGG
>Ga0307375_10005510_pt1 | contig 11867 bp, 8 predicted proteins | sample TR1MG_FD_202531 | JGI IMG/M metagenome (GOLD analysis project Ga0307375, IMG submission 202531) | Soil microbial communities from Risofladan, Vaasa, Finland - TR-1 | ecosystem: Environmental > Terrestrial > Soil > Coastal area > Acid sulfate soil | place: Finland: Risofladan, Vaasa | collected... | reverse complement strand
AAGCGGATAAAAGTAAAGCGAAATAGCTCCGATGATCAAGGCAATTGCGGGATAGATAAACATGATTGAGCGAAGTGCCATTATAGGGACTGACCCAGGATCATAGACCCACCAGCCATTCGTGGTAAATACCAATCCGATTGTAACAAAAGTTAGAATGGTTGATAACCGAATAACCAGCGCATTAATTCCGTAATACCCGCCTTCTCTTCGTACCCCAGTTTTTATTTCATCCTCATCGACAATATCGCTCACAAGTAAATCAATATAATAAAGTGATCCAGAAAGTCCAATTCCCACAATTGCAAATGAAATGATACCGGCGATAGGACTCGAAATGAAGAAAAGTGGAGAAAGAGTTGCTGCCCAAACGAGCATTGAAATCATATATCCCTTTCTGACACCCACTTTATGCCCGACTACTTTCCATAAGTAAAGCCCTGGAATTGCCATAAGAAATACCACTAACAATAATACACTTAAAAGCAAGCTACCTTCACTAATTCCTAGCACGTATGTTCCGTAAAAAGGAACGATTGGCAATAATAAGCCGTAGATAAACCAGGTCATTAGGGCTGCTACGACATAGAATATAAACGATTTGTTTTTCAAGGTGTATTTAAATGCTTGGACCACACCTGGCGTTTTAAATGCATCTTGTTTAAATTCAATCTTTTCTTTTATACCCCATTTGATGCAAATTACTAATCCAACTAACACAATAACTCCTAAAATAGCACCCGTTATTTGATATTGAGAAATAGTATAAGGATACCCATATTGGTTCGTAATGTCTTCAATAAATAAGGTGGGCAAAACTACCGCTACAATAAGACCAACTACCGTTAATATACGTCTCATTCTGCTGACGCTGGCTCTTGATTTTTCATCGATATACATTTCAGGGAATAGACTGGTGTGATTCAAAGACATCATCGTATAAACTCCATCAAAAACACAAATAATAATAAGAAAATATACAAATTTGGTGGCGTCCGAAGAAAGTGGTGGAGTCCAGAGGAAAAACATTAAAAGCGCCAGAGGAATGGTTGCAGCGATGATCCATGGTTTTCTTCTTCCCCATCTCTTAGATTTTGTGCGATCACTGAGGATGCCCATTAATGGATCATTCAAAGCATTCCAGATTGACCAGATAATAAAGCCAACTGTAATCCAAGTTGCATTGAGGCCTAATACACCATAATAGAAAAGAAAAATTAAATAGGTGAAACCTTGATAGGCGACTGTATCTGCAAATTGCCCCACACTATACGAAAATTTCTCTTTAAGAGGATGTACTTCTTCTACCAATGCTATTCAACTCAAAAGTTGTGTAAAATCAAAGAAATTTCCTGTAATAATATAAGGATTTTAACAAAATAAATATTCTTATCAAATTATATTAGATCATGAAAGGGGAAATTTCAAATATCAATTCTCTATCATTGGCTTAGAATCATATTCTGGGATAGCATGATTGATTTAGATCCGTTATTTTATCCAAAAAACGCCGTTGCACTAATTGGGGTAAGCGATACGCCAATAAAGGGTGCTAGTGCTTTTTTATATGCCTTAAAAAGAGTTTATTTTCCAAATCCTATTTTTTGTATAAATAAACATAAAAAGGAGGTTCTCTTTAATGAAAAAGCATATTCAAGCATTTTGGATATTCCCAAAGAGATTCAAATCGATTATGCCGTTATCGGAGTTCCTGCTAAAGATGTGCCTGAGGCTATCAAGGAGTGTAGCGAACGAAATGTCAAATTTGTAACGATTTTTTCAAGTGGTTTTAGTGAGCTAGAAACTGAATTAGGAATCCAGTTGGAAAAAGAAACGCTCGAAAATGCAAAAAATGGTCCGAGAATAGTAGGACCAAATTGTTTAGGAGTCTTTTGTCGAGATAGTAAGTTAACTATTACAGAGATCTTAGAAATAAATGAGCAGGAAGGAAGGGTAGCCTTTTTATCCCAATCTGGGGGGCATACGAGTTCTTTTTATTATATTGGAGAAAATCGAGGATTCCCATTTAATAAATTAGTAAGTTTAGGTAATCAATGCGATTTAACCATTCAAGATTTTATTGAATATTTTGTAAATGATGAAAAAATTCATGTTATCTCTTGTTATTTAGAAAGAATCAAACGTGTTGATGAATTTTTAAAAATTTTACATATATCTTCTCAAAAAAAGCCTATCATCTTTTGGAAAGGTGGAAGTACAAAAGAAGGAATAATAGCCGCCGCTTCACATACAGGTGCAATACAGTCCTCTTATAACATTTTTAAATCTGCAATAAATCAACATGGAGGAATAATAGCGGATTCTATGGAGGAATTAGCTGATTTAACCTTAGGAGCGCTTCATCTTACACATAAAAAGTTGGGCGTTAGAGTCGGAATCGTCGTACCGGGGGGTGGGTCGTGTGTTGAGATGACTGATGAAGCTGCAAAGTTCAGCTTAAAAGTCCCAGAATTAATTAAAACTACACGGAATAAAATCCAAGATATGATTCAAGATGTTAATACCAACACAAGAAACCCGGTCGATCTTGGTGTTTTTGGGTGGATTCCCAAAGTTTTCCAAAAAACTATTTCCTTTATAGCCGAAGATCCAAATATTGATGTTATTATTTTCTATCTGATGACTGAAAGAATTCCTTCGATGGCAGAGAGATTAAATGATCGCGCTTTAGAAAAGTCGTTTCTGAAACGAATAAAGACAGCCATCAGATCGTCTGATAAAGCGTTTATTTGTATTTTACCTAATTTTATCGTAACTGATTCAGAAATAACGCGAATGCGAAAAGAATTAATTTTAGGCTTAAGTCAACTGCAAATTCCTTACTTCCCTTCCATGGAAAGAGCCGCCAATGTGATAGTAAAATTGTTAAAGTATCAGCGATTTATAAAAAGTAACGGAATTTAATTTTTTTTGTTTCCAAAAGAGATAAATAAATTTGGCATTTAATAACTCTCATGGAATTTATAAAGGGCGAGGTCTCTATCCAAAATGCATCTAAAAAATTGATTAGTCTACTAACTGAATTAATTCAAAGAAAAGAAGAGTCTATAAAGGAAATAATTGGAACTATTGATAAAGAAAATTTATATGCGGAAATCGGAGGCAAAAATAAAACAAATTATATTAATATTGGCTTTTTTGAAAATTATGAGCGGAATACCACAGCAGATTTAGTAGCCTTTTGTCCACAAATTAAGATTCAGCATAAAATCAAGGGTAATCAGATTGCTATTTTCTTCTATAAAGAAAGCCACCCGATCCTACATAAAAAAGTACAATATGAGATTGGAGAAAATAAAATAGTTAAAATTAGCACAGATGAATTAAGATATATTTTAGATCAAGCCAAAGGACTTACCATTTTAAAAAAATAAGACTTTTTTATCCAGTTTGAAGGTGATTGATTTAGACAAAACTAGATACTATAGGAAGTTATTTCTAATTGGCGCAATTTGGAATTGGTTTGTCGCCATATTATTACTTTTAATATCACTTTTTATGATAGATTTAGCTGCTTCATTATTAGGCATGGAAATTCCTCCAAGTCTTATTTGGATTCATCTAATTATTGGTTTAATTTTTGCTTATGGAGTCGGGTACTATATAATAGCACGAGACCTTACAAAAAATCACGGGCTCGTCATAATAGGAATAATGGAGAAATATTTATTTTTTATAATTTTCCTAATTTATTATATTTTCGGAGATATCAATATAAATGCAGTTTTATTAGTGGTTCCGGATTTTATTTTTGGATGTCTCTATCTTGAATTCATATTTGATTATAAGAAAATTCAAAAAGAGAAAATATCATAAATCTCTTTTTACAATTTTTAATAAAGGAGCTAATTCATTAAAAGGTGGTTATTTAGATGGCTGAATTGTTCAAAAAAGTGGATGACTTGATATCCACGAAATCAGAAGAAATTATTATTCAAAATATCAAGAATTTATTAGATATTGATTCAACTCCTGATAATCTTAGAGAAATTCAAAAATTATCTATCTATCTTTTTAAAGATTTTACGACGGATGAATGCCAACTAATTAGTAACCTCTTAAAGGTGAGAACCATCAAAGAACTCGCAAATGTTCCTTATAAACAGCTATTATCTAATGTATCATTATTTAGAGAGGCGGGAATTCCTCAAAAGAAGATAGAATTAATGCTTACTGCTGCGAAATATATCGTAAATGTCGCAACCTATAAACCTCTGGAAGGCCAGAAGGTCGTAGTGGCGGGGTTGGATAATGCGGGGAAGAGTGCGTTATTAAAAGTCATTAAAAAAGAAGCGGGAGATATTTCGAATCTCAAACCCACCCAAGGAATGAACCGGGAGTCGATAAGTTTAAAAGATTATGGTCTTGATCTATACATCTACGAATTAGGAGGGCAAGAAAGATATCGAAAAATGTATATTGATCACCCTGAAAAATACATTCTAGGGGTGGATATTATGGTATTTCTCGTCGATATGCAAGATCCTGATCGCTTTCAAGATGCGCTTAATTATTTACAGAAATTAATGGATACAATAAAACTACTCAATGAAAATCCTCTCTTCATTTTACTTCTTCACAAATCCGACCCTGATCTATTCCGAAAAGATCCCCTGTTTCAAGAGAAACTTGATTATGTGACTGATCTATTGCATGAGTTATTTCAATCATATGTTTTTGAGTATGAAATTCAAATTAGCTCAATTTATAGTAAATTTACACCATCTTTCCAGGTAATGCTGAAAACACTAGTTACCGGGGATGTACAAAAAGAACAAGAACGAGCGACAATAGGTGAAATTATTACGCAAGTAACTGAGTTGATTTTAGCACTCGATAAGAAATTAGATAGTGAATTAGAATCGATAAAATATAATGTTAATACTATACAAAACGAACTCAACTATCTCAGGCAAACACAAAAAACAGGCGCTACTATTACCCCACAATTAGAGACTAGCGAGAAAGAATCTAAACCGCCTAAGGAAGCACCAGCCAGTCCCTCTGTTGTGTCTAAACCGACAGCAAGCCCACGTGATGCCATAATGAGTGAGCTGAGGGCTTTATTCTCAAAGAGACACGCTCCACGCAAATAATTTAAAAAAATAGGGGAAATTATTTATGTCTTTAGTATCATTAAAAAAGTTTTATTTATTTAACGAGGATATTTAAGATTCGCTTTTTTTGGTAGACCCTTTCGCAGCTTTTTTCGCTCCTTTCTTTGAACTTCCACATCTTGGCATACTCTTATCTTCTCCCGATGGGATTATTTTTAATTTTCAAATTAGCTTTAACACTTTATCTTCTTTTTTATCCTTTAATTTATTTTATTTCTAATTAAATAAAATTATTTCTTGGAAGAAATATAGAACCCTGGGTCTGCTGTGTTATTTGGATCAAACGCCTCTTTGATTTTACGAAGCCAAATATGATAATTCATACATTGAGGGCCATACCACTCATGCTGTTTGTCTCCTATAATAAAAAACGGAATGCCCAAATGTTCATCCAAATCCAACTTGTCAGAGGCATGGATATATTCCACCATTCCTTTGATTGATGTAGCATCAGTTGCAGAATACATTGTGGGGCATTCTAAGTGGCTCATATGTCCATGTTCAAACGTTGCGAGCCACAATCCGTCTCCTTGGTCGTCTACAATAACTTTTTTGTCTATAAATTCCTTTTTAAGTGGCGTATTGAGTTGTCCCATTCGAATGGAATTATCTATAGTATCCATACAGCCATGCGTACTCTGAAAGGCCCCGGTAATTAGAAACCCATGGAAGCCGAACATGCAGCGAAGGCCTTCAGCATAACTAATATTTCGTATTTTTAATTTCTTTGTATAATCCTGTCCCCCAGTTTCTTCAATAAGCCCCTCCAGAACTTTCTGTTTATAGATAAATTCGCGTTCCGACTGAGCCGCAATTAATATGGTTATTGGTCTTTTCAGTCGAGCTTGAATAGCCATTTGATTCGCTAATTCTTCTCTCGTTTTTGCAAACCCCGCTAAAGTGGCGGAAGCAGATAAGTGATAACACATGTAACCCAGTTCTTCTTCTTCAAAGCGCCGCAATGCATTCGCTAATGCATCCCAATTCCTATAATTAATTATAGAGAGCTTCATATAATTTGGAATTTCAAATTCATAATCAGGCGATTCTCCGCTTACTTTCCATTCTGGTTTTGAAGGGAATGGGTATAGTTTTACAGCCACTTTTGTAAATATCCCTAATCCACTTTTTGCTCCAACAAATCCCCGCATAATTCCCCGTAAACTTGGACCGGGACCATCACCAGTAAACCAATCCGAATTTTCCTTTAGCCCTAAAGCACCAATTTGGAGCAGTTCCCCTGACGGCAGTACCCATTCGACCCCTAAAACACTCCGTCCTGCAAACCCTGTAGCTGCTGAAGTAAACCCCATTCCACACATGGAAGTTGCGCTCGCTAAGGGGGAGACTTGAGGACCCGCGCCAGGCATGCCACAATTAAGTCCATGCTTCATTGCTTCAGATTGTAGTTGTGCACCCGATACATAGGGCTCAACAACTGCATAGAGGTTTTTTGCATCAATCTGAATGATTTTATTCATGCGCCGTAAATCAACGTGAATCGATTGAGGATCTGAAACGCAATTCCAAGGACCTAAGCCCGTCGAAAACGCTTTAAATTTGATTTTGTATTTATTACAGGTTTTCACAATTTCCTGAACTTGCGGGGTTGAATTTGGTAAAATAACGGCTGCAGGACGAATATAATAACGCGACGGGGGTTTTTCATTTAGAACATTAAGGATCTCTGCAGCCCATTGGAACGCATAGGTATCAAGGATGGCAGGTTCTCGTGAAATATTCTGAGATCCTACGGCTTTCTCAAGTTCTTGAAACACTTTATCTTCAAGCATTTATTTTTCCTTCAGAAATTTTCACAAAACTCCTAAAATAATAAAGAAAATTTAGGATTGAACCTTTGAGGAAATATAGAATCCTGGATCCGCGATATTATGAGGGTCAAACGCTTCTTTGATTTTACGGAGCCAGATATGGTAATTCATGCAATGAGGACCATACCATTCGTGATGTTTGTCGCCTTCAATAAAGAAAGGAATCGCTAAATGCTCTTCTAGATCCATAACATCGCAGGCATGAGAATATTCGGTCATTCCTATGATAGATTCTGAGGAGGTAGAGTCATACATCGTCGGCATTTCACAATGCGCCATGTGTCCGCGCTCATAGGTTGCTATCCAGACACCCTCGCCTCTGTCATCAGCAATTACTTTTTTGTCTATAAATTTTCTTTTCAGAGGAATATTTAATTGCGCCATTCTTGCCGCCATATCGATAGTTTCCATACCGCCATGAGTACTCTGAAAAGCGCCAGTAATAAGGAAGCCGTGGAATCCTAATAAACAGCGAAGTGCCTCAGCAAAACTAATATCGCGAATTTTTAATTTTGGCGTGTAGTCCTTTCCCCCAGTTTCTTCGATTAATCCTTCTACTAGCTTCTGTTTGTGTTGATATTCACGTTCTGAGACAGCGGCCATCATAATAGTTAAAGGTAGTTTCAAACGGGTGTGGATTGCATATTGGCTAGCCAATTCTTGGCGAGATTTTGCAAACGAGGCGCAGACAGCAGCAGTTGATCCATAATAACACATAAATCCAATTTCTTCTTCTTCAAATCGCCGTAATGCATTCGTTAAACTGTCCCAATCCTTGTAATTAATAATATAAAATTTGAGATAATTCGGGATATGGAATTCGTAATTAGGCGATTCCCCAGTAACCTCCCATTTTGCTTCACAGGGGAAAGGATAGAGTTTGGTTGCAACTTTGGTAAAAATCCCAATACCACTTTTTGCGCCCATAAAGCCTCGCATGATTCCACGAAGACTAGGTCCGGGACCATCCCCAGAATACCAATCTGAACCACTTTTTAGCCCAAGAGAGCCAATTTGAAGTAGCTCGCCAGTTGGCAAGACTAGCTCGACTCCAAGCACATTTCGCCCTGCAAAACCTGTGGACGCAGAAGTAAATCCAGGTCCACCCATTGAGGTTGCACTGGCTAAAGGCGATACTTGAGGACCCGCGCCCGGCATGTGGCAGTTGAGCCCGAATTTCATTGTTTCTGCCTGGAGCTGCGCGCCGCTAATATAGGGTTCTACGACCGCATATTGATTCTTCACATCAATTTTTACAATTTTATTCATCCGCCGCAGATCAACTTGAATAGTTCGTTCACTCGAAACACAGTTCCAAGGACCTAAGCCCGTGCTAAATGCTTTAAAACTGAGCTTATATTGATTACAGACTTTCACAATTTGCTGAACCTCATCAGTAGTGGCAGGAAGGATTACAGCGGCGGGACGGATATAATAACGGGCGGGAGGTCTATCATTTACTACATTAATAATTTCTGCACACCATTGAAAGGCATAAGTATCAAGGATCGCTTCATCCCGCGTAACATTTTGCGAACCCACAATTTTTTCTAATGCTTCAAATTCATTATCTTTTATCATAGTGAGCCACCTTCAAATTAATCCTCCATTGCCATTAATACTAATTCAGTCAAGTCATAAAATTTCATATTGATTTTATTTGCTTCAATGGCATCCTTTAAATTGGTGGAACAAAAGGGACAGCAGGAAGCTAACACTTTCGCACCGGTATCCTGCGCTTCTTCAACTCGGCGGCTAGCAGTATTTAGGGCAAAATCTGGAAAAGCAGCTTTTACACCACCACCAGCGCCACAGCAATAAGCATATTCCTTAATCCGTTCCATTTCAATCAGGGTTAAACCCGGAATAGCTTTCAAGACATTTCGCGGGGGATAATAGCATCCATATGTTCCTTGGCGGATCGGTTTAGGGGGTACCGGAAATCGAACTAGTGAAATAGGTTCCATTATTTGCCCATGCCATTCCTTGTAGGGTTCGGAACAACGCCCTAAATGGCAGGGGTCATGATATGTGACAGTGAGAGGAACTTTTTTCGTTAATTTTAATTTTCCTTCTTTAAGTAATTGCTCCAGCAACTCGCTGGTATGCAAAATTTCAATATCGTGCTTATAGTAACGGGGATAGTCTGCTTTCATAGTACTATAACATCCAGCACAGCTTGTTATAACCTTTTTAATACCCCGATCTTTAAATTTATCGATATTTCGCTTTATTAAAGATTTAACTCGTTCTTCCGCACCTGCACGGAGGATGGGACTTCCACAGCAAAACTCTTCTTCACCTAATAGTTGAAATTCGACACCCGCTTTATTTAAAATTCGTGTAGTCGCAACTGCAATTTCCTTTCGCCTATAAGAAGTTGTACATCCCACAAAATAAGCTAATTCAGCATTTTTTGAAACTTTCACATCCGCTGGTAACCAAGCAAGGCGTTTTGAATGCGTATCACCATAAGGATTATGAACTTCTTCAGTCAATTGCATATACTTTTTATGCGCAGGTAGTGGTCCTACCCCATCTTCTATTACCTTTTTTCGAAGGGCTTCAATTACTTCGAGTGGTTCGAGGTCATTGAGGTACTTACAGGATACGCTGCAGGCGCCACAAGATGTGCAACGATAAATAATATTTAATAATTCATCCGAATAGCCTATTCGCTCAGTTAAAAGTGAGAGCGCAATAATCATACGACCTCCCCCTGAATAAGCATGAAAATTGTATTCATCAATACTGGGGCATACCTGTGCGTATTTCCAGCTCTTAATTTGGACTTGGGGAATCCACTTGCACATGCTGCATCTCAGGCAGCGTTCCATTATATCTTTATACTCAGCCAATTTTTTTAGTTCAAGGGTCATGCGCGTTCCTCCTTAAAGCATAGTGTTCCGGGATGAAGAACATTCTTCGGGTCGAAAATTCCCTTTACTTTTTGTAGGGCTGTAACTACGATTGGAGAAATTCGTTTGTAAACTTCATCTGCCCAGATGCCATAGGGACGACTAAAGAAAGCGCCCTGTTCCATGAGCGCAACACTAGCTTCTTCAAAGAGTGTTCTGGCGTTTTCCTTCATTTTATTATCTGAAGGCTTGTAATAAATATCAAATTCACAATGACAATTGCAGCCTTGGACTAATGGTTGGATGTAAATTCCAATATTTTCTAGAGAGAATTTTTTAGCCTCTACCATTTTTTTGAATGAACTTATGAATTGTGGAGTTTTATCAAGGGTAGTTATGAAGAAAATCTCCTGCGATCCTCCTAGATAGCGTAATCGCCAAGGATTATCGGCACAATTCTGAAAGATCCTAATAATCTCATCATTAGATACATTCTTTATTTCTGATAAGAGTTGAATTCCTTGGTCGCGAGCGATATCCCCAAGCTCGGCTTCTAGGAATTCTATTTTATCTTTAGCAAAAGGCCCCCTTCCGCCTACACCGATAATTAAAGTCCAAGAAGGGATATTAGATTGTAATTTATTAATTTCATCATGAGAAGTTCGGAGGAGAGATGCTAAAGTAAGATTATTAACAATGAAGAGCTCATCCCCAAATCGTCGTTTAAGAAGAACATATAAAAATTCAATAACTTTTTCAAGGTTTTCAGATTGAATATATAATATTTTTCTAGTGTCAGGGAGAAGTTCACATTTTAAACTAATCCAAGTTACAATTCCGATACTACCTTGAGCTCCTTGAATAATTCGGAATGGATCAAATTGCGTTGGACCAAGAGGATTTTTCTGAGCTTGTCCTGATGCCCGTTGTTCTTCAATGGTCCCTGGACCTGCAGCAGTTCCAGTCCGAAAGAGGTCGCCCGTTCCAAAAACCACTTCTGTACAAAGTAGTGGGTCTGAGGCATCCCAATGGTATCGCGGTAGAATAATAGGCTCTCTTTCCAGCGCACTGGTTAATACAGATTTCCCACTCGAAGGCATTAATGGCATTAAAAGGCGCAACCCCACCTCATTTGCTACTGGAATAAGTTGCTTGAAAGTTACGCCGGGTTCAATCATACACATGCGGTTTTTCAGATCAACTACTAATATTTGATCCATCCGCGTTAGATCAAGTAAAATAGTATTCTCAGAATAAGGAGCTTCTGCACCATTTGCATCTATTACCTGAGAACTGATAGGAACGACTGAAAAATTGAATTCATTTGCAATCTTAAGTATTTTCATTATTTCCTCGTTATTTTTCACATAAACAACGAGTTTTGGTTTGATCGGGTTCTTAATTAGAAAATCTTCCGAATATCGTTTGAAATAAGTATCTAAGAGGTTCTTATCACTTATAACATTCGTTTCTCCAATAATTTCAACTAATTTATCATGAATCTTGTCCATAGCTTGTTCCACTCTCATGAGTTTAAATGAAATTTAAAATTATAATAGTATGTCTTTTGAAAAAAGGATCTTTTTTCGCTTAATATTATTTTTTCTTATTAAATATTTGAGAGTGAAAGAAATAAAAAAAAAAAAAGTTTTGATTTGTATTCAATTATAGGTTATAATTTTGCGTTAAAGCCATTGTTTCCAAGCTGCGATGCAGTCATCCGCTTTGATTTTGTACTTACCCTCAATTTTCTTCCATTCCATATGTGCAAGAATTCCGTCTTCCCAACAATTATTCACTGCATTCGCTATACCCCTTACGTGTTCCAAGTTATCCGTAAAAATGTTAATTTGAACCGCATGATTACTGGGATTTACAATCTGAAAACCAGCAGCTTTATCGAAATATTCTACATAAATTTGTGCTTGAGGGGCCAAATAATACCACGTATTATTCCTGCCGCCTCCGGTTCGATCTTGAATCATCGTTGGATCTTGAAGCGTAATATAATCGCGAATCGCATCTGCAATATCTGGAAC
>Ga0307375_10005509_pt1 | contig 11869 bp, 11 predicted proteins | sample TR1MG_FD_202531 | JGI IMG/M metagenome (GOLD analysis project Ga0307375, IMG submission 202531) | Soil microbial communities from Risofladan, Vaasa, Finland - TR-1 | ecosystem: Environmental > Terrestrial > Soil > Coastal area > Acid sulfate soil | place: Finland: Risofladan, Vaasa | collected... | reverse complement strand
AGGCCGAGCTCCGCGGTCGAGCGGCAGATCGAGCACACGAACGAGCCCATGCGGGCGTCGGCGTGCTTCAATTCGAGCTTGTTTCCGCCGCCGAGCACGTTGATCGGGAGCAAGCCGGCGGCGTGGGCGATCTCTTCGGGAAAATAGACCGGGAAGTGCCCCAGCGTTCCTGTGAACCGCTCGGGCAGGGACTCTGCGTCCGGCAACGGCGCAAGGCGGACTTGGTTGCAGTGCTCGAGCACATCATTGAGTTCGGTTTCATGACTGTACGGAATCGGCGCGGTCATTGTGGTCCTCCTTCTGGGTGGCGGTCTAAATACGCAAACTGGTACGATTAAGCGTATTTAAGACCGTAACGGTCAAAAATGCTTTGATGTAAATCAAATAATCGAGCAATTTACTCGGGTATCACCGAACGTTTCGTCGATGCGGGCCGACGCAAAACGCCAGGAGGATGAAGGCGTCCTGCCAGCCACGATGATCCAAGCCTTTGTGATCAAGGGATTTTATAAACCCGCGAAACGAGTGCGAGATGAAAGCGGTAGACAAGATATTGCTGTTGACACACAACTACGTGTACGCTCAAGATGTATGGAAAATACCTGTTCCGAACTCGCAGCAGCCCAAACTATGGCTACCGCCCTCCGTTTCCACCTCAAACTCTCACCCGACGCGATCTGTCCATTCGACGCCCCCGGGGTCGCCAAGCGCTTGCGCCACGCCGCGGCCTTTGGCGCCCTAGACGCCCAGAATCCGGGCGAAGCCCCGCGTTGCGTCGACGACCATGAACCACTGCCGCTGCAAGAACAACTCAGTACGCTCTACGCAGAGGCGGTCACTGGGAGAAAGCGCGTCAAAAACGAAAGCGCTTTCCCGTTTGATGCAATGAAAATCGGTAATCCACCGGGAAATCTTGTCTAGGCATATCGGCTTAACTTCAACATAAGGAACCGCCATGAATTCGACCCGCATTCCGATCTCAGAAAAAATACCCCAGGACAAGGTAAGCAGGATCCTGATCTGGATCCTCGTGGTCGTGACGTTAAGCTGCTGGGGCGCGATGATCTGGGCCACCTATCTCACCTACCGCGAAGCCGCGCCGCTGCCACAACAGTTCGTCACTGCTTCGGGCCAGGTCGTGATGACCCGGCAGGACATTGTGGCCGGCAAGTCCGGCTTCCAGCAGGCGGACCTGATGGACTACGGCAGCCTCTATGGCATGGGTTCCTATTTTGGCGAAGACTACACCGCCGAATATCTGGTGCAACTGGCGAAGGAGGTGCAAAACAATCTCGCTCAAAACCGCTACAGCATGCCCTTTGCCAAGCTTACGCCCGATCAGCAGTCCGGCATCACGCAGGCGATGCGAGCCGCGTTGCATGGCATAGACCTGAGTCAGTCGACGGTCGTGCTGCCCCAGGCCGTCGCGGGCGCAATCACCACCCTGCGCGGGCAAATCGGGCCGCTGCTTCTGACCAACAACTTCGCCAAGGGCTACACGCGCGCCTACAGTCTGAATGAGGCCAGTGCCGCCCAGACAGCAGACTTTCTGTTGTACTCGTCGCTGACCACTGTAGCGCGCCGTCCGGGCACGGATGTGTCCTGGACCACCAACTGGCCGGCCGAACCGCTCGTCGGCAATGCGCCCACTTCTGCGACGTTTCTGTGGACCTGGGCCTCGTTCACCCTGGTGTTCTTTGGCATCGGCGCGGTGCTGGTGATTTTCCGCATGTTCATCGAACCGAAGGCCGCCAACGAGACCTATTCCCCCGTGCTGCAAGGATTTGTCGCGCCGACTCCAAGCCAGAAGGCGCTGTGGAAGTACTTTCTGGTGGTGGCGGCCTTACTGCTGGTGCAGGTCGGCGCCGGTGGTATCCTCGCCCACTATTACACCGAGCGCACCGATTTCTACGGCATCGAGATCGGTCGCTGGCTGCCGTTCGCGTTCTTGCGCGACGTGCACTTGCAGGCCCCCATAGCCTGGATCGGCATGAGCTGGATCGGCGCCGGCTTGTTTCTTGCGCCGCTGATCGGCAAGCGCGAGCCGGGCGGCCAGCGGCTGCTGGTTAACCTGATTTTCTGGGCACTGGTGGTGATCGTCGGCGGCGCGCTGCTGGGCAACTACCTGGGCATCATGGGCGTGATCGGCAAGCATTGGTTCTGGTTCGGCAACCAGGGTTTGTCCTATCTTGAGTTGGGGCGCTTCTGGCAGATTTTGTTCTTCGCAGGCCTCGTCATCTGGACCTTGGTGCTGTTGCGCGCCTTCTGGCCGACATTGAAGGCGCTGTCCAAGGAAGGCAGTTCGCTCTACAGCCTGTTTCGCATCGAGCACCTGCTCTGGTACAGCACCTTGGGCGTAGCCGTGACCTATGCGTTCGGTATGATCCCGCTGGCCGAGCCCAACCAGTCGTTTGCCATCACCGATTTCTGGCGCTGGTGGGTGGTGCATCTTTGGGTAGAGTGGGCGTTCGAACTCTTTACCGCCGCAGTCACCGGATACTTCCTGATGGCTCTGGGACTGGTGACGCGCCAATTGGTCGAACGCGCGGTGCTGTTCGAGTGGATCTTGATCCTGGTGAGCGGCATTCTTGGAACCGGCCACCACATGTACTGGGCGGGCGAGCCGGATCTGTGGATCGGTGTCGGCAGCATGTTCTCGTTCCTCGAGGTATTGCCGCTGTTCCTGCTGGTCATGGAAGCGATCGACCAGCGCCGGCACATCGCCGAGAGGCGCGATTTTCCCTATCGACTGGCCTACCTGTACATCCTCGGCTCGGCGTTCTGGAACTTCGTTGGCGCGGGCGTGTTCGGCGGCGGCACGCTGAACGCGCCGCTGGTCAACTATTATGAGCACGGCACCTTTCTCACGCTAAACCATGCGCACACGTCGATGTTCGGCGCGTTCGGCATGCTCGCGCTTGGGCTCATATACATGGTGCTGCGCTACCTTACGGCCGAACGTCCCTGGAGCGATCGGCTCGGAGTGTGGGCGTTTTGGCTCTACAACCTGGGCATGGTGATGTGGATCGTGTTGAACTTCTACCCGGTCGGCTGGCCGCAGCTGGAGGCGGTGTACACGCACGGTTATGCCTACGCCCGCAGCCTCAAGTTCTACGATACAACGGTGCTCTGGCAGTGGATGCGCATGCCGGGTGACTTGGTCTTCGGCGCAGGCGCGCTCCTCATGGCCTACGACTTCGCGCGCAAGCTGTGGCTTGCCCGCCGACCAGGGACGGGACATTGATGAAGTTTGGTCCGCGGGCCTGCGAGCCGCGCCGGCTCCAGGCTTATTGACAGGAGAACCGACGATGTCGAAGCAGATCAGCAAATGGAATGCCGAACACGCCGATTTCATTCGCCTGCTTGGCATACTGAAATCGCAGGTCGGCTTGTTTCACGAGCAGGCAGAGGTGAATTACGAGCTGATGCTCGACATCGTCTATTACCTGACGCACCATCCGGACCGATTTCATCATCCGAGGGAAGATATCGCGTTCGGGAAACTTGCGGAGCGCGATCCATCGAGCCGGAACCGTGTGCGCGAGCTCATGGGCGAGCATCAGGTGATTGCTTCCGCGGGTAAAAGGCTGGTCGAACAACTGAATGCGATACTGGGCGACGCAATGCTGGAACGCGAATCGGTCGAAGTGGACGCTGCGACCTATATCGTCTACTACCGCCAGCACATGGTGCGGGAGGAAGCCGAATTATTTCCACGCCTTGAAGACGTTCTCGGCGACGAGGATTGGAAGGCGGTGGATGCCGCGATTACCGCTGAGGCTGATCCGCTGTTCGGAAGCAAGGTCGGGCAGCGCTATCAGCAACTGCGCCAGCGGATACTGCTTGCGGCAGAACGAACCGATACGAACGCCTGAGGTCTATTGAAATGGCCCGGAACGGCAAGACAACGGAAATTGAAATCCTGCGCTGTCGTCCCGAACGGGATAGCGAACCGCGTGCTCAGGTTCGTAGCGCCACGCGGGGCATGCAAATGAGTGCGCGGGGTGCGCTGTGAGTGCATCGAGGGCTGTCGCGCCTGTGGTCGAACTCTCTGCGAGCGATCTGCCGGCGTATTGCCCGAACCCGTCGATGCCGCTGTGGGCATCGCACCCCAGAATCTTCCTGGACATCGTTAATGAAAGCGAGGCGATGTGTCCATACTGCGGGACGCGCTATCGCTTGAAACCCAACGTTCATGTCCGGGCTCACGAGTTCGATACTCGCGAGCTGCATCAAGATCGCCACCAGCCGTACGCCGCGCAACTCGCCCTTGAGTGTCCGGCGTTGGCCTCGCATGTCTACTCTCGGGAAACGCCAAATCTGAGCGCCGACGCACTCGGCAATACGACGCTCGAGCGGATGACCCAATGGATGCGAGGGAGTCGCTGAGTGGAACGGAAGGTATGGAATCGCGGATGTCCTACAGCCGTGCAATAGCGATTCCCGGCTACGCGTCGGGTTGGGCGCGCACGGCCGCGGTCGTTCGCCCCGGGCTGGTGGTGATGCTGACCGCGCGCGGCTGCGGATCACGCGGTACAAGAAGGCCAGCACCATCGGCAGCGCGCCGAGTACCAGACAAAAATGGAAATGACCCAGCACCCACTGAATGTTGTGGTTCGCCTCGTTCACGCTGATAGTACTGTCGATGATCGCCGGAACGACGCCAGCGGCCTAGCCGTAGACCGGCAGCACGGCGAGCCTGGCCGGCATTTTCCAGCGAATGTTCGAGCGCCTGGTTGTCGCGGTAATCGGAATCACTCTTGTGTTTGGCCTGCTGCCAGCACCGCCGACGTTCACGCTGGCACGCCGGTGCCGGGCAGTAGCATTGGTGTGAGACTTGGGGGCGCGGCCGAAACGCCTGGCCGCATGCTGCACATCGCCTGCTCTCCATGAAAACTCTCCGAACAAGATATCCGGAAAGCGTGCGTGAACGGCCGGGCCGGGAGTCGATCCGGTGTCGGGAGTCGATCCGGTTGCCCCCGCGCTATTTAAAGGCTGTGTATTGATACAGTTTCCAGTGTCGTTTAAATGAAAGGAGAAGATTTATGGCAACGAAGGAAACCATCAAACCCCCAACAAAAAGGGGAATTGACCGACGCGAGCCGTCACTGACGAAGTTTCCCGAAAGCTGCCGGTCAGGAGCCCAAGGTGTATGCTGGCGCTCTGAGTTTCTACACGCCGCTTTTCGCGATAATTTAGGACCGCACAGAAACAGCAATAATGCAACACGATGCCTTCTGTAGCAAGGCTTTCAGCGCAATCCACGACGCCGAGTTAGGGAGCAGATGTCGGAGTTGGGGCGCAAAACGGTCTCCCTATAACGAAGTTAGGCATTTCCTACATCTCTTTCAAAACTGAAGATAACTGACATGAGCACAACTGAAAATCCAAGACCCCCATTTCCGCCATTTAATGCTGAGACCGCAGCCCAGAAAGTTCGCATGGCTGAGGACGCATGGAATACCCGCAACCCGGAACGTGTCTCACTTGCCTATAGTCAAGATAGCGTCTGGCGCAACCGCTCCGATTTTTTATCAGGCCGCGAAGCAATCGTCCAGTTTCTCACTCGCAAGTGGAACAAAGAATTGGATTACCGGCTCATCAAGGAACTTTGGGCCTTTCATGGCAACCGAATTGCAGTCCGCTTTGCCTATGAGTGGCGTGACGACTCGGGTCAATGGTTCCGCTCCTATGGCAATGAAAACTGGGAGTTTGACAATAATGGGTTTATGCAGCGGCGCATCGCCAGCATAAACGACCTCTCAATCCAAGAGTCAGAAAGGAAATATCATTGGCCGCTAGGTCGCCGTCCAGATGACCACCCAACTCTTTCTGAGCTCGACCTGTGATGCCACTAGACCAAATGCCTAACGAATAAGGTTAGATCGTGATCGCGAAGCGAGCCACGATCTGAACCGTTTGTTGGACGAGCCCGACTCCGGCCCCCGAGTGCGGACGGGCCTCACAGAAAATATGTATTTGGGAAATGGCCCGGTTTGATGTTTAACCGGGAGAACGGATGCTTGAAAGCCCGTTCATGGCTGGCGTTGCGACTGGCGCCGGCAGAGTTGGGCGTTGGTTGACCTCATCGAGCCTCGATTCGAGGCAAGCCGCCCCCTCAGCTTGCGGGCGCTGATCTCCCGTCACTTTGCTGAACGGGGGCGCTTACATGGTCAGTGCGTTCCTTAAGTGGTGATCGGAACCGGGATGCCTCCCGAGAACACCAACCGAATCTGCGTCTTCACGATCGTCATCACGGCACCGCAACACGTGCACAGAAGCGGTGGCCGTTCCTTGATCCATGCCAGCGCCCGACCGGGATCGAACTTCAGCAGCCGGTGCAGCAAGGCGATCAGACGCTTGCAGTTGGGATGCAGAAAGCCGAAGTTGCGGGCACGCCGGAAACCTTTCGGTAGCACATGCTGCAAGACCAGCCATAGGAAATGCGTGCCGGACACGGTGCGCTGCTTCATCCACGCGGTCTTGGCGTTGTGATAGCGGAATCTCACCTGACCGTTGTCGCAGGCGACGATATCCTTTTCGGCGATGACGCCACGGTAAAGATAGCGCCCGAGGTAGATCAGCGCCTTCTCGCCACTGCCGACGGATTTGCAATCCACCACCCACTTTTCCGGGTGGCGACGGGGAAGCGTCAATCCAGCGGCTTCGATGGCCGCGAGCATCTTCGCCCGGAAGACCTTGGCCAAGGCCTTCTGGTTGAACAGATAGCCTCCCTTGGCCTTGCCTCGCCGTTTGGTTCGCCATTGCCGGCGCTTGCCGTCGAGGGCTGCCGCCGGCATGACCAGATGGACATGCGGGTGATACTCCAGCCGGCGCGTGTTCGTATGCAATAGCCGACACGATCGTGAACACCCAGGCTATAATTTGAACCTCGCGCAACCCCACCTCGGCAACCGTTCACCTTCGACCGAAACGGGTGTTCACCTTCAGCGAAATGCGCAATTGTTACGGCATGGTGAACTGCACCAGTGAACCGTGATGGCCTGATACGGGCGCGTATCCCGGTTGACCGGATTGAGGTCCCAGGAACTTAAGCGTAAGCTGGCCGAGTCAGACTCAGCTTTCGTGCTCTTATAAGGTCTCTTCGGAGGCCACTTTTCATTGGCGCACACAACAATGTACATTCCCAAGCACTTTGACGAGCCCAGTGTTGATGTCATGCACGAGCTTATTCGAACTCGACCGCTGTCTACCCTTGTCACGTTTTCATCAGACGGGCTCAACGCCAATCACATTCCGTTGCTCATATCAGCAGATTCCCCCCCGCTGGGTACATTGCGCGGTCATGTCGCTCGCTCAAACCCAGTCTGGTGTGATTTCGTAAAGGATGTTGAAGTCTTAGCGGTATTTCACGGCCCGAATGCTTACATCACGCCATCGTGGTATCCGACCAAGGCTGAAACTGGGAAAGTTGTCCCAACTTGGAACTATGCGGTCGTTCACGCCTATGGCGTGCTCCGCGTGGTTGATGACGCTTCGTGGTTACGTCCACATCTTGAGGCACTCACGGCGCACAACGAGAGCGCTTTCTCGAAGCCGTGGCGACTGTCGGATGCGCCTCACGACTTTACAGAAAAGCTAATCAGTGCGGTGGTTGGCATCGAAATCGTTATTACCCGCCTATCTGGCAAGTGGAAGGTCAGCCAAAACCAGCCTCGGCAGAATCAAGCAGGCGTCATTGATGGCCTGCGCGCGAGCGGAAGGCCGGAATCTCTGGAAATGGCAACGCTGGTTGAGAGTGCCAAGAATCCGCGCTAACCAGGGTACCTGACGCGAGTTGCTGAAGACAACCCGGACACCCACACCACAGCTGCGATGCCGATACTGTGCAAGAAAAAACAAAGACGAGGACAAGGACTCGACATTGCCCGCGCAGAGTAGACCAGAATCATGCCCCCGGAGTCAGCTTGTCCGGTTTGATTACGACCGTGCGCGGGGTTGGCAGGCGCGCATTCCGACTTGGGTTTGCGGTACGGCCGAAGCCCGGTTCTTTCCCGACCACCGGCATGGCGGAGAGCGCGCAGCGTTTATTGCGGCCAAGTGTTATCGCGATGAACGGTTTGCCGCCGCAGGCGTGACCGGACTTATCAGGCCCTACCGGATTCGGGACAAGCGAAATCAGTCAGGCGTTGTGGGCGTGTCTCTTGCGCGCACGCTCCATAAGAACGGGAAGGTGTACTACGCCTGGACGGTACGGTGGAACGACAGGGGCACTCCGCACAAAAGGCGGTTTTCAATTGGCGTGCTGGGCTACGAGGAGGCGTTCAGGCAGGCCTGCGCGTGGTGGTCCAGGAAGACGGGTGCACCGCTTGCACGAGGGGCCCGTGCCGCAGCACCGCGGGAAGTCGGAGTGGCTTATGCAGACACGAGAGGTCAAGGCAGAGCAGATTCGGAAGGTGCAAGAGGCCAAGGCGAAGGAAACGGCGAGAAAGATGAATGGGCGAATTCTCGGCAATCGAAATCGGTCGGGCGTTGTGGGCGTGTACCTTTCCCGCAGGTTCCGCAATGGTGTTGCTGCGCGAGCAGAATTGACCACTGTGCGCGAATTGCGCTGACCAGCCAATTTTAGTCAATTTCTATTTCTCACCAATCACTTGAAGATCCGTCACCCTGGTCAATCCAGTTGCGCAGTCTGGTCAATCCGCGTCGCGCAAACAACAGTTCTTGAACAAGAAGTGTGGGCGATTGGTGCGTGAGCCATAGCCGGCGGGTCATTGACATGGAAGGAGAGTTCGCTACGCCCACAGGCATTTTCTCCAGATGTTGTCGCCTTTAACTGCACGGGCGCCTACTAATAGTGCATGAGGCTAGCATAAATCCACAGTAGAGACCCACTCTGGCGCCCTACGATCCCTGACGGAATCGGACGCCCAATGTCAGATTGAGTCTGGAACGAGTGAGACGTTGGCGAGTGGACTAGAGATTCGCGCGCTGTTCCGCGAGATCAAATCACAAAGGGAAATCTTTAAGCAATTCGGCCTGCACGCGATCCGCTTCCATTTGAATTACTTTCGTTGGCACATCGCCTTTGAAATTGACGGTGAACGACCAGTACGGAAGGAATGGCTCCGCGAAGGTGGTTACTGTCCGCCCACCCTCAAGATCCTCTTCTGCGGCGGCGCCCAACCATTCGGGCGGTAGTGGATGCAGCGCGTGCGGATTTCTTATCGCGATGGTGCCTTCGCGCCAGCTCTCTCGGCCTTCCTCTGGATCGCCGACTTCATAAAGAAACGGTTCTGGCAGCACCGCATTCGGATCATGCCGAAAGCAGGTGCCATATCGCAGCATTCGTACCGCTGCGCTGCGATACGCGCCCTCATGACCCATCCTGTTGAATTTTGGAATCGTGCCACTATTACAAAACAGCACGGCAGCGATATTTTCCCCGTTGGGCTGTGCGAAGAACCCAGATGGTATTTCCTTTGCGCCAAGTCGATGCGCCTCAATGGGTTGTTCAGAGATTATGAGTTTTCCTTCCGCGTCATGGTACCAATGCTGAGACGAACCAAAAAGGTATTGACTTAGTGAACTCGAGGACAGCATTAGTGAGCCTGGCTTATAAAACGCTTCAATTGCGATAACCAACGGCCTACCCGTGACGTGTGGAAGTTCCCAGTATTTCTGGCTCAATTTGCTGAACAGCGGACTTCCGAATCGGACAGCCACTTCGTCCGGCACATGAATTCCCACTTGCTCTCTGTTGTCAAAAGGGGGAATCGCTTGATACGGAACCATCGCGTTAAGTCGGGACGGATTCGCAGTGACGGCTTCCACCGCCGCAGTTATGCCCGACTTGTGAAGCAGAAAGTCAGGGCGACGACGGGTGCGGTCGATGATATGCCCCGATTCGCCGAACATTGAAAATAGAAACAGCTCGAAGGTTCTGGAATCAAAGCCTGTGGTCTGAAACTGCTCGACAAAATTACCGTCCGGGTCGTCAAATTTCGCTTGCAGTTCTCGAAGCATGCCACGAGCGGGCTCGTGGAGCGGAGAATCTCGAAGTGTACGGAATTGCGGGTGGAGTTCCGCGTTTGGCCGCAGCGGTTCAAACAAGTTGATAGCCATTGACCCTGCCTTTCATTGATCACGTAGCTAGTATAGTTGGGCGGGCGCGGGCGCAGCGTCGGACGCTTCCACATACACGCTCGGCTGGCTATCAGGTCCGCGTTGGAGGAATGCGTTTGGCAACCGCTTCAGTTTGCGCGTATTTTGTTTTGTCTACGATTTCTGCCAAACTCGTTCGTGGCGCGAATTCGCCTGGAACGGTGTCACCTGAAACCCGTATTCCAGCTTCGCCATCGCGTCTCTCAGCATCGCAATGGATGATTGCTCACCGTAGACGCGGCGATTGATCGATTTCGAAGCATGTCGGCGGGGTCATTTGTGGCCGTGTAGGGCAGTTATCTGGAGGTGCAAACGCTGTACTATTGGGGAAATGGAAATTCAACGAAATCAGGTAGCTACGCGAGCTACGTCTGCGATTTTGTAGTACAAAGCAGAGCTTGTAAGAACATGAAACAAAGGCGTAAATAGCAGTATAGGGGGGTAGGCTACGAACCAAGGGGTCGTGGGTTCGAATCCTGCCAGGCGCGCCATTCAAACAAGGGCTTAGGGAAACCTAGGCCCTTGTCATTTCTGGCACTGTGACGGATTCGTGCCGTTCGGCTGGCACTTCCTCCACAACCCGCAGCGCGCATAAGCGATCCGCATACGGGGGCAACATGGTCTGCCGCAAGATGGGCATAACGTCTGATCTTCTCCGGGGTTTCCCAGGGATGGAGGTATTTGACGAAAGGCACGCATCGCTTAGCAAAGGACCTATCATCGTTCCTTTGCATATTTGACCCCAATAAAGGAAGCGCCGGACTTCCTTTTTCAAACCGCGTCCCGGCGCCTGGGAATCTTGATGGTGCCGCCGGCGACCTTCCAGAAGTTGGAAAAGCGCTGCGAAAGATTTAGACCAAACGATCTATAGGAACTCGGGCCCGTTTCGTCGAAAATGTCCCTGATCTTCACCCCGAGGATGGCCTCATAGTTCCGAATGGTCTGCTTGGTATGCATCAGATAGAGCACCTTCCAGCCGAAGTGGTGCCCCATGCGCAATAAGCCTAGCGCGGCTTCCAGCTGGACCAAATCGCCCCGAAAGTCGGCCACGGCCCGCATTTCGATCTCGCGCAGCTGCGCTTCCTTCTCTGGGGTGCGATTTACTCGAATCGCCGATTTTGGCTTGTTCGGCATCTCAAGTGCCTTGGAAGCCGCCTCGAAGCTCAGGTTCTCCAGCCGCTTGAGGAAGCTGGGGGAGGGCTCGGGTTTCTCTGGATCCGTGCGGGTGGCGGGTGGCGTCATGGTGGCGACCTCCTTATTTATGCATCCTAGTTTATAAAGGAAGTATAGGGAATCCTCCTATTTGCCGCACAACTCGACAGGCACCCCCCGTCCTTTGGCGTAGGGCGCCAGGTCGGGGCCCACCTGTGGATTTGTGCTACCGTGGTGCGAATTAACAAGCCCTTGCGTTACGAGCACCGACGACCCAAGGACACTATGTCAAAGTTCCGAATCTATAAACACCCTGACGGGCGCCTTGATGCTGTGAAGGTGGGTTTTTCATTTCCCGGAGTGATATTCGGCGCGCTCTGGTTGCTCTGGCATCGAATCTGGCTTCTTGGGAGTGTCACTGCTGTAATTGGATTCGGCGCGTATTTCGTATTTCCTAGCCCAGAGGGCTACATTATGGGAATACCGTACGGTCACAGATTCGGCTTCGCGGATGTGCTTAATCTTGCCATTGGTGTGATTGTTGGAATTTTTGGCAATGAATGGCGAAGAAACTCGTTGACCGAAAGGGGAT
>Ga0307375_10005507_pt1 | contig 11869 bp, 14 predicted proteins | sample TR1MG_FD_202531 | JGI IMG/M metagenome (GOLD analysis project Ga0307375, IMG submission 202531) | Soil microbial communities from Risofladan, Vaasa, Finland - TR-1 | ecosystem: Environmental > Terrestrial > Soil > Coastal area > Acid sulfate soil | place: Finland: Risofladan, Vaasa | collected... | reverse complement strand
CCGACCGCGCCCTTTACGCCTCGTCCGGAGAGGGCTGCTCGCCAGCGCTCGTAGAGCCACTGGCTGTAGGGGAGTTTTTTATGGGACTCTCCGGCCGCAGGTTGCGGCGTTGAACCTCGGCCAGCACGGCCTCCACCAGCGGTTCGTCAGGGTCCAGCCGCAGAATGTTCTCTCGCACGCACGGGACCTTGTGCCCGTTCGGCAGCATGAAGGCCGGCCCGTCCCAGTCCATGATGTTGTGCACCAGTAGCACCGCATTATGGCTCCCCAGATTCAATGCCACCTCCGCCGTATCGAGATCATCTCCCAATCCGGTCAACGATGCCATCGCATCCGTCACCCGTCCCCGCGTCCCGACGTCCATCTTGGGGCGGATGTAGATCGTGTTCCTCCCCTCGTCGTCCGTCACCGCGACTTTTTCATGGCGATCAATAAACATGGGCACTCCCCTCCCTCTGTACGGGCCGGTCCCCGTGCCGGCCCACTCCCACCACACCGTACGGGCCGGTCCATCTCTGCCCCGGCCCGCAACTCGTAACCCGCAACCTGTCCCCTGCACCCTGCAACCTGGAACCTGTCACCTGCAACCACTATTTAGAGCGTATCCCTGTCCGACTGCACCCGCACACAGAAATCGTGTCCCGCGTCGGCGTCGTACTCGCTCAGGATCGTCATCTGGATCGTCCGGTTCGTCCCCTGGTTCTCGCCCCACTCCATCGCGTCCGCCGGCCCGTACACATCCACCTCGCAGTAGTGGTAGAAGGTGGTGCCGCCCTCCGTCTCGATCTCCGGGCCGTTGAACCGGATCCTGGTCTTGAGCGGCGTGTGATCCATGATCAGGTCGTACTGCGTCATGTCCGGCACCTCGAACACGATGCGCGCCTCGATGTGGCGCCGACCCCTGCCGTGCTTCGTAAAGCTCAAGTCCCCGTCCGGTCCCGCCGCCAGCCACTTGCGCACCACCCCGCTGGGAATCGGCACCTCGGCGCTCACCACCCGGCCCTCGACCGGCGTATCCCCGATGGGGTCCACGCCGCTGTCGATCCACAGCTGCATCGCCCCGGGCGCCATCAGGGGCGCGTCCAGCATCGCCGGCACGCTCGCCGGCGCCTGCTTCGCCGGGAACTTGCCCATCCCCGCGACCGCCATCGTCACGCCTGCCTCGCCCGAGGCGTCGGATGCGAACGTGATCGAGTCGATCTGGTTGTAGGCGCTCTGGAACGCCTGCACGTTCGGGTCGCCCCAGTACAGCGTCAGCGCCTGCAGATCGTCGCTGTCCATCGTCGGCTCGAACGTCCATAGCCGCGTCAGCACCCCGTTAGCCGGCGTGGTGACATAGTCGCTCTCGCCCCCCGCCAGGTAGGTCTCCGGCATAGCGGTCACGACCCCCACACCCGTGTCTGGTGCCACGTTGGCGCACGACACCAACAGGCTGATCGTGGGGTGCAGCGCCACCGCCGCGATGATGTCGTTGGCGATGGTCTCGATGGCTCCGGCCACGCCGGTCTGCAGATGGACCAGGAGGGTGTTGTCCACCAGATCCAGGTCCAGCGGCGAGCTGTTGGCATCCGGATCCACGTACTCGACGCTGATCAGGTTGCCCTGCGTGCCGCTGGCCAACGCCGTCCATGCCAGACTGTTGTTGTCGCCCGCGGGGTCGATATTCACCGTCGCCGCCGCCGAGCCCGCGCCAGGCACGCCCCCCTTCACAATCGCGTTCAGCAGCATCGGGAGCACGTACACATCCAACCCGCCCTCCGCCTCGAACGCGCTCCACTGCCGCACCACCCTGGACCGGTAATACTCCGCCAGCGCCCCCCGGCTTTCCGGAGGCCGATAGATCCCCCGCTGCGGCGACACCGTCCCCGCCATGTTCAGGTACCGGGTCGGCGGATCGATCGGCACGCCCAACGCCCCCGCAGCCTCCAGCCCGGCCAAGAGATACTCGAACGCGAGCTCGGCCATTATGTCACTCTCCCTCTTGCTCTCATGGAGGCGGACCTGGGTTGTACTCAACCCTGTATCCGCCCATCATCCCTCCGACCCGCAACCCACAACCCGCAACCCGGAACCGTTTATTTCACCAGCACCGTGCTATAGAAATCCAGCGCCAGGCACTCCGTCCCGCCGATCTCCACGAACATCGCCTCGCCCTCGTCGATCACCGCCAAGCCGCTGTCGATCCGCCCCCCGAGGTGCTTGTCGACCTCCACCGCATCCGGGATCGCATCCACGAACGGGATCATCTCCAGCAGCGCCTGCTCGTTGTCCTGCCACCGGAACACCAGCCGGTGCAGCGTGCGATACGTCCGCCCCTGCACCTGCCCCGTGCGGGTGATCTCCATGCTGTCGAACATCGAGTAGAGCAAGGGGAACGCGTGGACGCTCGTCGGCTCATACGGCAGGATCGCCGCGATCCCCTCGACCGTCCCCAAGCACTCGTGCAGCCCATCGAGCACGTCCTCATAGGTCGGTCGCGTCACCTGAGCGCCTCCTCGATCCCTTCCTCACCCGCCGCCCGCAACGCGGCCTCCACCTCCGGCAGGCTCCGCTCCAGCGCCCGCGTCATGAATGGGTTCGCCCGCGCCCCTGGGTGGTGCACGGCCCGCGCCATCACCATCCGTCCACCGATCCGCATCGCCATCATCTTGCCATGGCGCGACCGGATCTCGTGCGGCTTGGTCCCCTCGTGCACCAGGTGCGCGTGCCTGGCCATCGCTTTGACCACCCCGACCCGCCCCTGCTTGCGCACGCTGTAGCGGATCGTCTTGGCCAGCTTGCCCGGCCCCCGCCGCGGCCCCACCGGCGCCTCCTTGCGCGCCCGCTGGGCCACCGGCTTTACCGCCTGGCGCATCGCCTTCCGCCGCACCGTGTTCGGTATGGCCTCCAGGTCCGGCAGCTCCATCCGCTCCAGGCTGTACCGCTTCGTCCGCGCCATCGCCGTCCTCTCTTCCCTCTCCCTGTACTCGGGGATTCACCCGAGTACTCTCGGGCGAGGGTCAGGGCTGAGGGGTCTGCGCCCCTACGCCACCCCCGGCCCCCCCAGCACCCGCATCCGCACCTGATCGATGATCATCCGCTGCTGATTCGTCAGCGCCCGCTGATAGCCCACCGCGCCGCCCCCCTCGACCCCGATCACATCGCTGAACTGCCCGCGGTCCCGTGACCGCCAGATGTTCACCGCGAGTTCCAGCGTCACCTCGATGATCGCCGGCGGCGCCGGCCCATAGCCCCACTTCGCGGTGATGCGATACCAAACGCCCGGCACCCATCCCGCGCCGCGAAATAGGCGACCATCAGCCAGCTCCTCGAAATCGTCGATCTCGCTGGTACTCTCATACGACGTCGCCTTGCGGCGCACCTCATATACCGACTCGATGGACTCCACCTCATGCGGCGCGATATCCCACACGTCCCCGCCCGGCGCCCGTGCATCCCTGGCCGTGGCGCTTGCCCCATAGGCCGCGAACGAGAACCCGAGCGCCAAGTCCAAGACATCCGTCGCCCGGTCGAGCACGTCCTGGATATCCGCCAGCGTCGGCGCGTCCACCACGCCCGAGAGCTGTTTGAGGTACGCCTTGAACTCGTCGACCGTCGCGTAGGAGGCCATCACCTACCCCTTCGCCATCCCCACCAGCGTCGCCGTCCCGTGCACCCCGCCCACGTTGCTGTGAATCTTGACGCGGTAGTAGCCGAACGGTGCCTGGGTCACCGCGTAGGATCCCGCCGCCCCCGCGGCCACCAGCGCCTCGGCCTGCACCACCACCTCGTCAGAGTAATCAGCGCTGTGGGCCCCGTACACCGTCCAGTCCACGTCGTTGGCCGCCACCTTGATCGTGTAGGCCAGCGACCGCCAGCCGCGCACGTCGATGGCCGACCCTGCCAACACCGTATCAGCGTCCACACTCGCCTGCGCGACCGGCGTCACGAGATCCACCCACGATTGCGAATACCCCGGCCCCGGCACCAACGTTCGCGTCATCCGTTACCTCCCGTGCTACCGATGGGGCGGAGAGACCCGCCCCATCCGCATGCTCCTAGTCGGCGTCCAGCGCCGGCGCGCCGCCCGCGCCCTTCACGATCGCGATGGTCCCGGCCGTGTTCACACAAAAGTTCTCGCAGTGCGCCATGGCATCCGCCACGGCGTTGGCCGCGATGGTGGCCGCGCTGGCCAGGCCCCGCGTGCCCGCGATCACGCCCGTGGTGCCGGTCAGCACCTCCAAGTAGGGCTCGCCCGCGTCCGTGTTGTGTACCAGGTTGTTGAGGAACATCAACCCCTGGCTCAGCACCGTGTCACCGTTCACGCAAGCCACCGAGCAATCGCCCATGAACTCACAGTCACCGATCACCACATTGTGGCTGGCGCCCGTCAGCTTGATAGCGCTGGCGCAGCCCGCCACAGCGGGCTCTTGCAGAAACCGGCAGCGCTCGATCAGCGCCCGGTGGCTGCCCGCTTCCAGCTCCAGGTTGAGAATCATGTCCCACGTGGTGGTGCCGCCCCAATACCACTCACAGTCACGGAACACCACATCCGTCACGCCCTCAACCTGTACCGCCGCCACCACGCCGGTGATGTCGGCCACAAAGCGCACGTTTTCCACTCGCACCGAGGCCGCGCCGATGTTCACCTGCGCGTCGGCATGGTCGAACACGAACCGCGGCCGCGCAGCGCCCCAACCCAGGCCGATGATGGCGATCCCCGCCTTGTCGGCGTCAAAGCCGTTGGTGGCGATGAACGTCTCCACATGCCCCGGCAGCACATAGATCACATCGCCCTGGTTGTCCGTACACAGCCCGATGGCATAGTCCAGCGTCGCAAAGGGCCTGTCGGGGTTCCGGCCATAGCCGGCCCCGTTCGTCGCCCCCGTCACCGCCGAACCCACGAAAAAGATCTCGCCCGGGTGCTCCCTCAAGTCATCGACCGTGAACACCCCGCCGGGCTGCCGGCGCGAAAACAAGGCCGTTCGGTTGCTGCTCATCAGGGTTCTCCTTTGTTGAGCACTTTGGGGCGGGCGCTAACCCGCCCCGCGATTCACATCCCCAACACCGCGCCGGCTAGCGTCAGTCGATGATCACGCTCGGCTGATTCGCCACCCGGCCCGCGTACCGCGGCACGCCGTAGAACATGATGCTCACGTAGCTCGTCGCTGCGATAGCGGCGGTCGTCGCGATGGCCACCACGTCATACCCGTCCCCCAGCTCCGCCGGGTCGATCTCGAACACGATCTGCTTGTGCGTCAGCCCCACGCCCGACGCATAGTTGACCGCCGCTGTCCGCTCCACGAGCAGGTCGCTCGTGGCGCAGTCCAGGTTGCTCCAGATGCGGCACAGCGCCGTAGCAGCGAGCGCGACTGCGCCAACGCCGCTCACCAGCGGCGAACGCATGACATTCCACACATGGTTGGTTGCGTCGCCCTGGTTGTAGTGGATCACCGCGTACAACCTGTGCAGGTTCTTCACCGACACATAGTCGCTGGTCACGATCGCGGCCGCGCCCACCTGAGGGACCAGGCCCTCAACGATCTTGAGTTCCTCAACGATGTTGATCATCTCTTTCTCTCTTTCTTGCTGGAGGGGCCACTCTCCCCTCCAGCTTATGGGTTGTGTCTAGGCCCCTAGGCCCGCGTCGCCAGCGCCACGAACGGCGACAGCGTGTTCGTCCCGTTCGCCGGCGTCAGCGCCGTGTTCCACAGCGACTGACCATCGATCTCGTAGATGAACCGGAACGCCACCTGATCCGTCAGGAACTGCACGTGGATCGAGCTGGCCGCCCGGATATCCCCGCGATCGCTCGTGCCATACTGCGACGGGTCGACCAGCATGATGTCGCCCAGGGTGCCCAGCGTGGAGCAGTACTCCAGCGGCAACACCGGCCGCCCCTTGATCCTGGCGTACGGCGCCTCGGAGAACCCGCCCGACGGCACATAGACCGGCACGCCGCCCACGCCCACCTGGATGCTCAGCTGATCCAGCTGCGGCTCGCAGTCCTGGTTGATGGTCCAGTAGGCGTTGCGCCGGCTGCGCGCCCACATCCGCGCCCACATCTTGGAGATATTCTCCGAGACGATCGTCGCCGCCGCCTGCCCCGCCTCCGCCGCCACCGGGATCAATGCCGCGCTGTTCAGGAACCCCAGCGGCTTGCCGGCGCCGTCGCCGCGCATCATCGCCTCCTCGGCCCGGTAGGCGATCTCTTCCGGCACCACCTGGTTGATCACCGCCTCCAGGGTCACCGGGTTGCGCAGCATCTCGCTGGTGGCATACACCAACACCGCCAGCTTTTTCGGCGCGAACTCCATGTCGCGAAAATGCGCCTGCGATGGCGTCAGCGTGCCCGCCTCCGCGACCCAGTAGGACAGCACGCCGCCCCATCGAGACCCGGCCGCCCTCGAGTTCTCATCGATCCCCTTGATCTTGACGCTCGAGGCGTCATCGCCGATGGGGATCTTGAACGTCTTCTGCAGCAGCTCGCCAATGTCATAGGCGCGCTGCCACAACCCGGCCGTCGACTCCTGCTCCAAAAGGAACCCGCCATCGGACGGCACCGCCACGCTGTGGCCCAGCGCCACGGCGTTCATCTCGTGCACCTTGAGGAGCCGCTGGTCGGTGTGTCCGCCCGACAGGGCCGCGTTGCGCACCGCGAGCAACTGCTCGCCGAGGCTCCCGAATACCCGTTCGGGCATGCGCGCCTGGCGCGGCGCCGTCGCCGCATGCGGCTCCTGCACCGGCTCGACGCTACGCTCCCACTCGCGGCGCCGCTCCTCCCGCTCGATCTCGCCCGAGAGGGCCAGCATCCGCTTGGCGATCGCGTCGTCCCGCGTCTGCTCCTCCTCGGTCAGATCGCACCCCTCCTGCTCGACGCGCTCGAACATGGCCTGCGACTCCGCCACGAGTTCCGCGCGTTCCTGCAGCAATCCCTTGTACCTGCTCATTTTCCACCTCGCACTGGTCACTGCCCGGCATCGCCGGGATCCCCTGCACACCGATACCCACGCGCGCCTTGGGCCTCGTCGGAGCCCCTCAGCCATCTCACCCCGGGCCCGGTCTCAACGGAGCCGCGCCCGTACCCGCCTCTGCCTCGTCTCCATCCCCATCGCCGACGTCCGCGCCTGCGGCGACGTCCGCCGGCGCGCGCTCGCGTTCACCCGCTGCAACAGCCGCGCCACCGCCGCATCGAACGTCTCCACCCGATCCACCATCCCCAGGCGCTTGGCCTCCCCGGCCCCCACCACGCGCCCCTCACCGAACCCTTCGCGCACGTCCTTCGCCGTCACGCCCCGGTTCCGCGCCACGGCCTTGACGAACATCCCATAGTAGTCATCCACCCGCGCCTGCAACGCCTCGCGCGCCACCTCCCCCAGCGGCTCGTACGGGTTCCCCTCCATCTTGAACTTGCCCGCCGAGATCAGCGTCACCCGCACGCCCTCTGCCTCCAGCGCGGCGCTGAAATCCTCGTGTACCGCGAACACGCCGATGGACCCCACCTCGCCGCTGGGCGTCACCACCACCTCATCCGCCGCCGTCGCGATCCAGTACGCCGCGCTCGCCGCCAGACTGTTCGCCACGGCCAGGATCGGCTTGCTCCCTCGCGCCCCGTGCATCTCCGCCGACAGCTCCTCGATCCCGGGCACTGCCCCGCCCGGCGAGTCCACGTCCAGCACCACCGCCCCCACCGAGGGGTCGGCCAGCGCCTGGCGAAACTGCGCCGTCAACCGCTCCACCGACGTCCCGCCGGACGTGTCCGTCATCAGGTTCGCCCGCTGGTGGATCACCCCATACACCGGCAACACCGCCACCCCCACACCGCTGGGCCGTTCCGCTTGGCTGGCCGCCACGGGATATACGTGCGGATCCTCCGCGGCAAACGCCACGCGGGCATCGTGAATCCCCGTTGCTGGATGTTGCACGCCGATCCGCTCCCGGATCTCCTCCACTGTGTACTGCCCGCCCACCGCGTGGAACGCCAGCAGGTCGAGAATCACGCTCATCTTCTCCGGCAGGATCGCCCACGGCGTGTTCACCACATAGCTGATCACGTGTCCAAGTCTCATCGCTGCCCGCCATTCCCGGTGGCCATCGCCACCAACTCATCCACGCGTTTCGGCTCCCACTCGTCCATCGCCTCCGGCCCCAGCATCAGCAGCTCGTTTACCTGCGCCCGCGCGTACCGCTCCGCCTCGCGCCGATCCGCCCGCAACGTCTCCGACACGAATGCGCCGTGCGTGCCATAGAACTCGGTCACCGCGGCCTGCCACCCCTGCGAGTCCCCCGCACAGCGCTTGGCCGCTCGCCCCATCGCCGCGATCTCTTTCCGCACCACCCGCGCCGCAGCCTCACGCAGCAACAGCTGATAGTGCAGCCCCTCGGCCGGGGGCGTCCCCGCCGGCACCATGTTCAGCGGCTGCAGATACATACCGCCGTTTGGGATGGGGTTCATATTCTCCAGGCTGCGGATATCGTTGACGCTCAGCCATCCCCACTGCCGCCCCGTGGCATAGGCCGTGTACCGGTCTCCCAACTTGCCCCGCAGCAGCGCCTCGAGCAGGAACTCGGCAAAGTACGTCCGCCGCGCGACAATCAGGTCCTTCTGGATCGTGTCCTGCCAGTTGACCAGCCACGGCAGCAGCGAATAGGTGACAAACTCGATGTTCATCTCCTCGATGCCCGAGCCCCAGCTGGTCGTTTTGGTCATGGCCTGGATCATGTGCAGCGGCACGTTGAAATAGCGCGCCACGTCCGCCACCGACCAATCCAGCATCAGGATCAGCTGGGCCTGCTCGTTGGTCATGCCCGTCTGCTGCCACTCCATCCCCTCCTCGAGCACGGCCACACGGTGCGCCTGCCCGAGGCCGGCATGGGCCGCCTCCCACCGCTCCCGCAACCGCTCCGCCGCCTGCGGCGACAGTTTGGCCGGGTGCTTGAGCACCCCGCCGGGCCGCGCGTTCTGCGAGTAGAACCGGCTCGAATACCCCACCTCCGCCAGCGCCAGCCCGATGGAATCCCGCGCATACTCCATCAGCGACAGCCCCGTCACCCCATCGAGGCACATCCCACGGATGTGGAACATGTCCTCATCGTTCACCGGCCGCTCGACGCCGTTGCTGCCCTTCACCTGGTAGCGAATCCGCGCGCCGGGGATCGCCTCCTCACGCACGTAATCGGGATGGTGCACCTCCAGGCTGTCCACCGCCCCCCGCGGCCCGGGATGAATCTGCGCATACCCGTTGCCCCACAGCAACGCGTGCACCATCAGCAGGCGCTTGAAATCGAACGCCGTCTGCAGCCCGTTGGGCGCCATGTGGAGCAGGTCATATAGCGGATGCTCCGGCGCCCGCTCCTTGCCCCCATCCGCCAGCCGCCGGTAGATGTGGATCGGCAGCGACGCAATGCTCTCGCTCAGCAGCCGCACGCACCCCCACACCGGCGAGGCCTGCAGCGCCCGCTCCGGGTACACGTACAGCCCCGTCTGCGACCAGCTCCCGCCCGAGGCGGGCATCCACGTCCGCTCGTCGTTCGGGTCCAGGTTCAGCGCCTGGCGCGCGGGCTGTAGGAGCTGCATCAGCCAACCCGTCACGTTTCCTCCCGATCCCCGCCGCCCATCAGCAGCATGGGCACCACCGCCAGCGCGAACAGCAGGGCCCCCGTCACGATCAGCGCCAGGGCCACATCCACCATCGCCAGCCCCGCCGCCATCATCCCCAGCCCCGCAACCACCAGCCCCTCCCGCAACCCAAACCGCCCCATCACACCCCTCACAGGATGATCATGTCCCTTTCCTCGTACACCGAGGCGCTATCCCCCACCCCCGCCGCCAGCGCGTCGTTCCGCGCCTCCCACGAAAGCACCGCCGCCATCGCCGCGTCGATCTTGTGTGGGCTGTCCGGGCGCTCCTTGTACATCGTCCACAACGGCACCCCCGTCTCGTCCCGCAGCGTCAACACCCGGCGCACCGCGTTCCCGATGTGCATCGCCAGCCCCGCGCTTCCGTCGTGTGTCAGATCCCCCGACGTGATCGCGTTGTAGAAACTCTTGATGGCATAGGCCATCGCCCGCGTGCGATGCGTCCACCACTCCAAGACCGTCTTCTCTCCGTGGGCGCCGGCCCATTGGGCCACGTGGCTCTCCCAATACGGCGGGTCGCAGTACATCCGCCACACTTCCCAGCGCCGGAAGGCCTCGTCCACCGCCTCCACCACCTCAGCCTCGGGCACCTCCCATTGCTCGATCCCCTGGGGGTGCTCCCACAGCCCCACCAGCCACTGGTAGCCGCTGAGAATGTGCGTCGCCACCAGCGCCGTGCTGTCGTGGTAGCGCGCCCCGTCAAACCCGAGCGTGATCATCTCCCCGTCGGCAATGGCCATCCCCGGCCGCGCGAGCGCCTTCCAGCGCTCCGCGTCGAACGCCCGCTCGGTCGAGCGCACCAGCCGGTTCAGCCATACGCGCTCCAGGTACGTCACGTCGGCCGTCGGGTCCCGCCACTGCTCCACGATCCCATCGATGTCCGACCACTCTGCCACCGGCCCCGAGGCGTCGATCACCGCCCGCCGCACCGCCGTCAGGTCCAGTTCCCCCGCATCGCCGTACAACTTGATCTTGTCATCCGCCTGGCGGTGATAGAAGAACAGCCGCGAATCCGCGATCTTGCCGTCCCGCACCTGCCGCGCATAGTCCATCGTCCCCTCGGCGATGGACCCCTCCCCCGGCGCCGGCGCCGTCGTCGTCTCCAGGCTCCAGGCGTCCGACAACATGCGCTTCGGGATGTTCGCCAGCATCGTCCGGTGCGCGCTCTTCAGCCGCGGCAGCGTGAACCGGTGCGTCTCGTCAAAGTGTTGCCACGTCGTCCTGGCGCCGTCTCTCGCGTCCGGCGCGCTCGCCAGCGACACCGCCTTGCCGTCCCCGCCGATCCGCAGGATCCGCTCGAGCCCGATATCGAAATCCCCGGCCAGCGGGCTGTACGCCAGGATCACCCGCAGCGCCCCGTACGCCAGCTCGTCCGATTGCTCTTCCGTGTAGGCCACCATCGGGATGTAGGGGTCCGTCACCCCCACCCCCACCGGCTCGCCGTTGACGTCGAACCCATCGCAGCGCACCGGCCCGTCCGGGTGCAGCTCCACCGCCGCGATCCAGGCCGCAAACTCCGTCTTGGCGCTCCCCTTCCGCAGCGACACCGCCACGCGCTTGAACCGCCGCCGGCCGGCCTGGGGGTGCCCCTGCGGGTACAGCTCATACATGCGGTAGATCAGCGCCCGCTTCTCGGCATCGAGCCGCGCCGGCTCCCCCCTCAAGTCCCCCGGCCCGTACACCAGGTAGCTCTCGATGAAATCGCACACCTGCGGCCCCAGCGTCGGCCATGGCTCCTCGTCAAGCGCCGGCACCATCAGCACCGTCACATCACTTCACCACCCGCAACCCCTCGCGCGGGTCGATCTCCCCATCCTGCGCCTGCCGCACCTTGCGCTGTCCCCGGCGCTTGGTGGCATCCTCCGCGCGCGTCACCTCCCACTGCAGGCGCCGCCTGTCGATCGGCGTCAGCCCAAAGCACTGCCGTTGCAACCGGATCTCCGTCGCCAGCCCCGTGGCGGGCATCGTCCAAAACTGGTCCACCAGCTCCGCCAGGATGTAGAGCCCGTGCACGTCGCTGTCCAGGAACTCCTCCGCCATCGGCGACCGCCACACCTCGCGCCACCATGCGCGGGTCAGGCGGTGCCATTCCCGCCCCCGCGGCAGTTGCGGCGCTCGCTTCCGCGGTTCCTCATCGGTTGTCAGCTCCGCCCGTGTGGCGGTCTTGTTGCGGCGCTGTCGCAGCGCCGGGTTTTTCGGGACTGGGCCGGGCATGCGTTATGTCCTCAATTCGTACATGAAAAAATCTGAG
>Ga0307375_10005503_pt1 | contig 11873 bp, 11 predicted proteins | sample TR1MG_FD_202531 | JGI IMG/M metagenome (GOLD analysis project Ga0307375, IMG submission 202531) | Soil microbial communities from Risofladan, Vaasa, Finland - TR-1 | ecosystem: Environmental > Terrestrial > Soil > Coastal area > Acid sulfate soil | place: Finland: Risofladan, Vaasa | collected... | reverse complement strand
GCTTGTCCGATGAAGCCATCGTCGCGTCGACTTCGTCTACCTTTCTCTCTACGGCACTTGCAGGAATGGTGCACCAATCATCGCGTTTTCTGAACGCCCACTGGCTCAATCCCGCTCATCTCATCCCTTTGGTCGAACTCTCGCCCCATCCGGGTACGGATGCGCAAATAACACAGCGCCTCCAAGGAATGCTTGAGAAAATCGGCAAGGTCACTGTCCTGTGCGGGCCTTCTCCCGGATACATCGTGCCGCGCCTGCAGGTGCTGATCATGAACGAGGCTGCGCGAATGATCGAGGAGGGAGTGGCGACTGCCGCAGATATCGATCGCGCCACACGCTACGGATTCGGTATTCGCTATGCCGCGATGGGAGTCGCTGAATTTATCGACGTGGGAGGAAACGACATCCTCTATTACGCAAGTCGCTATCTGAGTGGTGCGCTAGACAATCAGCGCTACACAAGTCCGGAGATTGTCGCCCGTTACATGTCGCAAGGGCGCAACGGTCTGCGCACCGGCAAGGGCTTCTACGACTGGTCGGACACCGACGTCGGCGAGTATCGGCGGCAGAGTACAGCCCGGCTTCTGGACCTGCTGCGAATCGCCGACAGCCTGCCGGTCGTTGCCGACTAAGGGCGTGACGGAAATTTGCCCGGCTTCCCAGCCTTTACCGGACGGCTTTGAGCTGCATCCTGGTGCGTCAAGGAGGACCACAATACGCCTGAAGCGTTCCACGGGCCGTCCCGGTTGCCAGGTTGGCGATGGATGCGCGCAAGATCGAGGACACCGGCAGCCCCTTACCCGAGGTGGCCCGGAAGCATCCCCGGAAGCATCAGGGCGATCTGCGGAAAGATCATGACGATGACGAGGCCGAGCAGCCCGACGCAGGCATATGGCAGGGACCCCATCAGCACCTCGCGGATCGTGAAGTCTTCGCGTATTGCCTGTACCACGAACAGGTTCATTCCCACGGGCGGGGTGACGGCGCCGATCTCCATGTTCATCACCAGGATGACGCCGAACCAGATCAGGTCGATGTGCAACGCCTGCAGACCAGGAAGGAGAATCGGAATCGTGACCAGGATCGCCGCCGAGGCGTCCATGAACATCCCCAGGATCAGGTAGAGGATGTTGACGGCGATCAGGAACTGCCAGCTGGCCAGGTGCATCCCTTCGAGCCATATGGCGACATCCTGCGGGACGCGCAGCAACGAGAGAGTGTTGCCGAAGACCGAGGCGCCGGCGATCAGCATCAGGATCATGGCGCTGGTCACAACGCTGTCGCGCGTCGCCTGCCAGAAGAGCTTCCACGTCATGGTTCGTTTGAGTCCCACCGTCAGTAGCAGCGCATAGACGACCCCGATCCCCGCCGCCTCGGTGGGAGTGAACCACCCCACGTAGATTCCCCCGAGGACCAGCGGAATCATCAGCAGAGAGCCGAGCATCCCCCAGGTGAGGGGAATCTTGCGTTCGGCGCCCTGGTGCGCGGCGCCGCCCTTGTCTTTCTGGCGCCAGGCCGCCAGCACCGTGTAGAAGGAAAACAGCAGCGCCAGCATGATCCCGGGGAGCACGCCGGCGAGGAACAACTTGCCGACCGAGGCGTCAGTCACCAGCGAATACAGAATGAAGGAGATGCTTGGCGGAATCAGGATGCCGAGGGTGCCGGCCACGGCTACCGACCCCATGGCTATGCGCCGGTCATAGCCGCGATCGAGCATCTCCGGAATGCTGATCGAGCCGATGGTCGCCGCGGTGGCAGTGGAGGAACCCGAGATGGCGGCGAAGATGGCGCTGGCTCCGATCGCCGCGACTGCCATTCCACCGGGCAGCTTGCCAAGCATGCGCTGTGCGAAGTCGAACAGGTCGTGCCCAGCCCCCCCCTTGAGCATGAGCTGGCCCATGAGGATGTAGAGGGGGATGGCGATGATCACGAAGGAGTTCAGGTCGGAGTAGGCGCCTTGGGCAAGGGCGGTGAGTCCGGGCTCAAAACCGATGGTTAGCATGTAGCCAAGCGTGCCGCTGAACAGCAGCGAGATCGAGATCGGGATGCCCAGAATGAGCAACAGTCCCAAAGCGGCAAAGGTCACGGTGAAAGCCATAAGGGTGTGTTCTCTACGTCATGCGGTCTTGAAGCGAAACAGCAGGATGCAAAAGGCGGGCGTTCGGGGACGGCAATGGGACGGGTGCCCCCCGGACGCTCATTCCCTTCCGCCGGTAAAGCGGCGCAGCAGCTTGTGGACTTCGGCAGCCAGCCAGAGCGCCGCTCCCAGCGGCAGGGCCGCCTTTGCGAGCCACACCGGCCACTGCACGACGTCGAGGGTCGTCTCGTTGGAGACGAAACTGGAGTACGCCTGGCGGAAACCGGAGATCGTGAACATCACCAGAAACGTCGCCACGACGGCGAAGCGCAGGATGCCGAGGAGCTTTCCGCCCCCGCCGAGGAGGTTCTCCAAGGCGATGCCGGCCGTGACGTGGTGATTGCGCAGAGAGGTGAGTGCCGCGCCGATAAAGGAGAGCCAGGCCAGCATGTACAGGTCGAGATCGTAGGTCCAGGAATTGTCGACGTGCACCGCGCGCAGCGTAATGCCGAGCACAATGGAGAGGGCGAGGATCAGAAGCGTGGCTGCCGCCAGGTGCCCGGCACCGTCCGCCAAACGGCCCGTCACCACCTGCAGGCGCAGGGCGATGCCGCCGGGCGGCTCGACCTCCTGCTTTTCGCTGGCTTCAGCGTTCTTCACGACTCCCCCTCCCCGATTGTTGTCCCCGTTTAATCAGTGCCCGAGTGCTGCCTTCACGTCGTCAAGGATCTGCTTACCCTGTTGCCCGGCCTCGGCGACGTAATTTTTCTCCGCCAGGCGGCCGGCGATCTCTTTCCACTGCTGCAATTCGGCCGGGGTGGGTTGATAGACCTGATTGCCGTTTTTCCGGGCAACGTGGATATCGTCTTCGAATTCCCTTTCGATATCGGCAACGGCCAGTTTCTCGGAAATCGAAGCGGCTTTGGAAATGACGTCGCGTTGCTCCTGAGTCAGCCCCTGCCACCACTGAAGGTTGGCTTGGATGGGGTAGACCAGAGGGACGTAATGGATGGCCGTGATGTATTTGCCCACCTCGAACCACTTGCGCGAGACGATGGAGGACAGGCCGGACACGCCGCCGTCTAGGGTGCCGCGCTGCAGGGCCGTGTAGACCTCGCTGGAATCGACGGCGACCGGTGTCGCGCCCTGGGACTTCAGGAACAGCGCCGAGAGCTTCCCTTCCGAGCGCATCCGCAGGTTCTTCAGGTCAGCCGGGAGCTTGATCGGGTGCTTGGTGTTGATGTAGCTCTTGGCGTAGCCGTAGAAACCCCAGCCGATGATCTGGACCCCGTGTTTGTTGAGGGTCTTGTTGACGTCCTCACCCAGCTTGCCGTGCAGGGTCTTCAGCAGTGCGCCGGCATCGTCGATGAGAAAAGGAATGGTGTCCCACTCCAGGGAGGGCTCCACCTTCGACCACCAGTGCATGGCGAAGATCCCCATGTTGGCCGTGTTGTTGGCAATACCTTCGGCCATGTTGGACTCTTTGAGCAGCGACCCGGAAGGATAGGTCTCGACGCGAATCTTGCCGTGACTCAGGGATTCAATTTCCTTGGCGACAGTATTGCCCTGGTTGGCTGTGGCGGTGTTCGGCGGCATGTACCAGGCAAGACGGATCGTGAGATCCTTAGCCATGGCGGGGACAGCTCCGACGCCCCAGACCATCAGGGCTGCGGCGGCGATTACGAACAGGCGAGCGAAAAACGAATTTTTCATCATTGCTCCTTGTGTGGATTGGGGATTAGCGGAAAGGTCTGACCGTTGGATTGATCCAATGATAGATCATTGTGTTATGGAACGGTAATACGGGAGGGGATTTTTGAAAAAGTTGGCGGGATAAGTTTCCCTCTTTTGGATTTAGTCTATTTCTTGGTGGCTTCTACTGGGCGAATTCTGAATAAGCAAAATACTTTAATAGACACTTTTCCAGTGAAGGCAGTCGTCTCTGGACCGACGTCAACGACGTGAACATGAGGGCGGTGACCCGCCCTCATCACAGCCGGACCGGTGCCGGACTTGATCAGGGAGATCGCAAGGGAACGGCTGATGCCGTGGTCGAGCGTTGTTGCCTTAAATGGTTCCATGTTTTGCCCCTTTGTTGTTGTTTTTCTTATAGAGCGGCAGTTTCGCCGTCGTGCCCGTGAAGACGCAGATCAACTCAAACACGTTGTCGCCTTCCACGTAATCCACCCACGGCGCAGAGTAAATGCCCAGCGCAGCATGGTAGGCAGTCGCAGCTCTGTTCAGGTAGTTGCGTGCCTGTTCCATTTGCGCGAAGTACTCTGCCAGCGTGGCCTGCTTTTCGATCGGGATCGGCTCGAAATGTTTCGTCATGATGTTTCCTTTTTTGTTGTTGTTGACGAAATCAGGTTAACGCGCTGGCGAGTCGCGCCGCAAGGCGCAACGCCCCCGCGGGGGAAATCAATCCCCCGCAGGGGGTTTGCCGCCCCGCTTCACCGCCGCGGCTTCAAGTGCTGATAGTGAAGGCTTGGCATATGCTTGCATTGCCGACTCCGACAGCCCCGGCATGACCGCACCAGCGGGGAGGCTGAATCTTTCCCGCACAGCATCAAGCATCGCAGCCTGAATGCTGGCCATGTTTGGCGCGCCGCTCGCGTGCCGGAATCGGCCAGCGCTTTTCGCTATGTAGGTCAGCAGCGCTGCGTCTTGCATTTGCAGAGTCTCAAACGTCTGTTCGGACTCGCCGCGATCTTTCAGCCAATCTGGTAGCGGCCCCAACTCCGCAAGGTAATCAATCAGGTCAGCACGCAGCACCCGACTCGATGACGTGTACACAAGCTTGCGCGGCTCATCCGGGCCGCACTTCGGCCTGGCATTGAGCAAGAAAGGGAACAGGTCCGCTTCGGGCTGCTTGCCCGCAGTCAGATTACCGGCTTCGCAGTCCATTACAAGCTGGTGAAAATGCATGTTCCACCGATCCGGTGCCTGCCCTATCGCGTCTATCGCATCGATACGTGAGAGTAAGCAGGCAACCTCGCCTAGCGTGAACGCGGACGCATCGCGGGCATATTCCTTCAAGGATAGACGGTCCATAGCGCCCCTTACCCGCGTGCCGTGGCGGGGGCGGTCGTGGGCTTGCCTGCCTTGCCGGATGCTGCTGCAGAGGCTGCTTCACGCTCTAAAATCCAGGTCGCGTTCGACTCCGCAGAAATCCTGACGCACTTACCAACTTTGAACGTGCGCGGGCCGATACCGGCATCGGCAAAATTGTAGAACGTCTGTCGGCAGAAGCTGTGCAGGTCGCACCACTCGTCGATGGTCAGCGATGCTTTGCCGGTGGTGGGGGTTGCGAGGGTTGCAGCAGTGGGGGTCGTTGCGGTCGAGCGTGCAGCTTTCTTCATGAGGCTTCCTTATATTATTGTTTTTATAAAGGATTCAACTAGTTGCCGCTTTATATGGCGGTCAACCAAAAATAATGTTAACACCCAACTGCGTAAATTGCTAGGTATCTTGGTCGAAATATCTTGGTCCAAATTTACTCGGTATGCATAGATCTCAACTAAGTATAGTTCGTATGTGCAGGATCGGTTTGATGCAGGCGCAGCGCGGCTGATGGCGAGGTGGGTCTTCCCGCGCGAGGACGAGCGCCTCAGCGGCAAGTCCTGGCAGAAGATTTTCAATCACCCGGCCCCGATCTACCGCACGCCCAAGTCGGTTGCTCAGCACGGCGAGAAGAGTGCCTACGGCGGTGAGCAGGAACACCGGGGCAATCGCGAGCTGGATGGCGTGCGCTATGTTGCCAACGCTTGAGAACGGGAGCATATCGATTTCGTGGATCTGAGCCCTGCCAACCAGTGGTCGCGCTCAGTCTACACCTTGGATGGCACCTTTCGGGAAGAGCGAAAGATGGCTTCGCGGCGGCAATTACGCCTTGCCTTCCTTCGCAAGCTCCTGGAGAAGCTGCTTTGCGAGCACCTCGACCGGCGTGGTGCCAACCTGCCTGCTCTTGCCGCCCGAGCCCGTGGAGACGGTGAGTATCTTGCCGGCCACCCAGTAGGTTCCTCGGTGTCAACCAGAAACTCAGCTCAGCATCGAGGGGTAAATGCCAACTCGCCAGTTCGCCGTTGTCGATGGCGGCGTACCTTCCGATCACTCCGCCATTACTCCTGTCCACTCCGACCCCAGAAGGCGGTACGGCGGCTACAGAGATGCTAATAAGTCACCGAGGATTCAAGTCATAATAGTGATATAGCTCTTCCGCAGTCTTGCAGGCGTCTATAGCGTCAGGTACACAAGAGACGCACATCGTGGCCTGTGCCGCCGCTCCCGACAGATAGCCTATTGGCAAGCGTTTTACCAAAGCGTTTGCTTGAGGTTGAAAATAGTGCATTTGTCTGGCACACACTGCTTCCTTAGCAAAATTATTGGTGTTTCTGGTTCGTTCCATTGCGCGACCTGCTGCGATCAGACGTTTGACCTCTTGTTTATCTTGTTGTGAGTATGGATCGGCATATGTTGGGCTGACTTCAGGCGCAGCAGCATTCTCAACTTGCGATTCGGGTTCGCTGCGTGAAGTTGGCCTGACTTCAGGCGCAGCAGCGTTCTCAACTTGCAGTTCGGGTTCGCTGCGTGAATGTATTCCCCAAACCACCAGCGCACCGCAGAGGGAGAGTAAGATTCCAAGAAGCCACAGTGCCTTTGCCCTATCGGACTTTGTCGTGCTTGGGAACGATGCGTTATCCGGTAGCTTCGCATTGGAATGCTCTGATTGGACGGTGCATATGACGCCTGCGGTATCAATCGCCTTCTGCAAAAGAGTGGCCTCCTCTAGCGTTACACCCGATTCCGCCCACTGTCCGGGTTTGGCAAATACTGCTTGGACTTTCTCGGTAGGCAGATTGAATAGCTTGCCGAGGTTTCTTCTGGCATCAGCTTCCGTGATCTCAGGCTTAATGCTTCCAAAAATCACTCGGTACGTGCTCGTCATTTGTCCATTTGTCTTTGGCGCCCCCTCCTTTTGGAATTCACACAGGAAACTTTGGCCCTCACCTGGTCTGACTCCAGCCTTGGCTGTAACTGGCAGGTCCTTGCCGCAATAACGGCAAACAATTGCCTCCGCCTTGATCATCTCTGCACAGAATGGGCATTTCTTCAAGCCCTCTTCTAGCTGCTTTTCCTCGATTCCTTTTACATTGCTACTCATAATTAGCGCGTGCGGCAAAGCAACAATGAAAACCGCAGCGCCATAAAACCACCAGAGTCCGAATGAGCGGCCCTTGCTTTGAGCTATTGCAGCAGGGATTAGCCCAATCAGAATTGCAATCACCACAATTTCCATCTCACCTTCCTATTTACATTCTTCGCCCCCAGCCAATATCAAATAAAGCGAATGGCTGTAGGGTAAGCGCACAAAGAGGGTCGATTTCTCTACGACAGCGCTAAGCATTATTGCGTGACACAACAGACTTACGCTGTCGTTTACCTCTCACGGCTTAGGGATTACGCTAATTGTCCAATTGGATTATTTCTTTGGCAATCTTCCGCCACTCTTCAGACATTCATCCATCGTCTTAAACGGAGTGAAATATCACCCAATGCGTAACCATGCACGTAGATATTAGTGGAGTCGTACATGTGGCCTTTAAGCTGATATCCACTATTAAAGCAGCAGACTGAAAGTCATGACAATATCACTTTTTTCACAACTATTGCCCCATATCAATCGCATTTCACGAAGCGCACCGCAACTAGACCGGGTTTAAGAAAAAGACTGACTGAAAATCGGAGAGCAAAGTCAATGACCGCTCCACTGCAAAGCTGTCTTCCAGCCGCGACGGTGTGAGCGTCTGTTCAGGTCCTGAACCCGCCGTTCGATAGCCCGATTTCGTCGTCGCCTGACGATCTGCAACTGGCCGGGTGCTGAAGTACATCCGGCCAAGACCAGTGGCCGCAAACGCTGCACAACTGCCGCTTAGGCTTGAAAGGTTGGATGGCGCCGAGCGAGTGACCGGTTACGAGTAACCGACCCAGCTCAGCGTCCGGTGTGGAGCAAGGGCGCGAGCGGCAGGTCGTGGCCGAACTGAGACCCACGGTTCAACGGTCCAAAATTCCTGTTGCAACGCGAAAACATGAACAATCCTGGGGATCGGGCGCCCCGATCGTTTTGGCTAAGCTAATGCCGTGCTCCTCTTTTGTTGCGCCGGATACAGCCAGCGCCGGGATTCAGTCTCTATCAAGTTAGCCGGGCATTGCGCCCAGCAGTGCTGCCAGAATCGCGCTAGGCGCGCTTGCCTGCGTGCAGCGGTATCACTTCCGCGCCAGCCTTAAGCTTGCCTAGGTAGTCAGCCCAAGTTTGCATCATCTTCCTGCGTTCCGGCAGGTGTTCCGCGAAATTGTAAGCCGCCGATACCTTGTTGCGCTCCCCGTGCGCCAGTTGCCTTTCAATCGCCGCATGAGGCAAGCCAAGCTCATGTAACAGGGTGGATGCCATGCTGCGGAATCCGTGCCCGGTCATTTCGTGCTTGGCGTAACCCATTCGGCGCAGCGCGGCATTGACGGTGTTTTCGCTCATTGGCCTAGCGCCGCCGCGCTCGCTCGGAAAGACGTAGCGCCCGCCGCACGTCAATGGCTGAATCTCCCGCAGCACAGCGATGGCTTGAGCAGACAGCGGCACTATGTGCTGTTCTTTCATCTTCATCTTGCCCGCTGGAATGCGCCACTCGGCCTTGTCGAAGTCGAACTCTGTCCACTCGGCATGGCGAAGCTCGCCAGGGCGCACGAATACCAGCGCAGCAAGGCGCAGGGCGCACCGGGTAGCGTAGGCCCCGGTAAAGCCATCAATCGCCCGCAACAGCCCGCCTACGGCCTTCGGCTCGGTAATTGAGGCGTGGTGCTGTACGTCCTCGGGTGGCAGGATGTCTTTCAATTCGATGTCCCGCGAAGGATCACGGCTTACCAGCCCGCGCCCAACGGCATAACGGAATATGCGCCCCATGTAGTTATGCACTCGCCGCGCGATATCCAGCGCGCCGCGCTGCTCAATGCGTTCAATGACGCGGATCAGGTCGGCCGCCGCGAGGCTGTCAATCGGTCGCGCTCCGATCCACGGAAAAACATCCTTTTCCAAAAACGTGAGCAGCTTGGCCTTGGTGTTTTCCGCCAGCTTCGGCGCAGTCTTGGCGTACCACTCCCGCCCGATTACCTCAAACGTGTTTGCTGCCAGGCCCACCCGCATCGCCTTCGCGGCCTTGCGCTGTTCGCTCGGGTCAATGCGTTCGGCGAGTAGCTTCCGCGCCTTGTCGCGCCGATCTCTGGCCCCGGCGAGGGACACATCCGGGTAAGTGCCAAGGGAAAGCAATTTTTCCTTGCCGTCGAAGTTATAGCGGAATCGCCACCACTTCCCACCCTGCGGTGTAACCATCAAAAACAAGCCTCTTTCGTCAGCTAATTTCGATGGCTTTTTGCCCGGTTTCGCGTTGCGTACTGCGGTATCGGTCAGAGGCATATAGTTACCCGGTCAAGTGATGACTTACCCGGCAATCTACCCCGTCTGTTACCCGGATGTCAACGGACCACCCCGGACGACTTCGGAAAAGCAAAAGGCCGATTTCCCTATGAAGATTTTAGGAAACCGGCCTTTGTCGGATTGCTTCGGACTATCTCTTGGTGCCGGGAGGGGGAATCGAACCCCCATGACCGTAAAGTCGCGGGATTTTGAGTCCCGTGCGTCTACCAATTCCGCCATCCCGGCCGCACGCGCAGAACACAGCGCAAGGGAGCCGAATTATGCTCTAATTGGCGCCCCACCTCAACCGAGACGGCCCCGTAATGCCGCTCACGCTGGAAGACTTCGATTACTCCCTGCCGGCCGATCTGATCGCGCAATTCCCCGCGCCCGAGCGCGCTGCCAGCCGCCTGCTGCGCCTCTCTGGCGCAAACCTGTCCGACCACCGCTTCGCCGAACTGCCCCAATTCCTGCGCCCGGGCGACGTGCTGGTGTTCAACGATACGCGCGTGATCAGGGCGCGCCTGTACGGAGTCAAAGCGAGCGGCGGAAAAGTGGAGGCGCTGGTCGAGCGCATCATCGGCGCGCACGAGGCGCTGGTGCAGATGCGCGCGAGCCACCCGCCCAGGCCCGGCGCGCGCCTGTGCTTCGATGCGGCGATCGAGGCCGAAGTGCTGGAGCGCCGCGGCGATCTTTACCTGCTGCGCTTTGCCGGCACCACCGGCGTGCTCGAGCTGCTCGAGCGCCATGGCCACTTGCCGCTGCCGCCTTACATCACCCATGTGGACAGCGACGAAGACCAGGCGCGCTATCAGACGGTGTACGCGCAGAACCCGGGCGCGGTGGCGGCGCCCACCGCCGGGCTGCATTTCGATGAACCCATGCTGGCGCGGCTGCGCGGAATGGGCGTGCAACTCGCCTGGCTTACGCTGCATGTGGGCGCCGGCACATTTCAGCCGGTACGCGTGAGTAATCTGGCCGAGCATAAGATGCACAGCGAGTACTACGACATCCCCGCTGCAACCGTGCAGGCGGTCGCCGGCGCGCGCGCGGCCGGACGCGCCGTGATCGCCGTCGGCACCACCAGCCTGCGCGCGCTCGAGTCGGCGGCACGCTCGGGCGCGCTGCGCGCGGGAACCGATGTTGAGCTTTCTGCGGGAGCAGGCGAAACCGATCTGTTCATCACGCCGGGCTACCGTTTTCGCGTCGTCGACCGCCTCATCACCAATTTTCATCTGCCGCGCTCCACCCTGCTGATGCTGGTCGCCGCGTTCGCAGGGATGCAGGAGATCCGCGCCGCGTATGAACACGCAATCGCGCAACGCTACCGTTTCTTTTCCTACGGCGACGCCATGCTGATTGATAGAATTGAACGCACTCCTTGAACCACGGACTGATTCCCGGTGGAACGGACTCGCCGCAAGCGGCGAGCCGTTCACCTCCTTAGACAAATGAAATTCCTTATCCACAACACCGACGGCAACGCCCGCCGCGGCACGCTCACGCTGGCCCATGGACAGATCGAGACGCCGGCGTTCATGCCGGTAGGGACCTATGGCACGGTTAAGGCGATGAGCCCGGCGGAACTGCATGAAATCGGCGCCCAGGTCGTGCTCGGCAACACGTTCCACCTGTGGCTGCGTCCCGGGCTGGAGGTCATCGCCGCGCACGGCGGGCTGCACCGTTTCATGGGCTGGGACGGCCCGATACTCACCGACTCGGGCGGCTTCCAGGTGTTCAGCCTGGGTGCCTTGCGCAAGATTACCGAGGAGGGCGTGAAGTTCGCCTCGCCCGTGAACGGCGACCGGCTGCTGCTGACGCCGGAGGAATCGATGCGCATCCAGCGCGTGCTCAATTCCGATATCGCCATGATATTCGACGAGTGCACGCCCTACCCCGCGGACGAACGCGCAGCCACCGATTCGATGCGCCTGTCGCTGCGCTGGGCCGAGCGCAGCAAAGGCGCGCACGCAGCTAATCCGAATGCGCTGTTCGGCATCGTCCAGGGCGGAATGTACGAGCAGCTGCGCGACGAGTCGCTCGCCGAACTGCAGCGCATCGGTTTCGACGGTTACGCCATCGGCGGGCTGTCGGTGGGCGAACCCAAGGAGGAGATGCAGCGCATTCTCGCGCACACCGCGCCGCGACTGCCCGCGGACCGGCCGCGCTACCTGATGGGGGTGGGCACGCCCGAGGATCTGGTCGAGGCGGTGACGGTCGGAATCGACATGTTCGACTGCGTGCTGCCCACGCGCAACGCGCGCAACGGCTGGCTGTTCACGCGCCACGGCGACATCAAGATCAAGAACGCGGCCTACCGCCACGATACGCGAC
>Ga0307375_10005502_pt1 | contig 11876 bp, 11 predicted proteins | sample TR1MG_FD_202531 | JGI IMG/M metagenome (GOLD analysis project Ga0307375, IMG submission 202531) | Soil microbial communities from Risofladan, Vaasa, Finland - TR-1 | ecosystem: Environmental > Terrestrial > Soil > Coastal area > Acid sulfate soil | place: Finland: Risofladan, Vaasa | collected... | reverse complement strand
TGGTTTGCGTGTCATGTGAAATGCAATGGTGAATTCCTATCGAGGATGCAATTGTAACTGACCTCTAATGCCTCATACCGTGTTTGTCAACGTGTCGCGTCGCTGCTCGTCTGACTGACTTTCTGCAGGTGCTTCTGCTACGGTCCGTGGCAAAGCTGCCGCAATGCTTGGATTGGCTAATGCTTCGTCTGGACTACTGGCCAAGATGGGCTCTGTGTTGCATGGGAAGGCAGAAGGCGTCCCTCCGACTGCTTCCACGCCTGACCTGTTCTCTTACTGCTTCTATGTCGATTTCAAAGGTCAAAGTGCTCAAGTCGAGGTTGGAGGCAGTTCTTTGGTGTCTGAGGTCTACGATAAGGTGCTCGCTGGTCTTGGTGACAAGCTGAGGAAGGATGCTCTCGAGCGGGTCTTGTTCTACAAGGATACGGCCATCTACTTGCCCAATTTGCGTCGTGTGGACTCTTTCCTGTTGAATCCCGATGTTGGCGACATTATCGAACTGGATCTCAAGAAGAAGGACAAGAAGGCGATCCCTATGGCCGTGCTTTGCGATGGAAAGACCGAAACGGTGGAGATCAATCCCAACACTACTGTTCAGGGCGTGATTCAGCTCTTGCCGCGCAAAACGCCCGATGATGAGTTCTTGACGTTGTTCAACAAGAAAGGAAAGCTAGAATGGCAAGCGAAGGTTGCGACGCTGCTGAAGAAGGATGAGACGTTGGAGGCGAAACTCGACGCTGACCTCAAGGCGATGGGTGGCTCTGTCTCCAGCAAGGACAGGAAGAAGAACAACCGCAAGTCCATGCAACCCCTGAGGAAGCCCCTCTCAGCCTCATCGTCGTCTCCCTCAATCACCCCGGCGGGCTCTTCGCCGGCAACGCCCGCTCCGACTCCCTCCGGCTCGTTGAAGGACAAGAAGGCGCTCGAACGTCTCATCTCGAATCGCCCGACAGAAGCCGATCTCAAGAAGAAGAACATCATTGTGGACTACAAGAGCGACGTAAAGGCAGCGGCGCCAGCGGCCATCGACGCCAACGCAGCGCTCACTCTCCAGCTCAGACTCTTCGTTGAACTGGGCACCTACATCAAACAACATTTGGATCTCGTAGGACTCTTCCGTGTATCAGGAGATGTTGAAGAGGTCAAACAGTTCTACCAATCGATGTGGGGCAAGATCAACTGGGCCGCTACCGCGAACGATCCTCACGTGGCCACTTCTGCCCTGAAACTCTACCTTAGGAAGCAAGCTGATCCTCTCATCCCCTTCGCCAACTACCAAGAATTCATGGCCGCACAGAAGACGAACGACGAGCACGAGCAGATCGCAGCTATGAAGGCCGCCATCGCCAAACTTCCAGAACCCAACGCCTCCATCCTCCACTACCTCATCCACTTTCTCACACTTGTTGCTGAACACGAACCTTCCAATAAGATGAACCCCATCAACATCGGAATCGTCTTTGGACCAACGATCATGTGGGATCCCAAACCAGACGTCATGGACTACTCAAGCACTGGTTACCAATCCAGCCTCGTCACCAACATGATTGATCACTACAATGATCTGTGGACGACGCCTCCCCCGGATGGTGGGTTCTCAGCCCATTTGGACATTACCGACAGCCATTCCGACTCTGGTTCTCAAGCGGCGCCTTCGCCCGGCTCTTCTTACAGTCCCAAGGGATTCGCTTCCCCATTGGAACACGCCTCTATGGACATCCCACCACTTCTTACCAAGCTCTCCTCTCCAAACCTGATGGTCAGACCAGTGCCGTCCAGTCCCGCTGGCGGCCCTCCCAAGCGCGGTTCTCCCAAGTTGCCCCCCGGCGGTCCTCCCAAGTTGCCCCCCGGAGGTCCTCCCTCGAGCGGCGGCATTTCTCCCTCTTCCTCTGGATCGAACATTTCTATCACCCCATCTCCAAATGGACCTCATCCTGCCATCAATGCTGCCGATCTTCTTCAGACTCGCGCCTCCTTCCGCAAGTCACTTCCCCCAAATGCCATTGCTGCCATGACTGGCGCGCCATCTCCCTCGGGAGGCGCCAACCTTTCCTCTGTTTCCGAGGCTGGAACAACGTCCACAGCCACGGGTTCACATGTCCCAATTCGCCCGTCTCCACCCTCGGTTCCCGCCAACCCTCTCCCTTCAAAGGCTCGCAGAATCTCTGCTTCTATTGGAACCCGCTATGATTCTCAACTTACTATGGTTCAAGAGGAGATTCGAGACAACATCATGCTTGGCACCTGTCCTACGGCGACTTCTCTCACTGCCAACATGGATGAGCTCCGAGCACATCTTGCTACTCTATCCCACGCCGATCTCGTGAATCACATGTCAATTCTTCTTGCTGCCATTGGCGGACGAACCCCCACTTCCTCATGAAGTGTCTTATCCATCTGAAAACGCCGCTTCGCAGGCAACTACACCCACTCAGTTCCCTCTTCCTGGATGAGTGCCATACCCTCCGCATTGTACATTAATTTCACTAAACTATATTACGCTTTCATCTACTCCCCTCCACACTGAACACAACGAAGAAAGATGACACTTCCAGAAGACTGCCTCTATTTGCATCCAATTCCATGTATATACGATGCCTACATTATTTATTCACAGATCCATCGATTAGGGAGATGGTGAAGATTGAGTTTCAGCCAACTTCTGCTTCTCAAGGCGTGCCTCGTTACGTTTGACGGCGCGAAGGAAAATTGGCACTCCCTTGAACCAACCGCAATGATGGCACACATTGTGTCTAAGAATGTCCTTGCCACAATGCGTGCAAGCTTGTCGGTGGGACCAGTTGCCCATACGAATCTGCCAGTTCTGAGAGTGGGTGCGAGTTCGGACGCGAGAGTAGGATTGCTTCTTCTTGGGCACTGCAGCAGCAATGAGGGAAACGTGGAATGCTCGGGTTTGCTGTTGCGTCAAGGAACTCTGAGGACGTATAGTGGTCACATTCTTGCCAGTTGCAGGGGTGGAGGAGAGGATTGAAGAAGGCGAATTTTGGCGAGCGATGAGCGCCTTTGGGTATCGAGCCGTTGCGTTATGGATAGCCAACATCACTTACACGAACAAGTAAAAACCAGTTATTGGGATGAAGAAGTCGATGTCAACAGAAGGCAAGGCAAGGGGGGTCTGCACAGCAACACTGCACTCCCGCCTCAGGACACACGCGTACACACGACAGGAGAGCGCCGTTGGTCTTGGGAGTCCGCATCACGCAGTTCTTCAACTAGTGTATGACAAAAGAGGTGATTTTCCCCAGGTAGCTGGCTGAGCCATGGTGTTTCAAGGCCGACAATGCCCTCTCCTCAGTCCTGTTAGACGCGCTTTGCAGGAGCGGCTGCTCTGGAGAGCTGAGCATTCCTTGCAAGACCCTCCGTCTGGTCAACCACGTCGAGACGGGAATTAGTGTAGTGACTCGCCCGAAATCGATTGAAGAACATCGGAGGGATGGAGGAAGCTGTCGAAGTGCGCGGGAGTCATTCTTCGCTGGGTCAGAACGGCGTGGCCTTCGTTTCTTGGATGAATCGCAACAACTTCGACATTCACCCTAATGTGCAGCTCCATTATGTGGATTCCTATCAAGCTCACTCTGTAATTGCCAGTGGACCGATTGAAGTACGTCCGAAACGTGTGATGGAACCTGTACTCCACCCTCGTTCTCCTTCTTCCCTGTATCTTTGCCTTCTAACGAGACTTTCCATCATTTCGCCCCCTTAGTCAGATGCAAAACTATTTCAAGTACCTCGAAAGTGCACTCTGTCCTGGAATACATCGTCGCTGAGGAGGAAAATGCCGAAACTGAAGTTGCCCGGCTGGAACGGGCTCATCTTGGCCATGATGTACGAAGATTCGCTACCTGGTTCTCACTGGCGCGGGTACTTGGATATTCTGCCCCGCACCTTGAACACCCCTGTATTTTGGACACCTGCTCAGCTGGCAAACCTGGAAGGTTCGTCGATTGTGGACCACATTGGCGCGAAACAGATCAAGTCCGATTACGAGAAGGTGATCCGTCCCCTGCTCAGCAACCCTCTACTGTACTCTGTCCCTTCCTCTGAAATAGCTCGAGTCAGGGACCAGTTCTTCAGCTTCGAGCAATACAGGCGATTTGGTTCCCTCATTATGGCGTACAGCTTCACGGATGACGAAGGCAAGGTTTCCATGGTCCCGATGGCCGATATGCTCAATCATAAGACTGGTTTCAACAACGCACGTCTCTACTTCGACCAAGAGGATGACACCTTGGGCGCTACTGCATCACAACCGAACGAGGCGTCGCTGGAGGGCACAGAACCAAACAAGAAGCCAAAGCTGCGCGAGCCGACGCAGGACTTCCTTCATATGCGTACGCGACGTGCTATCCTGCATGGTGAAGAGCTGTACAACACTTATGGAACGTTGCCGGATTCAGAGTTGCTGAGGAAGTACGGTTACGTCGAGGAGCTTGGCAAGAACCGCTGGAACGACGTGGACATCCCCGCATCCCTCGTGCTTTCGAAATGTGCCGCCGCATGTGGGTGGGAGCCGTTGGAAGTGCACAACAGAAGGCAGTTCATTAAGGAGAATAGTCTCGTAGATTCAAAGGCGATACTGACGTTCTACATGTCGCAGGAACCGTTCGGCCCCTTCGATCCCGCCGAACAAGAGGAAACCATTGCTGGCGGACTCACACGCGATATCGTTGCAATGGCGAAGATCTTTGCCGCCTCGCCTAGCGAATGGAGAGAGGCTGAGAAGGCCATTTTGGAAGCAAGGACGAACGCAGAACAGGAGCGGAAGAAGAAGCCCAACAGAACAGATGATGATGATGATGATGATGATGGAGAGTTTGAGTCTGACGACGGAGAGGAATCCAATGATGATGAGGAGGAGGAGAAGAAGAAGGATGGTGAGCATGGAGAGGACAAACCTGCCAGGAAGAGCGGTGGAGATCTCATCCCCCTTGCTGACAAGGCGAAGCTCGCCTCCCTGTTGCAAGCGGTCTTCCAAGCGAGGAAGGATCAATATGGAACGGAAGGTCGCATTGCGTCGTTCTTGGAACAGCTATCAAGGTTGCCCGTCCCTGGATCTTCGGCATCCAACGACGACTCTCTCAGAACTCGGGCCGCTCTCATCGCCAAAGTTGGTGAGCTTCAAATCCTCGATAGTCTCATTGCAGATGCCCAAAAAATGTCAGAATAGCAGAAATGTTCATTAAACATAGTGTATCAAACGTAATTGTACAGTATTTCGAAGAGGATGGGGAAGGGGAGGTCTGCGGCGCGAAGGGAGGTGGAAGTGCGCAATTGACCATCACATCGGGTCTTAAGATGGTCTACTTCATCGTCATTTGCTCGGAAATGATTCCGGGCCACAACATCCAAGGTGTCTTTTCAGAGAGGAGCTTGTTGAGCAGCGCTCCGCTGTCGTAATTGGCAGTTTGTCGGTCTTGAAGCACAGATTCCAGTTTCAGCGACAATGTCATCCAAGAGAACAGCTGTTCCGATAGCTCTCTCTCCTTTTCGCCAACGGGGGTATTAGAAGATCTTGGGGTTGAAGAAGAGGCAGCTGGTGTAGATGAGGCGGGTCTAGGGGAGCCCTTCGAAGCTCTTGGGCTCTCCATCGGCTTCTTAAACTCAGAGAGTTGTCTTTCGAGTCCATCTACGCACGCTTGAGTCTTGTCGAGGTCTTCTTTCGTCTTTTGCAATTGAACGATGAGCTCCTCTTTCTCCTGTCTCACTCGCATCAACTCGGCTTCCGGCGCTTTCGATGGGGGCACGCTCAACCTCTTCAGCTCTGACTTCAACTTTGCCATCTCCGCTCTTAGTCCTTCAACTTCTGCATTTAATCTCGAGCGTTCAGAGATGACCTTTTGCCTCTCGTTCTCAATCATCGCCTTCTCCGCCTGGACCTTCTGAATCGCCGTCTCTGCTGCCGCCAAATCAGTCGTGTATCGCTTCACCTCGGACTCCTTTACAATTTGAAGCTTCTTCCATTCACTTTCGATGTTGTCGCGCTCAGTTTGAAGCTTCTTCAGGGCGGAATTGTGAGTCTTCTGAGAAGCTTTCAGCGTATTCAACTCCTCTGTGAGACTCGTGTTCTTCGCAGTCAAGGTCTTGATCGTCGATTCCAAATTTGCGTTCTCCAATTGACACTTCTTCATGGCAAGTTCGGCATTAGAACGCTCCTCTCTCACCTTCTTCATCGCTGTAGCGCTGCGCGCTCTTTCATCGGCCTCGGCCTTGCTAGATGACTCCACTGTTTCACTGATCTCCTTCCTGAGAGATTCCGCTTCAGCCTGAGATGTGCGAAGAGATAGCTGCACCTTCTTGAGTTCCGCGTCCGAGGCGCGCTTGTCTTCTCCAGCCTTCTTCAAATCTACCTCTGCCTTTAAATTCGCTTCAGTCATTCTCTTCAAGTCCGATTCGAGCTTTCCATTGTCCTTCTCTAGCTTCGTGACCTTGTCTTGAGCGGTCTTGAGTTGGGCCTGAGAGCTCGCCAAGTCCGCCTCCAGACTCTTCACCTTTACGTTCGCGTTTTCCATGGCGGCACTCGAAATGGCTGGCGATGATGCTGTCGAAGCAGTTGGGGAAGTAGCAGTGCTGCTGGAGGGAGTAGAAGATGTGGAGACGGCTGCTTTGAGCTTATGCGCGAGTTCCTTGTTCTCAGCCACCAACTCGGCTTGCTTCTTCTTGAAAGACTCTGCTTCGGTTTTGTGTGAGGCTACAGTATCAGAGAGAGCCTTTTCAGCCTTATACGCACGAGCCTCGGCATCTGAGGCGACGGATTCGGCCTTGGTCACCTTCCTCTCCATTGTGTCGATCTTGCTTTCGGCAGCGGCCAGTTTCGAGCCCGTATCGGCAGCGTTTGCATCAGATGCCTTCAATTTAGCTTCGAGTAGAGAGTTGGCAGTCTTGAGGGAAGAAACCTGTTGCTTCGATTCAGTGCTCGTCTTCTGAAGGGCGGAAACGATGGCAACCTGTTCCTGCAGTTGCGATTCCAATGCGGCGGTTTGACGTTCCTGTTCACTCTTTGCGGCGTCCAGTGCTTCCTTATGTGCCTTCGCATCGAGATTCACCTGATCCTGAAGTGCGGCCAGTTCAGATTGGGCAATAGTGACATTGTCGTTCGCCTCTCGCAACTTCGATTCCAAATTTGCCTGATACGCTGCCAGCACCTCTCGCTCCCGAGAATCATCTGCCAATCGCACCTCCATCTCTCGCACTTGCTCCTTCAGCTTTCCCACATCAGCTCGCCATTCATCGATCGACTTGTCCACAGAAGAGGGGAAGAGGGAAGCGGCGCGCTTTCTCAAAAACTCGGCCTCCTGCGGGTTCAAGGACACTGGACGCTGGATTTCAATGGTCTTATTGCCAAATAGCTCTGCGTAATGTTCAATCATATCCTCGACGACCTTCACAACTTGCATCGAATCACGCATCATCGACTCCAAAGTCTCCTTCTCGGCTCTCAAGATTGTAGGACCAAGAACCACTGCGATGTTGCGGGGAGTCATACGATTCGACTCTTCACGGTGAGAAATGTGCACTGCCAACGTCAACAGGTCGTTCAAGATGTCGCGATTCGGACCAGGAAGATTCGAGACGATCGTCTTCATCACCTTCAGCTTCACGACAGCGTTTGGCATCACGGAGGCCTTCAGCAGGGGATCATAGTTCGAGAAGAGCAAGAGAGGTTCTGAAAGAAGGGAGAGAGGGAGACAAGTAAGGCACAGAACAACGTCAGACGGTGAACACCGAACGGTTCATGTGGGCGCGTGCCACGAGACGGCATGATCATTCGTGCAGGCGCAACAGGCTACGTACCGTGGAGTTCTCTCAGCAAAGTCTTTAACAGTCCAGTAGAGATGTGAATATCCATCTTGGAGACGTCACCAGGGTTTCCTAAGAGAAGGCGACATCGTCAGAAAAGTGTGCTGATGTTGCACGCGTTCACGGTCCACTCTTCATCTAAACTGCATACCTTTCAGTAGGGATTTCTTCAGAGCCGTGATTTCTGGCAGACTACCGGAAATTCGCAGAATACCCTCCACATCCAATCCTACAACAGGGGCACGAAGAGACACACGATGCTGGTAAGCGAGTTGCAAGGCTCGGAAGGCCTTTAATAGGGATCAAGGGGAAGGGAATGACATACCTCGAGCTTCTATATCGTCAATCAGGGAGTGAAACACAGGGATGAAGTCCTCCAACGCGGCTTTCTTGCCTTTCAGCTTCTTGCCAAGCTTTCCCAGGTCTCTGAATGATTTGCGTTGCTCTGCCATGACCAAAAGTTGCTCGGAGTGGCTATTCGCCTTGGTCGAAGTTTAGACAGAATAACGATCCGTGGCTTCACGACGAGTGAGAGGTGAACTGGGCGGAGCACTACCCAATTCGCGTCCGGGTCTGCACTTCCTGGCCTTCGATTGCAAGCCAGATAGCAGAATCACTACCAAGCAGGGCAACTGTATGTCAACTTTCTCTGATTGACATGCATTCGAAGGTGGAGCGAGGGAGAACAGAGTAGAGTACGATTGGAACCCAATCCTCCTCTGTCAGAACTGATTGTACACCCTTCCATGAAGTATGGCTCAAATTTGTCAGTGATGCAGTGTTGTGCTGTACCACACGATGAGAACCCCCTGTTATGCCTTTGAGAGGCGATGTTCTGTCACGTTGCGTTGCCATGTCCCCCGACTGGTAGCACTCTTTTCGGGCTTAATAAGACACCCATTGCATTATTACTTGGCATGTCATCTCATTTAAGATCGCATCATCGATGCTAGACATCCCACATTGGCTAGAGACCTCAGGCAAAGTCGACACTCTCTTAATCTCGCGTATTCCACCTGCTTTTGGAGCAATATGGAAGTGAATCGGATTCTATTGTAAATTTGTAACATCTACTGCATTTTGAATCCCACCAGCCAGTTGCATGCAGAAGGAGACCGCGCTGCCAAGCGAGTCATTCCGGAGATCTCATTGTTCGCTCTTGCGCTGCACAATGCTTGTCCATCAGTATTTTACTGTGTTGTGTTCATATTCCGGACAGCGAGTTGTACTGAGACTCGATGACGGCTGGTTTTGGGAAATTTCGGTGTTCTCAGCCCGCACTGTTCTTCATCCTGCTTGCACGTCCTGATGTCGTGCAAGAATCGAGACATTGATGCGATTGGTAATTCGTTCTGAGAACAGGGAGGCGATTCTGTGCGGAGTACCATGCCTGGTGAGTGTGGATTTGCGTTTCCGATTTCCGGTGCCAATGTGAACGTGTGGGGTCGAATCGCGAATTCTGTGGGCAATTCATTGTTCTTAGCAATTTCCGGTGGTATTTGGGAGTGTTGGGGGTGGGAGGCTGGTGGGGGTGTGTACGTTTGTGGTCTTTGCGGCCAACAGTTGAAAGAGAGCGTGCGGCCATTCTGCGGTGCCCTGTTGTTCGTGATTCTTGACGCCTCTCTGCGCCAAAAGTCACTGTGACAGCACCACCTGTGTAGTTTTGAACTGCTACTATCCATTGGCGCAATTCCCAAGTTGCTACCTGTTCTTGTAGGTCAACCATGACGGATTTGCTGTCCCTTCTGTGCGAGGCAGCCGGCGGCTATGATGTGCGTCCTCTTTCTCGTCTGTGATTGGTGCTATGGCGAAATCGTGGTTGGTATTAGGTGGCTTGGCCCGTTGTTCATGTCCTTCATACAACGAGCTCATGGTATCGAGATGTTGGAGGCCGGATGGTGTTGTGGCGCTCACGAGTTAATCCACCGAGCCTTTGGGCCTCGTTTGACCCTTGCGCTCCTTCAAATCAGTGGAATTCTGTCATTTTTGTATGTGAATTAGTGTACGCGAGATGACTAACGGCTTTTCCCGTGCACCTGATCACTTGTAGGAGCTGGAGGATCCTCGCGCATCTAAAAAGGCCAAAACTCTGGGAAGTCAGACCGTTCTCCCGCCCTTGTCGAGCTTCTGTGGCTCTTCTACCTTCAATTCGACGGAGATTTTCCCTAGGACGCGTTCTTCAAGCTTCTCGCAATACTCATCTAGCCCATTCTCCCGTTCACCGCTTCATACAAGCCTGTTTGGCCAACCTGAAGACAGGGTACGTGCCCTGCGCTCGGCGCACCATTCTCAACTTCTTCCTCGCATTCCCCTTCTCGTCTTGACTGGACTCCATTTTGGCCTCATTACACTAGTCAGACTCTTCACTAGCAGTTCTCCGAGCTTCTACCCCGCACCTTCGCCCACAAAGAGCCAAATCCGCAGATTCTCGCCCAAGGCGCCCGCTCTTGTCCCACCGCAGCTGCTGAACGGCCAATGCGAATTCTACACATACCGACACACAATGTGTGCTTGTGTGTGTTCCTCGGCGCCTGGTGCTTCATTCGCTGACCCTTGTGTTTCTTTGCTTGTTGCTTGTGTGTGTATCCATTCGCGGTGTCGCTGGACTCGATGAATTCTGTCTCGTCTGGGAAACGGGGTGTTCGGTGTGCGGCGTCTACTGCGGGGCGGCTCTCTCTCTTCGTTTCTCTCTTCTGTGGGTCCCCTTTTTTCGGCGTCGTTCGCCTCTCTGGTGCTCTCTGGTGGTCTTTTGAACCTGTTGGTGGTGCCATGCGTGTGTATGTGTCTGTGTGTCTGTGGTTCAGGATCATTTGCATGGCCCCATGTCCCCGACCTCGTCTTCGACGATGGAAACGTCCAGCGTGATATCCTCTTCGTCTACGATGATGGATGAGTCTTCGTCCCCCGATGAGGCCTCTATGAGTGATGATGATATGAACGACCCCTCGTTGAGCAATAGCAAGAAGCGCAAGCGTGTGACGAAGCATCAGTCGCGCAGAGCAAAGCCGTTGACGGTTGACATTCTCTGGCTGATCTTTGAGAAGCTTGGTATCCACAAGGACTCTGTGGCTGGCACGTACAAGTTGGTTTTGCCGAATTTGAAGTCTGCCGAGTGTTCTGCGATGTACTTCGCGGTGACTGAGTGGCAGTGCTTCCGCAAACGCATCATGAATCATGGTTTCGAGATTGTCGATGAACAGCCCTCTCTTTGGATTCGCGTGCGTCCCAATTTGGCCACCCCAGAGGGCGTACTCGTATTTGAAGACGCGGAACTCAGACGTCGCTATGGAACGCCGTGCAAGATCAAGAATGCGCGAGAACGCAATGAGATTTTCGAACTGCCTGCCACCGATACTACGGAGGAGCTGTTGAATGGCGTGCCAGAAGGAGATGGATGTGGATCTGCGAACATCGAAACCACTTCGGAGAGCAGTGTCGACCAGTTGGACCTGGAAGACAGAGCCTCAACGCCGAGAACTGCTTCGCCAACCGGGCTCTGCGCCTCCTCCTCATCAACTTCGTGCTCTTCTACCTCATCATCGACATCCTCTGCTGCTGCTGCTGCTGGCCCCACCTCCTCTTCGAGATCCGATTCAAATACCATCAGCAGCGCCATCTCGATAGTGTCCAACCCACTGAACGCCAGCCACCACATGAACGGTCGTCGCAACAATCGCAGCGGAAGCGTCTCCAGCAGCCTCAGCAGCAGTATCAGCTCCACCTGCTCCTCTCCCTCCACCGTCTGCTTCTCCCCCACCTCCTCGGTGTTTGGCAACAATGGATTCGGCCTGGCGTCCTCCATCTTCTCGTCTTCGGCCTCCTCTCTCGGCGCTCGCCCCTCTCTGCCCTCCTTCTCGTCTCTCTTCTCGACTGACCAAGACATGGGTGCTTCATCATCTTCTTCCCCACTGCAGCAGCATCACCACCAAGTTCAACAACAACAACAACAACAACAACAACAACAACAACAACAACAACAACAACAACAACAACAACAACAACAACAACAACAACAACAACAACAACAACAACAACAACAACAACAACAACAACAGCAG
>Ga0307375_10005500_pt1 | contig 11877 bp, 15 predicted proteins | sample TR1MG_FD_202531 | JGI IMG/M metagenome (GOLD analysis project Ga0307375, IMG submission 202531) | Soil microbial communities from Risofladan, Vaasa, Finland - TR-1 | ecosystem: Environmental > Terrestrial > Soil > Coastal area > Acid sulfate soil | place: Finland: Risofladan, Vaasa | collected... | reverse complement strand
AACCAGGCCCCCACTGCCCCCGTTCACACGCGAAACCGCCGCGCTGAAAGTCCGTCTTGCCGAAGACGGCTGGAACTCCCGCGACCCGAAGCGCGTCGTGCTCGCATATTCGCAGGACACGCATTGGCGCAATCGGGCGGAGTTCCTCAGCGGCCGCATGGCGGCACTGGCCTTTCTCGAGCGCAAGTGGAACAAGGAACTCGATTATCGGTTGATCAAGGAGCTGTGGGCTTTCGAGGGTGCGCGAATCGCGGTGCGTTTTGCCTACGAGTGGCATGACGATTCCGGCCACTGGTTCCGCAGCTACGGCAATGAAAACTGGGAATTCGACGAAGACGGCCTGATGTCGCGTCGACACGCCAGCATCAACGACCTGCCGATTGGCGAAGGGGATTGCAAGTTCCGCTGGCCGCTTGGGCGCCGTCCTGACGATCATCCCGGCCTGAGTGATCTCGGCCTTTGAGGATCAGCCCGGGGAGTGTGCCGCGGTGATTGCGATGCACATTCAGGTATCGGCACCGGTCGCCCAGCCCTTGCGGTCGCCGCGAGTGAATACCCGATCATCGTCGAGCACGTCGCCGGCGGCATGCACCGGCAGCGTGCGCAGCTTCGCGTAGAGCGAAGTGAAGTCCGGTTTCGTCGCCTCGAACAATTGCTCGAAGCCATCGATCACGAAATAGGTCTGCTGGTAGGTGTCGATGCGGTAGCGCGTGCTCATCACCCGCTCCATGTCGAAACCGATGCGGTTCGGCGATGGTGAGTCCAGCGAATAGATCGACTCGCCCCTGGAACTGACGATGCCGGCACCGTAGATGCGCATGCCATCGACGGTGTTGATCAGGCCGAACTCCACCGTGTACCAGTACAGCCGGGTCAGATTCATCAACGCCTCGGGGCCGAGCGCGAAGGCTTTCATGCCACCGCGGCCATAGGCCTGCATGTAGTCGGCGAACACCGGATTGAGCAGCAGCGGCACGTGACCGAACAGGTCATGAAACAGATCCGGTTCGCTGAGGTAGTCGAGCTGGTCGGGCTTGCGAATCCACCAGCTGACCGGGAAACGGCGATTGGCCAGGTGGTCGAAGAACACTTCATCGGGCAACAGACCTTCCACGGCGACCACTTCCCAGTCGGTGGCGCTGCGCAAGACCTTGTTCAGTTCGGCAAATTTGGGGATGCCACCGTCACCAAGGCCGAAGCGCCGCACGCCGTCCATGAACTCGGCACACGCGCGGCCCGGCAGCAACTCACGCTGCCGCTGGAACAAGGTGTCCCACACCGCGTGGTCGGAGCGGCTGTAGCTGTCCCAAGGTTGTTCGACCACGCCGGTGGCGTAGACCGGGATGTAGCCGCGATCGGTCTGCTGGTGTTCGACTTTGCGGGGCGTGTCCATGGTCTACTCCGGCACAGCTTGAAAATGCATGGCAACAGCTTAAGACGGATCGCCTGCACGAAGATTGCAATATCCGGGCAGGCAAGTCGCTTGGTGCACTATCCTTGCGCAAGCAAGCCTGATGATGGATATATATTGCGTATGACCGCACTGGATCGCACGGACCTTCGCCTGTTGGCCATCCTGCAGACCGAGGGCCGTATCACCAATGCCGAGCTGGCCGACCGGGTCAGCCTGTCGCCATCGGCGTGCCTGCGGCGGCTGCAGCGGCTAGAGCTGGACAAAATCATTACCGGCTATGCCGCGCAGATCGATCCGCTGGCAGTGGGTCTGGGCCTGCAGGCGTTCGTGCGCGTACAGCTGAGCAAGCATGAGAGCGCGGCGATCGAAAGCTTCGTCGATCTGGTCAACGGCTGGGACGAGGTGGTGGCCTGTCACGCACTGACCGGTGACATGGATTACCTGCTGCATGTGCATGTGGCCGACCTCAAGGACTTTTCGCGATTCCTGCTCGATCACTTGTTGAACGCCACGGGCGTTGCCGATGTCAATTCCAGTTTCGTACTGCGCACCGTCAAACGTTCGCTGGCCTTGCCGCTGACCCGGTTGGCCGTCCGCGGCGGTGTCGATTAACGCTAAACTAACCGACTGATGAGTATCGACACCGCAATCGACCCCAAATACGACCTGATGCGCCCATTGCGTTACCTGTGGCGGGTACCGTGGCTGCTGCTGCACATCGTGCTGGGTGTCGGGCTGTGTTCGCTGATTCTGAGCTGGAACCGGCATGTGGTGATGAAGCATGGCCGCGAGCCGTTCGCTCATCGGGGGATCCGCTGGTGGTCGAGCACCCTGCTGCGGATCTTCGGCCTGCGTCCGGTTCGTGTGGGCCAGCCGCTGGTCGATCCCGTGCTGTTTGTCGCCAATCACACTTCGTGGATCGACATCATCATGCTGTACAGCCAGCGCGCCACCTGTTTCGTGGCCAAGGCGGAAATTGCCCGTTGGCCGATGGTTGGCTGGATGGCGGCCTCCGCCAGCACCATCTTCCATCGGCGCGGCAGCAACCATTCGCTGTCTGCAGTGATGCAGGTCATGGTTGTGCGGCTGCGCGGCGGTCGCTCAGTAGCCGTGTTTCCGGAGGGCGGTACCGGCTACAACGGTGTATTGAAGGTGTTTCATGCACGCATTTTTCAGGCCGCGCTGGATGCGGAGGTGTCGGTGCAGCCGGTGGCGCTGTGTTTTTCGAGGGATGGCCGACGGATGATCGATGCAGGGTTTCGCGAAGGCGAAAACTTCCTGCAGAACATCGTGCGCCTGCTTGGCGGAGCGCCGATGGACGCGCAGGTGCATTTCCTCACACCGGTACCGGCCACCCCGGACGCCCGACGACGCATGGCTGAGCTGTCGCGCGAGCGCATCGCGGCGGCACTGGACGACGAAACCGCGAGTGATGCGGTCGCATGAGTCTGCCGCGTGGCAGCGACTTTCGCCCACCATGGCCGCTGCGCAGCGGCCATGTCCAGACCATGCTCTCCTCCAGTGGCGTGCGGCGCATGCTGCTGCCGCGTGCCGCACAGACGGTTTCGCGGGGGGCCGAGGCGGTGGTGGTGGATGGCGGTGGAGGCGTGCGTCTCACCGGCGCCTACACCGTACAGAAAATCCTGCCGCAGCCGCGCGGCCTGGCCGTGCTGTTCCACGGTTGGGAGGGCAGTGTCGATTCCACCTACGTGCTGCAGACCGGCAGCCGTCTGCTCGTCGATGGCTGGGATATCCTGCGGCTGAACTTTCGCGATCATGGCGACAGTCATTCGCTCAACGAGGCATTGTTTCATTCCTGCCGCATCGACGAGGTGGTGTACGCGCTGGGCGACATTGCGCAGCGCTGGCCCGCCCGCCCGATGGCGCTGGCCGGCTTTTCGCTGGGCGGCAATTTCGCGTTGCGTGCCGCATTGCAGACCTCGCGCCTCGGCATTCCACTGAGCTATGTGCTGGCGGTATGCCCGATCATCGATCCCGGCGAAGGCTTGTTCTCGCTGGAAGAAACCGCACCGTGGATCTACCAGGCCTACTTCATGCACAAGTGGCGCCACTCGCTGCAGGCCAAGCAGGCGGCCTTTCCGCAGCACCGGTATTTCGAGATGTCGGAGTTGAAGCAGAGCCTGCGCGGCCTGACCGAGGCGATGGTGCTGCGGCATACCGACTTCCAGACATTGCAGCAATATCTGGACGGCTATTCGGTCGCCGGCAAGGCGTTGCTGGCCATGCAGATCCCTACCACCATCCTCACTGCGCGGGATGATCCGGTGATCCCGACCGACGCGTTCGAGAAACTCGAACTGCCGCCGAACGTGGAACTGGATATCGCCTCCTACGGCGGCCATTGCGGGTTCATCCGCGGCTACGGCATGACCAGCTTCACCGACGATTACATCGCCGCGCGGTTCAACGCGGTGGCTGACCGCGGCTGAGCGCGCCGCCGCAAGGTGACCCGGGAACCTCAGCCGGTGGCGCCGATCACCCGCTGGCGCATCCAGCAGGCGATGCTCTTGCGAAGCCGCGTGGCCGGCAGCACCTCGTGCTCGAACTGTGCCGAAAGGAACAGCAGCAACGTGCCGGCGCGCGGGTAGACATCGCGATGCGACTGGTCGGCAAGGAACAGCCGCAGTGCCCCGCCCTCGGCGTCCTGCCACGCCTCATTGAGATAGAACACCGCCGAGATCACGCGCGCATCGCAGCCACGCAGGCAGTCGAGATGCCGTGCGTAACCGGCGCCCGGACGGTACACCGCGTAATGCGATTCGCTGTCGACCAGGCCCAGCATCAGATTGCGGCTCAGCGCGACCCGCAGTTCGTCGATGCGCGTGGCGTAAGCCAGCTGCGGCGCACTCGGTGCATCGGACGCGAACCAGTGCGTGTGATCGCCGCGAAGCAGACTGCGGTCACGGCCGTGGCCGACGTGCGCCGGCAGCAGCTGGTGCGTGTCGTGCATCACCTGGCACTCATCGGCCAAGGCCAGCGTCTGGTCGGGTGACAGCAGCCCCGCCAGCACGCACCAGCCTTCCCTGGCGAGCGTGGCCATGGAGGTGTCGAACTCGTTGCAGCGCGCGCGCATCGGCAATCCCGGTCGTGCGCGGAAACGCGAAGTTGCCCGGCGCGCGCACGCAGGACTCGACCTGACACGGAGAGAGCAGGCATCCTGCCGACACAGTCCGGCCGGCCAGGCAACGCACTGCGTCATCGCGCCAGCATACGCGCTCGCACGCATGCCGGCGCTGGCCGGGCTGCTGCAACGCATGGTTCGTCCGTTACCGCTTGCGCAGCGGATCGAGCAGCGACGACAGGCCGTTGTGATCGAGCTCCAGCATCAGCGCAAGCAGCCGGCCCAATTGGCCGGGCGGGAAACCCTTGCGGGCAAACCACGCCAGGTAGGCGCCGGGCAGATCGGCGATCAGGCGCCCCTGGTATTTGCCATAGGGCATCGCGACGGTCACCAGCCGCTGCAGGTCTTCCGCTTCCATCGACTATCGTCGGTCGCCGTGTCGCATCATCGGGCGAACAGCCTTGAAGGGTCGGCGAATGCCTTGAACTCCAGCGCATTGCCGCATGGATCGAGCAGGAACATCGTCGCCTGCTCCCCTGGCTGGCCCTTGAAGCGGATATGCGGCTCCACCACGAAGCGCATGCCTGCAGCCTGCAGTCGCGCGGCCAATGCCTGCCAGTCGTCCATCGCCAGCACCACGCCGAAATGGCGTACCGGCACGGCGTCGCCGTCGACCTCATGTGCCGCCACCGCGCGCATTTCCTCCGGCGCCAGATGCGCCACGATCTGGTGACCATGGAAATCGAAGTCCACCCAGTCCTTGCTGGATCGGCCTTCGGGGCAGCCGAGCAGATCGCCGTAGAAGGCGCGTGCGTTGGCCAGCGAGGTCACCGGGAAGGCAAGGTGGAAAGGGGGCAGGTCGCGCATGGTGGATTCCGGGAAAACCGCAGCTGCAGTGGTGGTGCATGCGAGGAATGCCTACGTTAGCAGAGCGTCAAGACGTTGCGCCGCAGGAGCCGGCCCATCGATCGGAAGGCCTGATGAAATGAGCCGCTTCACTGCATGTTTAACGAGTGCAGGTATACGCTTGACACGATGCAACCGTAGGAGCCAGGCGATGCGCTTGCTGCCGATCTTGTTCCTGCTGCTGGCTGCGCCGGTGTTCGCTTCGCCGCAGATGGACAAGCTGACGCTGCCCAGGGGTTTCCGCATCGCGCTGTATTCCGGCCAGGTGCCGAACGCGCGCGAGATGGCACTGGGTACGAACGGCACGGTATTCGTCGGCTCGATGGCGGCCGGCAAGGTGTATGCGCTCACCGACAGCCATCACGTCGGCCGCGCCGACACGGCGCGGGTGATCGCCAGCGGGCTGCGGATGCCGGTCGGTGTCGCCTTCAGGAATGGCGATCTGTACATTTCGGCAGTGAGCCGGATCCTCGTACTGCGCGACATCGAGCAGCATCTGGACGATCCGCCGGAACCGGCCGTGGTCACCGACCGCTACCCGAGCGCGACCCAGCATGGCTGGAAGTTCATCGCATTCGGTCCGGACGGCAAGCTGTATGTGCCGATCGGTGCGCCATGCAATATCTGCGACCCGGGCCACGGCTATGCCAAGCTGACCCGCATCAACGTCGATGGCAGCGACAGGCAGGACGTGGCCTACGGCATCCGCAACACGGTCGGTTTCGCGTGGCAGCCGGGGACCGGGCAGCTGTGGTTCACCGACAATGGCCGCGACCTGATGGGCGACGACATGCCCAGCGACGAGTTGAACCGGATCAGCCGCAGCGGTGAACACTTCGGCTACCCGTATTGCCATCAGGGCGACACACTCGACCCCGAGTTCGGCAAGGGCAAAAGCTGCAAGGACTATGTGCCGCCGGTACTCAAGCTGGGCGCACACGTGGCCGCGCTCGGCATGCGCTTCTACACCGGGAACCAGTTCCCGGCCGACTACAAAGGCGCGATCATCATTGCCGAGCATGGCTCGTGGAACCGCAGCAGAAAGTCCGGCTATCGCGTGATGACGGTGCATTTGAACGGCCACGAGGTAAAGGCCTATCGGCCCTTGATCGAAGGCTTCGAACACGATGAGCGCGTCTGGGGCCGGCCGGTCGATGTGCTGCCGCTGCCCGACGGCAGCCTGCTGGTCAGCGACGACCTGGCGGGGGCGGTCTACCGGGTGACTTATCAGAAGCCGTGAAGCAAGAGGTACAGCGGACAGATGCCGGCCGCACGCTGCACAGTCCGGGGAAACAAAGTGGGCGACCTGGCGCATGCCGGAACACGGGCGCCGGCTTGCCCGCAGGCCCGGCCACCCCAATCATCGCAACACCACCCTCAAGGGAGACAGCCAGTGCAATTACGCAGCGACAGTTTCACCCATGGTCAGCCGATGCCATCCCGGCTGGCCTTCTGCAAGCCCGGCGCACCCGTGGCGCTGTCGGACAACCGCAGTCCGCATCTGGCCTGGAAGGATGCACCTGCGGGGACCCGCTCGTTCGTGCTCACCTGCATCGACCCGGACGTGCCGAGCAAGCCGGACGACGTGAACCAGCCTGGCCGCAGCGTGCCGGCCGATCTGCCGCGGGTGGAATTCGTGCACTGGCTGATGGCGAACATCCCGCCGGAGTGCGGCGAATTGGGCGAAGGTGCCTGCAGCGACGAGATCACCCCGCGCGGCAAGCCGGCACCGTTCGGTCCACCGGGCAGCGTGCAGGGCGAGAACGATTACACCGGATGGTTCGCGGGCGACGCCGACATGCAGGGCAGCTACACCGGTTACGATGGCCCGTGCCCACCGTGGAACGATACGCTGGTGCATCATTATCATTTCCGCGTGTATGCGCTGGATGTGGCGCAGCTGCCGCTCAGCGATGGTTTCAAGCTGGACGCACTGCGCGCGGCCATGCACGGCCACGTACTGGCCGAGGCCGAGTTGACGGGTATCTACAGTCTCAATCCGGAGGTATCCGGCTGAGCCGAAGGCGGCAGCGCGCGTATGACGGTGTTGGCGCCCTTCACGTCCGCATGGCGCAGTCTGTGGGTGAATGACGGGACGCGGCCGGGTCTGCTGCACCGGGCTTACATCCTTAGAGGACACGCTCATGCTGCATTACGCACTGGTTTTCCTGGTCATCGCCATCATCGCCGCCGTCCTTGGTTTTGGCGGTATTGCGGGTGCCGCGACCGGTATCGCGCAGATCCTTTTTGTCGTTTTCCTGATCCTTGCGGTCATCGCGTTTTTCCGCCGCACCCGCTGATGAACGTGCGCTTCAACACGTCATCGAGTAACGCCAGTCTTCCACGGAGGAGCAAGTCATGAACAAGCAGGTAGAAGTCCCCGCAACACACACCGGCAACCGTATCGACGAGAAGGCCGAACGCATCAAGCAGGCCACCTCCGATGCGGTGGCCAGCACCAAGGAGGCGGTCGAGCGTACCGCCGATCGCGTCGAGGAAAGCTTGCACCACGCTACCGACAAGGCCGCCCATGTGGCCAGCCGCGCCAGCGAAAAGGCGGCCGACCTGGGCGAACGCGGTCGCGAGGTTTACGATGAAACGATCGATCGAGCCGACGAGTGGCTGGAACAGGCGCGCGACTACGTGCGTGCGAAGCCGGTGCAGTCGGTCGCCATCGCGCTCGGGGCCGGCTGGCTGCTTGGCCGCATCCTGCGGCGCTGACCGAAGCAAACCAGGGGCCAGGGAATGCACAATCGGGCTGAACCACCTCGCGACTCGACGCCGCCCGATCCGGTGTCGTCGGCGTCCGGGCTGCTGGCGGAAATCGGTCGGCTCGGCCGTGCGGTCAAGCACGTGTTCGGCGCACAGTCGCATCTGCTGGCGGCGGAGCTCGGGCTGGCCCGCAGCGCCGTGTCGTGGCTATTGCTGGCTAGCCTGGCGGCAACCGTGGCCGGCGTGGGACTGGGCCTGAGCGTGTTCGCGTTCACCGGAGTGCTGCTGGCCAAGTGGTTCGGTTCGTGGCTGTGGGCTCTGCTGGCGCTGTGCGTGATGCAGTCGCTGTTCCTGCTCGGCGCCATCGTGCTGTTCCGGCGTTGCATGCATTGGATGAGCCTGCCGGCCACCCGCAGCGAGTGGAGTGCGATGATGCACGACACCTTGCGCGAGGCTGGCGACCATGACGGCAGCGATCGCGCCGGGGATGAGGAGCGATCCCCATCATGAACATCTTGCAGCGACGCGCCAGGGTACACGAGGCACAGGCACGCATGCACACAGCGCTGCACGAGCTGCGCGTACCGGTGTCGGCGCTGCTGGCGCGCGGCCGCCGGCATCCGCTGGGCACGGTGGGCACGGCCGCAGGCGCCGGATTCGTGCTGGGTCGCCTCAACGTGCATCCGCTGCGGGTGCCGGGGCTGGGCGCGCTGCTCGGCGGCGGCATGGCCGAGGCGCTCGCCTATGGTGTGCGCTTGATCGCCGAACTGGGAGAGGTCACCGATCCGGCCGCGGCGGGCCGGCACGCGGATCGCACGCAACCGCAAGGCGACCTGTTCGACGGCCCTGCCGAGACGACGAGTCGGCATGAACACTGAGCAGGAACAACAGCCGTCAGTGCTGCAGGCAATCATCAGCGGCCAAACCCAGCCAGCGGAACGGCCCGGGCCGGCTGCTGCGGGCAACCCACCGCGCCAGCTGGCGCGCAGTCTTCATTCAGCCCGCGGCATTCGGCGGCACCTGCTGTCCATTCGCATGGTATTGAACGCGATGCTGTTCCTGGCGCTGATGTACACCATCACGCTGACCAAGGCGCTGTTGATTCCATTGGTGCTGGCAGCCTTTCTCGGGCTGGCACTGAATCCGCTGGTAGCCGCCGGTACGCGAGTGCACTTGCCACGCTGGTTGAGCGCCAGCGTGCTGATGATCGTTCTGATCGTCGGCATGGGAGCGGGTGTTACCCAGCTGGCCCAGCCGGCAGTGGGCTGGTTTCATGGCGCGCCGGCGGCGATCAGGAATTTCGTGCCGAAGCTGAAAAGCATGACCAAGCCACTGGAGGCGGCCAATCGGGCCACCCAGAGTCTGGTCAATGCACCGAGTGGTCGCGCCGCAACGCCAGCGCCAGCGGCATTGGCAATCAGTACGTGGGACGTGGTTTCCACCGCGCCCAAGGTGATCGCCGCGGTGCTCGGGGTGATGTTGCTGGTGTTTTTCTTCCTGGTCTACGGCGATTCGATGTTGCGTCGACTGGTGGAAATCACGCCGGGGTTTTCCTACAAGCGGCACGCGGTGGCGATCGTGCGCGGCATCCAGACCGAGGTGTCGCGCTACCTGTTGACGGCGCTGTCGATCAACGCGGGGCTGGGCCTGATCACGGCCACCATGCTGTGGCTCTACCACATGCCCGATCCGCTGCTGTGGGGCGCCGTGGCAATGTTTGCCAACTTCGTGCCTTACGTGGGCGCGATATGTACCACGGTCGTGCTGGTGCTGGTGGGCATGCTCAGTGCCAAAGATGCAAACCTGCACGCGTTCCTGCCGGCCATGACGTTTTCCGCCATTACCGTGATGGAAGGCAACCTGATCACGCCGATGATCCAGGGCCGCAGCATGCGGCTGAGCCCGATCGCGATCCTGCTGTGGCTACTGGTATGGGGCTGGCTGTGGGGCGTCCCGGGTGCGCTGCTGGCGGTGCCGATGCTGACCTGCACCAAGCTGATCGCCGAGCGCGTACGCAGCTGGAACTGGTTTGCGGTGATCGTGGCGCGCTGAGCCCGGGTCAGCCGCCAGTCGGCATCAAGGCCAGCAACGCCACGCCCAGCGCGATGCGGTAGATCGCGAACGGGGTGAAGCGATGGCCGCGAATGTAACCGAGCAGCCACTTCACCGCGATGAACGCCACCACGGCCGAAACGAGGAAGCCGATGAACAGCGCGCTCCAGTCCTCGTGCGCGGCGCCACCGCCCTTCACCACCTTCAGCAACTCGTAGCCGGTCGCCGCATACATGGTCGGGATGCCGACGAGGAAGGCGAATTCGGTCGCCGCCGCACGGTTGCTGGTGCCGGCCAGCATCGCGGCGAAGATGGTGGCGGACGAGCGTGAGGTGCCGGGGAATACGCCGGCTACCATCTGCGCGATGCCGACCAGGATCGCTACTCGCCAGGTCACTTCGCTGCAGTCCGGCTGGCGCGCGGCCAGCTGTTCGGCAGCGAGCATCCAGAAGCCGCCGATCACCAGCGCCCAGGCGATCGGCGTCAGCGCTTCGGGCAGCTTGAAATGGAAGTGGATGACGACGATCGCCCCGATCAGTGAGGTGATCATGAAGCTGACGAACAACTTCAGCAGGTAATCGCGATTCGCAGGCTCACGCCACTGGGTGAACAGCTGCCAGATGCGCTTCCAGTAGATCAACGTGACCGCGAGGATCGCACCGGCCTGGATACCCACATTGAACAGATCCGAACGCGCGCCGAGATCGAGCTTCTCGGCAATCAGCAGGTGACCGGTGCTGGAGATCGGCAGGAATTCGGTGATGCCCTCGATGATGCCGAGCAGGATGACATGGATCAGATCGCTCACGGGTTGGCGAGTCCAAGGTAGTTGGCGCGAGGGTTACGGCAAAGCGCCGCAGTTTACTGCCTTTGCGTCGGGCCATGGTTATCCCGTGGGCTATCTCCAAGCCGATGCATCTTCTCCATTTTCCAGCTGGTGGGTTTGGTGCAAACGGGCCAGCCCATTGCCCTTGAATGATGCAACGCAACACGGGCGCATGCGCTTTGCTCGACACAAGATATTGTATTTAAAGAATTTAATTGCGTGGCACCGGTCTTGCTAAATACATCGCTAGTCCCACTCCAACTGGAGCAAGTCTGATGAAGCGATGTATGACTCTTTTTTGCGCTGCGGTGCTGTTGTTCGCCAGCCTCGCCATGCCGGCGAAGGCGGCGGATGCCCCGCAGAGCACCGTCACGGGCAGCGCCACCGTGGTCAACGACTACCTGTTTCGTGGTCTGTCCCAGACCAACCGCGATCCTGCCGTGCAGGCGGGCATTGAATACGACCACAGCAGTGGTTGGTACGTCGGTGCCTGGGGCAGCAATATCAGCTGGCTGTCGGATGCGTCGACCTCTGCAGCACCCATCTCCAGCAGCCTGGAAGTGGATGTCTACGCCGGGCATCGCGGCAGTCTGGGCGGCGACTGGACCTATGACGTCGGCCTCTACGAGTACTACTACCCGGGCACCTATCCGAATGGATTCACCCTGCCATACACCCTGGAAGGCTACGCCGCGCTGGGCTGGAAGAGCCTCTCGCTGAAGTATTCGCACGCTTTCACCAATCTGTTCGGCTTCGCCCACAGCAAGCACAGCGACTATCTGGATCTGTCGTGGAACTACGAGTTCGTGCCGGGCTGGCTGATCAATGCACACGTGGGCCACCAGACCGTGAAGAACAACCCGGGTTTTTCCTATACCGATTGGA
>Ga0307375_10005499_pt1 | contig 11880 bp, 27 predicted proteins | sample TR1MG_FD_202531 | JGI IMG/M metagenome (GOLD analysis project Ga0307375, IMG submission 202531) | Soil microbial communities from Risofladan, Vaasa, Finland - TR-1 | ecosystem: Environmental > Terrestrial > Soil > Coastal area > Acid sulfate soil | place: Finland: Risofladan, Vaasa | collected... | reverse complement strand
ACACGAAGACATGAATTACACTAATACGAATATTACAACTATACAGGAATTAGTTAATGATACAAACCCACATTGGGGTAATATTGTTTTAGTAACAACAAAAGAATATAAAAATATTAAACACATTAATAACCCAGGCTACGTATGGATTGTGTATTCAGCATTTTTTGAAGACGGGACAGTGAGAATGTATTCTCCGAGAGGTGAATGGGTCCCGGGATTGTCATGTAAATTTTTCGATAAATATCGATGGTACAATCAAAAAACCAAACATGTAATGAAAGATTTTGTTAAACAAGTTAAACATATTTGTGTATCAGAAAACGGAAAATTGGTTTACAGATGAAGAAACAATATGTTATTAAAGGAAAATGGAATCTCCGAAAACTTCAGGAGTGTGATATTGCATACCAGCGTTTACCCACGGGAAACTATATAATAGTCAAAGACAGATCCGGTCGACGATTAGAACAAATATTAACATATGAAGAACTAGTATTGGAGCTTTTATGACAGGACCTGAATTTGTTTTATTAACGATTGTGTTTGTTTGTATTTTATTATTTCGCAGTGAATCCAAAGAGCGTATTAATATGATCAATAAAATGGTGTGGTATAAAAGCCTGGAATCGTGCTTATACAGAATTGAAAAATATACAGCTCCTAAAAAAATACCTCATATCCGAAAAAAGAATTATACCCATATTAGACCTACAAACTATACAAAGAGACTCAAATGAATGAAGATATAATTGGAATGACCAAGGATTCCGCAGTAAAATTATTGCAAGAATCTAACATACCTTACAGAATTCCTAGAGAAGATGGGATTGTTAGGGTTATCACCGCAGATTACCATACAGATAGATTGAACCTATATGTAGAAGACGGAAAGGTGTCAGAAGTTTACAATGGATAGTAAAGTCAGCATGCTTGCTGTGGCTGTTTGGAAAACAGTTGGTCGTTAAATCGGCTAGAGTTGGATTCTCTTGCTATCCGCCATTTATCTAAAATGTAATGTACTATTTCATCCTAAAAGATTTTACTGCAGAACATAAAATCTTAGCCATTATAGAGTCACCAAATCCGGCAGATATAAAAACTAGAGAATTTTCTGGCGTTTGCATATATTCAAATCCACTCAAACATGATCTTGCTGAATTTTATGAAGTTGGTATAGAAATCAAGGATACACTTTGGGAATGCGATGAACAGCATGAATATGAATCTAGAAAAAAGTTCCTCGAAGAAAACATCGATTTATTTTTGTAGAGATGTTCCCCTTAAAACATACTATAATAAGTTATATGAAAATCGAAACCAAACTAAAAAAAAGAGAAAGAGATCTTTCGCTAATCCAAAGGAAAATTAACTTTCATAAAAAAGAGGCTGCTTTGCTTATTCATAAAAAACTTGAAATTATTAATGAAATAAACAACCTCAGACAACAATCCAGAACAGATTTTTGAAAAACATAAAAATAGAAACTTGGCTAACTGATTTAACAATTGAAAAACTATAGGAGATATATGAGACTTGGAAATTTTCTTGGAGATAATGTGAAGTTCGGTGTAGAGATGGAATGGACAGATGCTCCATTTAATAATGTTTCAGCAGCACTAAAGCAGCTAAAACTCCAACATAAAGTAAACTCTCGTTATGATTATTTTAAATCTAATGGAAAGAGTTGGGATGTAAAATATGATTCATCAGTTTGTGAAGAAAGTGATGATGGGTTCTTTACTGGGGGAGAAGTAGCATCCCCTGCTTTGCATTCTAATATCAAATCTTACAGGGATGTTCAAAAAGTTCTCCGTGTTCTTAATAGTGAAGGGGCTGTATATACTACATATACAGGACTGCACGTACATGTAGATATTGGTCCAGTTGACAGATTAATATTTCTTATGGTGTGGTATTCTTTAATTCCTAACATTTATGAGCTGTTTGAAAATAGAGCAGATGGGAGTTACACTGGCACACATTTTCGCGTAAAGGGTGAATTTGGGCACAAATCATCACTAAAGGAAAAAATTGCGATTGCGCTGCTTAGCAATTCAATGGATGAACTTATTGGAGATAAATCATCTTCGCTAATATTTTCACCTGTGGGAAATTCTGATAAGCGCTTGGAAATTCGCGTTGGGCAAATGGATGATGATCCCTATTTTATTACTGCGTGGATTAAGACGTGTTTACAGATTGCAAACCTCGCTGCAAGTTATAGAGATGGGTTAGATTGTCTCAAATATTGTTCGGTTGAATCTTTTGAAAAGCTTGATAAAATATCACCGAAGATTTTCAAACTCACTGATGCTGAATCATATGCATTCCCAAGACACTATTATTCATAAATTTGCCATAGTTGAATGTGAAATATACCCATATGCGAGACATTGGTCAAAAGTGTTATACATATATCTTGAAGATGTTGATAAGTATTTCAGATATGCATATTATCCCATCAAGGAATACTCTCTGTATAATAAAGTAAACAGAGTTGAATTTAATAAATGGTATAAAACAGATATTATTAGACCACTAGGTGTGTTTTCAAAAGAAGACATAACATATACATATCCAAATAAAAAAACAACGTTTTTTAAAAATGTGGATGAATTAGGAGAAATATTGGAAAATCTCGTTTTAGATTTTCTTTAAATTATGAATATTATAGCAAACGAAATGATTCAAGTTATTAACGACTATGCTAAAAAAGAAAATTTCAATCCACAACGACAAATATTAGTATATTTGACAAGTGGAAATAAAGAAATTTTACAGACCATTCTTAACCACACTTTGTATATTCAAAGCAACACTATGGTCGAAAGTATAACAATAGATAAAGAAAAAACAGGTTTGACATACAAAATTAAAGGTCAAGATATTCAAGTGCAAATCGAGAAGGGTGAGTTGGTATGATAACTGCCTTTGTACTTAGGAACCCGCGTTTTAGTATACTCAATGTCCGCAATTTATACAGCGTTCGTAAGGCAATGAAGACATATGCTGCTTGGCATCCCAACTGCGCATACTGCGGACGGAAACAACATATCGACGTACATCATATTATCCCTGTTAAAAACGCACCCCATCTCGCAGGAGATTATAATAATTTTATATCGCTTTGCCGCAAACCGGCATGTCACTTGATTGTAGGTCATCGTGGAAATTGGAAGGACTCTAACCCCAATGTACGTGAAATCTGCAAATTAATGAATAAATAATAATAAGGAATAAATTATATGAACAACATGACAATTACACTTAACGGACAAACTTACATCATACCCTCTAATAAATACGGAGAATTGATTGGTTGGTTGAATACTAACGCAGTATCTACCAAGAACGTTCTAACATCAGAACAAATTCAAGACCCACGTCAACAGCTTCTTTTTGAGAACTAAAATGAATTCTATCGAATTAACTGATTTATATACGTGGGCAATTTTAGTATTTCTAGAAAGCGCAGAAGACTTAGGATATGACGAAAAAACAGATGGAAACGTCAGAGATTGGTTTACTAAACAATCACCTGAAGATATGGAAAAAATCGTTAGTCAATTACTGGATAAAATTGAAGAACCAGAAGATGAAGATGCATAACTCTGAAGCAGATGTTAGACTTCTTATTGAAGAATGCAACCGCTGCAGAATTAAGAAAGATGCATTAAGCCGTTGGAGTCGTGGTGTTTCTTATATTCAACACAATCACTCTCTTACCAGTGAGCAACTTCAAAAAATTATAAACAAGTATCCCGCAGCCGCATATTATCACAAAGGATTGTAATGACAAACTTTAAATCATTCAGAGAATCAAAAAATTTACCAACCATAGAAGGATTAGATTTGGAATATGCAACTACTCCTGAAGAACAACAAAAAGGATTAATGCATAGGGATTATTTGGATGAAAACACAGGAATGTTGTTTATATATCCACAAGACATGGTGGTAAAATTCTGGATGAAGAATACCAAAATTCCATTAGACGTTATCTTTATAAGCAGGGACGGAAATGTGTTAGACATAAAACAGCTTGAACCATTCTCTGAAGAAAGAGTGGGGTATAACTTTCCATGTAAATATGCATTGGAAGTTAATCAAGGTTGGGCACAAACAAATAATATAAAAGTAGGAGACAATATTTTTAATGAAACCCTCTGAAGTATACGCATTTACTAAATTACCCAGAGCTGGTGGGTATATAGTTATTATCTCCGTGAATCATAAACATGAATATATCAATTGCTTAGGTCTTCCTGATATAAGCAATGAAAAGATTCCGTATGAAGACTTTTATGCTCTTTATGAAAATCAGTATATTGAAAAAATCGACGATTTACCTAAAAATGTATTTGCCCATTGCGTCAAAGAATATTATAATAATGAAAATCAAGTAACAGAGTTAATAAAAAGGATCGATAATGAATCTATTAGTGGACGCAAGCAACGTGATGTGGAGAGCCCATCACGGAAGTAAGAATTTTACAGAAAGACAAAAGCAAGGAAACTATACAGATGTCCATGTATTTCTTAATAGTGTAAAATCATATAAAAATATGTTCCCAGTAAGCAATGTGTGGATTGTTTGGGATAAAAAAATAGATTACAATATTCCAAACCCCAGGAAGGAAATTCTTGACTCTTATAAAGATGGAAGAAGCAAAGAGGGTGCAAGAGACGTGTTTGAAAACGGAGATTTGGTTGCAGAAACATTGGCTTTAGCTGGTTGCAGAAACTTCTACCCCTCGCATCTTGAGGCAGATGATTGTATTGCTTGGTTGACACGTAAATTTGAATCTCTAGACGAAGAAAGTGTTATATTCTCCGCTGATTCAGATATGGCTCAATTGGTTACAGAAAAAGTATCTTTCTATAATTTAAACAAAAAGCGCTTAATAACCCTTTCAGACTTTGAAGAAGAATATGGTTGCTCGCCTGAACAGTTTGTAATTTATAAATGTGTACTTGGTGATACTGCTGATAAAATTGTTGGTGTTCCAGGATATGGAAAAAAGAAAAGTTTGAGAGTCGCAAAAGATTGGGGTGTCAAAGAATTGGATAGCGATATTAAAATGATTGTGGAAAGCAATCTGCAATTAGTAGATCTTCGACATGATAACTTTATTGATGAAAGAGAGTTAGATTGCTATAACATTCAATTTAAATCACAACAAGATGTGCACCCTCAGTTCAGTGAGTTTTATAATTTGTTAAAGGAACTAGGTCTTAGAACTCATGCAAACAAAATCAGAGAGTGGGAAAATTTATTCGAAAGTGTAGAGGATTTAAGCCTTAAAAATGCACTATCCTCCTTGGGCATTCTATGAAATGAAAACATATATTTTATATAAATATTCTGCAATTTTTAAAAATGATATTTATAAACTGGGTTTGTTTAATGATGAAAAGGGACCAATATCACCAGTATTCACACCAGTTATAGACGTTGTCGATTTTGGATGGCGATGTCAAATCAAATATGAGTTAGAAAAAAAAGACAAGAATTTAACGGTTGTTAAAGTCCCTTTAAGCAAAGAAAGCTACTCATATATGTTAACAGAAAAAGAAATCGTTAAAAAATTCAATGAACTCCCTACAAATGAAGAATGTGTGGGTTGTATAGAAGAAGATATATGTTCCGATTATATTTTTGACCTCTTATGAAATTCGACGAACCATATTTACAATGCCACTTTGCTTACGACTGTCTTAAAGATAAGCAAGTTATTAAAGCTGGTTGGTATATATGTTTCCAACTTGAAAATCTTAAAGGTGAAAAACTTCCGTGGAGAGTTAAGCAAGGCCCAGTTCGGAAAGAGTCTGATGCAAAAAAAATTGGCAGAGAGATATTTAATGATATTGGAAAACCTAAAAGACTTTCCTGGCAACAATTTAAGTTAACAAAAAGTAAACCAAATCCAAATTTGTAGGGATATACCCTATAAAATATACGATAATTATAAAATAAATATATGAAGATCAAAAACGTAAAAATCCGAAATGAAAAATGGGAGATACACGACCAGGAAGAACTTAAAGTACCATTGCTAGGGTTGTGTGACTATGAACACAAAAGAATTTCCGGGCCATTTGATGGAGACGAGAAACATGAATTAGACACTATTATCCATGAAGTACTGCATGCAAGTCTCCCAGATTTAAATGAGGATGCTATTGCTGAATCTGCTGAAACTTTGGCAAATATATTATGGGAGTTGAATTGGCTGAAAAATTTTGATGAAAATTGAATAACCTTATTTGAGTTGTAAAAAAAACTTAATGCAATAAATATAGATATGACAACAAGACCAATAGCTATTAAATGTAATCTTTGTGGACACGGACATGTTCCGTGTAGAAAAAGTCTCTTTGAAAGAAACGGTGAGAAAATGGAACGTCTTCAGTGGGTTTGTCCCCGTTGTGGTCGCGTAGTAAAACAGGCAATTCAAGATGCAAAATAAAAAACGATTACTAAAAGAAGATAACAGAATAACACCACAGTCATATCCTGCTTCTTATGGAAGTCCTGGATATAACCACTCTGGTGCTCCTACTATTGATATCATGACCCCTTATAATGGTCAGCCAGATATCGATATGAAAAAAGCTTTCCGCGACGAACTTCCTGCCGCTGAGGGTGGAAGGTTGCTGCCATATACCTTAGATAGATTGCCAGATGCGTTGGTCAAGGTGGTTGAGGGGTGTGAAGATGCGAAAATCCAACTAAAAGAAACACTCAGTCATCCTTCCATGAATGAAGGTCAAAAAGAATACATTAAAAAACAAATGAATATTCTTGGAAATATGAGCAAGATGGCTATGAAGTTAGCATCAAATATTGATTCTCTCTCAATAGGTGGAAATTAATGAAAGCGTTCTTTGCAATAGTAACAGGGTTATTGCTTTGGATTTTGTTGGCAGGTGTTCCAAGTATAGGGTTACATTACGCATTTAATCTCCATAGTGGTATTACCAGTGGTATTTTCATTATATTGTTATATTTAACCAATTTAACTTACTCAGTAATATTTACATGGAAACAAGAAAGTTTAATAAAGGCAGAATCAGAAGCATTGGCAGAAATAAACAAATACCTTAGAACAGGTGTAAATTGTTTTAAATGCAGATCTTTGAACAATATCCAGGTTCAACTCGATACACAAAATTCATTTGAATGTTCTGAATGTGGAGCGTTGAATAAAGTAATTTATGGAATCAAAGCAGTTCACCCAGCAAGTATATCAGACGTATTAGATATGGAAGAGGAGATTATTAATGGAAATATCGAAAGCTGATTTTATCAAAGAAGTAAAGAACACAGCAGATTATTTCAATCAAGAAGAGGAGGTTCAAAAATTTCCTAACATTCATGAAATACTGGAGGAGTTCTGGAGTGTTTATCCAAAAAAAGGTACAGAGGAATATTTTAGGGAAGGTAGTTTAAGAGGCAAAACCCAAACTCATAGAACAGTTGATGACGCGATCAAGTTCATAATAAAAAATCATACCTTCATTTTAAAGAAAATTCTACACGATAACCAAATCTCAATAACAGATAAACAAAATAAATTATTTGATATATTGGATAATATTTCCCAGGTTATTATTTCTGATTCTTTTGAAAATGTAGATGAAAAAAAATCGATTCCTGAACATGTTCTAGCTTATCTGCTAGGATGTTATACAACCCAATACCAAAAAATAAATAATGACTAAAAAAGCTAAGAAGAAAGAAAAGAAAGGCCCCTCAATCAATCAAATGAGTGATTATCAATACGCAAGATGGGCTGCCTTATATCAAGCAGTGAATTTAATTGCAGATATTGCAGATGAAAGGAATGAAAATTTCGAAGAATTAAAATTAGATCAAATTGCTATTTGTAAATATGTGGATGAATATTCAGATGATATTCTCTACAGCCTCATCCAAGAAAACGAAAAAGCTTTAAAAAATGAAATTAATTCCTGGAAGTAAATTTACATACTCTAAACATAAACAAAAAGTTTCTATGCCATTAGGAACACATGTTTGGCAAAAGAGTGGTTCTGTTCCTAGTACGGAATTCATACAAGGCCGCGAATATACACTCTTTTCACTTAATCCTCAGAGAGATGGGTGTTTCGTATACACATTCGCAGATAGCTTCGGAAACAAGTTCTCCAAAGAGTTTAAGTCTGTTGCAGATGCTGAAGAGTTACTTGGGCTCTAATAGTTACCATATGGTGAATCATTAGCACCTGAACCATTATCATCATAATCAAACAAGTCATCGGAAATAGTTTCATTGCTATTTCCGTTTCTGTCGATATCATCATTGACAATTCCACCAGGTGTATTGTCATCTGCAAATGGATTTTCTTGTGGTGCACCTTCTTCAAATGAATAGTTGAACCTCTTAGCTTTTAATACCCATACGTAATGCCCATTTAAGAAGTTAACACCCAGTTCAGGGTCTTGATATCTCTTTTCGGTTACTTGGTATAGCTGTGGCCATCTTCTCCATATACTTGGGTCGTTTGGATTCATCCCTGAGACACTCGGAACAACTAAAGTAGAATCTGCAAGTGCTGATTGAAATTCTCCACAAGTTGCAGATAAGGGTAAAGTATCCATTAAATTATTTGCAGCTGCTGCTAATTGACAAGTAGTACAAAGATTGCTGTTTAATATATCAGTAATACCTGCAAGTCCACAACATGCTAGTGCCTTTGAATTTTCAAGTTCTTCTTCAGGCCATCCAGTATTATACACACGAATAATATCGCCCACCTTCGGTTCATTAACTAATTCGGAACCAAAAATTTGTGCCCAAGTACCAACATGAACAATTGCTGTCAAATCTGCATCTGTGTTTAATCCAAATTTACTAAACATCCAAGCCTCAGAAGGTAGATCCAACATCATTCTAATTTTCTTAGATTGCTCAAATTCGAACACCTCTTCATAATGATGATGTCTTCCTGATGTATCAATATCTATTGGATAAAGTTCAACGGTCATTCCATATCGATTTATTAAATCTTTCCACCACCCATCTGCAAGAAGATGGGATCCTCTATTTACCATTCTATCTAAATAACCATAAGGTATATTATTGGGTGTTAAATCGGCCATTATATCATTCCTTGTTTAATTTTTAGGAGGTGAATTTTCTTCTTTACTTTCTTCTCAAGTGCCTCACCTTTTAAAAGAAAGAACTTATCTCTTTTTGGCCTATATAACATTACCTTTGTATTACCTAACATTTTTATATAGCTGCCTCTCTTCGGCATATTAGTTTTAAAGTGGTCTACTAAGTCCTGAGCCTGACCAATGGTAATAGGCCAAACACCAGAATTTGCTTCCTTTGCTGCTATAAAAGGCACCTTCCCTGTAGTTAGGGAGTTTTCTTCTGGTTCATTTTTTTTTTCTAAAAATACTGGAGTTATTTTAGGTGTGTTATATTGGTCTCTGATAATATATTTGAGCCATCTATCGTCTAGCGGGGCGTATAGCTGATCAAACTCTTCTTTCTTTAAAGGTTCTGTAGTTAAAATATAACGGATTGGATGTCTTGTTCCTACAACATATTTATCATTCAAGTCTCTGATTATCATATTAAGAGACATGGAATTGATTTTATTCATTCTGTCATTATCTAAACCCACTAAGACATTTACAAAGGTGGTTTGATCTGGCTCTGTCAAACACTTCCCAAAGATTACAGCCCACTCTGTGGGGCATACAGATGAAATCCTTGCCACACCACTAAGGACGTGAACCTTGCACTGTCCATTTAGCCTTGGTTGACCCATATCAGGTATATCGAATAATACTGGGTCTAAATTATATCTAGGTATTAGTACACCTGTATTCTGATCATTTATTGAATGTAGTTTATCCATATAATTATTTATGTATTTGTATAAAAAAAGCCCCTCTATTGCTAAAGGGGCTTTTGGTCAAACTTCTAAAAGTTTTTATTATCCACCATGGTGCTTAGGAGCAGGTGTTGGATTTTGAGGACGTTGGGAAGCAGAAGCTCCGCGATTTCCTGCTTGAGGATTAGGTGCATCACCTAGACCCTTTCCAGGTGCTTTTACTTTATTGCCGTTTTGAAGGGTTTTACCTTTTTCTTCGCCAAATTTTTCAGTGTTGTCCATTGCAGACTCACCAAAGCCGCCTTCCTCCACTTCTTCAAAGTCGTCGTCCATGCCTTCGTCTCCGAATTCATCTTCGCCTTCTTCGCCTTCTTCGTCGCCACCAAGGACGCCCATTAGCAATTCGCTAAGTTTTTCTGCGAGCTCACGAGGGATTGTAAGGGTTACATCGTCTTCACCCTCCATTCCTTCTTCTCCGCCTAAACCTTCTTCTCCGCCGAATTCTAAACCTACATCGACATCAGCCGCTGGTTCGAATTGTTCGTTATATACTTTTTTGAATAAGTTATCAAATTTTGACATGTTGTTAATTTCTCCTTTATTTTTAGATGTTTGACCATTGTCGGTCAATTTAGATTCTTCAATGACTACGTTCTCTTGCGTCGGTGTTTGAGAAACTTGTTTGTTTCTACCCCTTCTGTGGCGTCTTCTTTTGGGTAATTCACTTTGAGCATTTTCTAAGGCTTCATTTACCTGCTCAGGTGTGTTTTTTGAACCATACATTTTTTCATAGACAGAAAGGATATTTTGTTCGTCATTGTTTTTCTTCATGTAATTATTTATAAAAAATCCCACCAAAGTCTCTCTTTTAGTTTACTTTTTTGAATTATATAATAAGTATTTTCATAACATGCCACAGAATAATAACATATTTAACAATAATCCTAACCTACCTTCACAGGGCGCATCATATAATTTTACACCAGAAATGGGTAGGGAATATAAAAAATGTTTTAATCAGATAGATTATTTTGCCGAAAATTATTTTTACATTACAACATTGGACGAAGGTAAAAGATGTATTGATTTATACCCAGCACAGAAAAAAGTATTAAAAGCATCTGCTCTGTATAATAGAATGGTGCTAGTTAGCTCCAGACAAGCTGGAAAAACAACTATATTAACCATTTTTGCGCTTTGGCATACATGTTTTTGGGGTGATAAAAGAGTACTTATTGTTGCAAACAAAGAAGATACTGCAATTGAGATTTTAAGAAGAATTAGAATGGCATATGAACAATTGCCAAATTGGCTAAAACCTGGTGTGAAACAATGGGGTAAAACAGAAGTAGTATTTGAAAACGACAGCAGTATTATAATTAGTTCTACATCAAGCTCTGCTGCTCGTGGCCAGTCAATAAACATTTTGATGATTGACGAGGCGGCACATATACAAGAACATATAATTGATGAATTTTGGAAATCCGTAATACCTGTAATTTCTTCTTCGAAACATACAAAGATTTTTGCGGTCTCAACACCAAATGGAACAAATAATAAATTCCACGAATTGTATACTGGGGCAGAGAGGGGCGAGAACGGTTGGCACATGGAAAAAATAAATTGGCACGAAATTCCAGGCAGGGGTAAAAAATGGAAAAAAATGATGCTGGCTGACGTTGGAAGTGAAGAAGCCTTCGAACAGGAATTTAATTGCAGTTTTATTGAAAAGGGCGAAACTGCAATTGGAGGTGGAGCAATTGAAACATTTAGATCAACTTCTCTAGACCCAAAATTTATAATGGATGATGGTCATTATAAGATATGGGAAGAACCAATTCCTGGTCATATATATACCATTGGTGTTGATGTATGTGAAGGTGTTGGCGAAGCGGCCTCTGTCTGTCAAGTTTTAGATATAACAAATCTTCAAGATATTAGGCAAGCTGCAACATATCATAATGAAAAATTAGACCCATATCATTTTTCAGCTGAAGTTTTCAAACT
>Ga0307375_10005498_pt1 | contig 11880 bp, 14 predicted proteins | sample TR1MG_FD_202531 | JGI IMG/M metagenome (GOLD analysis project Ga0307375, IMG submission 202531) | Soil microbial communities from Risofladan, Vaasa, Finland - TR-1 | ecosystem: Environmental > Terrestrial > Soil > Coastal area > Acid sulfate soil | place: Finland: Risofladan, Vaasa | collected... | reverse complement strand
GCATTTTAAAGCGGGCAAAGAATTGCGTGAGCGGGTTAGCCTTGCAGTGATCAGATGAGTTATTAGTCGACAGTGAACGCTTGCCGGTGAGCGTCCTTGGCAAACAGTTGGGGGTGCAGTTCGCCGCATGTATTTCGTTAAGCGTCTTCTGTCTAATCTTCAACACGCAGATCGGCTACCTGACCAAAAGCTTGGTCGTTTGTCACCAACACGGCACGCAGTTAAGTGCGTATTCCACCGCGTTCCATGGTCTGCATGGTGCCATGAACGTACCGTCATGAGGATCGCTTCGACCATCTGGTTGTCGGTGCCTAAGCGGTCATCCTATTGATCCTCTGGCTTGTCTGCTGTAGCTTTTAACCGGACGCTCGTACTTTAAGGGCATTGTCGGCTGAGTGTATGATCGCCTTTGCGGAGGCGCAACGGTATTGGCGCGGATGCAAGAGCTACGATGCGGGCTGCTTTGGGATACTCGCTTTAGCTGCTGTAATTTTTCTTGCCGAGTGAATGGCAAGAACGTTGCACACGAACCGTATGCCACTCCAACGAGCACTCAGCGCAGTCAGCAGGTACTGAATGATGAAAAGGCCAGCGGCAAGTGCAAGGGTCGAATTCGATGCCCCAGCAACGTTAAGGGATAGAGGCACCAGAACCACGAGCGGCAAGGACAGCACAGCCATATCGCGGTACATCAGGAACAACTTGTGAGCCTCCCACACCTCCGGCTCATTCGGAACTTGTTTGTAGAGCTTGTACCACTTGGAATTTTGCTCAGCCGATTCCGTAGGAAATGTGCCCACGTTCTTCTTGAGCGCGACCATATCAATCCTAGGGTCACGAGGGCCGTACTTCGTAAAAACTTCGCAGCCTGGCAAAACACCGAGAGGCTTCCAGTACACGAGCATAGACTTTACATCGTGCGGAAGCACGTTCACGATTAGTAGCACAACGACCGGTATCACCGTTGTAGTCAACACTCTCCCTATGCCAATCTGCGTCAGAGTGCCCCCGCTAAATAGGCCAGGGGCAACAAACAGAATCACGAAAAGCACATCGGCCGCTACGAGAAGCACAAGCCATTTCATGTTGAGTGATTTTAAGGAACGTTCACTGTTGCTTTTCATCCCGCGTACTCCGTGTCTATGTAGTAGTTGTCGTTATCGACAGTGAATTGAATCCAGCCGTCTCGCCGTGTGGTCAATACGTGTCGAACTTTTTCCGTGGTGCGAACATGGACACCTTGAGTACCAATGACTCGGCGGTAGTCGGGCACGGTGCGTTGTGTTTCATGCTCAATAGGCTTATCAGAGATAACTACAGTACTCGGCGTGAAATAATCGAAGAGTTCCGGGCAATACCCACTGTCACGTCCATGATGAGAGGCCACAAGAACATTGGTACCGCTAAGCTCGGTGCAGAAATCCGGTCGTTGCAGTAGCGCACGCCACCCAGCCTTCTCCAGATCACCGGGAAACAAAATCTTGAAGTTGCCGTACTTGAGAAAGACCACCAAGCTCAGATCGTTAGTGTTGGTGAAAGTCGGATATGGGTTACAAAACGTAGTTGCTATTATGCCGCCCATGTTTAAATTGAAGGGTTCGTCAACTTGCTGATTGTACGATGAACAAGCAGCAACGTATCGTTCTGCATCAGCGCTTAGTGGCCCGCTCTGGCGCTTGATCTGCCGTATCTGCTCGCCTGTATAGCTCGGGTTTCGGAACAACACGGGCACTTCAATACCAGCGTCCCACAGACCTTGCAGATCACTCATGTGATCTTGATCTGCGTTTGTGATAAACAGGTAGTCGAGCGTGTTCCGCCCAAGGCCGTTCTTGATGTAGGCGCTGGGACGCCAATCATCGGTGTTGCCCGAATCAATCATCGCCAGCTTACCGCCGCATTGGCACACGACGTGCTGCACCATTGCGCAAGCGCCGTGCTCCACATCCCAGACACGTAGAACCATCTCACCTTTCAATACCATTACTTGCCCCGCCCTATAATCAGACTTTTTGGTATATGACGCTTTTGGCAAATATTGAGTAAGGTCATAAATGGGAGGAATGTATTGTCGTATCCGCAATCCACCATCATGGCGTAATCCCGCTGGTCGTGAGGCAATACGCTGATGCGTTGGCCCAGTTTAACGTTGTAGATAATGAAGTGGCAGGTCATATGAGTTCCCTTTTGTCATAGACGTATGCTTCATGGTAATGGTTACTGCAAAATATAGCCCTACTACTGTATGAATCGCCCCGGGTTTCGTGGAGGCTGTTTGGTTTAAGTTAAGCCACCGTGGTGGCGTCGTTGGCGAGTTGCCGATAGTAGTTTACCTCAGCTTCTGCGGGAGTGATGTATCCAATCGATCCCAGCAGCCGGTGATTGTTGAACCAGGACACCCATTCCAGCGTTGCCAGTTCCACGGCTTCCCGTGTTTTCCATGGGGCCCGTTTGTGGATCAGCTCTGTCTTGTATAGCCCGTTGATCGTCTCGGCCAGTGCGTTGTCGTAGCTGTCGCCACGGCTACCGACCGAGGGTTCTATCCCGGCTTCGGCGAGCCGCTCACTGTAGCGAATAGAGACATACTGCGAGCCTCTGTCGCTATGGTGAACGAGTGCATCCGCCAGTCCGGGCTGCCGGGCATACAGCGCTTGCTCCAAGGCATCCAGCACGAAGTCCGTGCGCATGCTGTTGCTGACCCGCCAACCCACAATCCGCCGGGCAAACACATCGATGACGAACGCCACATACAGCCAGCCCTGCCAAGTCGAGACGTAGGTGAAGTCCGACACCCACAACTGATTCGGGCGGTCTGCCTTGAATTGCCGATTCACCCGATCCAGCGGACACGGCAGTGCCTTGTCCGGAACCGTCGTTTTTACAACCTTGCCGCGCCGGGCTCCTTCCAGTCCCAACCGTTTCATCAGCCGCTCGACCGTACAGCGGGCCACCTGAACACCTTCGCGATTGAGCTGACGCCAGACCTTGTCGGCGCCATAAACCTGCATGTTGGCCTGCCAGACCCGCTGGATCTGCGGCATCAACTCGTCATCACGGCGGGCGCGGGCACAGCGCAACGCCGGATTGCGCTGTTGCGCGGCCTGACGCCGATACCCGGACGGGGCGATCTGCAGCACTTTACAGATCGGCTCGACCCCGTGGGTGTCGCGATGCCGGTCGATGAAATCGCTCAGGACTTGAGTTTGCGGTCGAGCTCCGCCTGGGCGAAAAAAGCGCTGGCCAGCTTCAGGATTTCATTGGCACGGCGCAGTTCCTTCACTTCACGTTCCAGGGATTTGATGCGCTCACGCTCTTCGCTGGTGACGCCATCGCGCAGGCCGCTGTCGACTTCGTACTTGCGTACCCATTCATTCAGCGTTTGCGGCACACAGCCGATCTTGGGCGCGATCGATTGGATGGTCGCCCACAGCGAGGGATACTCGCTGCGGTGCTCCTGCACCATGCGGACTGCGCGTTCTCTTACTTCAGGGGAAAATTTGTTTGATTTGTTCATGGCTCCATTCTCTCAAGAATTAGAGCCTCCTCAAAACCCGGGGCGATTCAGTAATCGACCATGCCCCACAATAGCTTCGTAACCTTGTGAGTGCTTTATAAGCATAACCACAGCCCCTTTCAACAACCCTTCAATGGATTTTGAAGTCGTCATATCGATATCTGATGGGCCGCTTGGCTGCAGATGACTATGCCACGTTCCAAGACACCACAAGACGTTTGCGCCGCTATCGTTATACTGCATGATGTTGTCGCGCAATCCATCAACACCGAGTACGAATTTTGCCGGTGATCGGATGCTGTCCGGTGGTGCGTCTAATACACCCAAAATGATCACCTCGCGTTGAATAGGGGAGCATCGACCAACAATAAGCCCGCCAGTTTCAACGGTCGGATAATTTGCTACATCCTTAATCATTTTTTGATGAGCCGTATCAAGCACTCTAACAGTCCATCCGGGCATTCCAGACACCTTCGCCAAATGCGTATTCTGGAGCATTTTGTGCTGCCAGAGAACAGACATTCCATCTTCGTTCACCAGCCCGACAGAGACTCGTCCCGCCTCTGACAGGTTTTGAACATGGCTGTCCAATATGACTTGAGACATTCCTGCAGTGAAGAGTGAAAGACGCGTGTCCGACATGGGGAGAGTCACAGAATTGCATCCTACTCCAACACGCAGCATTGATTCTTCATGGCTCATTGGCGCAGATAGGCAATTACTTATCCGAAGACACTCATACGCTGCCACCATCAGGTCGTCGCAATTGGGGTTGCGATCATTTCCCTCGGTTGTAAGAATTCCCGCTTTACCTTGTTTTGTTAGGCACCCTTCAATTACTCGGGCTGTGAACTTCGAGCCAGCCAAATACTGTCTTACGGCATGCGAGCCCGTCGTATTTACCAAAACTTTATTAGATCCATTAAGTGCAGTATGAAGCGGCTCGGTATGAATATCGAGGCCAATAAAATCGGACACTATCACTTTCGGCTTCTTTTTCTTCGTATCAAATTCGGCAATCTCATTCGAAAGTGATTTTGCTTTTGAAAAGAAGTTGCAATGCCTTGGGAATAGAGCATGGCGAGCTACATTGTGTGGTGCCAGCAGCTCCTGGTCGATTAATAGCGTAGGCGGAAAACCAGATCGAGTAGAGTGGAGAGCCAATTTAGATCCGACGCTGCCGCATCCAAGATAAGTAACGGCCAATCCATCTCGATCCGAGGGGATGCCAGAGGTGCGTTTTAACAGTTCATTGGTTACAGGAGTGATGAAAGCGACTGCGGAAACTCGAGCAGTATTGTCCGAAAACATTGCAGGAGTTGTTGCCTCAACTTTGTAACAGATAAATTCATATTCCGAATCCGAGGTGCATCCAATGAGGTGCGTCGGCCGTCTAATAGGTAATATTACGAATATTGGCAACATCAATTCTGGAGAAACATGTTTTGCTACCTGATTGACATTGCCAGTGAACGCCTCAAATGCTTGTGTGCAACCAAGCTCTTTAACACGTGAATTCAGGTCTGCCACTGTTTCAACGGTATCGGGCAAATACTTATCATTTACGGCAGGCAGCCCATTGCCTGTTGTTGATGGCCAACATACGACAACTAACGATTGTCCTTCGTCTGTTTCATCTGAAATTGGCTTTGTGTGGAATAAATTCTGAAACTGCTGAGGTCGAACTACTGCTCCATCCCAGCGTTTTAGGAAGAAGGTTAAGGTACCTCCGGTGGTTTTCGCACGCAAGCAAGTAGCTGAATAATGGTGATGTCGACCGAACTGCTGAGATTTCAGCAGACTTTCAGGTTCAAGAAGAAGGAGATCAACGAGTTGATCACGACGCATTGGTTCCCAGCCTTGGGCAAAATTTATGAGACTTTGGCGGCCGGCGTTTTTTAGCCACTCGGCCATTTGTCCAATAAGGCCGTATATTCCCTCGCTATGTAGTAGTTCGAGATTGCTTCCCGCCAAAATGCAAGGTGGAATTCGCTGTCCTTTTCTATGAGGGTTTATGTGAGGGAGGTTGGAATTGAAGTCTTGGCGGAGTGAGAAACGAGGAGCCTTACTCGGATATCCGAGTGGAAAATATACCTCTACGCTCTCGCTTGATCGCACGCCGTCTGGTGTTACACCGGCTTTTAGCCACCTTGATGGCAAGTTCGTATCAAACAACGCCTCAATTATGAATGAGCCATCCTCCAATGTATTCACCCCGACTATTGCAGTAATAGCCGGGTGAATCTTGAATGCCTCGATTGCATCTTCAATAGGTGCTGGCAAACCTGTCATCTACACGACTCCGCTATCCATGAACACGTGGCTGAGAAGCGAAGGTCGCAATTGCTACGGACGCAGCCCCTTTTGCTGATTTTTTGGTGGGCTTGCCAAGTCCGCCCGCAGTCACTTCGAAGACCAATGGTTCGGGATCTTTAGCGTCCGGATAGCAGGCAGTGTTATAAAATTCGCCGGAGACATTTTTCAGTATGGCCTCGTACTCTTCTTTTGCACGAATGCACGGAGGGTCTACATCATCATCTTTGATTTCGTTCGAGCTTGCAACTATGATCGCTCCATCGTGTGCTTGAGCCAGTGCACTTCGTGCATCTTTCGATACTACGGCCTTACGACCTTTTTCACTCCAACTGTCGTACGAGAGGCTGTGCCAAGAACAGTGATGCGGCGTACATAACAAATCGTATTCTAGGACGCTGGGATTGGTTTTGTGTGTCTTCCACAAGTGCTCCCAAATCAACACCTCGGCATCGCCACCCGATAAAAAATGTACTGCATCAGTAACCTTACCTACGCCAATGCAGTAATTGAAAATTACGCTTGATTCATTTTTCGTGAGTTCTTTTTCGTCATCGATGTCAGTTGCTATCAAGGGAGCCAAGAGGAGTGCGCTGAAGTTCGTTTGCTCTTTGCCGGCAATTTTGGTGATGGAATCTCCAGGGCGAAACAGAATTTCTTCAAGACTATCAGTTTTGCCATCGATATCTTCGCCAAGGATCAAGATTCGATTCCCATTTCCGCCAATACCTTTATCCTTAAACAGCTTGACGCGCCGACGTGCCTCCTTGGCCCAAACCTTTGCATCTGGACTCAAGGTGTGATTTACGCTGGCACGACGGAAAATGATTGGGGATGACCACATTTCACGAATAACAATCTTCTTTGTCTTTGCTTTGTCATCATATTCTGAAAGTGGACCGAGATGGAAATGCTCTTCTAATCCGCGACAATGGTCCTGGTCGGGGTGACTTAGAACCATTGCATCCACGTAGGGCCGTCCATTTTCATCTGAAGTTAGCCGGTCGCGAAGATCTTTTGCGACATCGCGCACTCCTTCCCCAACTTGCCGAATATTAATATCAATCAAGATTCGAGAGCCACTTTCGAGCTCAAGGAATTTCATGTCACCATTGCCTACGGGGAAAAACGTTATTTTTGGGGTAGCCATTTAGTAATATCCTTATCGTTTATGCTAGGGCATTAACAAATATGGCCCTGGCGGTTTAACAAACCAAATTTCCTTCATTTCCAAACAAAATGTTCGGGATAGCGAACATCGCGAATGTTGAGGGATAATTCCGACAAAGTCAAACAAAAAGTTCGGAATGGTGATATATTTTTGCTGGTGCTAGGATTTGTGAGGAGGAAAATGGCAACTAAGCTGGGTGACAAAATTCGGGAATTACGCAAGAAACACGAGCTTACACTGGATAAACTTGCGCTTAAGGCTGGTCTTTCTAAGAGTTACCTTTGGGAATTGGAAAATAGAGATTCACAAAGGCCCTCGGCGGAAAAATTAAAAGCCTTAGCGGACGTATTGGGTGTTAGTTCGGCGTACTTTCTAGAAGACGATGTGCGCGAACCAGAAGAGCGCCATATGGATGAGGCTTTCTATAGAAACTATCAGCAACTAGATGCACCATCAAAAGAACGACTCCGCCTAATTTTGGGTACATTCAAAAATAAACCGTGAGTACCGTTCCCCTTTCTGCTGCCAAGGAAGCAAATAAACTCACGAAGATTCTAGATATATTCCACCAGGCCCATGGTGGCTTTCGCTATCCCGTGAATGTGAAGGAATTGGCGCTGCAATGCGCGGATCTATTCGCATGGGATGACCCAATCTCTGAAGTCAAACCAGCAAATATTCCAGGGTTCGATGGTGGGCTCTTCAAAGATTTAGAAACGAAGAGATGGCTGATTCTGTATAACCAGTCGGTTAAGTCGTTAGGTCGGATACGGTTTACTCAGGCCCATGAACTTGGGCACTACATCCTTCATCGTCAGGCAAAGGAATCATTCCAGTGTAGTGAGGAGGATATGCTTAACTGGGATATTGAAGAAAAAAATATCGAATCTCAGGCTGATAAATTTGCTTCAAATTTGTTGATGCCGCTCCATGATTTCCGGGAACAGGTAACAAATACAGTTGATCTTGATGTCCTTGCGGTCTGCGCAGATCGTTACGGCGTATCCCTTACAGCAGCAATTCTAAGATGGCTCGAACACACTGACCAAAAGGCGGTCGTGATTCACTCTCGAGATGGCTACATGAATTGGTCTTGGTCCAGCCAAGCAGCACTTAAGGCAGGGGCTTTTTTCAGGACCAAGCTTGCTCCAGTCCCCATTCCTGAAGGTTCATTGGCCGCGAATGGCCTTATCAAGCTTGAAAAAGCTGGACAGCCTGTTCCGGCACGAATTTGGTTTGAACATGCTGAAGAGATTACGCAGTTACGTGAAATGAAGGTATCTTCAGATCGCCACGATATCGTCATTAGCTTGTTGATACTTCCACGATCGGCAGATGTATGGAAAGCCCGTAGCCCCGAATGGGTTACCTGATCCGAAAATGGCTAGCATCCGACTCTAAGTTGAAGTGCCACTAAATCACTAGGCACTTTTCAGTTTCTAGAATCGACTTTAGCGGTGTCTCTTCGACGAAGTTCCGCCTGAAGAAACAAGATGGTCATACATCGAAGTCTGTGAAGTCGATATGCACGCCGCATAAGATGCCGCGCAGAACCGGCACATTGCGGGTTGTTACTAGGGCGGCAAAGACTATCGGATATTCCGCGCGCAATATCCAGACGCCCTGCTCGTGAAAAGGCTTGTGTGCCAGTGCTGCCGCAACCTCACGCTCGAACTTCCGTCGCGAGACGGACGGGTCGACGATCATCCCGTAATGCCGGCTTTCTTGTTCAGGTACAGGATGTCATACTGCTTGGCTGCGTCACCGGCTTTCATAGCCATATCGACTGCGACCATCTCGGCGCCGTTCTGGATGAAAAATCCCCACTGAGCTGGATCGCTTGCTTCCTTTGCTTCCTTCAAGGCTTTTTCGACCAGGCTTTGCAGCGGCTGATTCAGGTTCGCTTCCAGCGTTATTTCTGTGCCGGAAACTGATATTTTCAATACAACCTCTTCCTGCTTGCTCATACCACCCACATAAAAAATAACTGCAAACTATGTTTTGAACGTAGAAAAAGCCAATTAGAAAACTGGGATTGTGATGCTCGGCTCCATATGGTTATGACTCCCTATCTTTGCCGAGTTATGACTTCTCGAAGCTTATGCACACTATCACCTGAGAACCATGCGTGCAATATGTATAAGACATAGCTATGGGAATTGCAGGAAGCTGTAAGTGACCTACTAAGAGTTCGTGTCACTTAGTGGCTAAGCGGACATTATGTGATAGCTCCTGGGAAGTCCGCTATGGCCGAACAAGTGCTGCCACCACAAGCCACTTGACTTAGAGTGCACTCGAAGTTTTACTATCCAAACCGTGATCAATCATTTTATTTCCATCGGCGAGCTTGCACGCCTGAGCGGGCTTTCCACCCACACGCTACGTTTCTACGAAGCAGCGGGTGTGCTTAAGCCCATCGGACGCGTGGCGAATGGACATCGGCGTTACCAACCCGGCGATGTGCTTTGGCTGGAATTCGTGCTCAAGCTGAAAGTTACCGGTATGCCGCTCACCGAGATCAAACAGTATGCGCAACTGCGCGAGCAAGGAGATACAACGATGACACCGCGCATGTCGATGCTCAAGCTCCATCGTCAGCGCTTGGATGCAAAAATGGCCGAGCTTGCGGAATGTGCCAACGCTCTGGACGACAAGATCAACATCTATCGCAGAATGATCGCCAAGGCGAAGGCTAAAATGAAAAGGTGAGCGCATGACACACACAACACAACAACACGACACAAACGTACGCTACGCTCGCGGCTTGGAAAAACTGCGCGAGATCGACGGTATGGCCGGACAGCGTGTCATTGATTCACTTGCCGACATCGCCCCCGACTTCGCGCGTTACCTGATCGAGTTCCCCTTCGGCGACATTTACTCGCGCCCCCAGCTCGACCTCAAGTCGCGAGAGATCGGCGTGGTCGCCGCGCTCACCGCAATGGGCAACGCCGCACCTCAGCTCAAGGTGCATATTCACGGTGCGCTCAATGTCGGCTGCAGCCATGAAGAAGTCGTGGAGATCATCATGCAGATGGCGGTCTATGCCGGATTCCCCGCCGCGCTTAACGGATTGTTTGCGGCAAAGGAAGTGTTTGCGGAACGCGATCTGGCGGAAGCCTAAATTCCCGTGCGAGAGATACCTCTGCTGCATGGCAGGCGTTTGAACCTGCGCTACTGCCCACCTCCGCGAAAATCATTGGCGGACTTTGGTGATAGTCGCCGTATCGGCCAAAGCGGTCCATAACTTCTCCCAGGTCTAAATTGACAATAGGTGTCCGCTTTGTGGCATGCTGTTAGTGAGGCGCTACAGCTGCTACGTGCCAATAACTGCCGTTTACGACTGGCAGCTTTCCGGCAATCAATATGGGAACATGAAGTGCCGCTCGGTACAGTATCCGTCATCCAACACATGCGTACGTTCGGGCTATGTAGCCAGAATAACTCTTCTTACTAAAATGGAAATAACGTCCAGCAATTTTGCTCTATACTACTTCAGCCATTACCGGCAATATAGTTCGCTTTTAGTTACTCAAACTATTGCTTCATAATAAACTGATACGTTCCGCGATATTCTTGGCTGAGGATTAGTGGGTAGCGTTCTACCTAGTTGTGCTCTGCCGTAAGAATTCCCCATCAATTTACCTATAGATGTTCAGGAGTTAATTTGACGCAACTCAGTTCAGATATCCCCTTGCAAGCGCTGCTCAAACGCTTTGCGCTGATATACCTGCCTGTCGTTATTATTCTTTCTATCATTCTGATCTTGAGCATTCGATTCGACCAGCAACTTCAGGTGCGAAACACAGAAGTGCGTGAGGGCAGCCGCATCGAAATTGCCAAGGAGCGGGTTACGCAAGATATGTTGGCGGTTGACACCGATCTGCGCGTCATCGCCAATCTGCCCTTGCTACAAAGGTATCTGGATAGCGGTAATCCAAAACTTCGAACAAAACTGGAAAAGTTTTTTCTGGTGCTGGCACGGGAAACGCATCGTTATGACCAGATACGCTACCTTGACGCCAACGGTAAGGAAGTCGTTCGCATCGATTACAACGCAGGCAAACCTGCCATTGTGTCGCGCGAGCAGTTACAAAATAAATCAGGGCGATATTACTTCAGTGATACGATCAAGCTCGATCAGGGCAATATATTCGTCTCGCCACTGGATCTGAATATTGAGCATGGCAGCCTGGAGATACCCTACAAACCAATGGTTCGTTATGGCACGCCGGTGTTTGATAGTGAGGGACACAAGAAGGGCATAATCCTGCTCAATTATTTTGGGAATGAGCTACTTAAAGACTTCCGCGCAGTGATGCAGGGCGGCAATCAGCATGGCAGCATGCTACTCAATCGCGACGGTTATTGGCTGAGTAGCGCCAACAGTGAAGATGAATGGGGTTTCATGCTGGGCAGGAACGAGCGTACCTTTGGGCATGATTTCCCAGAAGCGTGGCGCACTATTTCTGCTGCCAAGCAGGGTTACCTGCTTACAAAAATTGGGTTGTTTGTCTATACCACGGCCTACCCTCTGCTGGAAGGGCATCATTCGTCCTCGGGTTCTACCTTGGCACATACGCGCAGCCAGCAAGATGTGATGACACATGAATATAACTGGAAGATTGTGTCTTTTATTCCCAATGACATTCTGTCCGGCGCTGCCTTCTACAACCAACCCTTCTTCAGGAAATTGCTGGTTGTTGTCTATCTGCTGCTTGCGCTGGCCGCCTTTTTGGTCGCACGCATCGCCTTAAGTGCGTATTCCACTGAAACTGGACGCTCAGTCCACGGCAAACTGGACAGTCGGAGCGTAGCGACGCGGGGGTTGTTTTTTACTCCTGATTTGTGGGTTTAGTCAAACCTCTTTTGCTCTTTCTGA
>Ga0307375_10005497_pt1 | contig 11881 bp, 13 predicted proteins | sample TR1MG_FD_202531 | JGI IMG/M metagenome (GOLD analysis project Ga0307375, IMG submission 202531) | Soil microbial communities from Risofladan, Vaasa, Finland - TR-1 | ecosystem: Environmental > Terrestrial > Soil > Coastal area > Acid sulfate soil | place: Finland: Risofladan, Vaasa | collected... | reverse complement strand
CAACAGCCATGCCAGCGTGAATGTGCTTCGATTTGCGATGATACTCTGCGGAAGCCAATGCGCTCGTCCATGCGGCGGTCAGACAAGCCTGCTTGTCAGTCATTTTGATGTAAGAGAATGAGTACTACGAATTTGGGACAAGTTCACGCATCAAGTATACTGAAACGAAGGGTGAAATTGGCGGAGATCGAAGCGAGACCGCAGCAGAGGCGGGTCTCTGCGCTGTTGCCAAGAGGGAGAGAGGGTGCCTTGGTGGGCATAGGAACTTTCGCACGAGGGCGCTGCATGGCTCGAGCCCAACAGCAACAGCTGGAGCCGCGCGGGCCTGCCCTCTGTCAGCAGTCTGCTGTCGGCGAGACCCTCGTTTATTGACCCTCTCTCGTTCTCTCTTCCCCCCTGCGATGGCTTCCAAGGCTGTTCTTCGTTTGCCGAAGCCGTTGGAGATCCTTTGGACGATCCTATTTTGCCTGTGTGGCTCTATTCCCGCGATTGCGTTCAGCCTGATGGCGGCCCTGATTACCATCCCCCTCTTCTCCTGGTGGAACATGCGCTTGACTGTGAAACTCAACTGTATTTTAGCGGATTGGACGTGGTGGATTCTGGGTGGCAAAGGCATTGAGCAGTGGGGACGTTCGACGTACCACTTCAGCGGCGACCAGATCCCAATGCGCGAGAACGCCTTCGCCGTGATGAATCACCTCACCTTCCTGGACTGGGCCTTCCTCTTCTCTGTCGCTGGTCGTCGTGGTCGCCTTGGTGTGCTCAAGTTCTTTGCCAAGAAGAGTATTACTTGGATCCCAGGCTTTGGGTGGGGCCTATACTTGCTCGACTCGCTACTCGTCTCTCGCTCCTGGCTCAAGGACCAAAATCTCATCAACAACACCTTCGCCAAGCTCAAGATGCGCAAACTTCCGTTCTGGGTGGTATCCTTTTTGGAAGGAACGAGAAGAACAGCAACGAAGTTGGCGGAGAGCCAGGCATTCGCGAAACAGAGGGACTTGCCCCACCTGAGACACCTGCTCGTGCCGAGAACCAAGGGCTTCGTCGCCACCCTCACTGGACTGAGATCTGAGTTGGACGCCGTATATGACATCACTTATGCATATGAAGGCAACAAAACGCCTGGATTGGTCGACCTGGCGATGAGAAGAGTTCCGGACCTCCACTTCCACATCCGACGCTTCCCCATCGCTGACCTCCCCACCGACCCTGAACAACTCTCCGATTGGTGCATGAGACTATTCGTAGAGAAGGACGCCCTACTAGAACACTTCCACACGCACGGAGCCTTCCCAAACCCTCGTCCAGACGGAGAATGGTCCATACCTTACGTACACGAACGCATGAACATCATGAGCGTCAAATAAGGACCATAAGGAACACCTGCACACCATGCACCTATCGAGAAGCTCACCAGCACCCACTGGAACCGTCACAACGATCGTCGATCACGGAAACTGGAATGGAGCTCATTCTCGGACTATTGATGAAAAACTTGCAACTCTCATTCGTTTGTTCATACGTGTACAATGTAAAAAGTCAATTCGCTGATTGGCTCCCATATCACAACACAACCAACGCAATTGGACGGAGTCAAGTTCTGATTTCAGCTCGATCGCTAGTACTCCTCTTCATGTTACATTCTCAATCACTGTTTTTGATCACATCGTCGTCATTTTCATCTTCATCGCACGGTAGATGACAAGCTGATATCGAATGAAGTTGAAGCGGGGTTTCTCTCAGAGAATGAGGGAAAGAATGAGCGCAACAGTGATGAAGAGCGAAGCGCTGATGACTTGCGAGGAAGCAGAAGATTGGGGAGCTGGAACAGATACAGGAGAGGGAGATGCAGTGGGAGTGGGTGTAGAGGGAGATGCAGTGGGAGTGGGTGTAGAGGGAGTTGAAGCAGTGGGAGTGGATGTAGAGGGAGTTGAAGCAGTGGGAGTGGATGTAGAGGGAGTTGAAGCAGTGGGAGTGGATGTAGAGGGAGTTGAAGTAGAGGGAGTTGAAGCAGCGGGAGTGGAAGTTGTTGGAGGCGGAGACGTACCGGCTGCTGGAGACGTACCGGCTGCTGGGGGCGTAGCTATCGGAGTAGAAGCGATGGGTGGTGCGATGGAGGTACCATTAGCAGATGCAAAGAATGCAACGAGTGCAAGGAACACGAACAGGGTAGACAGCTTGCTCTTGGTCATTTCGCTCTTGGAAGTCTACGGTCTGGAACAGGCAACCAGGACACTGCGTCAGATGCAAAAGCGGAAAAAGGTGTGACAGAAAGCAAGGAGCTTGATAATACAATACGTACTGCAGGAAAGTTCAACAGCAAGTGGAGGGTGATAAGGGAGCGTTGGAGAGCGGTCCTCGTGTGTAGCAACCGCGTGTGACATGGAGCTCTGAGAAATTGCCACGGTCCCCACAACAGGGAGAGATGCGGTCCAGAGATGAGAGAAAAAGTGATGAGTTGCCCCTTCAATTGTCCTAGTTTCTGGTTCGCTGCTTCAAGATCATCGTTTTGGCAGTCTCTCGGGCAGCGATGGAGGGTGAAGTGATCACCAACCAGCCTGTAGTCATCGATAATGTGTGTTTTTCCCCATTACCCGCTGTTCATAGCTGTTTGCGGTTCAAAAACGCGACTCCACCTTCCTTTTGCACTTCTCTAACTCCATTCTCCTTCTCCAGGGTTCTGGCATCATCAAAGCTGGATTTGCAGGCGAGAATGTTCCCAAGACGGTGTTTCCCTCCTTGTACGTCCCAATTGTGAGCTGGAAATGTGAGGCCGTTCTGATGGACTCTTCGTTCGCTCCTTCTGTTTGTCCTTTTGCATATCTTCCAGTGTACAATGAGAGTATCCCTAACTTTGAATGGTTTTCAGCGTTGGAATTCCCAAACACACGAGCGTGATGGCCGGTAGTATCAAGGAAAAGGAGTCCGTCGTTGGAAACCGTGCACAGCAGCTCAGAGGTCTTCTTGCCCTTCGCTATCCTATGGGTACGTTAATTACCCCTCCTCTTCGTCTTTTCTCTTCTCGAATATCACTGTAGGTTGCCATTCAGAGTCGATATCACTGCCTTTACCGAAAATCCCCTATTTCTTCCTTGTACTGACTCCTTTTAACCCTCATTATCGGTATAGAACATGGTGTTGTTACTGATTGGCACGATATGGAGCATATTTGGCAAAGTGTTTACAAAGAGATGGAGATTGCCCCCGAAGATGTTCGTTCCCAAGCTGACTGCCCCTTTCTGTGTGACGGCTTCTGATGACCCCTGTGCCTGACCCCTTATTTGTGTTCTTTCGTTCTGATATAGCACCCTGTTCTTCTGACAGAGGCCCCTTTGAACCCTCGTCGTAACCGTGAGCGTGCTGCTCAGATCTTCTTCGAGAACTTCAACGTCCCTGCCTTGTTCATCTCTCTTCAGGCTGTGCTGTCACTCTATGCTAGCGGTCGTACCACTGGAGTCGTTTTGGATAGTGGCGATGGTGTATCTCACTGTGTTCCGATTTATGAGGGCTTCGCGATGCCAAACGCCATTCAGCGTATTGATCTTGCAGGTCGTGACATTAGCGTGCATTTGCAGAATCTGCTTCGCAAAGCCGGTTACAACTTCATTACGTCTGCGGAAAGAGATATCGTGAGGGACATTAAGGAGAAGAAGTGTTACGTGGCTTACGATCCGGCGAAGGAGGAGCAGCTGTTGGTCGAGCGCAACAACAAGGCTCTTTTTATGCAATACAAGCTTCCGGATGGTAATATACTGGAAATTGGACCTGAGAGGTTCAGAGCGCCGGAGATACTGTTCGACCCGAGTCTCATCGGAATGGAGGTGGACGGCATCCAACACCAATTGCACAACTCCATCCTAAAGTGCGACGTAGATATGAGAAAGACCCTATACTCTTCCATCGTACTGTCGGGAGGATCAACACTCTTCACTGGATTCGCTGACAGACTGCTCAAGGAGGTCCACGCGCTCAGCCCGAAAAACACTAAAGTTCGCATCTTCGCTCCGGAACAACGACAATTCAGCACCTGGCAAGGTGGATCCATTCTCGCAGCACTCGCATCATTCAAGAATCTATGGGTATCGCACAAGGAGTACGCTGAAGAAGGATCAAACATCCTCCACAAGAAGTTCTTCCTCTAGAACAGTCCGTTCCCTTCCATCCCTCCTTTCGACCCTCCTGAAGCCTCAATGCCATCATCGTCATCATCGTAGAGGCGTATCACAATGGAGTCTTTTGACCGAGGTAGGTCCGCACAAACGTTGCACCTCTTCTTCCTCACCATCACATCTCTCCACCCCGAAACCTGCTTCATATGAAAGGAGCAGTAAGTGACTATATGTAAGTTCATCAATGAAAGCCTAAATCGTATTACATACGCAGCAAGCGGTTTGAACTGAGCTCTGTCTGAAATCGTTGCGCGCCGAGTCCCTTTCGTCCGTCAATTGCCTGGCTCAACATGGATAGATTCGGCTCATATTCACTGTATGGGTTTGGTTCGCATATGAGTACATTGGGATGCAACATAGGATTGAACGCGATTCAGTGCTTGGATTGTAGCGTGGGAAAAATGCAAGGTTGGTTGGGAGTAGTCTGAATTGAGTTCCGGCTCTTGACCGTCTGCGTGTATTGAACTGAAGCCTCTCGGCGACCGCCGTCCAAGTTGTTCCATGCCGTACGAGTGCGGGGTGTCTTCGCCTTTGAACGGCGCGTCTTGCACCACGTAACACACTTCGGGTGGCACCATTTCTGGTACCTGGACACCAACTCTCGCTGCGCGGTCATCTCGACCGCATTGTGGCGACTCAGACCTTCCCAAACGCCTCTCTTAATCAACAACCGTCTTCGGTTATCGTGAATGTATGCGTCTAAACACGCGCTCCAACCAACGATTGCAAATCGGGCGCGAGGGCAAACTCGAGTTCAAGTCACGAGCACCGGAGAAGCTCAGCGCCTGTTATGGGAAATTTGGGTTCGCCTTTTCGAACCTCCTTCAATTCCATCCGCCTACTCTTGCTACGCGCCTTGTGGAGTTTCGCCATCGGAAGCCTTTCGAGAACGTTTCTTCTTGGAGTGCGTCGAAGGAACATCAGCAGGAGCGTCAGAGATGTCGGCGGTGGTCGTGGTCTTCTTCTTCCTTCTACTCTTGCTCTCCACACTCTCGCCAGCAAAACCATTCTCTTGCACTTGAACCTCCTTCTTGTCGGCACTTGAGTCAGTCGTAGCATCAGAGTCCTCGCCTTCCTCCTCCGGCTCGCTCCTATCGTTCTTCGCCTTCTTGCTACGACCACCGCTGCTCTTATTCGCCTCCTCCTCTTGCAAAAGCTCACTATCTTCTGCCTTCTCCTTATCGCGAGATTCAGAGCCTTCCTTATCGCGAGTTTTCTTATGCGAGTTCTCAGCGAGTCGTTTCGATCGCCTCTGTTCTGTGTGCTCCTTCTCCTTCTTCTTCTTCTTCTTCGGCGCCTCCTCCTCCTCCTCCTCCTCCTCGCTACGTCCTCGATCTTCTTCTACGACTTCCTCAGCAGAATCAGAGCTAGCAGGATGATTCGCAGCACTTGCGTCCTCATGTTCGAGCGGAAGAGGCTCCTTCGTCATTCTCTCGTCTACCCACTTCCAAAGTAGTTCTCTGCAGGCGTAGCTTGTTGAAGCGTGATCGTCAGTGCCAGCTGATTGTCTTTGTGTGTACGATTGCGGTGCATACTCTTCTCCCAATGGGTCTTTGCTGCGAACGAAGTTGATTGCGTTTTCCAGAAGCCATTTCTTGAGCTCCTTGGTGATTCTGTACTGCGAGAGGAATGCCATGTGCACGGAGTCAGTGAATGTAATGCTTTTGAGGCGTCCTACGTCCAGCAAGTCGGAAACCACCTCAGGTCTGGAGAGGAGCGACATCGTCGAAACGCCTCCGAACGAATGTGCAATGATCGACACCTCCTTCGCCGCTGACTTTGCGACATACATGCGGTAGAGAGTATGTAGATGGTCTTCTGGACTGCCATGGCCAGGAATACGACGAAGCGCACGAGCGGCGGGGTCGAGATAGGTGTTGATATTCGGATTCGTCAGGAGCACTGCACAGCCACGCACACGGATCGCCTCGTGCAAAAACGGCATCAACGAACCTTCGGCAAGAGACTTATTCATACACAAAGAGCGAGACCATTGACCCAACTCGACTTTGCCAGCGCCCAAAACCAAGACCACTAACTTCGGATTGCGAGCAATATCCTTACTGTGGAAGATCGGGAACGTCACAAGACACGCAGAACGATGCTTTTCGCTGGGCATAATCACACGTTCCAAATCGAACTCCTCTTGGATCTTGTCCTGCAAAGACAGCGACACGAAATGACCCAGTTTCTCGTAATGCGCCTGACCTTGGAACTTGAATTTTCCTGAATAGGAGGGTAAATACAACAGGGAAGAAGAGGTTAGAGGCGATGTACCAAAAGGAGAACAACAGGGGGGGACAAGGGGAAGGAAGATGCGGAGACGGCAACCGTCACACTTTCATACCTCCATCCAGCGGCTTCATCCTAATAAGGTAATCGTGGGGATCTGACCCTTCATCTAGAACAAGAATAGAGGAGTCAGACAGCTGAGAAGAAGATGAGAAGCCAGAAACGAGGTATTTTTGAACCGAAACGACGAACCTTGCACCCAATGGTAACCAAAGTCCTCCATGCTCTTCGCATCCTTGGGAATGTTTGAGACTTCGCTCTTCTTGCTCGACGATATTCCCATCTTCTTGCGAGGGGGCATCAGAGATTGGATTGAAGCCTCAAGCGAGACCGAACTGATCAGTCTGCAGGGGCTAGAATTCAGCCATATGTGGACCAGGCAATAATAGGGGCTTTGGGGAGTGCACGAACTTGAATCCTTGGAGAGAGTTTGGGCCATTTTGGCCTGTTCTCCGACAACTGCGGCCCTCTGCCGTCGTCCCTGTTGGCTTCAGTTCCATCCTGACAGGTTTTGCAACGAATCATGTCGAATTCTATGATCACTAGTGTGTCTTGGAACCCGCGAGGGCAAGCGAAAGCCCTGCCTATCGTTGCGGAGGCGAAGATGAACGAGGAGATGGAGTCCGAGGCAGTCGAGGAGCCGGTGGCAGCCCCAAGTGAAACCCGGAATGGAATGAATGATGACGATATTGTTGCCAAGTATGGCCTCGAGAACTACGATGATGAGCCAGGTACGTTGGATGTCCTTGTGGCGTGTAATAGCGATGTCACTGTTCCTCTCTGCCTTCACCCGAATTCTTCGGCCCTAATCCTCAATTCTGACGCTTCTTCTGCCTTGTCTCACCTCTTCTCTCGTTCCTAAAGACATTCCTGCGTATGGCTCTGCCATCAGTGGCTTAATGTATCACAAGAGCAACGAGGAGGATCCTTACATCACTTTGCCCGACGTGGAGAACGATGAGCTCGAGGACTTCATGATTCGTCCCTCTGATGATGTCATTCTTAGCGCAGTCATGGAAGAAGATGGTTGGAGCCATTTGGACGTCTGTATCCTGCCAGATAGCCAGAATGCCGAGCTCTACGTGCATCACGATTACATGCTTCCCGCCTTCCCGCTCTGTGTTGCGTGGGTGCCTCCGAACATGGCTGCTGTTGGAACGTTCCACCCTCAAATCGAACTCTGGGATTTGAACATTATCGACTCTGCTGAACCTGAAGCAAAGCTGGAGGGACACGAAGACGCCGTGCTCGGACTTGCTGCTCATCCTCTTCATCACCAAATGCTCGCATCTGCCTCTGCCGATACCACCGTGCGCCTTTGGGACATATCTACTCAGCAATCCATTCTCACGATGAACCATCACAAGACGAAAGTGCAATCGCTCGCATGGTCTCCGGCCAACTCCAGCACCGAGTTCCAAGGTTTGCTTGCCTCTGGAGGCTTTGACCAAAAGACGTTCATCATTGACGTTAGAGCTCATGAAAACGTCACCGAGATCCCATTGGAGGCTGATGTGGAGGCTCTGAGATGGTTGACTCTGGAGGACGGCGCGAATCCGCTCCTCTTCGTATCAACTGAAGCTGGAGATGTCATCTGTTACGATATCGTTGCTGGCAAGCGCAGATGGACTCTGTCGGCGCATATGGGATCACCATGCTCCTCATTTTCGCTGTTCCAACCTTGCCCGGGCGCTCCGACGCTTCTTGCCACCGCCACGCCCTCGACTCCAGCGCCTCTCAAGCTCTGGACCATCGACTTCTCTCGAGGTGGAGGCCCATCATGTATATACCAAAAGACTTCAGATTTCGGACGCTTGCACTCCGTAGCCTTCTCACAGGAGAGGCCGTTCCACCTAGCCATGGGAGGACACTCCAAACACCCGCAAGTCGTCAACGTTCTCGAGCTCGGCGAGGTGCAACGCGCATACGCCAACATCCCTGGACTCGCAATACCTTCACACAAGCCTTCCTCAACTCTAAGAACCATGACTGCAAACGATTTGGACGGAGACAGTGACGAGGAACGTGACGAAGCCGGTGCAGCCGCTGCGGCCAACGGAATGGATATGGACGAAGAAGGTGGTGATGCAGCGTCCCCATCGTCATCTAATAGAAGACCTGCCGCGAAAAAGGCCTCCTCGTCATCGAACAAGTACAACAAGCGACCTGCCATCGGAGCATCCAAGAAGAAGAAGCTGTGAATGAACACTCAATCCGGAAAACTCGAGTAGTTCAAAGTCGTTGACTGGGAATGAATTGAGGCCAGGGGATGAAATCGATCGGGTTGGGGGCGCCCAACACACGCCACCTGAAATCACATTGTGAGCAGTTGAGTAGAGAACACCTGGTGAATTTCGGACAAGCTATCTCACACGAGCACGGTACATTACTCTAATACATGCATTCTTGACTTCACAAACTGCAGAACCTGTAGCAGTTCAGTGTGTAAGCTTCAGCTTCTTGGTGACGATCTCGAATCCTGATGGAATATCGTCCAATGCGTTTCGGCCTGAGTTCTCGTTCCTCCGCAGCTCACGAATTTCGACATGCACCGCCCACATCATAGCCACTGCCCTGATTCTGTATTGAGAAAGACGTTGGATTGCCTGCATAACGAGTGTTTTATGAATTACAGCTGAAGCGTCTTGAAGTTGGAGACAACCACGCTTTGATTCGAGGACCACGTCGCTGACATCGGGTAGTTTTCCGGCGCGGAACGTGAGATGTTGAAGATCCTTGGGGAGATGTGTCATGTCTACGGTAGTGTTTCTTACGGGTTACTCGCTTTCAATAGTGAGATCTAGGTCTCGCAGATGGGGAGGAAGGTGATTCAGGGAGATTGTTGCTTGAGACGATGAGTGCAACTTGGAGACCAGTACCAGTCTTGTTAGAGTACTTGGGAGGCTTCCATGTTCTCCAATCCAATGCCAGAACTTTGGGCACCGATATAATGGCTCTTCATGTGCAACTCTAAATCCGTCAGTAGCTGGGGAAGTTTGAGACGACAGTCCGCGACAGGAGCGCATTTTGATGTTCAACTCATTGAGGTATGGCGCCATTTCTTGGAAATTGATGGTAGGAGGGCAACTTGAGTCGATAAGTTGGTGCCACCGATCACAGCGAGGGTTGGTGGGCGTAGTTGAAGGAGCGAAAATGGAGCAGTGTGGAAGGTCGGTAACTCGAGCCGTTCCAAGCTCTTGGGCAGGCAAGCAACTCTTCAGGAGAAGGAGGTTGGGCGATGGAGAAGAGATTGAGGAATTGGAGTTGAGGAGGGAAGATGGGTTAGTTGGGAAGAGTTCGCATCGCTCGCAGTCCTCCTATCATGAGTACCTGTAGGGTGTTTGGCAACGATGGGATCTCCTCTTCCGATGTATCTCAAGTCTTTTGGGCCAAACGAGAGAGACCAGGAGGGAAGAAGTGCCCATCAGTGGCATGTGAAATGTCATCGTCTTGATTTCTCCCTTAAATGAAGCCATCCATCGAACGATATCAGTGACGGAGAGAGGCAATTCTGGGGTCGGAGAGGTGCTTGGGATGAAGCGTCTCGAGTTGGTGGAGATAAGCCAAGCTTGGGCTATCGAAGGACGGACAGTGCTCCAGTTTGAGAACTTTAAGGCCAGCGGGGAAAGATGGAACACAGGAAGTGTCTACGCCTCTCGAGACGGTCTAGAACTTGAAATGAAGCTCCAAATCAGTGAGACTTTGAGGAAGTTGGCTCATCGTCCGATACGCCAGGTAGCAGGATCCACCGCCTAATATGAGAGTCTTGAGGTTGTGAAAGTGCTCAACAAAGATAGGAGAGGAGGGGGAGCCAACCATGAAGGGAAAGTGGTCGATCGTGTTCAGGCACCGGATGAGGCCCCTGTTGGCAGAATCATACTGTAATTCCAACGTTTCCAGGCTCTTTGGAAGAGTTCTAACGAGTTCTAGACCATTTTCGTCCAATGAGCGTAGGCTAGAGATCACAACAGCACACAGATGTTTCAACTTGGAGATGACCAGCGGGAGGCGAGCATCGAAGAGCAAGTACCCGTGGTTGACGCTTTTCACACAAGCAGTATTGATTACAATCCAATGAAGATGAGGACAGGTCTGAAGAAGGAGATACAGGTCCAGAACAGTCACGTGATCGAAGACGTCGGAGAGAACCTCAATCGGCATATTTAGAAGAGTCGTAGTATGCATATGGTCGGTTCCAATGCATCAGAAAACCATCTTGGACCTATTTGGCAGAGAATGCCGAGACAAAGAAAGGTCGAGATGAGTCTGATGCAGAGGTTTGGGGCTCCCCGACCAGAGCCGCCGCTGTGTCCCTCCTCAAATACTTTTTCTCTCAAAGTCTCATTATTGTAGACTCACTGATCTTATAATCGATATAAATAGGGTTAAGGAGGCACTTGTTGAGTTACAGAAGCTACATTGTCACCGATACATGAGACTCACTTCTTCTTACCTTTTGAGGCTGAGTTCGAAGAGAAGTGAGCTGTTGTTGAAGAAGAGGTTATTGTTGACGTTGAAGAAGAAGATGTTGATGTATTGGAAGTTGTGGGTGAGCAGGATGGACCGACGGCGACGATTCTCGAAGCGGCGCTCGGTGCCATTGCCTGGAGCGAAGCAAGAGCGTGTTCGCGATTCTTGTGATTCTTGGTCTGTGACGCGATTTTCTCGACGGCCAGATCGTAGAGATCGACAGAGAGCTTGATGTCCTTGGCGGAAATTCCTTTGCAGTTTGTGATAGCATTTGCAGTAGTGATGATGCCCCACCATGCCCTCGTGTTGTTGTTTGAGGAGAGTTCTAGCGAAAAGGAGAACTGCTTGCGAGCGAGGAGCAAGTTGTCGGCACCACCAAGCGTCGCGAGGATTTCACCGTACTTCACGTATAGGTGGTAGTTTTGAGGCTGCAGCACAATCATCTCTTCAAAGCAAAATGCAGCATTCTGATACATGCACTGTTCGACATACAGGTTGGACAACTCCAGCCAAGCCTCGAAATCGCTCGCGAAGATGCCGAGATACTCAACCAGCAATTTGATCGTCTGATCGCGAAGTCCTTGAGATTTGGCCACAGAAATCTGACGTTTGAGCGTAAGACTATCAGTTGGGTCCTTTTCCAAGATCGCCTGATACACCACAGTGGCTGCAGTTAGAAGCTCAACATCACCCGTCTTCTGACCTTGAAACTCCAACCTCATGCCTCGCAACCTCAAAACACGACTGCTATTAGCTCCAAACTTCTTCTCCAACCTATCAATACACCACTATAACAATAGCACACGTCAGAACATGAAGTAGAACGAAAACAGCTCCTTTCTGGACTCAAACAAGCATCGTATCGGTAACCTCAGAGTGGAATGTGTGGCGTACACCAGCTTCATCGAATCCATGAACGTCTAGACAAGCAATACACACTTGTTCGGCCA
>Ga0307375_10005495_pt1 | contig 11883 bp, 10 predicted proteins | sample TR1MG_FD_202531 | JGI IMG/M metagenome (GOLD analysis project Ga0307375, IMG submission 202531) | Soil microbial communities from Risofladan, Vaasa, Finland - TR-1 | ecosystem: Environmental > Terrestrial > Soil > Coastal area > Acid sulfate soil | place: Finland: Risofladan, Vaasa | collected... | reverse complement strand
ACTCCGATGGAGTTCGCACCAACTTTAACGTTGGAATGGTTATGGAGAAATATTTCGCCAAACGATATGCCTTCCTGAGTGGGGTATCGCTGAGTGGCTTGGGTGGTCAGCTTACCTATAAAGAACCTGTAACCATTTCAACCGCCGATTCATTGTATCATTTAGCTGCTGGAACTGGTGTGATGTATAAACTCCAGTATTTGGATGTTCCCATCGGGCTAAAGTTCTGCACCAACGAAATTGGCTACTTCACCTACTATGCTCACATTGGCTTTACAGGTCACATTTTGGTTAGGTCCAGGGTGGATATCGATGAGGCAGGCGTTTCGGACGAAAACGTAAAGGATGAGGTAAACTTCTTTACAGCAAGCTATCAAATTGGCGCAGGGGCCGAGTACTCATTGGGCGGAAGCGCTGCACTCCAGCTTGGAGTAACCTACTCCAACGGCATCATCGACGTGCTAAAATCATCGCAATATAACGCCGTAAACAGCTGCGTTTCGATACGCGTTGGAATAATGTTCTAATCTCCTTTTTTACATGAGAATTGCTCTTTACCAGCTTAACTATACTATCAACGATATAAGTGGAAATCTTCAACAGATTAGGCAAGCGCTAGCCGAAGCCGAAAGAAATAAAGTTGACCTTGCCGTTTTTTCTGAGCTGAGTATTTGTGGCTATCCACCACAAGATTTGCTGGAACGAGAAGATTTTGTGGAGCAATGTCGCCAAGCCATTAATTCCCTCGCAGCAGATTGCAATACCATTGCAGCAATTGTTGGTGGGCCAAGCATTAACCCAGCAGGCTCTGGCAAGCAGCTCTTCAACTCGGCCTTTTTTCTTTCCGAAGGTCGTATTATCGACATCCACCACAAGGGGTTGCTTCCCACCTACGACATATTCGATGAGTACCGTTACTTTGAACCATGCAAAGAGTTCCATACTACTAGCTATAAAGGTCAGAAGCTGGCCATAACCATTTGCGAAGATTTATGGGACGACCAACCGGTTACCACGCGTTTTGGCAAGTCTAGGCTTTACCCCATCTCACCCATGGAAGCTCTCTCTTCAGAAAGCCCTGACATCATTATTAACATTGCTGCCTCGCCCTTCTCTTACGATATAAGCCATCGTAGGCAAGAAGTTTTTTTGAATAATGTTAAGCGTTACAACCTTCCGGTTATTTACGTAAATCAGGTTGGAGCCAATACCGATCTTGTATTCGATGGCTCCTCTATGGTGGTAAACAGCATTGGTGAAGTTGTTCATCAGCTGAAGTCCTTTTCCAACGACTCCCTTACCATCGATACCGAGGAACTTGATGCAATGCCGCCTATACCGCGGAATCACGATAACCGCATTGAGAAAATTTACAGCGCGCTGGTTTTGGGCATTCGGGATTACTTCTCCAAAATGGGATTTAAAAAAGCAACACTTGGACTATCTGGAGGGATCGACTCGGCTGTTGTGCTTTGCCTTGCAGCTGAAGCAATTGGTAATGAAAACATGAGGGTTGCACTAATGCCGTCACGATACTCGTCGGACCATTCTGTGAAGGACGCCATCGATTTGGCAGCCAATCTGAAAGTCAAATACGATGTTATTGGCATTGAGCCTATGGTTTCAGCGTTTGAGTCAACTCTCGCTCCTGTTTTTGAAGGAACTAAAATTGACATCACCGAAGAAAACATTCAAGCCAGAATAAGGGGAACGCTACTAATGGCCATCTCCAACAAATTTGGCCATTTACTCCTCAATACTACCAACAAAAGCGAGGCCGCTGTTGGCTATGGAACCTTATATGGAGATATGAATGGAGCCATTTCGGTGCTGGGCGATGTATACAAAACAGACGTTTTTCGGCTAGCTCAGTATATCAATAGAAATCAGGAAATTATTCCCATCAATACCATCACCAAGCCACCATCAGCAGAGCTTCGTCCTGACCAAAAAGACGCTGACTCGCTTCCGGACTACTCAACTCTGGATGCTATTCTCTTTAAATACATTGAACAGCAGGCTAGTATATCCGAAATTGTTGCTGAAGGGTATGATGCAACTGTTGTGAAAAAGGTTGTATATTTGGTAAACACCAATGAATATAAGCGGTTCCAATTTGCACCAGTAATTCGAGTCTCTTCCAAGGCATTTGGTTTTGGGAGGCGTATTCCTCTTGTTGCGCGGTTTAGCCGATGATCCAAATTATGCTAGAAAACATAGCATCTTTAAAAAAAAACATACCTTTGTATGCTTTAAAACACAATTTCTAGAAACTCATGGCACACTTGGACATTGACTCAAACGCATGCCTGGATTCGATATACTCCCTATTTCAGGAGCTCACAGAGGAGGAGAAAACAATTATCAAGGACCACTTCAGCAGCTCTAAGTACAAGAAGAATGAGATCATCTACAAGGAGGGAGACAAACCATCTGGTCTTGTTTGCCTCATTCGAGGTAAGGTAAAGCTTTTCAAGGAGGGAGTTGGCGGAAGAGAGCAGATTGTAAGAATGGCCAAGCCAGTGAGCATAATTGGATACAGGGCGCTATTTGCAGAAGAAAACTATATCTCGTCGGCACAGGCCATTGAAGATTGTGTTATTTCTATAATTGAAAAGAACATCCTCTTTGGGATTCTCCATAACAATCCAGAACTTACGCTCAGCATATTAAAATCGCTGGCCACCGAGCTGGGTTTCTCTAACAATAGAACGGTTACGCTTACCCAAAAGCACATTCGAGGAAGATTGGCTGAATCGCTCGTTTTTTTACGCGACACTTACGGATACGAGGACGACGGTGCAACGCTAAAGGTATACCTCTCCCGCGAAGACCTAGCAAACCTCTCTAATATGACCACCTCCAATGCCATCAGAACACTCTCCAGCTTTGCCTCTGAGCAGGTAATTGCCCTAGATGGTAGAAAAGTAAAGATTCTTGATACCATTAAGCTGGAGCGAATAAGCGATATTGGGTAATTCCCTATCTATTCCAGAGTATAACTTTATTTTTATTGAGTTGCCAACGAAGTAATAGCAACCGATAATTATTCTATTCTTAACTCTTGCTTGTTTTTCAAAGAATACTTTGGATTGGCTCCCTTGATAATAAAAGCCGCCATGCGAACATTGTCATATCCCTTATAAAACTTCTTTAAGCTTTTTATTGCATATAGCACCTTAAGTAAGAAATATACAATCGCTGAAGAATATTTTCGGTGGTAATAAAGTAGGGAGATGTAGTTTTCCTTTTCGATGAGAAAATTTCTTTTAGTGCTTTTTCCCATATGATGAATAAACTTTGCCTCAGGAACTAGGTAGGCAGAGTAACCCTTCCGTTTCAGCTTCATTGCAATATCCTCCTCTTCGCAGTACAAAAAGTGATTGGTATCGAAGCCTGCCACTTTAGCAAATTTTGAATAGTCTATAAACATTGCAGCACCAGTAACAAAGTTAACCTTAAGTGGATTTTTGTATTCAACCTTTTTGTTTGGAAACGCTCTAGGATTAAATAAACGAAGAAGGTCAGAACCAAAAAACTTGAGCGCAAGCGTTGGAAAATAATTAAAACTATGATGGAATGACATGTCCGAGTTATACATCTGTCCTGTGCATATTCCAACAGAACTATTTTCAATCATAAAACGGTACAAAATCGAAATACAGTCGTTTAGCAAAACGGTGTCATTATTGAGAAAGAAGATGTATTGAGCATTAACATACTGAACTCCAAACATATTACCACCGGAGAAGCCAAGGTTGATTTTGCTTTTTACAATTTGAACATTTCCAAAAGTTCCACAATTATTAGAAAGATTTCTAAAATCATCTTCCTTAGAGTTATTATCCACTATTACAATATTGTACAGCAAGCCAGCGTCAATAGTTTTAATAATGGACTTAACGCAATCCAAGGTATAATCCGAAGAATTATAGTTAATAATGACAACAGAAACCTGATACTTCTTCATTATCACATTTTTTAAACCATTGAACCAATGCAGCATAATGATTAACAGCAATCTTTACCTAATTAGAATAAACTAATAACTTCCAAAATGAAGCAAGTCTTTAGCATTTATGGAGTTGATGCCTATTCCAATTTTGTATATCAACTAAGGATTTAACTATCATTATTCGAGCTCCTTCAACAGCACCGCAACCTCTTCCGGTTGAATCTCAGTAATGCAGTGGCATTGCTTCGTTTTTCGGCAATCGGAGCACTCACCACCTTTAACTAGCACCTTTGCTTGAGCACCAATCGGGGCCCATCGCCCAGGATGCATTGGACGGATTGGAGGAAAAATTCCGATGGCTAGTTTCTCCAAGGCTGAAGCAATATGGAGCGGGCCCGTACTACAGGCCACCAATGCATCGGCACTTGCAATAAAGCTAACTAGCTGCGAAAGGCTCATTCTCCCAGTGAGGTCAACAACAGCTGGATTGGGCTTTATCAGCCTATCCCGCAACTGCTCTCCCTCTGCCTCTGTGCCGGTGACAAAAACGTTATACTTTTCACTTCCCAACAGGTCAATTAACCGCTGGTAGTTATCCACTCCCCACTCCCTTGCGCTTCCCTTCGATTTAGGATGAAGAATAACGTTTACCTTATGGTCGTTTATCAAGGAAGCAAAGCGTTCCTCCAGCGGCTCCACCCTACTAAAGCCATAAAGCGTAGCAATTTCCTCCTTTGAGGGAAAAGTTACATTGGGAAAAATGGGCTTTAGCAATGCAAAGTTCAGCTCCGATTCATGAAAAGGAGAATTTTTGCGCGATAGCTTTACCAGCTTGTTGCAGGTTCTCCAGTGAAAAATCCGATTTGTGGTTCCAATCCGCATGGGAATATTTGCTCTCTTGCAGAGCCGTGCAAACGCCTTGTTTGGAAAGACATGCACAACCGAGGAAATACTGAGTTGTCTGAGCGTAGAGATTGCTTCGCCTTCGGATAAGCTGGCAAGCGCATCCCAGTCGAGAAACCGATCAACGTGGATGCAGGCGTCAATCAAGGGTTTGGTATATGCTTTTCCGAGAAAAAGAACCTCAACATTGGGCAATTTACTCTTAATGTATCCGGCAAGCGGAAGCGTAAGAATAACGTCGCCGAGATTATCGGTGCGGCTTATCAGAACTCGGTCATTTTTTTGCATCTGCCTCTTTCTGTGCTAAATACATCTGCTTATGCTTGGCATACTTCAAAAAGTTTGCGTGTGCCGATATCTTGGCTATGGTGTATCCGTAGTAACCGTCAAGAAAACCTAACTTTAGAATGTAATCGCGGAAGAATTTGAATTTTGGGCCAAAAAATATTTTAAAGTGGCTAGGACTCTTTCCTGCCTTCATGAGCATGTTTGCAGCAATGTCGGTAAACTTGTTTACCTGCTTAATATGGTCTTCGAAGGTATAGTAGGAGTAGTGAAGCAGGTCACCATGGATGTGGGTAATCTTTGCATCCTTCTCCATTTCATAACGGTCGTGCGGATTTACCCCGCCCCAGCGGCCCTTGCGGCTATCCCAAAGTCGAAGCTTAACGTCGGGATACCAGCCTCCATGGCGAATCCACTTTCCACAGTAGTTGGTCAACCGGTTCATTTCGTAGCCATCGTGTTCCCATGACGCCTTCACCTCCATTATTGAGGCCTTCAACTCATCGGAGAGCACCTCATCGGCATCGAGAGAGAGAACATATGGATTTTGCGCCTGGGTTATGGCCCAGTTCTTTTGTTCAATATGGCCCTCAAAGGCATGCTCTATAAACCTTGCTCCATTCGAAAGGGCAATCTCCTTAGTTCTATCCTTCGAAAAGGAATCAACCACCACAATATCATCAGCAATATCGAGCACTGACTTCAGACATCGGTCAAGGTTCTTTTCCTCGTTAAATGTGATGATGACAACCGAAAGTTTTATCATATTTTGCGTATCAATTTATCACTACAATGCAATTACTCCTGAAAGTAAACCCGCTTTACTCTTCGTGAAATGCCCGTTAACACCTCGTAGGGAATGGTTTTCAACTTTTCAGAAATCTCCACAATGGAAGGATTTTCTCCAAACACAAGAACCTCATCCCCCTCCTCTGCATTTACATCGGTAATGTCAACCATGCAGAGGTCCATGCAAATATTCCCAATAATTGGAACACGCTTGCCTCTCACAACAAATTCCCCAACCCCATTGCTCAATAATCTATTTAGCCCATCGGCATAGCCAATAGGAACGGTGGCAATGCGCGAAGGACGGGTTACCTGTCCCTTGCGTCCATACCCAACTGATTCACCGGGCAAAATCTCCTTTATTTGAACGATTGTACTCTTTAAAGAGCTCACGGCACGAAGAGGGCTATTGGGCAATGCACTGATGCCGTAAAGACCAATCCCGAGCCTAACCATATCGAACTGAGCCTCTGAAAAACGCTCAATTCCAGAAGAATTTAGTGTGTGCCTAATAATCTGGTAACCTAGCTCCTGCTGCAGCTGCTCGCTTAACTTCTCAAAAAGAGCAATCTGCTCTCTGGTAAACTTATCGTGTTTCGGCTCATCGGCGGCAGCTAGGTGAGCAAAGGCCGACATTACCTTAACGCTGCCATTACTTTTCAACTCAGCAATGAGTGTTGATACATCTTCTTCAATAAAGCCAAGACGGTGCATTCCGGTGTCCAGCTTCACGTGGATGGGATAGTCCATCATTCCCCAATGCTCCACCTCGCGCGAAAACTCCATTAACGAGGCTAGGTTGTATATTTCAGGCTCCAACTTGTGCTCAACCATAGTGCCAAAACTCCCCATTTCTGGGTTCAGCACTAATATGGGCATGCTAATACCAGCTTCTCGCAAAGCAACACCCTCATCGGCAAAGGCCACTGCCAAGTAATCGACTCGGTGAAACTGCAGAAGGCTGGCTATTTCGTATGACCCACTACCGTAGGAGAAGGCTTTTACCATAGCCATTACCTTGGTATCAGGCTTTAATAAACCTCTAAAGTAGTTGAGGTTATGAACTAGCGCGTTTAGGTTTATCTCGAGCACCGTTGTATGAACCTTCCGTTCCAAAAAGGAGGTGATTCGCTCAAAACCAAAGTCGCGAGAACCTTTAACTAGGATGGCCTCATCATGGAAGGCCTCCTTGGATGCCTTTGCCAAGAATGCCTCCGTTGTAAGAAAAAACTGGGAAGATTTTGGGAAATAATCTGCACAGGTCGATATTGCAGGTCCGATACCATAAATTTTATTAACTCCCTTTGCTGCAGCCAAATGCGCCACCTCCTTATAGAGCTCCTGCTCCTTTTTCCCACTCTGAAGGATATCAGAAATAATGAGCGTTTTGGCGCTATGCTGCACCTGATTATTTAAAAAATCAAGGGCTATGGTCAGTGAGTTTATATCTGAATTGTAGCTGTCGTTGATAAGTGTGCTTCCATTAACCGCCTCCTTTAGCTCCATGCGCATAGCCACTGGCGCCAGTGTCATAAAGGCACCCGACTGTATCACATCGGTATGCCCAAGGTAAAGAAGAAGCGATAGGCAATGAATGGCATTTTCTACCGATGCAGCATCGCGAAAAGGTAGATCAATATGAAGTTGCTTTTGCTTATACACTACTTCAAGCGTAGACCCTTTGCCCGAAGATTTGCGAGAAACCCCAACATCAGCAGAAGCCCCATTAGTTGACCAAGTGAAGAGACGATATCCATTGGCAGCAGTCTCCTCAACGGCTATGCGCATAACCTCTTCCTGGTCTGCGGAGCAAATTAAGACATCGGAATTTTTGAATAGGGTCAACTTCTCGCGCACCTTCTCCTCCAACGTGGAAAAATTTTCCTGATGCGCCTGACCCAGGTTTGTGAATATGCCAATTTTAGGATCGATAATCGGCTGGAGCAAAACCATTTCACCTGATAATGAAATACCAGCCTCAAATATTGCCAACTCCGTTCCCTCCTCAATTAAAAGGACAGATAGCGGAACTCCCACCTGGCTGTTGTAACTTCTTGGACTTCGAACTACATGCACTTTTTGGTGTAGCAGCTGGTAAAGCCACTCTTTCACAATGGTTTTTCCGTTGCTGCCTGTGATTCCAACTACGGGTATGTTGAACTTGCTCCTGTGCCAAATTGCCAGCTGCTGAAGTGCTAGTAAGGTATCGTGCACCACTATAAACGATGCGCCATCCATTCTAGCAATATCCTTTGGAATATCCGATACCACAAAAGCACGCACACCCATATCATAAAGTGAATGAATGAACAGGTGACCATTGTGCCGGCTTCCTTTTATGGCAAAAAAGAGCGTATGCTTTGCTGAACTAATGGTACGGCTGTCGATGGTAATGCTGTCAACCGTAGTATTGACATCGCCCTGCAGTGTGCCATTAATTGCTTCAGCAACTTCTATGATACGTGTCAATTCCATGTAGCTCTATTCTATTTTTGTTTTGCGGTAGCCTTAATAAAACAGCTCCTACATAATGGTTCGTATATATCCTTTTCACCAAGCACAACGAGCTTGTCGGCCATTGTTTTCCTATGAGAAAACTGAGCTAAATTACCACACTGCATACAGATGGCATGAACTTTTGTAACATACTCTGCCGTTGCAATAATCGCTGGCATTGGGCCAAAGGGCATTCCTCTAAAGTCCATGTCGAGCCCAGCCACAATAACACGAATGCCTTGATCCGCCAGCTGATTGCAAACCTCAACAAGCCCAGCATCAAAAAACTGCGCTTCGTCGATGCCCACAACATCAACCTCTGAAACCATGAGCGAAATATTACGCGATGAGGTTACCGGAGTGGAAAGAATAGAGTTAGCATCATGCGACACCACCTCCGCCTCCGAATAGCGCGTATCTATTTGGGGCTTAAATATTTCAACCCGTTGATTTGCAAACTTTGCTCGCTTAAGTCTTCGAATTAGTTCCTCTGTTTTCCCACTAAACATTGAGCCACAGATAACTTCGATCCAACCCCTCTTCGCTCCTTCAGTAATTGAATTTTCTAAAAACATTCCCCAGAGTTTAGGCAGATTATTTACTTTTACAAAAGTAAATTTTCTAACAACAAGCCAACTAAAAAAAATGCAGATGAGCCACAATTCGTACTTAACAACCTTGATTGAGGAGCTGGAGAAGGCTATTCTGCTTGCCCGCAAGATGGAAGAGTCGGGCAAACAGCCCGCCATTGAGCAAGCAATTCTTCTAGAGAAACTGCGAAACGCATATGATTTTTTGCTTTTCCAGAACAATAAAATTATTTCTGAACCCACAGTAAGCACTGAAGAAAAGGCCAATATCAACCAAAATATTGCCTCCACTCCTAGTCGACCTACGGAAACAATCTTCATTCCAAATGTTGATGTAAATAACAATCCCGCCAAAGAGACGATTAACGAGATTGAAAACATACGACCAAAGCAGATTCCTTCCTCTGGTTCAGAAAAAAGAGTAACGAAATCTGATTCAAGAGTCAATCCAACTCCTCCAGCGAAAGTTGAGGATAAGGCAGTAAAGCCTACCGAAACACTTGGAGAAAAGCTGCGCTCTGGGAAGCGATTTCTAAATGAGTTTCTTGCTGAAAATACCGAAAAGCACGATGTAGCCTCCATGATGCAATCCAAGCCTATCAAAGATTTGAACAAGGCCATTGGTATCAACGATAAGTTCCTGTTTACGCGCGAACTGTTTGGCGGCGATAGCCAGCGATTTCAGGATACCATTCATGACCTCAATAGCATGAACACCATTGAGGAAGCACTCATCTATGTTGGCGATAACTTCGACTGGCAAGCTAACGATCAAACCGTTATCAAGCTCATTGAACTCCTCCAGCGTCGATTTATTATCCAACCATAACCATGTCGAAACTTATACTAATTCCAACTCCCATTGGGAATTTGGAGGATATCACCCTAAGAGCACTGCGTATTCTTAAAGAGGCAAGTCTCGTGCTGGCCGAGGATACGAGAACCTCCGGCCATTTGCTGAAGCATTTTGGCATTGAGGCCAAGATGCACTCGCACCACAAGTTTAACGAGCACAAAACTGCTGAGTATGTTGCCTCAAGAATAGCCGCGGGTGAAACCGTTGCCCTTATTTCCGATGCCGGAACACCAGGCATTTCAGATCCAGGCTTTTTGCTCGTTCGCACCTGTTTGGAGCAGGGAATAGAGGTTGAATGCCTTCCAGGTGCCACCGCCTTTGTCCCAGCACTTGTAAACTCCGGATTGCCATGTGATAGATTTACGTTCGAAGGCTTCCTTCCACAAAAAAAAGGGCGCAACAAGCGAATGGAGAGCCTTATTGACGAAGAGCGAACGATGGTCTTTTATGAATCGCCCTTTCGCTTGGTAAAAAGTCTCACCCAGCTAGCAGAGTTTTTTGGTAGTAATCGAAAAGCATCGGTTTCAAGGGAACTAACCAAGATTCATGAAGAAACTGTAAGAGGCACCCTTTCCGAACTTGCCGAGCACTTTCAAAAGAAAGCACCAAAGGGAGAAATTGTAATGGTGGTTGCTGGTAAGCCTAAACGTGAGGAGGCTGTAGATGATAGCGAGGGAGAGGAAGAAAGCGATTAATTCAAAATAGCCTTTGAGGTTCTCGCACTATTGAAAAATAAAAGCGGCAAAAAAGTAAAGATTTTGCCGCACAACAATGGATAAATAGTAGGTGTTACAAATCAGTTGGCAGCGGTATTTGGAAAATACTTTGCCCCAGAAATGATTCTATCTTTTTAAAGTTTCTCAGCTCCGCCTTTGTCACCAGCGTAATGGCAACACCATCAGCCTCGGCCCTGGCAGTTCTTCCAATACGGTGAACATAGTCCTCTGCATCGTGTGGAACATCATAGTTAACCACAAGGTCAATTTGATCAATATCGATGCCGCGAGAAATGATATCGGTAGCCACCATCAGCTGGAAATTACGGCTCCTAAACTGACGAAGCACTTCCTCCCTCTCATTTTGTTCCAAATCGGAGTGAATAGCCTTTGCGCTTAACCCAAGCGAGCGCAGCTCCCTGTCCAACAGCCGAACCTTGCTCTTGGTGGAGCAAAAGATAATCACACTTTTTATCTCCTTTTTATCGGCTAGCAGTCGCTTAACTAAGGCTGGTTTACGAGAATCCTCCACCATGTAGCATGCCTGAAGCACATTCTCAGAGGGCTTAGAAACCGAGATATTAATCTCTTCCGGTTTCTGGAGAATCTTCTTTGCCAGCTTACGAATTTTATCGGGCATGGTAGCAGAAAAAAGGAGTGTTTGCCTTTTCACTGGCAGCTGCTTCACCACGGCCATTATATCATCGTGAAAGCCCATGTCAAGCATTCTATCGGCCTCGTCCAAAATGAGATATTCCAAGTTAGAGAAGTCAACATACGAAAACGCCATATGGGCTAGGATACGCCCCGGAGTTGCCACAACAAGATCGGCACCACCGCTAAGGCCACTGCGCTGCTGCTCCCAAACAGAACCATCACCGCCGCCATAAACAGCTAGCGATGAAACTGGGCAGAAGTAGCTAAAGCCCTCCAGCTGCATGTCGATCTGAACAGCTAATTCCCTTGTTGGAACTAAAATAAGTGTATTAACGCCCTTGGAACCACCAGGTCTGCGCGATAGCTTGTCGAGTATGGGAAGAACAAAAGCTAAAGTTTTTCCGGTACCAGTTTGTGCACAGGCAATCAAATCATGACCTTGTTGAATCACAGGTATTGCCTGCTGCTGAATGGGTGTTGGCTGCTCAAATCCTATGGAGTCCAGCGCTACCTGAACTTCATTAATAAAGCCAAAATCGGAAAATTTTTCTGCCATACGCTTTACTTATTCTTAATTTTCTGTAACGTGCAAATTTAACCATTATCGATAAAAGAATTGGTAAAGTGCTTACCTTT
>Ga0307375_10005491_pt1 | contig 11888 bp, 11 predicted proteins | sample TR1MG_FD_202531 | JGI IMG/M metagenome (GOLD analysis project Ga0307375, IMG submission 202531) | Soil microbial communities from Risofladan, Vaasa, Finland - TR-1 | ecosystem: Environmental > Terrestrial > Soil > Coastal area > Acid sulfate soil | place: Finland: Risofladan, Vaasa | collected... | reverse complement strand
GGTGCGCTCAGATCAATCGAGAGAGCAAAGGTGACGTACTTCTCCTCATCAGTATAAGTGTGAGTACCAGATGCGGTGGAGACGGCGGTAATGGCCTTTCCTGCACCGGCTTTCCTGCAGGTTTCGAGTCAGAGCAGCAGCAGCGAAGAAGGCACGTTCGGTCAGCAAACAGTTTCTCGGATTTCGCAAGTGTGCGGTGCATGCCAGCAATCTCAATGGGCAAAAGAGGTGAGTAACGCACTTGTCTCCCCAAGGTGTAGCCATGATGGATGTTACTCTCGAGGGTGTCTGGAAAAGACTGAGTGCAAGCTGTACAGCGGGCGGGTAGCCCAGCTCGCCCACACGCTCCGTAACGACTCGCTTTCTTGCCTCTCCAGTCAACACTCCCTCCTCTTTCATCCACCTCAACGCGATGCTTCACTCTTTTCCCATGTGTTACTCACCTAATCAGCCTCCACAACCCTGAGAATGTCGAGCGGGATTCGGAACATGCTCGGAGGGAGGCTCATCGATCCACCTTGCCTTCAGGGTGCTAGGGGTACAACAACAAGAGGGGAATGCAGCAAAAATACAGCGAATACATTAACAATGCAGCTACGACGGGACTGAACGGGAACCCTGACCACGTGGGGACGGACCGATCGCAGCGGATCGGGCAACCTTCACCACGCTTCGAAGGTGCAGACCGAGTGCTCTACTCGCCAAGACCACATACCAAAACTCACAAACAATCGTTTCGCACCAGATTCAACGCACACAGATGAGAAGCTGGACCGGGGAAGTGAGCACAAATTGACATCAGGATTGCCACTCTTGTGCATTACCACCATCATTCAACTTGCTTTTACACCTCAAACTTGACGATCTCGTAGATGGAAGATGATTTCGAGGTTCCGTAGCCACTTGAGAGAGCGGAAAAATGGAGCATCAAAGCTACGAAGGTTTTGCGGGAACAGCAGGTTCAAAGGATGCCACGAAGCCACCCAAGCCAGTTTCTTGCCACATAAGTTCATCTTCATCCACTTCTACTTGGACTTTCCCAATCAAAGCGCAACAGAGGAGAAGGAGAGGTCAGCACGCCGAGTCATCTCGTTTCGGGTTCAATAGGGGAGCTACGTACCAGGTCCATCCTCTTCATGTTCAACCAATCTAATCTTACCGTTTGTCACCAGAGCTACCAAGGAGAAGACGTGTTATGCGTGAGTAGCGGCACTACGGAGCAGGCGTTGAAGAAATGCACCATGACAGGACGTACCATCATCTTCCAGGGTATCAGTCTCCCAATTCGCGTCTATGATGTCCAATAGACAGATATTGCGGTTCAGGTACGTGAATCGAGAATCCTGTTCAGCGAAAGAGGCGTGTCAGCAAAGTTGCTTAAGATTGCGGTCCCCCTCGCCTTTCGTGCGTGTATCTCATCCGTACAGTCGCGAGAAAAGCTACGTACAAGAGACATTGCGGCTTATGGTGGGTGAGTTAGCTCCGGATCACAATGAGAACCCAACTGAGATGGATGCGGCGAAACTGCCCCCCCCCCCCCTGGGGAGTTGGTATTCAATCAGGCAATTTCAACTCTAAATAGATATGTAGTGCTGCGAATTGAGGATGTGGTTGTTATTCGATAATTTTCTGAGGCTGGAGGCTGGAAACTGGATGGGAAATTGCAAAGCAATCCCTGTCGTCTACTTTTCCACGTTCGAGAGGGGATGAGTGCCCAAGACAGAGAGGTCAATGTCAAGATACTTGGCCACACGTGAACCGAGGTCGGCGTCGGCGAGGAAGAAGTTTCTCACAGCTCGGATTCGAATCTCCAGTCTCGTGACAGGTCGCAGGCTCTGCGCCAGATTTTGAGCGAGAACCACCTTCTCAGCATCCGACAAGATCTTGTGGTAGAACTCTCCGGCCTGAATATAGTCATCCATCGGGTTGATCGGGTCGGTCTTGAATCTTGAACAGAGCGTTTGGCTGACTGGCACTTCCTCGACGAAGGACTTGATGTTCTCCTCAGGTTCCTTCAATTTGTCTCCGTGAATGATTCCAGAAGTAGAAGGGTCTCTCTCGAAAGAGTTGGGCCAGTAGTTGACGTGCCTGCCTCCGTTGTCATCCCACGCTACTCCATCGCGTTGGTAGTTGATCGCTCTAGTCATGAAGGGACAGTTGACGGAAAGGCGGTTGAAGTTGGAACCGAGACGATAGCGTTGTGCGTCGGCATAGGCGAAGAAACGTCCTTGAAGAAGCTTGTCCGGACTCGGCTCGATTCCGGGTACGAGATTTGCCGGAGAGAAGGCACTCTGTTCGACTTCGGCATGATAGTTCTTCACATTGCGATTCAGTACGAGCTTTCCAAACTCAAGGAGAGGGTACTTGTCGTGTGGCCAGCACTTGGTCGCGTCAAAGGCGTTGAAGCCAAGTTTCTTCTCGTCAAACGCGTCTTCCATGGACATGATTTGGGCGTACACATTCCAAGCGACATCCTTTCCACCTTTGGCAACTTCTGTAACGAGATCACGAACTGCATAGTCCGGATCGCGGGCGTTCATGATGGCTGCCTCAGAGGACGTGAAATTCTGCACTCCAGACTCGGGTTTCAAGTGCCACTTCATCCAGACTGCGTGGCCATCCTCATTCACCCACTTAAACGCATGAAGCGAATAACCATCCATGAAACGGTAGCCTCGAGGCGTGCCACGATCCGTATACAGCATCAGAGTGTGGTGGGTCGACTCTGGAGAAAGCGACAGGAAGTCCCACATTGCGTCCACGTTGGGAAGATTCGTTTGTGGGCTAGAATTCAAATGCAAGTTTGAGAGAGATTGGGAGATAGAGACGGATGGATGGGTGAGTGGATGGATGGATGGATGGAGAGAGAAAAAGAGAAAAAGAGAGAGTCAGAACAAAATCAAGAAACAACACGCTTGAGAGAGAGACTGCGACCTCAGGAGGCGATGGAAAACGGAACTACGTACTGTCTCTTACTTGCATGGATGAGATCGGGGAACTTGAACGCATCGCGGATGGAGAAGACCGGGAAGTTCATTCCAACCATATCGTAGTTGCCTTCCTCGGTGTAGAACTTGATTCTATAGATCATCAACGGGGGAGTGAGCAAGTCATCGTTAGGGAATGGGGGAACCTGAGGAGAAGCCAGCGTGAGTGAGACGTGGAATCGACTGGATCCAATCGCGTGAGTGTGTCCCGAACTTGTATGAATGGAATCGGATACGTACGCAAACCCTCTGTTGTCGCGGAGATTGTCAGATGCGCCGCGCTCGCCATTGACAGCACTGAAGCGAGTGAACACATGGGTCTTCTTGCCAACTTCGCTGAGGAACTTTGCCTTACACCACTTCGTCACGTCCTCAGTTACCTGGAAGTATCCATACGCTGTAGGAGTGAGGTCAATTGTCAGTCAAATCGGTTGGAGAGAGCGTGGTTAAGGAGTGCGTGGAGCATCTGGAGTCTGGACACAGAAGGCAACGCACCACCAGCGCCTTTCGCATGTACTCTTCTTTCAGGGAGCACCTCTCGATCGAAATGGGCAAGTTTGTCGATGATAGCGAAGTCCTCGAGTATAGTCGGTCCATTGGCTCCACAGGTGAGGCTGTGTTCAACGTCGCCGATCGGGGCTCCGCTCGAAGTTGTGACCACATTCGGCAAGTGTCTTGGACGATGATGTTTGGCAGACATGGCTTACGGGGAAGGCAGCGATGGAGTGACAGTGGAACGATATGAAGACCGATGGATGAAGCTACTTCTCGGATTGGCAGCTTCGAAAGGACTGGACGTTGCTGTGTGCGGGCGGCATCCTCAGCTTCTCCTTAAGTGAGTACCATAATGCACCAGATATGTGTAAGGCTCGAGCGGATTCCAACACGATAAGGACACAGACATTACAAAGGAACAGGAACTAGATGGAGAGAGAGAGAGATTCGGAGAGTTGAGCATGGAAAGTTCCAGGTTGGGGGTGAGAGCGGTGATGCTGATGATGTGTACTGAATGCCCTCAAAAGGCCGAAATACATACAAAGGTGTGTATGATGGCCAAAGTATTCCGAGTGAGGAAGATTGGAAGACCATAGAAGGCAGAGGCAATGATCTAGTTGTGAATTCGATGCAATCAGGCGTGTCCATTTGGTGAACATTTTTCAAGTCATGACGACCAAAAATTAGTTTGCTGGTACTGAATTCTATGGCGGAAGATCTTCAGCCGGCGACTTGACTGTAAAGGAAGGTGCAGAGGGCAGAACAACAACCGTTTGACATTTGATCCAGTTTGCGAGACTACGTATGTGTATCGTGCAAAGTAACATACCTCATCTTATTTACAATGCAACCTCTAGTTGGGACAGCCTCATGGATGCGTGGCTTTGGCGACCTTTGGCCAGAAAACTCGAAAAGAGGTGAGCTCGGGGGATCGTGTGCAGTCAGGCGTGTTCCATTGATGATGAAGATGGCCTAATCGGGTGAATCCAACTTGAATGCATGAGCTGGAAGCGACAACAGAGAGGGAGGGCCTGTGGGGCTCGGGAGGGAGAGAGAGTAGTAAACCGGAGTGTGCAGCCTTCGGGCCTCTCGCGCAAGATTTCTTTCGCCGGATCCTGCGCGTACCGCCTTCGCCGCGCAAGAAGGATTTGACTTTGATCAGTGGTGGTGTGCTTTATGGATACAGTGATTGGTATTAACCTTGTCGGATGGGTCGTTTGCCTTCGAGATCCTCTTTCAGGAGTGGTTCCAGGTACTTGACGATTGCATTCCACGAGGAGATGTAGAACTGTGCATTGGCCGGATCCGCATTCACGAGAGCTTCGAAGATCTTTTTGAGCATGAGGGCGCTATCTGCGCGTGTGTATATGCAGTCGAGTCCTCGTTTGAGCGCCTCAATTGAGTTGTGATAGTTGCCCTCTCCGAAGTACATGTGAGCCCTCCTGTAGTCCACTTCGCAGTAGTTCGGCTCTATCTCTCTCGTTTTGTTGAAGTGGAAGGCTGCCTTTGACCAATTCTTCTGCTGTGTCCTCAAAATGCCGAGATTGAAGTGCACCTTGGCGCTCTCCGGACAGACCAACTCTGCCGATTCAAACAGTGCTTGATTGTCCGTCCAATCGTAGTTTCTCATCCATGTTTTGTGAGTGTATCCAGCAATGAGTACGAAGCAGATGGCAGCAACGACTTGGAGGCGAGTCCTGGCAGGTAAGAAGGAGAGGATTCTCTCGATCGCCACTGGAATGAGTATGCAAAATGTGACGGATGGGAGGTACAATACGCGTTCAGCGAGCATCGTTCCGACGAAAAAGAAGAGATTGGAGGCAGGAGTGAAGAACAAGAGGCCCCAGAAGATGCAGAAGAGAATGGGCATGGAACGGCGGTTTCCTTGAAAGATGCCCACTATGCTCCACAGTGCGGGCACAATGACGAGCAGATACGCGGCGAGAGTGAGCAGATTGCGGTAGTCGAAGGGGGAAGTGATGAGAGGGATGCAGTTGAAGCTCCAATCGCAGGAGAGGTGGACGGGGTAGAGGAGGATCCAGAGGTAGTTCGCGTGCAGGTATGCACCCGACATGGCCAATTCCAGCTTGTCTTCTATGAACGCGAGTGGGTTTTCAACGCGCCGGTAGTTTTGCACAATGATCGAGTCGCCCATGAGCATTCGACGCATGTGAAGGTAGAGAGAGAAGGCCAACGCCGTCAACGCGGTTCTGAAGATCCAATGCACTGAGAAGAGTGTGTGGTCCAAAAACTCGTGAAACCACATTGGCAACCACGTGGGGAGGGATTTGCTGAAGGTGACGCGAAGGGAACGCAAACGGCGCTCGAGGAGAAGCAACAACGGACGCAAACAGGAAGGTCCCCTTGGCGAAGGTTGAATGACCACAGGAGCGCTTGCAGATAAGTGATTGCCATTCTCACCAGTGCCGTGTCCGTTATGGTGATGGTGGTGATGGCGATGATGAGGGGCATTCGGGTTGTGTTGGTTGCGTTGGCGGTTGGCGCCGCGCTCGTCGTGACGATCGCCTGCGGCCGCTGTCTTGGCTCTCAGAAGGTCTCTAGGGAGTAGCATATCGCTATTTGCATTCGATGGAAGGGAATCAGTAGTACCATTCTGAGAAGCGGACTGTGGCGCAGTGGGAGGATCGCCGCCGTTGGTGTGTGCCTCGTTTGGTTGCTGTGCGGGGCTCGATTGCAGTTTGACGTGCTTGATGGAGAGGTTGCAGTAGTACAAGATGTCCCAAACGAAAAAGGCGCCATAGGTGGCGAAGGTGATCTCTTTGCACAGAACCGACGCGTAGACGAGGACGATCGCGCCAAACGACTTTCTCCAGCTCTTCTGATGCCTCCAGAGGTCAAAAGCAATGATACAAAGGATGGCAGATAGCATTTCGGCACGACCAACGATACTTGCGACAGCGTCTACGTGAACAGGATGCGTCGCAAAGAGCAGTCCGGCAAGCAGCGCCGAAATCTGGTTCCAGAGGGCCGAGACAGGAGGTTGCGCACCCGGAGCATCCGTCAATTGCGGCATGAGTAAGGCATAGAGGTCGAATGCGAACTTGTAGACGTAACAGGACACACCAGCGTGCAAAATCACATTCACCAAATGGAGCCCTACCAGGAACGATTCGGGCTGCCAGGTACTGCCATTGTGGTCTTCAGAGAGGTGCGCGGGTCTCGTTTCGTTGCCGCCAAAGAAGATGAAGGTGAGGTAGTTTAGTCGGAACGATATGGTGGTCAGAGGACGGTAGCTCTTGTGAGAATCGGGCTTCGTAATGTCGTGTCCCCAGAAGTCGTGTTTGAAGATGTCGATGAACCTATTCTCTTGATGGTGAACGTCTCCGTTGTACAGAAGGGCAAAAGCGTCATCGAAGCAGAAGGCTCCCCACAAAGAGTTGGAGAAGACGGCGATACTCACCAGAGTAACCACGAGATAGGGCCAACTTTTCCTGAGAGCACTCCGTTCCTCCATTCTCCGTTTTCAACAGGCGTACAGCAACAAAAGTCCGTTCTCCAAGGTGCCAAAGATCAGAACCGTCCAGATCCAACGATATTTACAGGATTGGGAGACGATACTACTATGCCAAGGCGCACAGAGGGGTGTGACCGCGAGGCACGCTTGGGACCTCCCCGTACCTACGGACTCCGCGCGCGCGCGCCTCGCACTTTTTTCCCCGCCACCGCAGACCCGAGCCGCGCCTGGTCCCGGATGCGTAGCCGGAATGTGGTCCCAAACAAGAGTGGCGTTCCTCAAATTACATAAGTACATTGTGTCTAACAAGAAGCGTTCTGAAAGTCGGCCGCTCAGGATGAAGTGGCAGGTTGTGGAGCGGAAGGAGCGGCTCGGTGGCGTTCCTGTTGGATCCGTGCCTCCTGGTCGCGGAGCGCCCTCACCATCGCCTTGTAATGCGATTTCGTGGCCTCTCCCAGCTGTCCTCGAGCAGCATACACTGCGAAACGATTAAAATCCATCCATTGGTCGATATAGACGTGGTGACCGGCGTTGGTGAGCGCCACATAGTCGGTTTCGTGTTCGGTCATCGCCTCTTTTAACTGTACGCCACACAAGGGATTCATCCAAGAATCAATGCCATAGATGAATGATACTGGAATCCGGGTATCGAGAGTCGGAAGACGGTCAATGAGAGGATCAGCTGCCCAACCGAGACCGGACATGAGTTTGGTGAAGGCAACCTCTCCAGACGCGGGTGATTGAGCGTTGACGTGGTATATGTAGTTGGAAGTGACGCTGGAATCTGGATGCAGGTGAGAGAACTTGTCCAGGAGATCAGGACGAAGGCGTTTGATGAGACCAGGACCCCAAGGACCGGCAGCGCGAAGAAGCGTGAGAGGAGAACTTGACACGGCCTTGATGCCACCAATGATCATCTTCCTCCAGAATCCGATGGGAACCTGCTCGTCTGCAGGCCTCTTTGGAACTCCAAACGGGTCGACGAGAACGAGGCGACGGAAGCGATGTGGGTGGGAGAGTGCCCAGCAAGCGGAGAGATACGCGCCCAAACTGTGTCCCATGACGACTGCTGATTCGAGTCCAACTGCGTTCATCCACATATCGAAGGCGTTTGTGAAGTATTGCTCCGCCTCTGCGGTCGTAGTACCGGTGAAGTCGGGGCGTGAAGAGCGACCGAAACCGGGGAGATCGATGGCGTAGACTGTGTGCGTTTGCGCCAGGTGTTCCAAGTTCGCCGCAAACAGAGCCAACCCACCTCCAAAACCATGAATCAGTACGAGAGGAGGGCCATTTCCCAACTTGAGCGTGTTGATGGACTCACCATTCTCCAAAAGGACCGTATTCAATTCGTACGGCGACGTCAAGCAAGAAAGCATCGCTGCCTCGGCCTCTTGAAGTTTGGCATCCGAAGTGGGCTTCCAAGACCACTCCCACCACTTACTAGATGTGGTTGTCGTCACAGCAGCGGCAGCCATACTGAGCAGAACGAAGGGTGACGATGAAACAGGTGTACGAGCAGAGAGCGACGCGATTTGGGCTTCCTCACGAGGATGTCGCTTGAAGGAGCGTGGAATAGATTGACGAGAATAGCGTCTAACTGAGACGGATGTGACGGGACGACTGACTGCAGAAGAGGAGCGCACAGGACGAAATTGCGTGGGTGCCGTTCGCCGAACTGGGACTGAAGATGTGGATGCGACGTTGGCCGAGGCTCGGTGGAGAAGTTGAAGCGCCAATGAAATGTGCCGCGTAAAGGACATGCGACCGACAGATGGTGATGAGGCAGAATGAAGTTGTCGCGAGAAGGGGACCTGCGTCTTGTGGGGCAGCGGAGAAAGTGAGGATGCCGAACCGATTTCAGGGATCCCCTAAAACGTATGGCCAGCTTTGCACTGAGTCTTCGGGTTCGCCTGGAACCTTCTGTCGACTCGAGAGCGCTTTCTAGAACCCAAGGCGCCTGTCGAACCGCGACTCCGAACTGCCATTCTCTGCTGATCCTTTGGAGAACTCAGGTGAAAAAAGCTTGAGAGCACTGTGATATACACATATCTGTCATCTTCTATCCTATAACATGGCTGCACCGGTGCGTAGAACGACTCCTCGTTTGGACCCCGCAATGACCTTTGGTTTCCCGGCCTTCTTTCAGTATCTAACTCCGTGCATTTGGCTTTTCTGTAGAATTTCGACACTTCTAAGAAGATTGGAGAGCACTTCTGCGTGATGGGAGCTGTACGTGTTTTGCTTTGTGGCAGAAGGCGCTTTTGTGTCTGAACCCGCCTAACGGATGCTATTCTTGCCTTGTGTTGCAGATCGATGAGGCTGTACTCGACCACGTGGTGAAGGGTGGGTACAAGAGTGTGGTGAACTTGAGAAAGGAGAGTGAGCCGAACATGGAGAAGGAGGCCGAGCTCGTAAAGGCCCGTGGCCTCACTTACTTGAGCTTCCCGATCACTGCCAGTGCCGATGGAATCGATGCCAAGCAATTGCGCGCTGCTGCAGATGCTATCCACCCTTTGCCCCAGCCTGTGTTCGTGCACTGCGCCTCTGGAGGCCGCGCGAGTGCGGCCGTTTTGGCGCACGACAAAATCTACCACGGCAAGCCCGCTACGCTCGAGGACATGGTCTCTGCCGCTGCTTCCAGCGGGTTTGTGTACAACGCCAACTGGCAGAAGAACTTGAAGGAGGAGTTTTTTCCTTAAGGCCCATGCAAAGCTATGAAAGTCCATGCGTAGCTCCTGTCATCCGTTGAGCATTCACAACGTCTACATTACAAATATACAAACTCCATTGCATCGTAATCATGGACAACTCTGTAATCTGGGGCTTCACTCTGCAACAGGGCAACGAACTCGGGATGAGTAGCAGTCTTGAAGGTCGTTTCAGCAAACACGTCCGAATGCGATTCAATCGGCCAATTCAGCTTGTTCTGAAACAGATTCATAGAGGGAATGTTGTTGTCACTGATTCTTGCCACTAGACTACCGACTTTGTGTTGTTCGATGACATAGAGAAAGGCGAGAAGAAGGGCTTCCTTTGCAAGACCCTTGCGACGTGCGTCGGACTCACCGATCATAATATTGACTTCAGCTTGAATGGAAGACGACTCTTCATCACTGGAAAGGAACAGATTGATGTCACCAACCAAGCGCAATCGAACATGGTCGACTCTTTCAGCGATGAGGAAAGTGCAGTCTGCCAGCAAGCAAGCGTTAGCATGAATGAGCTTTCAAGGGTCAAACAGGATTCAAGGCAACATATACGTACTGGAGGCATCATCTAACACAGACGCATGATGGGTTTCAGCCTGCTGAAGGGTGCTCATTTCAAGGTCCTCGCTAGACGTCATTTCTACGACAATTGTCAGTTTCAATGGCTATGGTAACGAATGGTGAGTCACTTTCCATACCTCTAACATACGGATCTTGCATCCATCGCATGTACTTGGGGACATGTTCGATTCGGAAGGGAACGAGGACGATTCGAGTGCCCAACTTTCGACGGTTCGTCTTAGTTAGCCATTTTCTGGGTTCTAGGAGGAATTGTCACTGAAACACTACTCGTACTACCATGGAATTGTAGTTTTCTCTCATAATGAGATGATGAGATTGACGTAAATGGACGCAATTGGAGTAAACAGAGATGAGTTTGACGTAGCTGGATTCGCGAGGGGTGTACAGGCGCCTCTGGGTGACAGTACGAACGCTTCAAGTGCGCCAAGTGGTACTTGGAGGTGGTGGTTGCCAATGTGGAGAGGGAGTGGATACGAGGCAGGAAGAAGAGTCGATGGGAGAATGGAGGGCTTGTCGGCATCGGATGGCCGCTTCTTCCCCTGATCTCCCTGCTGGGTGGATCCCCAGACCAATTCCAAGTGTCCAAGATGCATTAACACAACGTTTGGAGAAAATCCTGACAAAGAGAGCGGAACTTGACATCAACCGCGACCCAATGGGCGCGAAGGTGCCCGAGTCAAGGGCGCGTCCACCACAGCAGCCTCGTTCTGCTCCGGAGTCTGCCGGGCCTGGAGGCACACACGCGACCCGGAACTCGCCTTTCCACACTGCCACCAGGAATCGCAGATTGAAGATGTTATTGAAAGGGGAGCAGTGCTAGAAAGGATGAGAGTGAAAGCGTGGCCAGCGGCCGCCTATCACGTCATGCATGCTCATTCGGGAGGGCAGACCGTGAGTGCGTGTGCAAGAGAGAGAGAGCGCCCCAACACCGGCCGATCTTCTTCCCCACCATTCCCCCCTCAACCGTACTCGAGTCCCTCGCGCTTGTCTTCCACCTTTCACAGTATCGCTTGCGCTGTTACTTCACTCAAGAGCTGTACCCCAGGTATGTCAGATCGTCCCCAAGTTGGATTCGGGCGAATCGCCCACCTGTTTTGCTACAATCCGCGCTTTCTCGCAACACTCTTCCACCCCACCCTCGTAGGCCCCGAATTGGACACTCCGCTCATCTGCCACATGTAACGCGATCTGGTGCTGGCGCCGAATGAGCCACAACATGGAACGCGGTTGCATTTTGGCCGGCTCTTCGAGGTGGCGCGCCTCAGCCCAACCCTGATACGATCGTCCGCTCCTGGTCCTCTCATTCTGTGGACAATCGCGCATAACATCCAACAACATCCCCCTTGTGCACGTCGACATCCGTAGTTGGACGCATGGAGCAGTTGTCTCATTCAAGCGCGCTGGGTGTACCTAACTCTGTGCAGAGGTCGCGGAACGCGTTCTTCTGCCATGTCACTTGGAGCTTCTCATCCTTTAGTAATTTTCACCCCACTTGCTGCCCCATGAAGGACTGACAAGTTGTGTTTTCTCGTGTGTTTCGATATGTCTTCTGCGGCACCTGCTTTTTGGCCACCCATCCCTCTTGACTTCCGATTGGTGATGCTTTTTAGGTAGAGGTTGCCATTCAGAGAGCGCCTTGTT
>Ga0307375_10005490_pt1 | contig 11889 bp, 8 predicted proteins | sample TR1MG_FD_202531 | JGI IMG/M metagenome (GOLD analysis project Ga0307375, IMG submission 202531) | Soil microbial communities from Risofladan, Vaasa, Finland - TR-1 | ecosystem: Environmental > Terrestrial > Soil > Coastal area > Acid sulfate soil | place: Finland: Risofladan, Vaasa | collected... | reverse complement strand
TTTCAGTCTGGAAGGATGCTCAGGGAGGAAGCGGAAAAAAGAGACGCCGTCAAAAAACAGACTGGAGTCTCAGAGAGGAAAAAGCTGCGCAGATGAGCGAAAAAAAATCACTTAAACATCAAAATAAAATTCGCCAAACAGTCAGACCATACGGCATCAACGGCACACCAATAAAAAATCGCTACGGGAATAGCGTCACCATCGACACCTGCCGGTATCGCGACGCTTATGACCGCAATATGGAAGCGTCTACAAGCTTCGCGCTACTGGTAATAAGAGATGTACCGAAGATTCTCAGACCAATCTCCAAAACACTCAAAAAATGCAAAAATGGCTGCCGCTTTTGCCCACATCTGGTCCGCTTCAACCTGCCGGGCGCGCGTGCCAAAAAACGCCCGACAACAGAAGATCTGAAGCAAATGAAAGCACATGGCAATCTGCTCAAGATATTCGGGACGCACCTGGAAATGAAGACATACCTGCGATCCGTGGCCGACGCGGACATGCGCTTGCGAGACATCGGCGATTTCGAGAAGCGGGCCATGGCGTTCACCGACGACGCCATTAAAATACTGATGGACTTCTTTGGCGAAGAGGGAAGGGGCGGGCAAGTAGACTCCTATGACCCGGCCTTTTTCTGCCGCTACGACTTGAGCGATGCCGAAGTGTGTGGTCCGTACCAGCCGTTATGGGGCATGCGCTTCGACATCCTGCTGTCGATGCTTCGGGTGGCTTATCGGGTTAACCGGAGTCGACTGCATGCGTACATCATGGCGGTGCGTGGTCCACATAGCGAAAAATGGAACGGCGTCCTGTTCATGTCTCCCGCAGGCCGATCAACCCTGGACGTGCCTACCTGGAGATGGGTGTATTTTTTCTTTGTTCGGAAGTACGGGAATTTCACGGAGAGTCGGACCAAGGAGCTCCGGCGCAACGGGATCGTATATGGCCAACGGCAGGTACCCCGGCACAAGCCTGGTTACCGCGATTTGAACGACCCGGACGTGGTTGATGTGCGCAAAGCCCTTGTAAGCGCGGCCGCCGTGATGGCCGACCTCGATGCCATCGGCGCGGAAACCGGCAAACTACTCAGAGAAGCCAAAAAGCTATTGTGGGACACCCGCAAAGGCCCTGAGAAGATTCTGAGCAAAGATAAAAAATGTTCGGGATAGTAGGATTAAGCAAACTCAGAAAATCAGTGATCACCGCCGCAGGCTTGTGCGGACCATGCTGGTCCAGATACGAACCCATTATGGTCCAATCCTGGGCCTACAATGGGCTGATATGATCCCGGTACGGCCCGGTTGTGACCTACAATGGCCCACCATTAGCCACGCCGATGAAACAACATTACTTATAAAAACAACGTTATATGCACTACGCGCCACCCGATTCTGGTCGGCAGCCCAAACAAAGAAAACCCCCACTATTTCGCAATACCATGAGGGGGATGTAATATGGGGTGCAATAAATCGATGCACCTGGGCAAAAACCCCCGGGATAGTAGGTTAAGAGGAGAAAATGGGAAATGAGTGCGGCAGGAATCAGGGTTAGAATACGGCCGGAGCAAATGCAAGCTGTGAGAAGAGTCGCTGAGGAAGCGGGAGTTAGTGAGTCGCGGGCAGTGGCGCTCATGATTGCAGTTGCCGATGCGGAACTGGCAGGCACCGGAGGTAGATACACCATCTTGGCAGGGGGTGTGCTCCGCGTTGCGGAGACAGGCAACCAGAGACAGGCAGCTACCAGCAAACCAGCAGACAAGACCAATAAAGTCATACGGGCCACCAAACCACGGCCCACACCGGACCAAAGACAGGCAGCTACCACCAAGCCATCAGACCAGACACCCAAAACCATACGGGCCGCAAAGCAGCAGAGCGGCGAGAACAAGAGACGGGCAGCTACCACCAAATCAGCAGACAAGGCACCATCCCCAAGCACCGTAAAGGAACAAGGGTGGGAAACAGAGCTACCGGCAAATAGCGCTGGCACGGATGAATGGGCCGACCTGGACGACGATCAACGAAACCTGTTGCGGCACGAAGCATTCATCCTCAATGATGACCACGAGGTGGTACTGCGCGAGGCCGCGCCGGACGGCATGAGCCAGCATGACTGGAATATGCTGTCGAACACATACTTGCCGGGCGACGACGGTAGCATGTTTTTCAGCTTCACCTGGGCAGGCCAGCAGAAAAGTTAACCATCACACAGGCAGGGCTGAAAGGTCGCCAGCCACACCGAAAAGACGCAAAACTGAACCAAGCACACAACCCCATGCGCCACATGGCAGAACATGCCCATGGCGCCCGTTCGCGTGAAGCCACCATGGATCACTCACTGCCCTTGCGGAACAAATCGCCAGCCCACGTTACCGTATGCCGATCTGTGGGCCAGATTGCCGAATATAGAACAGAAACCAGTACAAAACGGCTATTGCAAAACGAACATGAAACAGATTTCAGATTTCATGAGCGCAAGTAAAACAACAATAGAGAAAATAAAACAGTTGAAGTAAGATGATAATCACTTCACTCTGATGGTCAGAAAAGGGACATACCATGAAAGGTGGTGGAATCAATATCGGTTATGGATACCTGAAAATGAGAACTGATGCCGAGTATTTTCAGATAGCATCAGTTGTGGAAAAGGCTGTTCGAGGTAACATGGGCACCATGGGCGCGGTGCGCGAGACGGTGGCTGTGGTGGTAGATAACGCGACATACGAAATCGGCGCCGACGCGCACATGATTTCAACCACGCAGAACACCAGCAAGTCCGTATCAGATTTCTGGTACGACACCATTCAGTACCAGGCCCTCAAGCAATTGGTCATAGACCGCCTCGCGGAAGAAAGCGAAGATGAAGAAGAGAAATGGGTGGTAACTCTTGGCATCGCCGTTAATCAGTACAAACGGCCACAAATTCGCAAGCAGCTTGCGGACATATGGAAACGCGCTCACGAAACGAGCGATGGGAAACAGCTACTCATCGATACGGTGATGGTAGTGCCGGAGCCGCTGGGGGCCTACACCTCGTTCATCGCCAAAGACGAGGATAAATACAAGGGACTTAGAATCATGGTCCTGGACCCCGGATACCGGACGACAGACTGGTTGGAAATCCGCGACGGCAAGGTCATTGATCGCCATGCCGACGCCATCAACATCGGCATGTTCGACGTTTACAATGAAATCGCAAGGCGTATCAACATTGACCACGACGCCAGCATGGACATTGTGGCCATCGAGCAGGCGGTGCTCCTGGACCGTGAGATGCGCGTCAGAGGAAACGATATCAAGGTGAAGGAATATTACGGAGCGGCGGTGAAAGCGGTGGGTGCCAAGATAGAATCGCGCATCAGAACAGAGATAGGCGCGGCTAACGAAACGGACCTGGTCATCGTCGCCGGTGGAGGCGCTGATTCGATGTTTGATTCCGTCAAAAAGTCATTCAAAAAACACACTGTTGAGATATGCGAAAACCCGCAGGAAGCGAACGCCGTTGGGTACTGGTTGATGTCGAACAGGGTGGCACAGCGCCACGCAGCAGCGTAATCGCTGGTGAAAATGGATTGTGCAATCCACACGCGAAACACAGTGGCAAGGTCGGCGGAACTGCATTGTGCAATCCACGCCAGATAACCGACGCACGGCATTGTCAGGATATGGATTGCACAATCCACAAACAGGCTGAGCCATCATTCACAACGGCGCACGAACAGCGGCTCCGACAACCACAGCCAGACGACAAAAACGCAGGACGAACAATGCGGAATAACCCCATGGTAAGGAAGGTCACGGCGGCAGCCACGGCGCTGCTTCTGGCATACAGCCCAAGCTATACCCTCGCCTCGACGACGGGCACTACGCCAAGCCTCCGGGGTCGGGCACAACCCACCCACGAGAGCATGAACGACCAGAGGTGGTCATCGGCAATGGAACACCGCATTACCGAGATCATGCGAGGGGAAGGTGCCATGAAAGTTGCCTACCAGGTATCCAGATTTTCATTTTTTGCAGCAGAGCACTTTCCGAACATCAACGCGCCGTTCTATAACCAGCCACAAAACGCGCCCATAGGTATCGAAACGAGAGCAATAATTGCGCTAGCGGAGCATTGCCCTGTTGCGGCTCAACATATTATGATGGAAACACCTGAAAAGTGGATGGCTAGTCCGTGGGTTTTTGCCATAAATAATGTTGTTTTCCAGCGCATTTCAGCAGCAGAACGAAAAATCAAAAGCAGAAAATGGGAAAAAACGGTAAACGGGATTTACGATGCTTTGCTGGCGAGCGGGAATGCTGGATTGGCGATTATGATTTCACAGCAACAGGCAGCCGCGGCATGCCGTGATGAAATCGCGTATGCGGTCCTGGGAAGCGAAGTCAGAGCAGAGATAGCGCACGCCAACCGAACGCAGGTGATATTGGCTACGCAGGCGGCACAGATTATGGGGCCGATAGTCAGCGGTGACTAAGCCGCTTCGTGAATGAGCGTGATGGAGATCGTAGGGCACAACATGACAAACGCAGCATTCGCGGCCATGACAGGCACATTGACAGACGCATCGCGTAAGCATGCCGCCGATATTCGATGGCTGAGGTACTCATGATGACGGTGGGGTGGCCAGACGCTGTACGCAAAGGGCTTCTCGCCGCATTCGCCGTCAGCAACACAGTCGGCCCGCTCGCCTCCGCCATGGCTGCAACATACCCGGTCAACGGCCCGGTAGTGAACGCCTTTGGGATGCAAAAAAACGACGGCAGCACTTACTCGGCCAACAACAGCGAAACCTACCAGCCGGTTCCTGGCAGCGCGGTACGCACGCCGATTAGCGGTGTCGTGCAATCAACCAGCCAAAACGGGTCAGGGGTGACCATCACGATTAGCGGTCCTGGCAATAGTCAGGTACAGCTATCCGGGCTTGCGGCTGGTATCGTTTCACTCGGGCAACCGGTGCAGGCCGGGACCACGATAGGCATAGCGGGGTCCAATGGTTCCAATGGTGCTGGCTACGTGACCGCGAAAACCAGCGTTGGCGGCTCCCTGGTCAACCCAACCACCATGATCCAGAGCCCTAATTCCGCCTACGCGAATCAGGTGACTTACCAGCAAAATCAGAATTACGTGAGCGCCACCGGAAAGGAGTTGCCGGTGAACATGCCGCAAAACGCCGTGCAGCAGGCATCCCAGGAAAAACAGGTGCAGCAGGCGGTAGGCCCTCGGTCGCTACTCATGGGCATCGTCGGCAACATGCCCCAAGGTGGTGCCACCACGCCTCCGCAATCCGCGCCAGGAGGTGGGGCAGCATCAGAGGACGGGATTCCTGTCCGCGTCCCGATACCCGCCATCATCGGCAAATGCGAAACATCGGTACCACCGGTGATTATGACGGCAATCATCAACCAGGAAACCCACGGCAACCCATACGAGATTTACGACAACACCGCCGAACAATCGCTGACATTTCCGAGCTACGCGGCGGCCGTGGCAACCGGCGAGCAACTCCGCGCGGAGGGCCACAGCGTTGACGAAGGGATTACACAGGTCAATTCGGTGTATCACCCACAGTATTCATGTCCATACCTTTTCACGCCGTGTACCGGCATCAAGGCCGGAGCGCACGTTTTTTCAGGCATGTGGCAAAAATATGGGGCCGGGAGCAGCAATATTCTGGTTGGCGCGTACCGCTCCATCGAGCACTACAACGGCAACGCCCAGTCGAGCAAGTGCTACGGTGAAGAGGCCCTGATGAGTATCGGGATCACCATCGGATTGCATGAATGCGGCGGGACGGTGAGCGCCAGGGGGCGGGAGCCGGAAATCCTGAAGATTGAAGATGCGGCGGGCGGATATCTGAAGTCCGGCACAGCCATGGTCAATGGAGGCATCGTTTCGGTTGAAACCGGCGCCAATGACTTGGTCAACCTGGCCAAGTCCACCTTTGACGGAAGCAGTACGAATAGGGCTGCGAGCCATGCGAAACAAAAACAAAACAGCATGCAGAAAAAGGCTAATACGAGCGTCGGTTTGATCGACGCCATAATCATCGTGCTGGCCATTATCGCGCTACTTATTTTCCTTGTATTCACAGGGGCCATGAGCATCACCGCGCTGGCCACCGTTGGATCGTGGGTGGTTTCTGGGATATCGGGTATCGCCAGCTCGGCCGCTTCGGCGAGTGCAAAAATAGCAAAGATGGGGAAGTGACTGACAATGGCACAGTCAATATCGGCAACACATCCACAGGGGCGATAACCATGATCGACAACTGCAGACCAGCAAATACGGACGAATACAATTTCATGTTGGGTGCTGCCGGCACTGTGGTGAACGATGACGCGCCGCACAGGTTGTTACTACGGAATTTCAACGGTGATGCGGAGCTGGCATTCGTCTCCATCCTGCCGGTAGGATCGAAAACGCCTGACGGTGTAAATCCTGGAGTGATCTACCACCTGTTGCGCCGGGACGAGGCGCCGGACAAGCGTAAGAAGGAAGCGGACTGGATATACGCTCAAGCGGACAACCTGGTGACAGATTTAAGCAGATGGAGCATGGATCTATTGCGTGAGCTGGAAGCGAAGGTGCCGCGGATGAACGACGCTGAGTTGCGATCACGACACAAGCGCCAGGAAGCCCTGCGCATGGCCATGGACCTGCCAAGGGCGCTGTTTGGCATGAAGAGCATTTTGAACACGCTGCAGAAGCAATACAGCATCGATGGTTTGCGATCCGCGCGTTTTTATCTCATGCGCCTTGAACGTGACTGGTCGGCATTCCGCAGGCGGATGCAGGACACACGCCCTGATCCAGTGGATGCCTGGTGCGCACGGGTACGCGAAATGCAGAGTCTGGCCGAGCAGGTACGTCGCGGAGCAGCCGCATGACAAAAAAGCAGCAATATTTGGCGCGACCAGAGCAGGCGGCCAGAGCAGGCGGCCAAAGAACAAGCAAACGCTGACTGGTGCCGCAGTGATCACATGACAAACGCCGGTTTCCAGACATTAGAAACGGATCATCAGGAAGTGGGCAAAGCCCCACACAGGAGCAGTCGGCAATGTGGCACCACCACGCCTATCAGGGCGGATACCGCTATCACACCTACCATCACGCGCATGGAGGCTGGTTGGTTCACACCATTATCGGTGCCGTCATTCATGGCCTGATTTATGGGGCCATATTTCGGGTGATGCGAAATATGAGCATGGAACAGGCGATCATCGTAGCGGTTGTGGGTGTCGCTATTGCGGGCGGCGTCTACTGGTGGTGGGGCAGCAGGCGGTAGATATACCAGAGCAAACGGGCACAGAACAATAGGAAAATCCAGAGGAAACCAGATGAAAAACAGCGACGCGGTGGTGCGGTACTGGCGGAAAAGTCTTTCCGACGAAAGCTATGCGCACATTACCATTGGCGAGGGCACACGCGACGGCTTCCTGCTGCAGGACGGGACCGCCGGGGACTGGAAGGTTCATAAGGACGTTCTCACGGGCATCAACCACCCTGACGGCGGATCCTTCGTGCTGGGGATTGGCGCCCTGACGCGCGCCACCGGACGCGAAAGCATGCGGACCATCATGCCGATCCTGATGGTGCCAGTAGAGGTGAATCGCAAAGGCGAAATCGTCCCCGACTTCAATGCTGGCGGACCATGGCTGCAGCGCGCCCTGTTTTTCCGCCCATTCAGCTTTGCCGACAGTGAAAAAGTGGAATGGAAAGTCAGCACCTACCCGCTGGTTGGCAATGCCGGGGACAAACCGGTGCAAGATCTTCCGTGGGAGAACCGCTGGCAGGTGGCCATGCCGATGGTTGACAAACTGCTGAGGGTAATTTCCGGCGGAGTGTCTGGATGGAGCCTCGACAGTGGAGAATCTTTCGTAAGGGACATGGTGGGCAAGGTTCCCGAGGGCTGGGTAGCCGAGAAGTCGGTTTTCTTCATCCCTGCCCAGGCATACGAAATCAACCGCACACGCATGACAGGTCCACTACTCGTGGCCTATGACCACCTGATAGAAAAAATGGCGGGAGGAAAACCGCCATTGCTGATCGACAACTTTGCCCGCACGGAAGACCACATAAAAAGGCAGGCTGAGCCGCTAGGCGATGAAGACCGGTTGTTCGCCATGCAATCGCATATTGCCCAGGTAGGGGACCGCTTTCCTCTGGACGATGACCAGCGCCGCGCGGCGCAAACGGTAGCGGTGATGGAGACGGGTGACGTCCTTGCGGTAGAAGGGCCTCCGGGAACGGGTAAAACGGCGCTCATCCAGGCATTGGTCGCGGATGTGGCTGTCAACGCGGTTCTACGCACTCCGGACATGCCGGGAAAGGTGCTGATCAGCTCGGCGAACAACCAGGCGATAGAAAACGTGCTGGAGGTATTCGCGAAAGCGGGTGGATACAACAAGGACATCGCGGTGCTTACCCAACGGTGGCTACCCTCCGTAGGAAGTGTGGGCTTGCATCTGGCCGCCTATGGCCGCGTCACCGGCAGTGACACGACGATGTGGAAGTGGCCGACTTATTTCCCGGGGCAGGATGCCATCACCACCATCTCAGCCATGCGCGACGATTTTCTCTCCGGGGTGACGTGGGACACCTACCGCATGATGTTCGCCAAGCACTTTGGGGACCGCCCGGACAGCGCGGAATCGGCGGCAAAGACCATCCATGGGGAAATTATCGCCATTAGCGGTGAAATAAAAGAAAAAATAGGTAAATTCCGCAACTTACAGAACTTGCTGGATAAAGCGTGGGTGCTCAAGGATCGGCGCGGGTACGAAATAGGCTGCGAGGCGGCGTGGCGCGAGCGGCTGCGCGCCGCGAAAGCGGTGTACGACGATGTGATGGCCAAAGAATCGTCCACCATGATGCGCATGCGCCTGGCGGTCCCGGGGCAGAAACAAAAAAGGGACGAAGAAAAGAACGCGATCCTGAAAGAGGCGGGCATTCCGGCTACCTGGGAGAACGTCGAGGCATGGATGCGGGCATTGGCCGGAGAGATCAAAGAGGCGTCCGTTATCAGCGCCGGATTGGCGGAGTTCTTTGGCCACGGCGCCAGGCTGACCAGCGCCGGGCGCACCGCCGCGGACACGCCGGCCGCACGGGAGCTTGACCAGCGGCTGGATACCACCCTGCGCCCCACACTGTTCTGGCTGGCGGTCCATTACTGGGAAGCGCGCTGGATACACGAGATGTCCACGCGCAAACCGAATACCCGAGGGCAAATACCGGGGTGGGATTACGCCAGCGATCGCGCGATGTCGGAAGATGGCTGGAATCTGCGGTTCATGGCTTTCCCGGTCATGGTATCCACACTCTACTCAGCACCCAAATTTTTCAGTACCCGCGATAAGGAACCGTTGGTCGAGGCGGTCGACCTGGTCATCATCGACGAAGGCGGCCAGGCCTCTCCGGAGCTGGCGCTGCCAACGGTCGCTATCGGGAAAAAACTCGTGGTCATGGGCGACGAATCGCAGACGGAGCCGATCTGGGCCATGAGCGAGGACATGGACAAGGAAAACGCCGCAACATCGGAAATTACCGGGTACCGGGATTATAACGATCTGCGCGACGCTGGCATCAGCGCCTACGGCACATCCATCCAGGCCCGCGCCTATGCCACCGATACGACGGGGCACAAACGGCTGGACGATGCGGGGAAGGTGGCCGGGGCGGGAATCACCTTGACCAATCATCGGCGATCCTGCGCCCCGATCATGGAAGTATTTAACCGTATCAGTTACCAGGGCCGGCTGACCTGCGCCAGAGAGATGAACGAACGGGCGTTGCAAAACGGCCTGAATCCGCTGCAGTACATGCACGTGCCAGCCTTCTCAAGAAAAGTGGGAGAGAGCAGGGTCAATGAAGTGGAAGCCCGCGCCATTGCCGCATGGGTGTCGGTGTGGCGCGAAAACCTGCTGAAAATATACGACACGCATGGTCTGGAGCAGATCTTGGGTATTGTGACACCGTATGCGGCACAGGCCATCACCATCAGCAATGCGCTGCGTCAATTTGGCGTGGACGACCGGGTGACGGTGGGCACGATTCATAAGCTGCAGGGGGCCGAGCGCGAGGTCATCATCTTCTCGCCCACGGTCGGCTACGGCGATTCACCGGCATTCTTTGACGGAGCGGCCAATATGATCAACGTCGCCACGTCGCGGGCCAAGGACGCGCTGGTGCTGGTGGGGAATCTGGACATGACGCCAGCGGCCCCGACCATCTATTCGCGCACTGTGGCGTACATGGCGGAGCACGGGGAGGAGATATTCATTCCCGGGGTGGTCAAGAAAAATCTGGAAAACCTGGACGGGTACCAGTTTGGCCAGATCGACATGGACTGGGGACGCGACCTGGCGGGGCAGTTTGCAGAGATGATCCGCGGAGTAGAGGCCACGCGCATCCAGATCGTGCTGAGTCACGAGGAGGACCTCCATCTTTGGGCGTCCGGTACCGCGCCCTTTGCGGCGGTAGTCGAGGCGATAGAGCAGCGTAACGCCGACGTGACGGTCTGGGCCCGCGCCGAATGGAACGTAAAAGACCGTCTGACATTGCCTGATCAGCAAGGGAACGTGTCCGTAAAACTGTGGTACGCGCCTTACGCTGGCAGCATGCTGGTGGCCGGCAGTGAACTCGTCACCTGCGCGGCCGCCGGGTCCGGGTTCATGAGAGGCATCGCCGAAGACGGGAAACGCACACCATGGGTGTTTTACTGTGGTGCCGCCGCCCGCCGCATGTTCAAAAGTTAGAGACCTGCACCCTCACAAATCCAAGACACAACAGATCAAATTGGCGCATGCCGAATGAGCAGACAGACGGGTTTGTAAGAACGAAAAAGCGAAAAAGCCAACATACCAAGGACCCCGCATGAACACCACCGAACTTACCACCAAAAATCTGTTGCAGCACATGCGCGACGACCTCATGAAACGTCAGCCGGGGCACCGGCTGATTGCCCGGTTGAGCGCGCTGATTCGTGCCACATGGACGGAAAGCTCGGAGCACCGGGCGGAACAGGTGGTGGCCGAATGGGCGTCAGAAGCCGCCAGTGAAGCCGTCAGCAAACAGGAAGACCTGTTGATCGCGTATGACCATATCAGCCTGTGGGAATTCGGAGCGGATTGGATCAGGCAGCATTACACGCCCGCGGAAGAAACCGAGGCGCTCATTATGCTTGCCGGGATCATCATGCGAACCATGGGCAACGCTCTGGAGGGGTACCAGACGGCAGTAGGTCATTTTGCCAAAGAGCAGGAGATGGCGACCTGGACCGCCACACATGACCATCTTACGGGACTGGGCAACCGCCGCGGTCTGCTGGAGATGCTGCCGCCAGCTCTCGCACGCGCAGACCGCGCAGACCGACTGCTGGGCATCATGATGGTGGATCTCAACGACTTCAAGCCCGTTAACGATACCTACGGCCACGAGGCGGGAGACCACTTGCTCGAAATGATAGGGCAAAGGGTACATGACGCCATGCGAAACAGCGACTATGCGGCCCGCCTGGGCGGTGATGAATTCGTAATGGTATTAGAATCACTGAGTGACACGGAGGATTTACATGCAGCGATATCACGCATTCAGAGGGCTATGGAGATGCCGGTACTGCTGCCGAACGGCGTACAGGTCTCTGTCAGAACCAGCATCGGGGTCACCATCTATCCGATGGATGAGTCAGACCCAGACCACCTGTTACGACACGCCGATCAAGCCATGTACACGGCCAAAGAATACAAGAACACCCCGAATAAAAACGGCTGGCGCCTGTTTCATGAGGGGGAGGACGCGGTTAAAGACAAACGGAGAAAGGCGAATAAACTGATGAAAGAAGGACGAATAGTACCGTACTATCAGCCGGTTGTTCGCCTTTCTCCG
>Ga0307375_10005489_pt1 | contig 11889 bp, 5 predicted proteins | sample TR1MG_FD_202531 | JGI IMG/M metagenome (GOLD analysis project Ga0307375, IMG submission 202531) | Soil microbial communities from Risofladan, Vaasa, Finland - TR-1 | ecosystem: Environmental > Terrestrial > Soil > Coastal area > Acid sulfate soil | place: Finland: Risofladan, Vaasa | collected... | reverse complement strand
AGCAGCAGATTGGGATGGTGAGGATGTGGGCTGAGTCTGAGTCGAGGGATTGCTGGCAGGAATGCCAACGAAGTTGTGCGGGTCTTTGAACAGCAGGATGTCGTAGTATGCCTTGGGCGAGATGTCCACATATCTGAAGAGTTCACGGTTGCGTTTGAAAGTCTTTTGGAGGAAGGAGGCATACGATTGGGCTTCAGAGACAGTGCGGCGCTCGGTGGCGATGATCAGCTTGTTGAAACTTGCGTGGATGATTCTGGCGCCTAGCCTCTTCAATTCCGCGAGCAATTGGATGTACACCCTCTTAATCAACTTGTGAACCAATTTGTGGAGGGCAGGATCGTACATCTTCGAATGAGGCGAAGAGATCCAGCGGTAGAAGTTGGAGACGAGAAGGTCCGCTGCCAAGCCGCGGCTCATGGTATCGATAGACCATCCGGTAACGAGGTGCTTCAGAACCTTAAATGCGCGCACGCAGGATGTCGTTTCGTCGAATGATTGGGAGTGAATGGCAGGAAGGAGGACGGAATTGGACTGCGTCGGAATCGGAGCTCCATCCACCTCCATGTCTCGCTTCTGCGCCTCCGACTTGCCGTCTGCTAAAGTGGAATCGTGAGACAATAGAGTGTGCTCCAAATCAGGGATGTGGTTCGATTGCAAGATGGTGTTGACGGCGAGTCCTTTGAGGTCGAATTCGATGGCGATCGTCTCCACGCAATCCGGGTATGTCTTGTCGGGATTCACAATCTCAGAGTTGAAGGCGTTGTCGTCGTCCTCATTGCCACCAAGGTCAGGCTTCATATTGTCGCTGTACCAAAGAACACAATCGTTCTGACGAAGGCGCCTCGCGAAGAACACATCGCTAAGGAAGACAGCGAAGTCGGTTTCAAAGTTACCAATCGGGACTTGGGTGTAGCGAGCCAGCTCGATTGAAGTTGAGTACCAGCGAGAGATCTGAAGGGCACGTTGAACGAAGAGCGCGCCAGCACGTTTCAGCCAACCCAAAGCCGGCAGTTCGTCCTCCTTCTTGTTCGAAGCAATCTTCATCATCGGCACGTGCCTAAACATTCCAATTCCAGCACTGAGATCGCGTAACGGCATGGAGCACTGAGAGATGATGACGATGGGGCCACCAATCTCGCGCTGCAGATCGCCAAGCGTCGCGTTCACAGTAGCGAGCGCTCTGTCAATTGAAGTGGCATGATGTTGCTCAAATTGCATATTCGCTTCACTAACTTTAGGAATCTGACGTAGAGTAGCAGAAATATCATCTTGAGCTTGGACGGAGACGTAGATACAGATGCACTTCTGTCGCGTCGGGTTGTAGATGCCAAACACGGAGCGGTTGGATGGGCCAGTTTGATACAAGTAGATGAACTTGGGGCGTGGGTCGGCCAGGTAAGTAGGCTTGGACTTCTCGGATGACGATGATGGTGCGGCCTTTGAAGAAACGGCCGCCGCCGGAACAATGGACTCCAATTCACTCAGCTCCCACGGCTTCTGCATGTCGTGTCCCTTCGCATCGCGCTTCACGCGACACAGACACCCTAGTTCCATGATTGCTCGGAAGGTGAGCGGTATTTGCGATTCGTAGAAGCCTTCAACTCCAGGATCTGATTTCTGCGCCTCAATCTCTCTTTGTCGCTCCTTGTATACTTGCTCCTCAATCTCCCATGCGTACAAGTTGTATTTCGTCCTCATTCTTGGCAACGACGACTGCACCTCATGCTGCCTGTGCTCGGGAATGCTCTCGAACGAGTTGATCAACACCTTCCTATCCACTTTCAGGTCCACACGATGCATTGTGTTATCGTCCGTCACCACCCACAGCTTCAATATGCCAGGGCGATCGGTTTCAGAGACTTGCACGATGTTCCAAGACTTCTGAAGAAGAGACAAGTTGCCTCGATTCAGGTGATCCATCATCGCGCCTCCAGAACGCACACCTCCAAACAAGGACGCGTTTTTGCCATACTCTTGTGCACGCCTCTTCCTTTTCGCCAACTGCAAGCGCCAAAGCTCCTTGTGCCATCGCAACCAGCCGACGTAATCAGTCTTCTCATCCGGGGATTCTCCCAACGCCAGTATCTTCAGATCCTCGAATTCCGCTTGCGTAACCTGCCTGCCTCGCTTTCTTGAATTATCAGTGCCAGAGGACGATGAAGAGAGGTTGTTCAGTTCAGCCAGCCTAGCGAGCGCATCCTGTTGCTGACGTTTCTTGAGCTTCGTCACTTGTTTGCTCTTCTCATGTACATATGACTCCACACCACCCTTCTTCATCATGAGGGACAGAATGTCGGACTTGGAAGCTGCGCCCGTTCGGTGAATGTCGATCTCCTCCTCTGCGTCGCCTCCATCATCCACATCCATCAGGACTTCCAAAGTGTCCATCGGTTGTTCTTGAGTCCAGAGTGATGTCGAAGTGGGCCTGGCCCTGGTTTTCTGTTGGCGTACTCGAGCAGCCATCTCCTCAATGTCCATTGGAGCCAAAGGGTCTACTTCCTCTTCATCGTCGCCCACGCTTGCTGTCTCCTCTGCTGTCACGCCAATCGCATCTGCGGATCGTTGTGTAATCACTTTTGCGTGTGGGATTCGAGTTGCATCCTCTTCCAGTTGAAGTTGGCCAGTGAGCACTTTGACGGATTTGAACATGTCTGATATTCGTAGTTGCTTCTTTCCATCTTCTTGTTGACGTAGCTTCTTTTCTAACCAATCGGGATGTGCGACACGCTTGACAGGGTTCGGGACGCCCTGGAAGTAGGCCGGGAGGGTGATCAGCTTCTGGAACTGCGAGCTGAGGCGAGTGCGGTAGTATCCCCAGTCGAGAATGGCACGCATAGAAACATCCGTGAGAGAGTTGTCGTTACACCATCTGCGTATGAAGCGCAGCTGGACGTTGGGTGAGGCGGAGAAGATCTGCACAGGAATGGCGCGCTCGGCAACGGGTCGCCCTTCTGGCTTGCTGCTGATGATGAAGCGACACGCAAGGCCCTTCTCGGATTTCGAATCAGAACCCAAGAACTCAGTAAGACGCTTGGCACAGGTGATAGAGGTACTCTTTTGTCCTTCGTATTCGTCAACGCCTTTGCTCATGCTTCTAGACTCGGATAGTAGCTCCAATAGCTCTTCGTCACGCAAATTGATGCCTTTCGTATCCAAAATATCCAAAAAGTAGTTGGCGACCGTGGCGGCGGCATCGTACGCCTGTTCTAACGTGTGGCCCTGTAGGAAGGTGTCGAAGATCTGCGCCTGGAAGTCCTTCACTGCCTTCAACTCTCCTCTTCGCTTCAATTCGAATCCTTTGAACTCGTGCAACTTGCCATCGAAACCAAACACGGCATAACGTTTCTTCAGCTGTTTACCTTCTTCCGTCGAGGTGGGCAATACCATGCACTTGTAGGGTCCGTCAAGCTCGAAGAAGATGGAGCATTCCGTTCGCATAGAGTATTCTAGAGTCTTGGGGTTGACGAGTGTCTGATATTGATGATTGGAGAACTCAGAATGGATACGCGCGTTCAGCGTCGAGCAAAGGAAGTTGAAGCGACGTTTGCTAGTCTTGCCATTCTCGCCCTTGAGGACGAGATCATATGAATCGGGAAAGGAAGTAGGCAAACAGCACCAAATACCATCAGTGTCCAACTCAAGAGGTTTGCCAATGCGTTCGATGAGCTGACGACTTCGTTTGATGATCTCAGCTCCGGTATGTGTCACAATCGCGGCCATTTCCATAGAATACCACCGAGCACCTTTGCGCATCACATAGCCGTAGAAGGAGTTGAGAATACACTTGTGAGCAAGCTGAAGAGAGTCATACAAGACCACCATATCGGTCGCCTCCACGATCTTCTCGGCCGAGTTCATCTCCTTTGCTTCGTCCAGACGCCTTCCCCAATCCTTAGCTTGAGTTCGATAGATGTAGCGGCGATCTCTGAAGTCACGCACAGTGTCGACGTACAGAGGATTCTCGCGCATGCACACTGTGTCCTTCCTCTTGATCGTTTCCGTCTCGTGTGCCTTCTTATAGACTTGTCGGCAGTACTTTTTCAAGCGAGAGAGCAGCTTCTCTTGTTGCTCGGAGACGGGGAGGCTCAAGAAGGGCACCATCTTCTCTGCACCATCGCTCTGTCTCACAGGGAATGATTCAAACTCTAATTGTGACTTGACTTGTTCGTATTCGGCCTTTCGAGATGGCAGATAGTCGACTCGCCATTGCCAGTCGAGCTTCTTCTTGCACTTGGACTCAGGTTGGTTGAAGATGCAGCCCGAGCAAATCGTGTCGTTGACGATGCTCGTTGGTTGCAAACGGTACGTGAGAATGATGTTGGGGTACATGGCAGCCACATCGACGTGGTAGATGCGTGGCCTCTCGTAATACTTGCGATCCAAAGTAAGAGCCTTCAGTTCCGACAGGATTTGGTTCCTGACCTCTTCGTAGTTCACTAGGTCTTTGACGTTTGCGCCACACTCTACTTCCACGAAGAACTTGATGGTGCGATCGACTTCGTTGGATATCTCGTTGATGGCGCCAGAATCGATGGTGAAATCGCAATCCAAATCTGCGCGGTAGATGCCCGCTGCCAGTGCCTCAACATGACCTCCGACATACGTCTCTGCTTCGATGAGATGTCCTTCATAGAACTTTCCGAACTCGGCGCCCTTCTTGTTGGGGAAGATGACGTCCACCTTGTGAGCTTCGACCATGAGAAGCGCCTCACACAGGGTACCAGTGCCCTTGCGGAGAACATCGTCTGGGTGCATGGGTAGGATGTTGCATAGAGAGAAGATGAAGGGGTGTACATATTTCATGTAGAGATAGTAGGTAGCGACGGCATCGGAGACGGAATACTGAGCCATTTCGATGGGTCTTTCGAGTGCGTACTGCACCATGAGCTCGGGGTCGATTTCGAGCGGATCGTAGCCAAGCTTTGAGCGTGTGACGGCTTTGAGACCTTGGGAGCCTTGAGGCAGGTAGGAGTCGCGGCGCACCCAGTGGAAGGCGTCGAGGTGGCACGCGTGACGCGTGGAGTAGTACTCGTCCTGCTTGTTGAACGTGAGTCCTATGGATTTGGCGAGTGGGATTCTCAAGATACGTGCGCGCTCCTCCAAGAAACGCCAATCGAAGCCATCGCCGTTGAAGGTGACGAAGATGTTCGGTCTCTCCTCCTTGATGTGCTCTACGAAGCGTTGCAAGATCGCCATCTCGTCCTTTACATTCCAAACGATGAAGGGGCCCTTCATTTCGGCCTTGGGCGTGTATTCAAAGTCCTCAATGTCGGCACCAACGTGTTCGCGGTTGATGATCAGGTACCCTTGTCCATCGATCATGTAGGATATCATCATCACAGAATCCAACTGCGTATCGGGAAACTTCAAAGGCGCCTTAGTGCACTCAATATCGAACGCCAGGACCTTCGCTTGAGCTCTTTGCTGCATCTCCTCCACACACGCCATCTCAATCTTGCCTCCAGTCACCTTCACATTGTACCACTTCGAAACTCGAATGTTCGTATCGATCATCACTCTCTGATAGTACGGGATGTCGTATTCACGGATGTCGTCAATGTAGTCACCATGATCCTTGGCCTCGATGAACTCTTCCTCAATGTCGCGCTCAAACGCCTCATACACATCGCTCGTGTTCCTTCTCGCCTTGTTTGCAGCCACAATAGGTGCCAGTTGAAGACGACACGCCACCAAGTCTTGCACAGTCAAGAAGCTCACTCGCAGATACGTCGCAGTCAGGCCAGCCAAGTGGTTTTTCTGCATAGCAGACAAGAGGAGAGGGCGCGGTTTGCGGTTTGGACCACAGGAAAGACCGTCAGTGTGCGTACTTCAAACGGTGATTTCGGTTACTGCATCCGAATAGAAAATGCTCTATTTGTGCAATTACGTACCATTTCCAGGTCAACTCGCTGAATAGGTTCAATAGAATAGATCAGGGACTCGAACTTGCGCTGCAGAAAGCCTTCCACTTCGCGCGCGCGATTGGGTCGAATTCCAAGGTAGAAGTAGGGGTAGTATTGCAGGGTTGCCTTGAAAGTTGATCCATCCTGTATAGACAACACAGTTTGACAAGGTTAGCGACCATGAGAACAACAGGGGGGACAGGAACACGCAGGAAGCGACGAATCTCGGCTTCTGTCACTCATATGAGGCTGAAGGGATGACATACCTGCTCCAAGAAGTAGAAATCTACACAGCTATGGACTATATGGGTCTCTCGGTCTTCTAGAAGGGTCTACGTGAGAGAGATGCGTCAGTCAGTTGAAGGGATGCGAAAGGGTGCGTTTCAAGGTATGTATAGTGTAAGTGGAGACAAAAGGCAGCGTAAAGGGTAGAATGACGTACAGGGTGTGCATTTACGAGCCATCCAAGCCGAGTTTGATCCATCGAACTGTCGTTGATGCGTGCAAATCCAAACTCTCTGTCCATCTCGTCCTCTCGTTTACAACGATCCACCAGGGTTGATGCTGAGCCATATGGAGCACCCATCTCAGAACTGTCGATTTGCATGCGGCTAGAAGCTGCCGATGCTGATGGAGGAGCACCACCACGGGAAGCGTTAGGGGGAGCAGTTCCGCCTCTCCTGCTCATTTGAAGCCCCTAAAATCTCTCAACACCGACTTTCCAGGATGCGCGGGGAAGCGCCAACACAATTTGCAGCCTCACGCAGATGGGTGGGCGGCAGAATGGCTGAGGCGCTCTCGGCAGGCGAAAACGGCCAGGCCGAATTTGGCCAAGTGTTGCGAAATTTCACCAATTCTGCCCGACTGTTGCAATGAGCCGTACTCTGCAGTACTCAGTTGCGTCTGAACGTAGCAAGAATCAAAATGGCCTCTGAGCGTACTTTCCTCATCGTTAAGCCTGATGGCGTCCAGCGTGGTTTGGTACGTGCAGAGCGGAGAGGCGACAAAGTGCCTGCTCATTTTGCAAATCATCCGTGTGCCGTGTGTGTTGACTTTCTGTCTGGATCATGCTGAGAATGGATGTGTTGTGCTAGTTTGTGCTGACTTCTGCTCTTTCTGTAGGTTGGAGAGATCCTCGCTCGCTGGGAGAAGCGTGGATTCAAGCTCGTCGGAATGAAGCTCATCCAGGCCACCAAGGAGCAGGCTTCTGAGCACTATGCTGAGCACAAGGAGCGCCCCTTCTTCCCTGCTTTGGTCGACTTCCTTTCCTCTGGACCCATGGTCTGTTTGGCCTACGAGGGTAAGGGAGTGGTCGCCACCTCTCGCATGATGATCGGTGCCACCAACCCCCTCGTCTCTGCACCCGGAACTGTCCGCGGTGACTTCGGTATTGAGGTTGATCGGTACGTCACTTGAAGATGCCCCATAGAGCCCCGTACATGCCCACGATTGCCAATTCGAGCTCAGTCACTTTCCCCAACCTAACTCGACCTCTTCATCCACAGCAACATCATCCACGGATCTGATGCCGTTGAGTCTGCCAACCGTGAGCTTGCCTTGTGGTTCAAGCCTGAGGAGCTCCTCACCTGGGACCTCCACGCCAAGGTTGACATCTACCACTAAATCCTCTCCTCAGAGATCACGCAACCTTCGCGTTGCCCTCAGAGCATGGTAGAATGATGCCCTCCTTTGCGCATTGTAGCTCTCAATAGTAACGACCTCCAATAGACTGCTGTTGTTCTAGAACCCTGGATCCTCTTCCGCCCTGTCTTCCCTCCCGTTTCTCTCCTTTACTTCATTGCCAATTGAACTAGATGTTCATCATTTGAGGGAATCGTTCGAATTCTACAAGGAGAGTGTTATTGTACGCGAGTGGACAGGCATACGCTTGGGATCGAAGAGACTTGTCTGGACTCCAAACAGTGTTGAATCGCTGACTCCCCTTGACATGCAATCAAACACGGCATGTGGCATACTCTGATGAGAAGCGAATCTAAAGAGCACATACATTGTGTTTTGTACATGCTTTGCTGTATTGGGGAGGTGAAGTAGAACTAGGGCCCGCTAATTGGTTGGGACGAGAGTGCCAAGTCCGACACGACGAGGCAAGTCTGGATGGGTACTCTACTGCGAGACCTCATCGAGGTAGATGATCGCCAAAGCTACGATTGGTACCATTAGGAGGGGAAATCTGGAGTAGAGGAGAGTGGTGGCGTCGGAAGTTGGGGAGGCCTTGCCGGTTGGCGAAGTAGTGAGAGGTGAGTTGGGAGTGGGACTGTGAGTTGGGATTGCGACAGGTGTGGTGGATATGGGCGTTGTTGGGTTGTTCTGAGGGACGATGGTGGGAGCGAATGGAGAGAGAGGAGCGATGGGAATGATGGAGATGGGCGTGGGAGGAGCCTGAGGCGGTACGGGTGGTTCGGTGGCGAACATGGTGGAGATCGTGGCCAGTGCCGCGCGTGGCTCTAGGATATCGGCGCCTCTTGTGTTGTATGCCGCGGGATCTGATGTGGGAGTGATGAGGGAGACAGCGTTGACGCCAAACCACTCCTCGTCGCCATAACCGCCGGGGTACGCTGCGTTGACGACCGTGGAGGCGTCGTGAAGACTCGGGTTGTCATGTTTCCACCATTCATCGGTCCACTCGAAGATGAATCCGCCAGAACAGATGCTGCGATGAGCAGTGATGTCGTCCCAATGAACGTTGATGTATTCTGCCTGCGCCTCGGCGTTGTTTGGTAGTTCAATGATGTTGCCCTGTTGGTCTCTTGTGGATGCGGGAGGACCGTATTCTCCAATGATGAGCGGTTTGTTGGAGGCGGAGGCGAAGGAAGTGAAGAGAGTATCGAATCCAGTAGTGAGCGTGCCGCGGTAGGAATTGATGCCCCACACTTCCACGTTTGTCACGTTGAACGACTCCGCGTAAGAGATGGAGACAATGCCGTCATCGACGAGAGTCATCGCAGTGAGCTTGTTGGGTGCCAGCTGCTTGACGAGCGCCGCCGTTTCATCGAACCACCGCCAAAACTGCCAACTGCCTCTCACTTGATCAGAGTTCTGCTCGTTACTGATGACGAAGCCCGTAATGGCAGGGTGGGAACCGTACTTCGACGCCAGCGTGGTGAAGGCATTACGAGTGTACATGAGCACAGTAGAATCGGTGGCGTCCCAAGACGGGTCCAAATACGCCGTCAAGCCATTGGTTAACCGCCACGTCGGTCTACCATCCGGCGATGTCATTCCAGTCGTCGTCGCCACGTGAAACGAGGTGCCCATGTGGTGCGTCATCCATACGTAGATCGGGTTCGCGCCATTGTTCCAGCACGCATCCAAGAAGGCGGTGTGATCCAAGTCAGTCGCTTGGGTCCATTGCGGCACCTCAATCGAAGGGTACTTCCACGGCCACACGTCGTACAAACGCACACTATTCGCACCACTCGCCCTCAACGCAGGCAAGTCACGCTCGTGAATGAAGGAGTACTCAGATGTGAAGACATCGCCGCGGTTCAAATTATCGTCCGTTTGCGAGCTTCCAATAGGGATGGGGCTGTAGTTGATACCTTTAAACAGAAACGGCTCGCCATTGAGAAGAGGATAGCGCCCATCAACAGTCCAGTTCGTGCTTCCTTGCGCCAAAACCACAGACACAAGGCTCAAGACGATTAGCGCAGCGCGCCTCCTACTAGAAACCATCTTTTCCTTGGATACACCCTCGATTCGCGAGACAAATGCAATACAAACAGATGCAAAGGACACTATTGCACCAAGAAAGAGCCTTGTCTGGCTGAGAAACCGGTCTACCAAACAGAAGTGTCGCGAGGAGTGGCGCAACTCGACCTGCAACCGCAAGGCCATCCGGCGTCCACAGCGAGTCCGGCGGGCACAGGCAGGCGCACCGAAAAGGCCAATCTTCTGGTTCGGGAGGTCCGCCTTCCTCTTTCGCTGCGCTCGGGCCGCACCGCGTGTGCCCTCCTTCTGAGAGCTGTACGAGCTCACATTGCCCAAAAATCGAGCGCAAATCCCTTCAGACAACATTGGCATTCCCTAAGAGAGGCAGTTAGTGGGGATATTGCAAGTACGTTGGCTGGTTCACGCAAAGACTCTCGCAGGCTCAGATGTGCCCCAAGCAGACCAAAACGATGACGCTTCTACCAGCATCTAACATCCAAAGTACAAAGAGGGAGCGATAGCATGCGGAATCGAGCCAATTTAGGGTATATGAGAACAGTGAGTGCGTGGATGAGCGGTTGAACTCAGAAGCACTCATCACAAGCAACATACAGCATTAAGGGACGACAAATGCAAAGGAAAGGCATGAAAGATGTAGCCGTAACAGGAATATTGGAGGAGAGGCATGGTATTCCTCAAAGGGATCCCTCAAATAGTGAAGTTCTCCCAAGAGCCTCTCTCTGTCCGAAACGCATCAGGTGTTTCCTTCTCACTCGCTCACAACAATATCGGCGTTCTCCAGCGCGCCACCGAACATTCCCCCGTTTCACTCTCCTGTGTGACATTGTCCCGTGATATTGTGCTTCCATGATGTGTAATGGTGTGTAGAACATGTGCACCCTAATTTGAGCTCATTATAGAGTACGTGTGTCCCGCTATTCCCCCTTTAACGACTGTATTTCGGTCCTGATGCTATTTCGTCCAAAGCTAACCTGCAATTCGAATATTCTCCCTGATTCCATCATTTCAGATCTATACGCTACCCTATTCAAGGAGATTACTTGGAAAGAGGCTTGGTGATGTCTTCTAGCAGGTTTTGCTACTCCCCAGGCCTGCTACTCCCTCGATCCATACCTTTCTCTGAGTCTGGCCGCTATCGTCGCTGTTTGTGCATGTAGTTTGGTATGCAGTGAGTCTTAGATCCGGTATGGTTGTCTTATTTGAGCATTGAGATGGGTTGTTGCAAGCTAGGCGCTATTGTTGGAACTGCGTCCCTCGTTCCCGCCCCTCTCTCTGCCTCGTAGTTTCTCTCTGTGCGTTTGCCTTTCCCTCGCCCTATGTGTCATATCTTGTTGAATGTGTTGTATGGCATCAGAATTGGGCGTTTGAGTACATTTAACGTTGAAATTCTCCTCTTGTACATCAGGGGGGGGTTGTAAACCTTGAGTGTTTGCACGAACGTGCGACTTGTTACTTGTCTGATTGTAGATGTTCATCTCCTTGAAAATGCGATTTCTGTCATTAGTACAGTGTAGATGTGTGTGCAAAGGTGGTTTGATGGAGATGTGATCCTTGTTGAGTGTGGTACCTCGGTGTGAAATTGGACTCTGTTGCGCTCTTGTTCCAGTTCATTATGAGGCGGTTGTGCGTAGATACGTATAAGATGATGTATGTTGATGGTATTGGAGGTCTGGCGCCATTTGACTGCCAAATAGACGAGATGTGTAGTTCGCAAATTCGGTTCTGGTCTCGACACCAGCGCTCGCTCCGTTGTATCGAATGATTGTGATCTGCCAATTTATCTGTGACAATATCAGTGTTCTTTGAAGAGTTTTCTGAATGATTGAGGGTGGCCGTTTCCTATATACGAGTGATATGGCCTGGTTTCCTTGCCTCTCATTTGATGCCTCCTTCATTGCTTCGTTGGGTCCGTTTGATCTTAGAATGGATGAGCATGTGTTTTTTGTGATGCTTGTGAGGTGAATTGGTCCAATTAGAGACGAGTGGGCAAGGTCCATCTCATCGAGTTCTCAGCGAGTTTGGGTTGGAATGACGACGGAGCGTAACTCGCGGTCAAATTTCCTACACTGCCTCTCAGAAATGCTGCGTTTCTCACATCATCCCCATAGACCCCCTAGAATATTCATCAACGCCACCACTAACTGGCTGAAGTCGAACTCTTTGCACCTGATGGGCATAGAAGAGCGCTGCAGTTGAGCTATTGCATGATTGCTCATTTCACCGCTCCAACCACATCATGAACACTTTGCTCCTTCTATGTGTTCTAATTGTCCTTGATACTGTATGGTGGGCCATG
>Ga0307375_10005488_pt1 | contig 11892 bp, 14 predicted proteins | sample TR1MG_FD_202531 | JGI IMG/M metagenome (GOLD analysis project Ga0307375, IMG submission 202531) | Soil microbial communities from Risofladan, Vaasa, Finland - TR-1 | ecosystem: Environmental > Terrestrial > Soil > Coastal area > Acid sulfate soil | place: Finland: Risofladan, Vaasa | collected... | reverse complement strand
CTACGTCCGTCCGTTCTGCTTTGACTCGACTCGCAAAACGAGCTCCTTGGCACTTCCAACTTTCTTCGACTCTTTGGCTGCTCCTTCCTCATCAACCAAGCTTTCATCCGCTGCAGACATCAGCTCCTTATGGATTAAGACGATTTCTCTCCTAAATCCTGGCATCAACGTTCCTCAAGCCCCGAAAAAGCCCATAGAAAGTGCCCTACATCTGGTTCAGCGCGGTGAGCCGTCAAGTCTCAGCCCAGGATTCATTAGGTCAGGAAGCAACAAGCTTAGCGATTTGAGAGAGCGTCTTTACAGAAATGTCTTCCCTCAGTTCGCCTCAAGCGAGAAGAAGTGGATTTGGAGGCTGGTCGCTGCGAATGCTGCTACATTGATACTATGGCAGGTATGATCTCTCCAAGTTGTCATCACCTTTAAAGCATCTGTTTCTATCCATTGTGGAGGCGTTATTTGTCACAATCACCTTTAGACTGACATTGACCGATTTCTCCTTCTTCTGGTTGTCTGTGATCTGTTCTGCTCCTTTCCTTCTGATCTTCGCTTGAAACGATGATATTTAGACATATGGAAACATTCCGAGTGGGAGACAGACAATGTGGGAGAACTTCATGGTCTCCATCAAGTCCGTTCGGTCTGGTCGCCTCTGGCTCTTCCTTACCTCTGCCATGAGCTCTAATGATCTGATTACCTTCTCTTTGAACACTACTGCCATCATCTCTTTTGGAACGCCTATCATCGCCGCTCTTGGAACGGCCCCATTCCTCGGAGTGTATTTTGGAACAGCATTGCTCGGCGCATTCACTCATCTCTCGTACTACGCCTTCCCTGTGCAATCACAAACACCAACGCCCAACCAATTATGGTACTCTGATCACGCCAGCTATCACACTTCAACCGCTGCCGCATCTGGACTTGCCGCCTTCTACGCCACTGCCTGGTGGAACCGCCCTACCCTCATCGCCAACACGTTTAAAGCACCTCCTGCAGTACTCTTTCTCGGATTCTCCTTACTGCAAATCTACCACGCAGACAACACAAGACAACCCTGGAGCGGCAACATCGGCGCTATCGTTTCCGGTCTCGTGCTTGGGTTCCTCTTCAGAGGGCGCGTTAGAATCTAACTAGAATGTATGATGCTACAGATTCGCCACCATTTCGTCTTACTGGGCCTCACTCAGTGGGGGCGAATATTTCCACCCAGCTCTCATCTTGCCACAACCCTTCACACTCGCCCCCATCTTGGCTCCTGTTGGCATCCATTCCCATTGATCATTTTCTCAGAAGATTCATTGATGGGGCGGATAGAACCCAAGAGACCGGGAGCTCCTTATAACTAGAGAAATTGGAACGCATGTTTTCGAGTTTCAGCGCATATGGCTGAGGATTCGGGTGTGTACGCGTGTGCCAAGACCAGATCACTCCTTCTCTCTCTTCTCTCCATGGAGGAGCACGTACCCGCCGACGGCCCTGTGTCGCCTTGCCAAGTATGTGGTATCTCTCTCACGAGTCCCAAAAAGTATCAAATTCACAAGGTTGATGGTGGCTTCTCGCTTGGAGGCAAGGTTTTCGTTTTGCAGGACCTTCCCTCCACTTCGGAAGGCCATGCCTGCCACAAATGCTACCAAGCCAATCTCAAAGCTCGTGTACGTATATGTCAGCTTCTTTACCTCCTTGGAATGCGATTCATGTTGCCTGAAGCACGCTGCTAGCCCTCAAATCGTGCAATAGCGGGTGTGCGTCGCAAAGCGCGCCCTTTCTTGGTGATTGGCCACGCTCCCAAATACCGCCCTCTGCACCGTTCTCTTTGACTGACCAATCTCAAAAACCCATTTCCCCATGTGTTCTTTTAGAAACGCTTGCACCCTGGTGAGATTCATGGCGACGTGATGGCTTCTCCTTCGCCCAAAAAGCCTGCCCGAAAGACTGAGTCCTCCCGCGTCACTCTCCCCGCTCATCACGCCATCATTGGCTTCAACGCCCTCACGAACTTGGCTTCTCTCGTAACCTCGTCTTGCAAGGAATGCCATGGTCAATGGATCCAGATCGCGTACCAACACCTCACGCCAGATCTTTGCGAGCTCCACTTCTCCTGCGCCAACGATCACACTGCCAAATGGAGCTCCGAGAACAACGAGATCGTATCATTGGAGCCACTTCTCGGTGAAGATGGTGCTGTTGGTCACGACGACGAGTCCAACCAGACCGACGACGAAGGACACGGTCCCTTCAGCTCCTCCTCCAGAGTCTAATGCTCCCCCCTCTCTTTCAAGTCTCTCTTGTAAATAGAACATGCCACTAGACCCCAACTTTTACCTTGGAAACGGGATCATTCCATCCTGGAGGGCACAAGAGCGGAAAGCGCGCGCTCGAGAACCGCGCCCGGTGTGCATCAATTGAACTGCACATCCTCCACCCAGTCAATAGCCCACGGGAGTTCCTGCGCTTAGAACATCATGCATATTCCATTTGATGATGCTACAAGATACATTCTGCAAGGGATGAGTGGGATACGGAAGCTTTGCCAGTTTACCAGTACTTGAGGATCTGACAAGACCACGGTTGGATGACAGTGAAGATGCCAGATGTTTGCATCTGATGAGCTGAGCGATACCAGGTTTTTTGGCTGATGAGGTCGGTGACCAGAATGGTGTCGTTTCCGTGCACAGGCATCGCATCTGACAGTACGACGGATCCGGATCCTGTGATGTCGCTATAGTTGACGACAACGAGAAGCTTTTCATCATTGCTGGTCCATTTCCAGGCCATGAGTCTCCAAGACTGAGGGTCGTTGATGACGTTGAGATAGTTGAATGTGCCCGAGTGGAAGACAGGACGAGCGATGATGGGTACGAATACGTCGTAGAATTGAGGTACTCCGATAGCGATTGGTTCCGCGGCAGCCCGGCGAAGCTGAACTTGGAGGCGGTTGCGGTATCCATCCTGTTGTCCTTGGAAGTAGAAGCGCATGCCTGGAACGGTCATGGTGACCATGGCGGCTGCGTCAGCGCGTTCGTTGGAGCCGAAGAAGGCAGCAGCACGAGGCTCGTCGTGGTTCTCCACAAAATGGGCACCGCGAGAGAGGTAGCCGAAGTCGGTGTTGGCAATGTAGCCGCGCAGGTTGTCCAGGTTGCCATTGCCAAGCAGGTCGTAGAGGTGCTTGTCGTAGGTGAAGTCGAAGCCGAGGCTCTGAAGTTGTCCTCCCCAGGGATCGTAGACCTCGGCGAGGAAGCGAACGTGAGGATAGGCAGCCTTGGCAGCTTGGATGGCGTCGCTCCAGAACTCGGTGGAAGGACGCGAGTAGCCCCAGCTGGCCAGCTGGTTGCCCCAGTTGTCTTGCACTTGATCATTCAGGCACAAATACGCCATATCGCAACGAATGAAGTCAGCAACGGAGGCCACTTGGACCAAACGCGAAGTCTGCGCCTTGCGGAAACTCATGTCCCAATAGTTGTACTGCAACGTGTCCATCCATGACGATCCCCACCAGCCAGCAGAGCCATAGGCAATAGAGTTGTTGTTGTCGTAGCGATTAGGATCCAGAGGAGGGTTGGAGCCCTTGGGAGCATGGATGTAGAAGGACGGATTCTCGGACACCCACGGCGAGTCCACCGCAGAGTGATTGGGCACAAAGTCTACCATCAACTTCAAGCCCATCTTGTTCAACTGCTCCTTCAATGTAACCAAATCTTGAAGAGTACCAAGCTCAGGATTCAAGTCATAATTGAACACAGCGTAAGGAGAACCAATCACATCCGCCATCGTGTATCCAGGCAATACTTGCGAGTATATCTGCTGCAACTGAGGATTAGATCTATCGTAGTTCAAACCAAAGGCACCTAACACACGATCATCAGTCAGCTAAGGTCGTTCAAGGCAGAAAGAGGCAGCAGAGTCTCACGAGAACCGTTCCACCTCTTCTCCTCTCTTTAACGGGAAACGAGGCAGACCAATTCAGGTACACAAACAGTAATTCATGCAAGGAGTCCTAGACAAGCACAGGAAGATGCTACACACAGGTACGTACCGAGCTTCCACAGTCCCATGAGCCACACAATATCGATGCCCTTGTTTCGGATATTCTGGAACTCCACCATCGGAATTTGAGCGAGTTTCGTGATGGGCTTGCCATATTTTTGGGATAACGAATAGAGCCAAGGTCGGGTGGACAACTCCCACATCTGAGGAAGCTTCTCGTTCGGCGCCGGAAGCTGCTGATCGCCTGCCATGACTCCAGAGCGATGCTTGGACCTAAGTTTCAGAGCAATAGAGGAAGAAGCATGTGCTACGACTAAAACCGCAATCAAAGCGACCAGAATGCGTTGACGTTGACCGAACATTCGCCAGAGGATGAATGTTGTGCGTGGAAAGGTGGAGTCCGAGCGCCGAGGAGAAGCTACTCCATGACTCCTGCACGCCCTCAAATGTGATAGATAGCCAGACCTTCGGTTGAATCGAACAGATATTGTATTCTATTGTGTGTACATGAGATTGATGAGGGATTTAAGTGGGCAGGATGGGGACTGCGGAGTGAGCAAAGGAGGTCTGTCTCTGGTTGAGTGAGAGAGAGAGCTGCAGAGAGCGGGGACGGAGAGGCTCTCCTTCCCTTCATGGGACGAGCTGGAAGCTGAGTTGACCTTCGTTGACAGACCCAATCTTCTGAGTATTGGTAGCGAGAACAGCTCCTGGAGCGAGTGCCAATCGCTCTTTGATCCAGTCGGTGATGAAGGGCATGAGTTGGTCCGCTTCCGGTTCGTTCAAGAGCTCGTGGAACCAGCCATCGAGAGAGAGGTATGTCTTGTCGGGACTGGCACAGTTTTGGAAGAACTTCAGTGATCCAGCAGGATTGACGATAGTATCGGCCGATCCGCTGAGGAAGAGGGAAGGAATGGTGAATTGGGAGAGGTTTGCTTGAGAGAGGAGTTGAGCACCGGTTGCGAGAATGTCGGCTCCAAAGCCAACAGCAATGTTCTGGTGCCATATCATCGGATCCGCCTCGTAAGCCTGAACAGAAGCAGCGTTGCGGCATAGAGTGCTCTTATCGAGAGGCGTCAATCGGAGGCGAGGACCGAGTTTGCCCACCACGCCACCCAACGCTGCCAGCACTGGATTCACCGTCGGAGGCCTCGATGTCGAAGGCGCTGAGAAGATCGCATACTGGAACAGATTCGGCTGAGAAACGCACACTTTCAAGGACACCAAACCGCCCATAGAGTGACCAAACAAGAAACGAGGCAGATCCGGATTCGCCGCATGCACTGTGCCTGCATAGGTCACCACATCATCCACCAAATGCTGCACTTTCTCCACATACTCGGTCTCACCCTGAGATCGACCATGGGCTACAAGAGAGGCAATTGCGTCAGCTAGGATGCCAAAACCGCATTCTCAGCTTGAAACCAGCAGAGACCCAGTCAAAGAGGCGAGACAATGACGAACCTTCATGATCTAAAGCGTAGACGGCGATATTGTTCTGCACCAGATGGCGCACAAAGGGAAGGTAGCGTGAAGAGTACTCGCCCAATCCATGGACCAAAACCAACGTTGCTCTGCACCAAGGGAAGGACAATTCGTACGATTAGTATGCATAGACGATGAGGCACTGAAACAAAGCCGACAAGCAAGGGAAGGGACGCACACAGGGTTGGCAGGAACCCAAGATTGAGTGAAGATCGTATATTGGCGTGGGTTCACGAAGGAGGCCTCAGTATGGGTCGCACCCAAGTCCTCAACGGGATTGACACCGGTGGCTGCCATTATTGGAGGACAACACCAGAGGAAAGGGCAAAGAGGACTGTTTCTGAGCGCAACCGACGGGAAGTCACGCCTGGTCCGGTCTTCGCCTTGGGTAGCTTTCAACAGGGCAGGAGAACTTGAATTCGCTTGAGCATTGCCGAAATCTGAAGAATAGTGCCTACAAACGAACCTCATTGACCTCTCAGAGACCGCATTCTGCTGTACGCCGGATCGCTAGGCGCCATCGTCAAACACCATTCTCTCTCTTGACACATGGCTGACAACTCCGGTCCCTCATCGGGTTCTGCTAGTAACGCCAAGGCGCAGTACCTTTCTAAGGTTGCCAAGGCCAATGAACCTAAAGTACGTCAGATATCGCTTGCTTGTGTTGTGCCCGACCCCGCGAACCGACAACTGACGTTTTCCTCTCCTGCAGGGCAAAAAGGAGCGTGTCTGGACGCCTCAGGCAGACGACAAGTACCAAACTCAAACAGTCACGAAAGTAGGAGGTGGACCTCCTCCAAAGAAGAGCTTTGCGGACCTTCCCTAAGCAGCTTCTGCTCATCTGGTCTGAGTGTCCTCTGAGCCATCGCTTTCACATCTCTGCATCCTGCAATGTACCTTTCACACTGATTACTATGCAGTTTGCCTTCTGATTTTGTTATCACACATCATGCAAGCCCACACGGTGACGTTTGAAGCAACGCGTATGGCACGGCAGCGTGCAAACCCAGCACCTCATCCCAGGTCTCCATAATAGCGGGAATGTCTATATCTCAAACTTGAAAGCGAGATTAGTGGGGTATAGTGCAGTTCAACAGCATGACCTTCGGAACTGAGGGCACAGTCGCGCTTGCCAGTCCTCGCTCTGTTTTCTTGCTGTTATGGAGTGGATCCTTCCAGATCAGGCTGTCAGAGAGGACTCTGATATTGGCACCGATGTGGAGAATGCAGCTAAGGTCGTGTTTTGCTGTTGGGAGGCCATTGAGAGGCATATGGACGAAGATGACGTAGCCGCCGCGATTTCTCTGCTCAGCCGCTTGTTGAGCTCTTCTATTGGCAAAGTGGACCCCGAGTTGGAACTAAACTCAAGAATTCGGTTGGCAGAGTTATGTTCTATGTATTCCCAGCTCCAAACTGTCAGTTTGGAACAATTGAGCCGAGCAGTACGTCCGTTTCTATTTCCTCCCAAGTCCCAACATAGAACTGACGCTTTCCTCGCAGTGGACTTTGATTGGCTCCTCGAAATCAGGCAATTCAGATCTTACAAGATTACTGGTGTTGAAAATGAGAGCGACGATTGAATGGTCCCGATATGAAGCCTCCAAAGCTCTTGACGATTGGAACGCAGCCGTTCGAACGGTCACCGAAGCTTTGCATCTCTGTACTTCCTCGTCAGCTCCTCTTTTCACTTGGAAGGTGTACTTCACTCTAATGCACTGTCACTGCCTGCTGTGGAACGGCCACTCTTCTCCAACTGAGCCAATACTAGCACAACTTCGCCTCGATCTCTCGCCTCCCTCCCGTGGTAGACTTCAGCAGCTTTATCGATCCATTCCACGCTTTTCTGTGACTCATGTCGTGCGAGTATGTGAATTGGTGGTTACTATGCATCAAGCACTGTTCCACTTGCATCAACACAGGAGACAGGAGTCCAAGCACTTCCTCGATGAATGTGAGTTGTTGTTGCTGCAGGTGGACTCGAAAGCGCCCTCTGGTATCGGAATCGGCTATATCATCACACTTCTCCGCTTTGCGTCACATTTCCAAGCATTTGAATTCCGAACCGCCTCGACGTGTCTTTCTACTCCAGGATCCCCTTCCCCTCCTCTCCATGGTGATCTTCTCAAGCAATGCACCCGATATATGGGTTCAGCACGCACGCGTATTCTTTCTTCGCCTGTCCAGTCTTCAGCACATGAGAATCAGCACCTTGTTCTGGGAGCGCGGCGTTTCGCAACCATCGAGTCAGAATTCGTGTGGCACATTCAAATAGCTCAATTTAGTGACGCCAAACGTTCCTTGATGTGGTATCGTACATATTTGCTGCAGTCAGGAGAACATGGGATCACGACTACATTCAAGAGATTCACGTGCGTCTACTTCGTCTTGGGAGGCGTCCTCTGCTCCGTCTCAGGTCTTCCAAGCATTGCCGTACAGTGGTTCTCAAGAGCATCGTCTCTTCTCGATTCCCTCCCCGACGATGGTTCGCCAAATGGTCTGTCCCGAGAGATGCTCAACCTGCACGTTTCGTTCGCCCGATCCCAGCTTGAGCCCCTTCGTTCCACATTTATGAGTCCCGTAACTGAATCACTTCTCGCTCCCATGGCCCTCTACGCGTTCTTAAAATCGAATTTGCAAGAAGGGTGCACCGAAGAGGCTCTATCTCGATGCTCCGCAACGAACAACTCGCTCGGTAATCTCCACTTCGAGATCTGGACTCGCATCCACACACCTCATCTCGTTCGCTCCGCCCTCGACATCTCCTCCAAAGCCAACTACATTGAGGGTCAATACCACGCTGTCAAGGCACTTCTGAAGCAGAAGCTGGCACTGGCTGACCAGGAGGGGACAAATGCTTCCAACGGTCTGCTTGGGCTTCTTCTGCGACAGTCATCCTCTCTTCTGGCATCTTACAACGCGCAAGTAGCGTCACTGTTGGAGTAGGTTACTGGACACTGAGAGGACTCATCTGAGTGCACCGACGAATCGGGAATCCCGTTGGAAAGGCCACTACACGCGGTCTGTGACATCATCATGCCATTCAGCTTCACGAATTTGGTATTACATTCATGAATATTCATGTACACATGAAATTCTACGGTGATACGCCAAATGCGTCTGTGTGTGTGGGGGGCGTTGGAGATCTGGTGTCGTGCTGTCACTTTCCCAAGAGAGCTGTTTTCATGAGACCCATGCTGTTGAGTATGACAGGGATAAAGTGACTAATCATGAGGCCGACAGCGGTGCTACCAAGCATGTCACTTAGCATCTTGGCATCCTTTGGATTCACCACTTCTCGATCTTCGTTCCATTGAGGATGATCCAAGTTGTCTGTGATGAGAGCGTAGAAAGAGTTAGTTTCCATAATAGGAGTATTTTTGAAAGGGGAGCGAGAGTAGGTCTATCTTGGTGGAGTATAGGAGGCCAGAGAAGTTGCAACTTTGGTGTAGGAGTTCAGTGTCTCGTCGTGATCACGTACCTAGTGCCAATGGATGAGGAAGGGCGCAGAATCTCAGGAAGACCTTGATTTGGTGTACGAGCCAGGCAATAGGAGGCATTCTGAAGAGGATGAGGAGGAAGATGAGAGCGCAGAACTTGACGAGGAGGTATGTGGTGAGCAGGATGATGATGCCCAATAGGACGCCGATGGAATGAGATGCCATTTTGTGATATGCGCTGGGGAGTGAGTGGAGAATGGAGTCGCGGAATTCGTGAGAGAAGAGTGCCTTGACCGGGGTGAGCCAGAAGGCGGGCCCCACGAAGCGGGAGAGGTGCACGCCCATGGTGATGCCCAAGCCGAGTCCAGTGAGAGACATGGAGTAGCGGAACGAAGGGCTCGGGCGAGAGCTTCTCGGGTGGAAGAGAAGGAGGAGGAAGATGGCGCTTCCAACAATCCACGGCGCGAAGGGATTGGTGTTGATGAAGTGATCCACTGCCGGGTGTACTTGCACCCAGAACAAGAAATAGAGTACGCCCAACGTGAATCCAGAGATGGTGTCGACATGAGAGTGAGCAGCGAGATACATGCGAGAGACGAACATACTCGACGTGTACCACGCCACACCCAGTAGCACGAGGTACTGCGGCCAGCCTTTAGAAACCATGGGCCAAAGCCAATACGTGAGGAAGAAGGACATCGAGACTGCATTCATCGTGTGTGTGCTGGGCATGCCAAAGTCCTCGTGTTTGTGATGTGACCAGAGGGGCGGTGAGGGGGGGCGTGGCAGCGCGAGCAGGTTCTTCAACGTATTACCAAAGGTCGTTCCTACAAGAAGTCACATTAGAGGCGCGTTGTGTAAGTGACATTCGAAATGGTAGGGAGTGGGAATGGGCTTCGGGAGAACGTACCCGTTATGAGCAACAGCAGGAACAAACGCCCAAACGAAGGGTCAATTACCCACAAAAACCACGGAAGCAACAAGACATAGAGGACTTGATCGCCCAGAAAGGACATGATGATGAAGTAGGCGTCAACGATGGGGGATCTCGCTTTCTGCATGTTGCGGGACCAGTGCATGTACAGCAGGCCGTTAGAATCGGGAATAGGGTGCGATCGTACAATACAAGGGGATTTCAAGAACTAAGGCATGAAATGGTCTATTGGGAAGGTAACAAGCGAAGGAAGAGAGGGGCACGCACATGGAGCCACATGATAATGTGTGTGGAGAGTGCCACTTGGCTCAAAATGAAGTGACGAATGGAGCCTTCAATAGCGATGCCAAGTCTAGCAACCTCAGGGTCATGGTGGCGATGATTGTAGGGATCTGGCGAGCCAATAACGGGCCGATTGCGCGGCTTGGACGATTTGTGCTTTTTCGAGTCTTGCGGCGCCTCCTCTGGCGAATAGTCGGGGTCACTATCTACCATCTTCCTCTTTCTAGTTGTTGCCGATTTGGGCGACGTCATCCTGACCAAATGCGCCGAGTGAACAACTGAGGAAAGTTCGGCTGCTCAAGCACTCCAACCATCAACTCCAATTTGCTTCGCGACGCTCAAAGGACCCCACATTCAGAAAGGGCCATTGTATATCACATCACATTAAATCTGGAAAGTCGTTTATTTAGGGGGCTGATGGACACCCTTCTTCAAAATCACATTCGCGTATATCGCCGTCTCAGACGTCGCAACCACGGCGAATGCCTTCTTCGCACGCTCATAGAACTCGAATTTCTCAACTTCTTGCATCTTGACCCAATCGCCTTCGTGTTCCAGTACCGAAGTCGAGAAGGTGTGCCAGATTTCGGGGTACGGAGTGCTGTTCTGGTCGTTGGGTACCACTTGCATCACTTGGAAGGCTGAATTGGGGTCATACTTATCCAAAGGCAGCAACTTGAGGATAGAGTCCAGCAATTCGGCTACTCCAAGACCATATGCCGGTATAAACAGGGCGGAATTCGCGTTCGCAGTCGACTTCGCAGGAAAGTTGCCATCTGCAATCACGATGGTGTCTCCATGTCCTATGATAGAGAAGATTGGAAATAAGGGTCAGTTTGTATGCACTAATGACCTATGTGCAGGGATGCGATCTCATGTTGTTCAGAAAATGAGGAGTGGAAGACGCGAGAGGAAACACACACCCATGGACATCAGAGCGTGCACTAAATCAGGTGACAGTGATGTAGGGATGTTCTTGAGCATGATTGGGAACGAATGAAGGAGATTGGAACCGAGCAGGCGTCAGAGATAGGGTGAGAGAAAGACTGGAGAGTGCTCCGGAAACTGACTGTACATTATGGTGACAAGTGTGGGCAGTTTGTGAATACTTCCATGCCTTTCAACTGAAACAGTCCTCCTTCGCCTTCTTCTTTGTACAACGACCGATTTCTTAGCCAGGTGGAGTGACTGTAACGAGGTTTGTGCGCGTCCAATCCCACGACGTAATCGCAGTATGCCTCCGTGGCAATGAGGTAAGCTTCAAATTGCGCCAATTTCTTAAGCTCATCCTGCTCGTTTTGGTTGAATTCGTGGATCTCTTGCGCCAAAGAAGACCAAAAGCGTTTGGACAAGATTCTCCTAGTCATCTCCAATTGACGAACTCCATTGTTGATTCCAACTCCCATACGATAGTGAGCCGTTATGGAAGCATCGCCTACGATCTCTACGATGGATGTGGTATCATACGGAGGGAGGAGAACGGAAGCACTCGTAGAGCGGATTTCAATGTCGAAGAACTCATGGTCGTAACGCTTCCCTTCTTCGGTATCAACTTCAATAACGGATTGTTGTAGTGACTCAATAGACTCGAATGGTGATGAGAACAAGAAGGATATGAGTTCCAGGATGAGGTCCCAAGGTACGACCTGACGGTTCATCTGAGAGGCCCTTTCTTGGGTAAACAAGACCTGAAGATGGCATCTTCCAAAGTAGAATCGCTTGAATACATGCGTAACTCCAGGTATCACCATTCCAGGTTCGTGAGACTCACGACCA
>Ga0307375_10005487_pt1 | contig 11894 bp, 9 predicted proteins | sample TR1MG_FD_202531 | JGI IMG/M metagenome (GOLD analysis project Ga0307375, IMG submission 202531) | Soil microbial communities from Risofladan, Vaasa, Finland - TR-1 | ecosystem: Environmental > Terrestrial > Soil > Coastal area > Acid sulfate soil | place: Finland: Risofladan, Vaasa | collected... | reverse complement strand
GATTCGGTGACGACTTTTCCCTCAATATTTCGAATCGACCTTCAAGGAGGAAGACTGTGCTCAGGAAATTCATTGCATTGCTCGTCTTTGCCCTTTGCCCCTTGGTTTTCGCTCAACAAGCCTTAAACAATGCCGCAGTCATAAAGCTCGTGAAGGCTGGGCTGTCCGACGATATCATCGTCTCGACGATCAATGCGTCCCCGGGGTCCTACGACGTCTCAGTTGATGGACTAATTTCCCTGAAGACCTCTGGAGCTAGCGAGAAAGTGATCTCGGCTATCTTGCGAAAGGCATCTGACACAAAGTCGTCTGCCGCAGCAACTGCTTCGACCGAACCAGATAGCAATGCTGCCCCAGCAACATCACCGAATCCGGGCCCCCAGGAGACGACAGGAGCTTCTGCGCCGAGCAAAGCGCCAGGTCCGGAAGGGATTCAGCCTGGAGCACGGGTAGTGATCGCACCGATGGGCGGATTTGAGACTTACTTCGCGGCTGCGGTTCGCGAAAAGAAGGTTCCGATTGTCCTGACGGTTGATAAAGCGTCCGCGGAATTTTTTATTGTTTCGGCCAATACGGAATGGCAGGGCTTTGTGTTTGGTTCGGGTGGGGCGGCAACCTGGAACAATTCAGGTGGAAGTGCCGCCTACGGCGCAGCCGCGAGTTCAACACGAGGCCTCGAAGCGAGCATTATGCTGATCAGTGCAAAAACCAAAGACGTAGTCTGGGCATATGAAGTGCACAAGAGCAGCCATGGCGCCCTGCTTTTCGGAACTCTTGCGGCGCCCGGTCAACAATCATTGGCAGAGGCCTGCGCGAAGCATTTGAAAGAGTACATCGAGAAAGGTAAGTAATCAGACCGAACGGCAGAAACGTGCTGTTGCAACTCACCCCGAGCCGCCCACGAATGTGCAGTTCCATGCGCCTTAATCAAGGTTTTGGCCACCGCAAAGTGGTACGGTTATTCTTGAAGCCCCGATGCACAGACGCACGCGAAGAACCCTGATGATTGTGGCCGCTGTCCTGCTCCTGCTGGCGGTGGCGGTCTTTTTGCGGTCCAAGGCTCCGCCAGAGGCCGCGCGCCTGTTGCCGGAGTCCGACGGCATTCTCTACATCAACTTCAAGCCTTTCCGGGCGGTGCTGCACAACAAGCTGAAGCCGCCGCATCGCGTGCCGGACTACCAGGAATTTGTGGACGCGACGGGCATTGACTGGGAGCGCGACCTGGACCAGGCGGCCATCGGGCTGCTACGCATGAAAGACCCCAACGGCCCCAACGGGCCGGTGGCCTACTCCCTGGTGCTGGTGGGCAAGATTACGGGCACGCGCCTGAATGCGTGGCTAGAGGCGCACGCCGAGACAAAGGATTTGTACTCGGGCCACACGATCTACAACATCCCCTCCGACGGGCGCACAGTGCGCGTGGCGCAGATTGGCTACGACATGGTGGCGGTGAGCAACACGCCGACGCCGGAGCAGATTCACTCCATCATCGATCGGCACAGCACGGCGGCCTGGCCCTTTGCGGGGTCCAGTCTGCTGAAGCAGCACTACCACGACGTGCCGCTGCTCTCGCTGGCCTGGGGCGTGGGCCAGATCGGGCTGCCCTTCTCGCAAAGCGGCGCCATCAGCATCTTCGGCCTGACGCTGCCGCTGGAGCCGGGCGCAACCCTGGTGGCCAGCGTGACGCCGTCTCTGCCGCTGGGCAACGGGCTGCACTTCCGCATGGAGGAGATTGCCCGCGACAGCCAGCAGGCCACCAGCCAGGCCGCGGCGCTGGCCACGCTGGTGACCATGGCGCGAGGATTCACCGCTCCGCTAGGCAACAACGCCGCAAACAACAACCTGAAAGAGCTGCTGTCGACCGCGGAAGTGACGCAGAAGCGGGATCGCGTGCTGGTGACCGCTACGCTCTCTCCGGGGCTGGTGTCCGGGCTGGCCGCGGGCGACAACTCCACGCAGTAAGCAACATCGGAAACCAAGAACAGGAATGCGGACCACTGTCCGCGCCTGCCTCTCAGTGCTCCGTTAGCCCCAGGGCCTGCACCACGAGCGGATCCACGCGCGCGGGCTGGCCGTCCTGCTTGAAGACCACTCCGAAGCTGCCGCGATAGTCCCACATGGCCCAGCCAACGTCGTCGGCCTCGAGCGAGGTGCGCACATCGCGGATCCAGTTCATGCGAGAAGTGGGTTCCATGTGCTCGCGGAAGGCCCCGAACTCGTTGCAAATAAGCGGCACCCGATTGGACTTGCCCCAGGCCGCGGCCTCGTCAATGAGCAGGCGGATGTGATGCCCGTCCCAGTGCTCCAGCCAGTAGTTTTCCATCTGGAAGCGGTCGGCGGGGTCCGGCACCTCGGGCAGCAGTGCGGCCATTGAGCTCTCCGTGGCGGGGTAGGGGAGGCCGTGCTCATAGAACCACCATGGCGCGCCCCAGCCGGCGCCCTGGTGCGTGAAGGTGTGCGGATCATAGAAGTGGAAGTTGTAGATCACGTTGCCGTCCGGCAGAGGGTGCATGGCGAGCAGGTCCACAATGTCAGAGTAGTTGGGCCCGGTGGCGATGATGGTGTTGTGCGGTGCGGACTCGCGGATGGCGGCGGCCACGCGAGCCTGGATGCCGGCCCAGCGATAGGGGTCGCGCACCTCGGGCTCATTCATGATCTCGAAGAAGACCATCTCCGGGTTGCGCGTGGCGTAGTGGGCGGCGAGCCGGCGCCACAGCATGACCAGACGGTCCACGCCCTCGTTGCCGGTGCGCACGGCGGTCTTGAAGGGCTCCTCGGGGTGAATGTCGATCTGCACGGCGAGGCCGTCGGCAATCATGGTGTCCACGGCCTTGTCGAGCCGGCCAAGGAACTCGTCATTCATGCCGTCTGCGCCGCGCGGATACTGCTCGAGCGGCACGGGGTCAATGCTGAGGCGCACGTTGTCAAAGCCGAGACGCGCCATGAGCGCGATGTCGGCGGAGTCCGTGAAGCGATTCGTGCGGGCAGCGGAGTAGTCGTTTGCCGACTGAGCAAACCACTCCGCGGCATTGATGCCGTGGCGCAAATGCTGGGCGCGGGCAAAGGCGAGTTGCAACTCGGCCGTGCGGGTTTGGGCAACGGCGGGCAAGGCAAAGATGAGAAGGGCGCAAAGACAGAACCAGCGGCGATACATGAACTAGTCCCCCGATATGCGGGAAAATTCCCGAAGAAACCATACCACGCAGAGCCTTGGCCGCAAGGGAGTTCAGAGGAGGAGGGAAGACAGGAGGTTGGCCGCAAACGATAGCGGCTCCCGAAAGGGGAGCCGCCTGCGAGGGAACGGTTGGGTGCGCTATTTGGTGGCAACGCTGGTCAGCATGCCCTGGGCCACGGCCTGATCGTAGGTGGTCCGCAGATACTTATGCGGATTCACCGGCACGTTGTGGACGCGAACTTCGTAGTGAAGGTGCGGACCGGTGGCGCGGCCGGACTCCCCCACGTAGCCGATGATCTGGCCGCGGATGATGTGCTGGCCGGGCAGCACCGCGATGGCGGAGAGATGCCCATAAACGGTGGTGAGGTCGTGACCATGATTCAGCAACACATCGCGGCCATAGCCAGCGCCGATGTTGGTGCCGGAAACGTCGCCGTCTGCCGTGGCGCGCACCGGTGTGCCATAGGGCGCTGCAATGTCAATGCCGGGATGGAAGGCGCCTTCGCCGTTCAGCGGATCTTCGCGCTCGCCAAAGCTGGAGGTCACGCGGCCCTCAATGGGCCACAGCGACGGCGCATCGGCAAGCGCGGTCCAGTCGCCGGAGAAGCTGGGCGAAAGCCCGCCCTGCAGGGCGCGGGTGACGCGGCCGGACATGGCCTGCGCGCGCAGCGCATAAAACTGGGCGATGGTCAGCTTCACATCCTGCTGGTTCATGTCGTCGCCCAGAGCCAGGCTGGCCGGCGTGGGAGCGGAGGCCGACTTGGCGCTGCTGGTGTGGCGAGCCGCCATGAGCTTGTTCTGCCGAAGGCCGTAGAGCGAAGTCACCTCACTGGCAAGCGCTCCAAGCGAGGCCACCTGCACATCGCGGTCATGCGCAATTTCAGCCATCTGCTTGTAGTTTTTGCGCAGGGTTTCGCGTTCCTGCCGGACCTGGTTGAAGCTTTCAGTCTTGATGAGCATGCGGGTGTACGACCCGGCCAGCCCGACGATGGTGAAGGCGCCCACAACCGATGCGGCCACAAAGCCGTATACGTATCGCAGGGGCAGCGGAATCTTCCGCACGCGCCCGTCCTCGTCCCTGGCAACAAAAAGAATGTAGTAGCGCTTGCGCAGCATAAGCCTCTTCTGTTTCCCGCAACTGGGAAAAGGCTGCCATTCGCCGTCTGCGAACCGAGAGTAAGCGAAAGCAAAATGGACCTGTGATGGCCCTAAAGTTCTCCAGAGCACCCCGAAAGGCGTACCTTGCCCTGAATGTCATTTCAGGCTAGCAGCCGTCCATTCTGGGGGTCAACGTATTCCGCAGGAAAAATCCTCCAACAGTACTAGAAAAAGGACAACCCCTGACGAAGGGTGCAGGCCGGCTCAGCAGGCAGGATTCAACCGAATGCCCTATTCTCAGGAAGATGCAGAAGAAGACCTACAAGGCATCGGGGCCGGGTGAACTGGCCCTGCTCGAGCGGATTCGGGCGCGCGCGGCGGCCAGCGGCGGGCCGGGTTTGCGCCTGGGCGACCTGCGGCTGGGCATTGGCGACGACTGCGCCCTGCTGCGCGTGAAGGCGGGCGAGGAGCTGGCGGTGACCACGGATCTCTCCCTTGCCGGGCGCCATTTTCGGCTGGACTGGCACCCGCCGGAGAGCGTGGGACACCGCACGCTTGCGCGGGGGCTTAGCGACCTGGCCGCCATGGGAGCCCGGCCCGTAGCCGCCTTTCTTTCTTTGGGTTTACCGCCAGAGCTAACGAGAAAACAGGGGCGCGGAAAGCCCTGGGTGGACCGCTTTTTTGATGGATTTCTGGCCCTGGCGCAAGCCTTTGACACGCCTCTGGCCGGAGGCGACCTTGCCGAGTCTCCGCTGGCCGCGGCAGACATTGTGCTGCTGGGTTCCGTGCCCCGTGGGCGAGCTCTGTTGCGCTCTGGCGCGCGACCGGGAGACCTGCTCTATGTGACCGGCACGCCGGGCGGAGCCGCCGCAGGGCTGGAGCTTCTGGCCGGGCAGGCTGGGGCAGGCCGCCCTGCCGCTTCTCTGCCAAAGTCCGTGCGGGAACAGCTGGCGCCGCACCTTTTCCCGCAGCCCCGCGTGCGGCAAGGCCTCTGGCTGCAGCGGCGGGTGGTGGCCACGGCGGCGCTGGACCTGAGCGACGGGCTCTCCACCGACCTGGCGCACCTGTGCGAGGAGTCCGGAGTGGCGGCGGAGGTGGAGTCGGCGGCATTGCCGGTGCACACCGGAGCCAGCCTGACGCAGGCGCTGCACGGCGGCGAGGACTACGAACTGCTGTTCACGGCGGCGCCGGGCACGCGCGTGCCGCGCAGCATTGCAGGTGTGAAGGTGACGCGCATCGGAAGGATATTGACCCGCCGACGGCGCGGGCCGAGGGTGCGGCTGGTGACTCCAGATGGCTCCCAGCCTCTGGAGCCGCACGGCTGGGAGCACTTTTCCGGCTGAAGCGCGAGCGGCCCGGCTACTCGATGATCGCGTCGTTCTCGCCGCTGCCGATGGGCTGGCCCGGAGGCGCGGGCAGCGCCGGAGCCGGAGCAAACTTCGCCGGATCCTTGCGGAACTGCTCAATCTCGGCAATCGCAGCGGCGCGGTGGGCCTTGTACTGGTCGGAGTCGTCCGCGGGGATATTGGACCGCAGCCAATCTTCCAGTTTGTTCACCTCGGCCAGCGCCACAGCACTCGCCTCACCCGACGCCGCTCCGCTTCTGCCGTCCGGAACGGACATGCCCGCCGGAAGCGCCGCGCCCAGCGGGGCGCCGCCGATGCCACCGCCCGCAAGGCGCATAAGATGCCGCAGTACCACGTCCTCCACGGTGAATTGGGTCAGCTCCGCCAATCCGGACTGGCGGGGCGCGTACCAGGTGGCTTTGAGCACCGTGCCGAGCTCTTCTTCCAGGCCCATCTGTTTGGGGTCGCGGGCATGGTACTCCACCAGGCGGGTGGCGCGGCTGGGATCGAAGAGCAGCGAAGCGGTGATGCCGGCTGCGGCCTCCACCGGGCCCTCCGCGTCAAAGGTGAGCCCGGTTCGGGCGGGGAAGGACTCGCGCGTGCGGGGGTAATCCGGCGGGCGGGGCGGCAGCAGACGCAGCAGAGACTCCGGCAGGGTGAGCGTGGCGGGGTCGAGGGTCTTCAGCACGGCATCGAGCGCCTTTTTCTCCACGGCATACGGGAGCAACTCCGTCACCATGCCACCGTCGCCGCGCACGGCGTAGCGATAGTCAAGGCCCCCGATGGATTTGGCCGCGGCCTCGGTTTGGAAGCGGTGCAGCAGGTAGAGCGGCACCAGCGTGTCTTCCAGTTGCGCCAGAGGCTGGCCCGGGCGGATGGCGTCCATGCCGAAGCGGGCCAGGGCGGCCCTGCGGACGGCGAGAAGGCGCAGCAGTTCGTCCGGCGCGTTGGGTCCGTTGTCCCAAAGGTTGGCATATGGGCTGGCGCTGCCCAGCGGCCGCGCGTCCGCATCGGTAAGGAAGCGGAGACCCGCGGCCTGATCCTGCTTGAGGATGTTGTTGAGGGCTTGTTTCTCGTCGGTCCCCGGCGCAAATTGCGAGTAACCGTAGCGGATGGCGGCCTTGTCCCAGGCTCCGATGCCCACCGCATACGCATGCGACAGGTCGGGCTTGCCGCTGGCGTCGAGGGTAATCCAAGGGTGCGGATAATCCATGACGGAGACGCTCTGACCTACCGACGAAGCCGCAAAGTTGTGCTCCAGTCCGAGGGTGTGGCCGGTTTCATGCGCGGCAAGCTGGCGAGTGCGGGCCAGCACCATTTGCAGCATGTCTTTGGGAATCGGCTTGCCATTGATGTACGGCGCAAGCAGCGCCTCGGCAATGAGGTAATCCTGGCGGGCGCGCAGACTGCCCAGCGTCACCTGGCCTTTGATGATCTCGCCGGTGCGCGGATCCACCACCGATTCGCCGTAGCTCCAGCCGCGGGTGGAGCGATGGACCCACTGGATCATGTTGTAGCGGATGTCCATGGGGTCGGCGCCCTCGGGCAGCACCTTCACCTGGAAGGCGTTCTTGAAGCCGGCGGCCTCGAAGGCCTTTTCCCACCAGCTTGCGCCTTCCACAAGAGCGGAACGAATAGGCTCCGGCGCGGCGCGGTCCACGTAGTAAACGATGGGCTGGACAGGCTCACTGACGGCGGCGTTGGGGTCTTTCTTGATGAGGCGGTGGCGGGCAATAAAGCGCTGCTCCAGCGGCTCGCCGAGCGGCGCGGAGTAGTCGCGGTGGTCCACGGGGAAATAACCGGCGCGCGGGTCAGAGCGGCGGGGCGTGTAGCCGGGACCGGGCAGCTCAATCAGTGACGTGTGGTCGCGCAAGGTTACGTCGTGTGCATCCGGCGTGACGGAGGCCACCTGCCCGCTGTGCTCGGGGTCCGCATTGGTGAAGGTCAGCATGGCTTCGACTTCCGTGTTTTTGGGGAAGTTTTTTGTGTTGTCCATGGCCAGCGCGCTGCGGCTCAGGTCCAGCTTGTAGGTGCCCTGCCCGGAGTCCTTGAGGGTCTGGGCCACGCCGTGAGCATCGCGCAGGAAAAAGTCCGTGGCGTCCACCAGAATGCGGCCATCCTGCTCGGCCACGATGGGGAAGCCCCACAGGACCGACTCGGCGAAGGACTGCTGGACGGCCAGCCGCTCTTCCGGGTCCGTAGCGGAGGAGCGGTAACGGAGGTTGGGCTGGATGAGCAGCACTTTGCCGCCGATGCGCGAAAAGTGGACGACCCGCCCCCGGCCAAGCTGGCCACGATCGAGGCCAATGTCGTTCGAGCCCAGGCCGTACGGCAACTGGTCCAGCAGGAGGAAGTCCTGGTCAACGCGCGGGATCTCCAGGTAGAGCTTGCCGGCCTTGGCGTCCCAATCCAGCGGGAAGAAGCCGTCCTTATGTTGCATGCCAGCCACTTTGCTGGTGACAGTCTGCTGGGCGTGGACGGCGGGGAGAGCAATTGCGGCGGCGGCCAGCGAAATAACCAAGGTAACCGGGCAGAAAAGACGGGCGCAGCGGAGCGTCATGAGCGACCTCGTAGGTGAGTGAAGGGAGGAAATGCCGTGTGACTGCGGCCCTTTTACTGTGCCACACCGGCACGGCGCGATGAAAGGACTTTCATCCGAAGCGAAACCGGGAGGGCGGAACGGATGCGGACACTCCAATGCAAACAAAGCCCAACACTTTCGTTTTCGGCTACTATGGTCAACACGATTTATCATCATGGCTGCTATGAACAACAAAAACGTCCGCGTCCGATTTGCTCCCTCCCCTACGGGCCTCCTCCACGTGGGCAACGCGCGGACCGCATTGTTCAACTGGCTGTTTGCACGCCATGCGGGGGGCGAATTCATCCTCCGCATCGAGGACACCGACGTGGAGAGGTCCGAGGCGCGCTACGGGAAGCAGTTGATCGAGGACCTGAAGTGGCTAGGTCTGAACTGGGACGAAGGGCCGGGCGGCCCGGGAAGCCCCGAACTGGGCGACTACGGACCGTATCGCCAGTCCAAACGGCTGGAAATTTACGCAGCACACACTGAGAAGCTGTTGGCCGAAGGCAAGGCCTATCGCTGCTTCTGCACCGCGGAAGAGCTGGAGGCGGAGCGGGAGCGCGCGGCGGCCAGTAAGCGGCCGCAGGTGTACTCAGGCAAGTGCCGCAAACTGTCCGCCAAGGTGCTGAAGAAGAACCTGGAGGCGGAAAAGCCCTTTGCCGTGCGGCTAAGGATAGGCACCGATCTTTTGCGCTTCCACGACATTGTGCGCGGAAACCTGGTGGTGGACCCGGAGTCCGTCAGCGACCCGATCCTGGTGCGCTCCGGCAAGGACGACAAGCCGCCCATGCCGGTGTACAACTACGTGGTCACGGTGGACGACGCGCTGATGAAGATTACGCACGTGATCCGTGGCGACGACCACCTATCCAACACGCCCAAGCAGGTGGCCATCTACCAGGCGTTCGGCTGGCCGGTACCGGAGTTTGCGCACCTTTCCACCATCCTGGGGCCGGACCGCGAACGGCTGAGCAAGCGCCACGGTGCCACGTCCATCTCCAGCTTTCGCCACATGGGATACCTGCCCGAAGCGATGGTGAACTACCTGGCCCTGCTGGGCTGGGGCGCCGAGGACGGCAAGACCGAAACCTATACGCTGCCAGATCTGGCCAAAGCTTTCTCGCTCGAGCGGGTCACGCCTTCGTCAGCCGTATTCGACACGGACAAGCTGAACTGGCTTAACCGGCACTACATGAAGCGCTCCACGCCCGCGCGGCTGACGGCGCTGGCATGGGAGTACTTTGGCGGGCTGGTGCCGGACAAGGAAGACGCCAGTGACGATGTGCTGGTGTGGTTTGTGGCAATGGTGGGCCTGTTTGCGCCTACCGTGGACCACCTGGACCAACTGATCAACAAGACGGCTTTTGTCTTCGGCTTTGATCCGGAGATCGCGCGTCTCCTTCCGGAGAACGTCGAAGTGCTGGTCAAGGACAGCTCCAACACCGTGCTGGGCGAGCTGGCCGGCCACCTGCGCACCCATGGTCCGCACGTCACTCCGGAAGTCTTCAAGGAGTGGTTGAACGAGATCAAGGAGGTCACCGGGATCAAGGGCAAGGACCTCTTCCACCCCATCCGAATCGCCATCACCGGTTCGCCCTCCGGGCCGGAGTTCGACAAGCTGCTGCCGATTCTGGAAGACGGATCGAAACTGGGCATCGGCATTCCCAGCGTGCGGGAGCGGGTCGAGCGCTTCGTTGGGGTTTAGGGGTTGACCACGCCCGCCTTCCACGCCGCGTTTGCGCACGACTGGCAGGCGGAAGTGCTAGCCACGCGCCCGCTGATTCTGCCGCCGCGGCATTATGTCTATCCGCAGGAAGTGGAAGAGGTGGAGCGCGGTGCACTGGAGCTGATGGTGCGGCCGGCGGGCGCTGGGCCTTTTCTGGCCACCTGCGCGCTCGGTTTCCGCGACCCCATCGTGCCCACCGGCGTGTGGTCGGCTCCGCGACCGCAGGACTTGTGTGCCGTGGCTGGCGGCTACGCCTACCTGATTGACACCGCCGCGCCGGAGCGCTTCACCATGCTGGCTTACAAGCCCGTCCTCGCCGTGGTGCCCGCGCCGGAGCAAGCGCTGCTGCTGTTTGTGGGGCACCGCGCAATTCTGGCCTGGGGCGCAGAGGGCGAAGCCTGGCAGTCGCCCAAGCTCTCCGACGAAGGCGTGACGATTACGGGCACCGATGGCGACCTGCTGCAAGGGCTCGGCTGGAATATGCTGACGGACAAAGAGACGCCTTTTGCGCTGGATTTGCGGACAGGCGCGCGGACCGCGTGACGCACTAAATCAGCGTGAGGGCGCAGCGATCCAGGGCCACGGCAATGGCAACGGCACTCACCCGTCGCTTTCGCCCAGCGCCAGGCGCAGTTGCTGGGAGTCGCTCCAGGCCAGCCGCAGCCCGCCAGAGACCGGTCCCTTGCCCAGCAACTGGACAAGCCGGATGGTCCAGCCGATGCCGCGCGGAGCTCGGCCCTTGGGCCAGATTTCACTGAGCGGACGGACCATGCCGTTGGCATCCGGGTGGTAGGCGCGCTCATCCCAGGTGCGCGAACCCTGCGGGAAATCGGGATACTCGCGGATGGCGTCCAGGGTGGACTGCAGCAGGCGGTGCTTCCACGGCTCAGCATACTGCGGCATGAAGAGCACATTGCTCCGACGCTGGCGCCGCACCTCGTGGACAAACTCCGTAAAGCTGGTGGCGTTGGTCAAATTGATGTTGGCGTTCGGCTCCACGCCGTGGCGGTCGCCACCGCTGATCAGGAGCATGTTCCATTTCTCCGCCAGGCGGCGCACATCGCGATTCTCTTCCCAGTTGCGCAGGCCGTTGAGCTCAAGGGCGTGCACAAACGCGCCGTTCTTCTGCAGAAACTCGTTGACCAGAAACTCGTGCCTGTCCTGTCCGATAAGGTACAGGTCCCAGAGCGGATGGTTGAAAACCACCAACACATTGGGAAGAGCGTTGAGCTGCACCAGAATTTCCGTAAGCCTTGCGTCACTGGGGTTGGCCGTAAAGTGCTCAAAGGTCGCCATCCATTCTGCCGCCTGGGCGCTGGGCAGGTTGTGGATGCCCAGATGGAAGGACTGTACGCCGCCATAGGGCGCGCTCCACTCCACTGAGACGGGAATCTGGCGCGCGCTGGGCACGGTGCGCAGCAGCATGGGCGCGTTGATGGTGTCGTGGTCGGTGATGGAGACCATCGGCGCCAGGTTCAGATTCTCAATCTGGCCACGCTCCAGGTCAAACGCCAGCTTGGGCGTCATGGGCGGGGTCCAGTAGCTGGCGGCATAGTCCACTCGAATGCCGATCTTTTCCTGCGAGCGGCGCTCCAAACGCGAAAGAATCGGGCGCACCACGGGAAACTGGTTGCCGAAGCCGACCAGAAAGTCCAGCGTTTCGTGGGACTGGTTGGTGTGGCTGTGCAGAGAAACGCCGGTGCGGTATCCCTCTGTCGCCGCACGATCGCGCCACAGATATGAGATGGTCGAGTTGGCCATGCTGCCTCCTTGTTCCGCGAACGAGCTGCGCCTCTGAGCTTTCAGTTTTTATTATCCGGCGCGGGCATGAATGAAAGGTTAAGATGTCGCGAACGGGGCTTCAATTGCCGACAGAATCAATCCAGTAACGGCAAATCCCTGCAAATCCCGCAAACTCTTGCAATCTTCGGGGGATTCCCGGAGAAATGCGCCCGTGCACGTACA
>Ga0307375_10005485_pt1 | contig 11897 bp, 13 predicted proteins | sample TR1MG_FD_202531 | JGI IMG/M metagenome (GOLD analysis project Ga0307375, IMG submission 202531) | Soil microbial communities from Risofladan, Vaasa, Finland - TR-1 | ecosystem: Environmental > Terrestrial > Soil > Coastal area > Acid sulfate soil | place: Finland: Risofladan, Vaasa | collected... | reverse complement strand
CGAGCCGACGCTCGACGTGGGCGAGCCCGGCAGCGGAGAGCTCGGCCGACCTGACCCGGGGCCGGTAGCGCGGTGGTCCATCGGCGCTGGCATACCGCCTGGCCGTCCGCCAGTCGAGCCCGAACTCGCGGGCGAGGGCGGCGATCGACCAGCCGTGGCGGTGCAGTGTGTGCCCTTCCATCCAGGTGTCCTCAGACTGCAATCTGTCCCTCCTGTCGTTGCTTTGGAGCTCAGCAGCCCGAGCCTGACAGGGGGGACCTCGCGTTTCTTGGCCCAAAGGAAGAGCCCTCGGGTCACCCCGAGGGCCTCTGCACTTTTCGTGCTCATCTCTCTGGACTATTCATGCTCGCTCACACCGCGCGGGCACGCACACCCCAGGGCATGAACACCACCGGTCCGGGTTGGCTGGCGACGGCACGAAGGATCGCGTCGGTCACTGGCTGCCATCCGATCTGCGCGTGCCCGCCCGCTTGATCCCGCGGGACCGTGAGTGCGGTGTTCAGCAGGAGCACGCCTCGCCCGGCCCACGGGAGGAGCGACGTCCGGCCCGGGGCGATCGTATCCTCTCGAGCTGCTTCGTTCAGGATCCGCCCCAACGACCGCGGCGTATCCAGCCCGTCGGGCACCGAGAACGCGAGACCCTCCGCCTGCCCTTCGGTCGGATACGGGTCCTGGCCGAGGATCACGGCCCGCACCGCGGTCAGTGATGTGACCTCGAGCGCCCGGAACCACTGCCCGTCGGCCGGCAGGATGTCGCGTTGCTCCTCGTCCAGCCGCCGAGCAAGTTGCTCGAACTCCTTCCTCGGGACGGTGCCGTCGATCGCCGGCCGCCAGCTGATCGGGATCAGGGCCCGGAGTTGATCGCCCGTCATCGCAGTCCCTCCCGAACCTGACATCTGGTGTCCGTCAGGCGGCCCCAGCGTACCAACGAGCGATCCGCCCGGGGCGTAGGTCGTCTGGGCGCTGGGCGGCGCCTGGCCACGCACTCCCATCGTCGATATTCACGAGCCGCTGTCACACGAGGGCTTCATCCTCCGCACCCGATTCGATGGGCGTCAGTCGCTGCGTGAGCGCGAGAACGTCTTCCACGACGAGACTGAACGGCAGCGAGATGTAACCGGCGACCCGCATCGCGAAGTCGAGCGACTTCAACTCCCGGGCCGAGAGAGAGGGCGCTCTCTCCAGGAGCAGGTCGAGGTAGTCGCGCGGCCGAGCGAGGAGTCCATCTGGTAGCGGATTGGTCAACTGCGTGTTCAGGGCCGTCAGCGCCTCCTCGATCGCGGCTGCGTATTCCGGTGAATCCGATCACCCATTCCGGGGTCTTCGATCACCCTCGATCGGAGGGCGCGGAGCGGCCGACGCGAGGGCTGGTTCACCCCCTGATGGTCACCTCCTCGCGGAGGAACGTACCGGAGAGAACGCCGAACACCTCAAAGTCAGCCATGCCCGAATGGTAGCGGGAGCTGTCGGGTGCCTGCGAGCTCCGCGAACCTAGCTTCGGAGACGAGATCTGAAGTCAAGCGCGCCACGTCGTGGCACCGCTCGCGCACGGGGTCCAGGAGGCTCCAAGGCGAAGAGTCGGCTTCCTCGAGCGGGTCGCTCGGCCGGTCTGCGATCCCGGCCAGGAGCCAGGCGTCGACGCCGGGGGAGAGCGACGCCGACTCGGACATGGCTCCCGTGAGCGTCGAGCGGCCATCACGACGCCGCCTCGCGATGCCGGGCGCTGAGCCTGCACTTGGGATGGAACGGGCATGGTCCCACCTCAGCCCGACCGGGGTTGACGAGCGGGTAGTACGTGGCGTAGGCATCAGCACCGTCGTGACCGCCGCCCGTGGCCGCTCGAAGCATCCGGACAGCCAGCATGAACCCTGCCCAGAAGCTGACCGGGGCGATCGTGGGGATGGGCTCGTCGGGGAGCGCTGCCAGGTGGGGATGGGCGCACCCGGCGCACGGGCCGTCGGGCCAGTGCTCGGTGATCCGGGCCTCGTTGTGGCTGGTCGCGCCGATCCCGAGCCAGTCGGGCATCGCCTGCTGCGCCGTGTGTCGAACTGCGATGTCGTCCGCGCCGACGATGATCATCGGGGCGGCGTCGGCGATGTCCTGCTCGGAGAACCGTCGCTCGACGGGCTCGACTACCAGCCCACTCGGCGACGTGCGCGCGATCCGTACCGCCTTGGACATTCCGGCGGCAGCCGCGGTTCGGTCGAGCTCCATGTATCGATTGAGGTTGGTCATATCGTACGCACCGTCGTCGAACACGCGCGCCGTTCCGGAGACCTCACCCTGCGCCCGAAGCGTCCAGATCACGGCATCCGTGACCGCGCCGGCGCTGATGATGTCGAGCCGACCGAGGTCGATGGAGCCCCGACGCATGGCCGGGATCAGGCACTCGGCACGGGCCACCGGTCGCAGGGCTGCGACGGCCCAGGCGGACTGCGGCGGGTACGCGCGGACGGCGTGACGGACGGCCTCGCCACCCGCGAGCCCGGCGGCGGCAAGCGCAACGAGTGGATTCGACGGCGACCAGCCGGCCGGGGTGGCGTCGAACCACGCGCAGTCGCCGTCGGCACCCAGGTACATGACGCGGCAGGCTTCGCGAGTGACTTCGGGCCCTACGACAAGGACCAGGTCGCACGGCGCGCCGGTCACCTCTACGACTGATCCGGGCAGCACGTGATCGCCGAGCTGCATCAGGGCGACGATCAGCGGCCCGGCGGGCAACAGCGGTGTCGCGACCGGCACGGTCGGGAGGTCGAGCTCGACCGGCAGCCCGGACCGCACCAGCACGTTGAGGAGGGTCGCAAGCGCCGCCTGCGTCTCGGCAGGGTGAGACGTGAGCGCCGACCCAGCGCGGATGAGCACTCGTGACCGCTCGAGCGCCTCCGAGATCGCTTGGTGATCAGCATCCACAAGCTCGGCGAGGAGCCGGAGCGAACGGTCGAGGACGATCATCCGGTCCGCCACGTGATCACCTCCGGTGCGGCGGCCCAGGAACCATCGGATCCGAGCTGCCAGATGCCCCAGCCGTCGTGGTCATCCCGCAACCCGAAGTAGGGGACGACGATCGAGACGAAGCCCGTCGACGGGACGAGGACGTGGGCGTCGTCCGTCGCGGAGTGCTCCACGAAGGGTCCCGGGTGCGTGTGGACCTGAGCGACCGTCCGCTCCGCACGATCCGGGAGATCGAGGAAGAACCGCGTCGCCCACGCCCCGTCCACCTCGCACGAGGACCAGGTGCTGTCGTGGATCGGATGGACAACTCGGGCAACGTCGCCTCGGTCGTCGCCGGCCGTCCAGTACAGGAGGCACTCGCGGCTGCCCGCGCCGCAGGAACGAAGGGTGTCCAGGGTCGCCGTAACGACCCTGGACGAGAGGCTGATCAACCCGCGAGGATCGCCGACTGGCGCAGCACGAGCTTCGTGCCCGCCACGATGCCCCAGTCCGCGACCGACTTCGCGAGGTCGGTGATCTCGCGGTTGTCCGGGAAGAAGAGCGCCATCATGTGCTGGTTCGACGTGACGCCGAACTCGCGCAAGGCGTGCTGGAGGACCGCCTGCACCGCCTGGTGCGGGTTGACCTCGAGCGTCTTCTCGCTACCGTTGTAGGTGACCACGATGTCGAACCTGTCCTGCCCTGCCTCGGCGCTCATGCGATAGGTCCTTTCCGGGTCCCGCCGACCCTGCTATGCTGATAGAGACCATCAGGCCATCTAATGGTCTGGGCCAACATAACAGAAGGTGCCGTGCCCGTCCAGTCTCAACGCGCTAGCGATTCGTCGCTCGCGCGCCTGATCGGCGCTCGCATCCGGAAGGCCCGGGAGGATGCGCACCTCTCCCAGGGCGATCTCGCCAAGGCCCTCGACCTCTCGCAGGCTGCGATCTCGACGATCGAGAACGGCACGCGGCCCCTGCGGGTAGACGAACTCGTGATCCTGAGCCAGGTCATCGGACGCGACGTCGACTACTTCCTCGCCCCATCTACGCTCAAGACCGGACTTGTCGGGGTGAGCCTCCGGGCCGCAGTGGCCGATCTACCCGTGCCCGAGTACCGCGCGGCCGTGAGCGACTTCCTCGACGAGATCGAGCGGCAGCCGCTCCCTGCGCCGTTGATCAAGATCCGCGGCCATCAGGCGGAGCCTACCGCCCGGGAGGTCCTTGAGAAGACCGGCGAGGTGAACCCGCCAGTCCAGGTGCAAGCCATCGCGCGGGCTCTTGGTGTCGGTGTCTTCGCGCGACCGATGCCCGACGCCCTGTCGGCCATGATCATTCGGCATGGCGAGAACGCCGTCATCGGGGTGAACTCGAACCACGTAGCGACTCGCCAACGGTTCTCGATCGCACATGAACTGGGCCACTTCGTCATGGATGAGGGGGCGCAGCACTTCGTGGAGTTCGACCCGCAGTCGGCTGGAGATCCACCCCACTACGACTGGGAGAAGGAGCGCCGGGCGAACATGTTCGCCGCCGAGCTGCTGATGCCGGCCGAACGGGTGCGGTCCGATGCCGGCTCCTACTCGTTGACGCGGCTTGCGCGGCGCTATGACGTCAGCGACGCGGCAATGGGGTTCCGGCTCGCCAACCTGCGCTTGGAGGCTGGAGCGGGGTGAGACTGTCGTCGGCGTAACGCGTCGGCCGGCGTAGGTGCGACACGCGGCCTATGGCTCTACGAACGTCAGGGAGTAGGACCTACAGATGCACCTCTTCCTCGACACCAACATCTACCTCGCGTTCTACAAGCTCTCCGGCGACGACCTTGAAGAACTCAGGAAGCTGGCGGTCACGGTTCGGTCAGGTCGGACTGTGCTCTATCTGACAGACCAGGTGCAGGACGAGTTCCGGCGGAACCGCGCCGGAACAATCAGCGAGTCGCTCAAGGTGGTCGAGGCAGGCCACCTTCCTACCTCTTATCCGCGTCTATTCGCCAACCTCGAGGGGTACACGGGCCTGCGGGCGACCCTGGACCTATTCGAGCGTCAGCGTCACGACCTTCTGGAGGCGGCGAGAGAAGCCGCACTGGGGCAAACTCTCCACGCCGACGGCCTCATTCAAGAGCTCTTCGAGACCGCTCGCCGCCTGGCGCTGAGCGACGAGGTCTGGTCGGCCGCACAGAGCCGCTATCAACGCGGCAATCCGCCAGGCAAGAAGGACTCGATTGGGGACGCAATCAACTGGGAATCTCTCCTCGCTGAAGTGCCCGACGACGAGGGTCTCGTCCTAGTCACCGCAGACAAAGACTACGCGTCGAAGCTCGACGAGAGTGTTCTGGACGAGTACCTCTCGGCGGAGTGGAGCGAGCGAAAGCATTCGACCGTCTCCGTGCAGACCAGCCTGACCGCGCTCTTCAGGGAGCACTACCCCGACATCCGGCTCGCGGCTGACCTCGAGAAGGAGGTCGCCATCGACGCCCTCCTCACGAGCTCGAACTTCCGATCAACCCATCGCGCCATCCAGACGCTGGGGACCTATGTGGACTTCACGCCCGAACAAGCAGTGACGATGTTGGAAGCGACAAGCACGAACTCGCAAGTGCGACAGATCCTCCAGGACGACGACGTGCGGGCATTCTTCACCGACCTCGCCGAGAGATTTGGCGACAACATCCCGCCAGCGGAACTGGCGACGCTCCGCGGCCGCATGGAGGAACAGGGCGCCGAGGCGGAGTGACTCGCCTCGAGACCTGCCGGGCCGATATCTTCGCGCGCAGGTTTGCTCCGGCAGCCTTGGATGCGCCGGCTCACGAAGTCGGTGGCCCCGCTTGATGCGATGACGTAGGTTCCGCGGGGCCGAGTCCTCTCGCCCCGACAAACCTACCTCATCGTGAATCGCGGTCCATCGCTTTCTCCTAGGACCGCGAATAACTGTCGCTGGCTCACGTCCTCGTCCGGTGAGGCCTTCGCATTCGACGCATCGAGTGGGACTGGGCGCAACCAGGTCACGTGGTGACGGCGGCGACTGCCAGTTCGGCGACCAACCACCGCGCCGACTGTCAGCTGATCCGGTGACCGCGGGCCGAGCGCCGCGAAGGGATCAGCATCGCGGGGGTCGCCCGAGCAAGCTGTCGCCCGAGGTCGCGGAGAAGATCCTTGCGGTCTTGCGCCTGGGGAACTACCGCAGCACGGCCGCTCGCTCCGGCCGAGTAACCGCTCGACGGTGTTGCGGCTCATCTCCAGTTGGCGGGCGATCGCCGCCTTGGGGCGGCCCTCCCGATGGAAGAGCCGATGGACCTCGGCCCAGTCCTCCACCTGATGCACTCCTTCCTCCCTCGGCGCGAGTTGGTCGTGCTCGAGGGTGCCAGTCGAACTGGATGGGTGCTCAGTTTTCGACCGGCGAGAAGTGCTCAGTTTTCACCCGGCGCCGACAGGGCGGCTCTGAGAGAGGCTGGGCCGGGCGCTGACCAGCCTGTGCCATCGCTCTCGACGACGATGGTCACGATCCCGGCCGATCGGGTGCCCGAGTTCGCACGTCGCCTCGTCGAAGAGCAGCTCCGCGCCCGCCACGGGTCGTAGAGTTCCGCGTGGGGCATGCTCGCAGATCAGCAAGGCGACCAGGAAGCGTGAAGCCTGTGAGTGGCCGACGTGCACGGAACTCAGGACGCACGTGGTCCTTGTCCGCTTTCCAGATCGGCCTGACGAGACGTGGCACGTCTGCCGAGGTCACGACCGGGCGCTGAAGACGCAGGCCGCCCGGAGCCGGCCGACGAAGCCGCCGCTGGTCGACAAGCCGGCAGAAGCCGTCGTTCGGTGCGGTGGTTGTGGTCTTGTGCTCCGGGAGCGTTCCGATGTTCCCGTCCACGAGCGCCGTCCGTGCCCCGATTGTGGGGCGTCGGTCCCGAAGGTCGAGGTTCACGTCTTCGAAACCCTGACCGTGCACGGGAAGGTCGCGCTCAAGGTGAGGCGGTCCGGTAAGGGCGGCTGGATGATCGCCACCACCAGCGGCGACGACTACACGTGGGACCTCCAAGCCTGGGGGACACGCAAGCTAACGACGGACCGAGAGAAGGACCTCTATCGCGAGGTCTCGAGCTCTGGGATGGAGCCCGACTCGAGAGCACGGCTCGCCTGAGCGATCATCACGACTGACCCCGACCAAGCCGGCCAACGCCTTCTGCCCGATCGCCGTGGTGGGCTCAGCCAGACATGTCGGCGGAATCCCGCACCGGCCCTCTGGCGGGGGGCGTCAAGCGGCACAATCGCGCGGCCTACGACAGGCGCAGTGCCCAATCGACCAACCCGCTGAGCGGGCTCGAAAGGATGGCCGCACTCGCGGCCTGCGGCGAGAACAAGCCCTCCCACACCGAGCCGCTGAACACGACGTTGCGGTGCTTCGTCGGGTCCGCAAGACGCGAGTCGGAGGCGGGATCAAGGGCGAGGAAGACCTCATTTGCCAACCAGGCCGAGTGTGCGCTCACGCGCAGCGCAAAGACCACGGGGTCGACCAGCGCCTGGGCCCCGAATTGCACCTTGTACGTCGCGCCAATTGGATCACCGCTCAGGACGCCAATGTCCTGAACGCGTGGGCCGATCCGCTCCTCGATGCCCCAGTCGCTCGCGGCCTCGCCCGATGTCCTGATCGCGGCCTCGAGCTTGGCGAGTCCCCCCTCGTCGGTCAGCCAGACGCGGGGCTCGGCCACCATCCGACCTGGCTTGTGTCGCACGGCCCGCACCGGGGTGAGCCGCGCCCGATGGACCAGCTGGTGACGGACCTCCTGCGATGCCTCCAGGCGATCCCGTTCGGCGCGCACGAGAGCGACGACCGCGCGACCCCGTGCACCTCCCATGGCCTCGACTTGCGCCTGCCACTTCCTGTTCAGGAGGCTCCAGTCGGACGGCACCTCGAGGCTGATGCCAACCGCGTGCCCCACGAGCAGAGCGATGTTGTCGTAGACCGCCCAGGAATTGAGGATCACCCGATCGAACTCGTCGAGGAGTTCCCTGAGCGTGTCCTCGTTCGTCTCGCACTGCCAGATCGCGACCATGCGGTCAAGCGCCCGGCCGGTGCTCGCGAGTCGATCGAAGATCGATCCGGCGAATTCGAATACCAGCCGATCCCCGGCGCCGTGGCGTTGGAGCTCGGCGAGAGCGCTGTAGGCCGGCCATCCCGCCGGGGTCAGCGCCCGCGCGAGCGCCCCGTAGTAGGCACCTGTATTCCAACCACCCCGGCCATCGACGAAGGCTCCGTGGGTGATCCGAGACAAGACACCGACAAGGACTAACGCCTCTTCCGGCGTCATCAGGTTGAGGAACTGCATGAGATTGTGGTCGCGAAGTCGCAGGAAGTCGGGATCGCAGGTCACGATGAGATCGGATCCCAGCGCCCAGAGGGCCTCGAGCTCAACACACTCTCCCAGCCGCCGGCGATCAAGCAACCCGGTGTCGGCCAGGAACCGCCAGATCTCATGGTGGTCGAGGAACGCGCGCGTTTCACTCGTTTCCGTTCGCACGACGGCGGTCGCGCCGCCGCCTCCGTGGTCGATGATCTCGAACCTCGTGACTGCACGCTCGTCGATCGAGGCGGGCAGCGGGCCCGGGCTCGCCCAGACCTCAGGCCCTTTCGGGCGGCCGCGAGCCGTGACGACCTGGATGGCGAGACCGGCTTGGAGGCTTGGTGAACCGAGCCCGCGCACATGGATCCCGACCTCGAGCGGCCGGAGCGGCTCGTGCTCGCGGGCGGCAGCAAAGAGGTCGACTGGCTCGCCGATCCGTCGACGGTGTTGGTCGTGGTTCAGACGTCGCAGCCTGAGGCGGTTGGTCACTCTGTCAGCACCAGAAAGGCGCGCCGGACTAGGGAGGACGGACTTGTGGCCTCGAAGCTTACGGGGTCAATCGGGGCCCTGCCGGCCCCACGGATCGCGACACTATGAACCTATAGCGACGATGGCCAAGAGGGTGCCCCGCGTCGAGACCTGGCTACGCGATACCGACCCGACGTAGGCGAGGATGATGGCCAGTATCCTTCGATCAGAGGTGAGGCAGCCCGAACAGTAGGGAACGACGACATGACGGCGACCCAAATATACGAGGCGGCATGGGTGCCCGGCCTTGAGCACGAAATCGACCAGGACAAGAGCGTGTTGGTGGGGCTTGACTGGCTGACTCAGGCTGAGCGCAAGTACGGCGGGGCAGGCGTGATCGTGATGTATGCCAAGCAGATGGCCAGCTCACTGCCTGCGGAGGCCTCGCGCTGGGAGACCGTCTCGCGTCGCTCCACCCGACCCCACGGTAGGGGTCCTGTCCTGGCCATCTGGCCGCCTGACGACCGTACCCTCGAGTTCGCCGAGACCTTGGCCCTCCGGACGGCGCTATGCGTCATCCCGGGAACCCTCCTCGACGTCAGCCCGTGGATCCGGCGGACGGACGCGCGCTGCCTTGTGGAAGGGTTCGCGGTCGAGGAGGCCCCGAGCCTGCCCGCGGAGGTGACCAAGAGCCTCGACAGCATGCTGTTCTATGGCGGTCACAACAACTTCGTCGGCGGCGGCGAGAAGGAGAACGCGATCCCCCCGCTGCGCGAGATCTCCCGCCGCTCCGACGCCCCGAGTCGTGAGCAGATCGAGAACTACCTGCGCGCGAGCGGCAAGACCGGGGCCAAGGGCATCGCACGTATCGGCAAGTGGTACGTGGAGATCAACGACGGGCGTCGCCACCTAGACTACGCCAGGCGCGAGATCCGCTGAACTCGGAAGTCTGACTTCCCCCTCGGGCGCAACATCGCAAGACGCGTTGAGCGGGACTCGCGATCCTGGGCTCGGCGACCGCCGCGTTTCCGTCCGGTCTGGGCGCTCTCTCGGGCTACCGCGCGACCGATGAACCCTCGTCCGGCCCCGTGCGCAGCTTGCGGACCGCAGAACGCAGACTGGTGCGTCGGTGTCAGCCAGGTCTGGCCTTGCTCACGTCGAAATTGATCTCGTAGTCGCCGTAGGTCACTTGTTCCCATTGGGTCTCGGTGAGTTCGGCTGGTGGATAGTGCGGCTCATCCATCAGGGCGATCAGCTCGGCGACCGAACTGCCCTTGGCCAGCATCCGCGCGAGCATCTGATGCGACCGCACGATCGTCCCATCCGGCTCGACCGTCCGCACCGGCAGGACGTTCGGGGTCAGGATGAACCACCTCACCTGGAATCCGGACACGTCCGGCCACTGGGCAGGCCATCGCGGCGTCGCGCGGCCGCTCTCGACGTCGCCGCGGACTCGAGCGACCTGGGCGCGCTTGGCGTGCGCATCCTCCTCGGCCTTGGCAACCCCAGCCGAGCCGTCGGGCCCGATCCGCCACATGATCTCGAAGATGGCCATGATCCGCTGTGTCGGATCGCACACCACCACGTCGAGGTCGCCGGCGCGCGAACGGTCAGGGCGGACGACCTTGATCCCCGTGGTGACGAGCGCGCCGGACAGACGCTTGAACGTGGCGGCGGTCGTGCGGGCGCCCAGTGAGCCGAGCTCCTGGCCGGCCCGGCCAAAACGAGCGGGATCCGCCTGAAGCAGCGCCGTGAAGTTGCGGACCGGGGAGGACGGGACGATCAGACTGCTCAACGGGAGCAGGAGGTCTTGCCCGAGTGGGATCAGCGGTGTCAGGCAGGGATCCGGGCAGCGCTCCAGGTCGAGCGTGAGCAGCGCCACGATCTGACGGACGCGATCCTCAGGCACCCCTGTCGATTCAGTCAGATCGGCCACGAAGGCTTCCGCATCGACCAGCGGCACCGTGACCAGGACCGAGGTCGAACCGCCGATGGCGCACGTATGCATATAGCACCCGCGGGCAAGCATCTCCTCAAGCACTCGGGTCGCCTGACCCATCGTGAAGCCGCCGACATCGAGGGCGGCCGGAAGGTAGCTCGGGTAGTTGGCGATCAGCGAGACCGCGAACGCTTGGAACTCGGCCCGCACCCAGCGCGGTGACTGACCCCACGGGACGTCGAGGCCTCCGGCGTCGAGCCAGGGACGCAGCCGCGGATCCCACGTACGTGGCTTCGGTAGGTCCGTGATGTCCTCGAAGAGATCCAGGAGGCGATCGAGCGCATCGAGGCGGCGGTCTCCATCGAAGGTCATAACGATCTTGTGGCCGTCAGCCGTGAACCGTCGCACGCCCTGGCGAACCTCCGCGAGCAGGTTCCTCATCAGGTAGGCGCGCCCAGCCAGGTCGAACAGCTCGGGCAGGTCTTCTGGGTCAGTAGCGACCGGGCCAGCCGGCCCGCCCATGTATTGGGTGGCCCAGGCAACGGCGGTCCCGACCTGGTTGTGGTGGGCGCGCGCGGTCGTCATCACGCCGAAGAAGACCCCGTCCTCGGCCACCAGATCTCGCTGCACGACTACCGGGTGTGTGTTCAGCCACGCGAGGACCGGGTAGAGCCCAAGGATGCCGTCACTCCAGCACGGCGACTGTCTCGGCAGGTCCTCCACGTACTCGGCGAACTCATCAATCGTCGGCGGGGTCATTCGTCCGTCCAGCACGTCGCTCGTCCCCGATCACGGACGTCCGAGCGGTTCCTAGAGCCATGCAGTCTCGACCCGACGGCCTGATCGGTAACGCCAGGCTCCAGCTTACGCTCGCGACGCGTTGGCTCCGATTCAACGTGATCGTGGGCGTGGCCGCGGCCCCCTCTCCCACAGCGGTCAGACGAGGTGTTCGACCACCCGGTCGTCGTCACCGACTTTGGACCGTGAACCGCCCTGTGGGTTTCGTGGAGAAAGTGGCCGCCGGAAGGCTGGCCGGTCACCCCTACCGGCAGGTCGACAACTCGGCAAGGAGGCGTCGCGCCACGCGCAGGTACTCGCCCGGCGACGCATAACCAGCCGCCAGGCGATCGCGCCGGTAGACGACGAGATCGCCGGGCCAACAGTCCGTGGCGGCGACTCCCCGGTCGTCGCACCAGCGGAGGAACGCTCCGAGGCAGGTCGCCCAGCG
>Ga0307375_10005484_pt1 | contig 11898 bp, 8 predicted proteins | sample TR1MG_FD_202531 | JGI IMG/M metagenome (GOLD analysis project Ga0307375, IMG submission 202531) | Soil microbial communities from Risofladan, Vaasa, Finland - TR-1 | ecosystem: Environmental > Terrestrial > Soil > Coastal area > Acid sulfate soil | place: Finland: Risofladan, Vaasa | collected... | reverse complement strand
GGATTGTCCAAACGCGACTACCTTGTCCAACATCTCGAAGCGTGCATCGTACTGCTTTCGACTTTCGCTCCCGACCACCTTCAACTTCGACAAACTTTCCACCTTTTCGGGCTCCTGTGAGGTATCCAAATGATCGCTAAAGGCCTCGGCATGTTTTCGAAAGGGGTTGCCCTCCATCGTGTACATCTCCGATAATGCCTTCGCCAAAGTGTTCCTAGAGGCCAACAATTCTGAACAGCACATAAGAGAGGTTAGAAAGGGTAAGGAAATCTCATCGAAAACACACGCTCGAGCTCATGCCACGCCGTCCCTTTGTGTTGCACTACACCTGAACTTCCAACATCATCCACCAACACTCACGCACGCCGTCACACTACCAAATACCACTAACACACACTAAACGAGCACTTCCCAATGAATACCTCCCAAACATCAACCGCTGAAGCCAGTCAAATCGGGTTTCCACTCGCAACAGCAATGCGAATTCAAATCCTCAATTTGACGGTTGGCGTCTCATCCAACCACCACAAAGAGCACGCACCTTTCATAGCAAATGTGTAGGCATTGAAGGCATCCAACGTCTTCCGGATCAATTGCTTGTCAAGCTCATATTGTTGAAGCGCAGACGAAACGTCCAACTCAGGCTGTGTCACGGCACCAGGCCGTTCTATCTCCTCCATAACGAGTGTATGTAACCAAACTACGAGAACACGCTTGATCAGAACATAGAGGTTAGGGGCGTAGCGCCGACTGGAGTGGGGGAGAGGCCCGAAGGTTCAGAAGCAAGACAGGCAGCGCTTGGCGCCACACACTCACCGTCGGCAACATGCCACATGTGCCTCTCAACATGCTTCTTGCTCGAAACTCAGCCATGAAACGAAACCGATCGAGCGCCAGGAACCATGAACCAGAAGTACTTCAAGCGGAGCTACAGAACGCGCAGCAATGGTGCACACTCCGGGTCGTCTCCACCTCCAGACGCCTCCACCCTTGTGCTCTTGATGATGTTGATAATGGCGGCACGGATGTGTAGCGCATCAACTCCATTCCAACTATCGACCTCAGAAGTAGCCTTCAGACACGCGCAAAGCCTGATGAAGAAGAGTTCGAGAAACACGACCCCGTTGCGTGCGACCTTCGGCTCGCCCTTCACACATCGCTTGGGATTCCGTTCCACCAGTGGACGCCACAACGCTGACACAAGCACATACGAGAGTAGCAGAAGGGGGATGGGAGCCATAGTTGGGTGCTGCTCGAAGTCGGAGAGTTGCCAACGCCGGTGCAACCAGCCAAGGAAGCACCCCAAGAGATGCCACGGACCGACTGCGCCCGCGTCTTCTCGCTCCAGGTTTCCGCTGCATTCCAAACTCTTCCAATTGAAGTCTCTAGCAAGCACGTCCAACAGACGGCACATCATATCAGTCGTGCGGAGCCAATTGCGCGGCGCCTCAGCAATACTCGAAGCGCGTGCCACCTCCTCCTCCCACCCACACACGGACTCCGGCCAAGATGCCAGCGGTAACATCACTCCTTCCATGCACAGTTCGAAGCCAACGTCAGAGAGCAAGGGAAGAACGCAAGCGGAAGCCATCGCCAGATGCCTACGGATCAGCGCCCTCTGGAGTGAAGGTACCTTCGAATTCCTGCTCTCCAAGCTCGCAGCAACCAGACTACTAAGGGAAGAACATGATGAAGATGCAAAGAGAATATCAATCGAGAGTTTCGGGACCATCCCACCTCCATCTGGGAAGGAACGGTTGGTGATGAAGGACCACACTTGCCCAGGGATGAGCTTCTCCAGTTGCGGGACAGACGAACCCCAAATGATCGTTTTGGCTCTTACCAGGGTTGTCCAAGTCAATGAGTCCACGGGTTGCAAATTGAACGCAACCGGACGGCAGGAGGGATGGGAAGCGCAAACTCGCTCCAGTTCTCGTACCAATGTATCAGTCAGGTTGCGATGCGGCCAATTGCCAAGCTCTGAATCTGCATCGAAGTAAGAATCGCAGACGACGGCACATTGTAGCAGTTGAGGATCCAATACTGGGAAAGAGGAAGCTCCGGTACCCTCGCCGTATGTTGCCTGCACTTCGCACAAGATGAGGGACAAACATCGTTTCACAACGCGTGTATGGGCTGGAAGAGAAGAATCGGAAGTCAGAGCAGCGATGCGAGTGGAACGGGAGGACGAGACTTGGGACGGCCTCTTCGGAGGACGCATTGAAGCAGAAGGACATGATTGATGACGGATGGCTTGAGTCGTATGAGATGAAGAGTTGGAGATTGTGGGATACAGCAACTGTTGGAGAGTGGGGATTGCGAGGCGGAGTGCAACGAAGAGGGGGGAGACTGGTGACGCCGATGATCCGTGATTGTACAGCGAATGCAAGCTCTTGAGAGATCCCAAGAGTTCGACAAACTTCTCTGCGGTAGATGCGGAAATGGATTCGTGTAACAACTCGACAAGTGCAGTTTCTAACAGGTTCCGAAGGACACCACTCGGATTCGATCCAAAAGTACAACGAAACAGGTGTCCTAGAGTTGCAATTCCCACATTGTTGCTTAGGATCTCACGTGCGAACCGAGCCAAAACAGTTTGCGGATCCAGGAAAGACAGCCATTGGATCTCTCGGATGAGGGATTCATCGTGTGCATCTGTGATGCGATTGAATGCCGATACCAGACCAGCGGACTCGATCATTACCTCTTGTAGTAGCGGAACATCACACTTCATTCTCCAGTCTAGCATTCTAACGACGAAATCAGCAGTTGTGTTGGCGAGGAAGATCTGTTTCAGCAGGAGACGCAATTGATCTCGCTGAGTCGGCAAAGGGAGATGTTGTAGACACAGCTTTTGAATGAGGATGGAGAAGGCGGGAATCGAATCCAGTCGGTCTGATGAAGGGAGTTGGGGTGCCAGATGACGCTGCAGGAAGGAGAGCCAAGCATCGAGGCCACCAAGCGAAGGCAACGCCTCTACTTCCACCATGCACGACCAGGCATAGGCAAACAAGGGATGTTCATCCAGTTTGCAGCAGGCGATCCATTGCCAAATGCGCATGAGAAGATGGGAAGAGTCTGCGGTGACGCCACTGACCAATCCCGAAAGGGAGTCCGATTTGTGCTCTATCACATGTGATAAATGTCGAATTGTGTCCAATGGAATCAATTGTGATTGGATGCCATCTAACAGAGCAGAAGCGAATGTACACATGATATCATCACCTGAAAATGGAGTGATACTGGAAGAAGAGAATCTGTTGATGATAAAGGCGGCCTTCGTTGGAGTGGTCACGACTGCAAGGAGAGCGGTTGCCCAGAAGATGGAGCATGATGAGGATTGATGAATTGTGGTCGTAGCTAATAGCCAATCACAAAAGAGCTCCAATTGGGCGCGCGAGACGGTACCCAGGAGCAGACCGCACGGAATTGGTTGGTTGAGGATTTCCATTAGCGAGAAGAGCGTATTCGTGCTAATATCCAAAGATTCCAAGTCATCTGTAGGAAAATGATCGTTCAGATGCCCCATGGAGCCAGTTTTCCAAGCTAGAAACAGGTTGCCGAAGATGATCCAAGTCGTATCAAAGTGTGTCGTTTCCGAGGAGATTTGGTTTGCAACAGATAGGAGTTTGGATGGAAACTCGTGATGTGCATCGATATCAGGGGAAAGCGAACCGAGAGTAACAAAGCGCAGAGCTGTGGCGACGAGTTTCTGAACCAGCATTTCGCATCGAAGAGACGGGTCAGAAGTGTTAGTAATGGCATGGATGTAGCAAGAAGAAGGTAAAAGAGTGAATTTGAAGTACATACACGATAGTTGTCGTTCGGAAAGCAGCGATACAGCCGCGAAATGGAGCTGAGCACGGGTCCGGGTGCGAGAGGGGAACGAAGTGCCTCTGCCGTCAGACCAAAACCTTGATTTCTTGCATAATGCCGACGTTCTTGCACTCTTTTCTTCCAAGAAAGCTCGTGGGCCATGTGTGTGTTCGATGTTCTCGCAAGGCATGGAGTGTTGAGGATGGGACTACTCCCCTGCTGCAGAGTCTGCTCCCTGCCGAGAGCCTTGGCAATCCTCCGCTCACCCCGATGCCGTCTGTTGTCTCTGTCTTCAAAGGACTGCCCAAAATCGGCTATGGCACCTATCGGCTTCGAAAGGATCATCCAGGACACCGAAATGCCCTCACTAAGGTTCGTATGCTGAGGAATTCGAATTCTGCCCTTGCCTCGACACAAGTTCTAACACTTTTCTGCTTCTAGGGTCTTGCTTCTGGAATCCGCGTGATTGATACTGCTAGAACGTATGGAGAGGGAGAGTCTGAGGAACTTGTTGGCGATGTACTTGGTGATGTAACAGCCAGGTTTGGTCTGGAACGCTCTCACTTTCGCCTCGTGTCCAAGAGCGGCTACGTGCCCAGCTCTGCCATCCACGTGCATGATGGCGAGAAACCACACTCATCAGTGAAGCATGTACATAGTTACGAAGGTCAGGGTCCTAATGATAGGCCCAACATCCTGAAAGCAAGGTTGGAAAGCACCCACGAACTTCTGGACCTCTCGCACATCGGCGTCGGCGACATCTACCACTCTCTTCACCCCACGATCATCCAACAGCAACTTGACCATTCTCTCGACGCTCTGAAGACAGATTATATCGACGCCTACCTATTGCACAATCCAGAACACTACATTCAGTACCAACAGATGCTCGAAAGAGTCGGAACCAAGGAGCGCTCCAAGCTCATCACTCCTACCCCTTCCTCCAAGATTGAAGCACCTGCTGATCTGCCCCCTGTTCTTCCACCGCTATCTTCATTCCCATCCTTTGACGAGAAACTGTTCGAAGCGTTCACAGTACTAGAAGAGGCTGTCCTTGAAGGCAAAATCCGCTCGTATGGTATCAGCTCAAATTGGCTCGCCTATTCGTCTGAATCCAAGGAATTGGGCTACCAAGAGTGGACTGATATTGCTGAGAGTGCATACAACCGGATTCATCCCCCTACTGCCACTGCTCACGACAAAACCACCCGCCGCTCTTCCTTCCGAGTCCTTCAATTTCCTGCCAACCTCTTGGAAACATATGGTGTTGATCATGTCGCTCCTTGGGCCAAGTCTCAAGGCCTAGAAGTCATGGTGAACCGCCCCTTGGACGCAACCGATTCGCAGGGTCAATGGCGCTTGGCATCCTACAAGGGCATCCCAAACTCTGTGTACTCTTCTCTCCTTGAAGCCACTCTCGAGCATTTCCATCATCCTCCTTCAGATTCCAAAGACTCGGCCTCAACTGCCGCCAAGAACGCCAAATTCATGATCGCCCTGCTGAAGGACTTGGATCGAGAACGTTACACCTTCTCGAGTATTTACCACTATCAACAAGACTTCTCGGCCCAGATTATGCCTATGCTCGTAGAGAGATTGTCGATGATGCAAGATGCCAAAGCCGTGGAGGCAATACAGACGTTTTTGGAGGTATACGAGATGAAAGTCCGTGAACACTGCTGCATCGCCACCGAGGAGTACATCGAGTCCAAGTACCCGGGAAAGTACACCAAATCCGTTCCCCTACAGCAATTTGCCATGAAATACCTGCTGAACAACCCCAACGTGGACGTAGTGCTGAATGGAATGACTCGCCAGAAGTACGTGGACGAAGCCCTGTCCCTAGTCCATCTCAGTCCAGCCTCCATTTGATGCAACACAATTGATCCATCCTCCCAAACCGAGGTGAATGTGTAGAATGTAGAACTCCCTTCGAACAGTGCACGACTCGAGCATTCGCAAGATGGTAGATTGCTCACGAACATATTTAGGAGGCATTGTGTGTTACATTCCGCAAAGAGGGACAGAGGCGAACGGGAGAAGGCTCCACCTGCCAGAAGAAGTGATGGGGGAATGGGGGCGATTGGATAAGAGTGAGATAGCGCGTGAGGGTGAACGGAGAGGGTTTGGGAAGTTTACTCGTCATCATCCTCCTCCTTCTTCTTCTTCTTCTTCTTTCCTTCGCCGTCAACGCTTGGAGAGGCGCTGGAGGAGGGGGTGTCTTCGACGGTGTCGAGCCAAGCTTTTGCCTCGGGCTCGTTCGCAGCCTTCCATGCGGGGTAGGCGACAGAGACATCGTGCAACTTGTCCAAAATTTTAGGAGGAAGCTTGGTCATGAGCATGTTAATGACCCAAGTCGGAATCCAACCCTTGGGATCTGATTGGGAGTAGTAGGTGAAGGTACAACCCTCGCCCTCTTCGGTGACGTAGTATCCAGATTTCAAGGAGCGAGCACGCACGAAGCCCTTCTTCTCGGGGCAATCCGGATGAACGACTGAAAAGTTGAAGATGATGTACTCCTTACGAGCCGTGTCCATGCGCCAAGTGCGCAGATTGCAGAAGTCGCGGTTCGAGACAGTCGCGGGCATCTTTGCAGAGTAGTACCCCACCTCGGTGTGCTTGTTGAGCATTTGAATCACATATCCCTATACAGATACGATTCGAACCAGACGACAAGCGTTAGTGCCATCCACAGGATCACAGAGAGGATCTCACATGAACAAACACACGCACCTGAACCATGTTGTCGTCCCAGGTCTTACGGTACTCATGATCGTGGAGAACATCATATAGAGTCGCTGCGAGAACACATACAAACCACCCAAAGCAGTGTCAGGACCAGAACATGCATGCAAACGCAACACGAGCTCGTTGCAGGAAGCGGAGGCAAAAGTGGAGAAACACCAGGCGTACCAGCCGGAACATCGGCAAAGGTCGTACGAGCCTTTACAACATTGATCGAAGAATCGGAAGACTGCAACGATGGAGCCAAGTGAGACAAAGAAACGGAAAAACAGCAATCCAGCGCAAGAGTTAGGAACATCGGTCGGACAAAACAAAGGCGAGGGTCTACTCGCGATTAGAGTTGGAAATGGAGATTACATACCTTCTTGGTCCAAACTTTGTACTTGGCATCCTTGTAGACCTCATTCCAGCCCTCGTCGCTGCTGCAGTGGGTGCGGAACTCTTCGAAGTCCTCGTCGGCGGGAAGCACCACCTTATCCATTGTAGGTGTCTCAGACATGATGTGTATGTGGTTCTGAGAACTCTTTGTTCCCAACAGGTCCGACTCTTGGAGAGAGCACTGAGTGATGCCGCAGGGAGTGGCGCTGCCGTTTTGGGTCTTGGGCGAGAGTTCGAGAAGCGGCGGTACTCGGTCTTCTCCAATCACTCTCCTTTGGCTGCTCTTCGCTCAAGCATTCCTCTACATCACTCCCAATCACTTCTTCTTCCCTTCCCCCCACGGTTTCTCCATCCAGATTCAAACTTGGCCCAGGTCAGCTGCATCTCTGAACAGACTTCACGCTCATGACTAGACGCACCTCACCCTATGATATCTTGCCCGTTGCGGATGCGCTGGACCTTGTATTATCTCTTTCGGAGACTTTGGAGCCCGTCAAATGTACCCTGAGCGAGGCCTTTGGCAAAGTCTTGGCGCAGCCCGTTTTCGCAACCGACCCGCTACCTCCCTTCAGAGCTTCCATAATGGACGGTTACGCTCTAATTGCAAAGGTACATTGCCCTTTCCATTCAATAACCCCAGACTGTTGCATCAGATCAGCTCACTAACGCATACCGATCTTGCTTCTTCTGCCCCCCTAAGGATGGACCTGGAGACTACCCAGTGGCGATGGAAGTCATGGCTGGTCGATATCCAAGTGAAATGCTCCTCCCCAAAACTCTTTGTCGCCTTACGACAGGTGCCCCAGTCCCTGATGGCGCAGATGCGGTGATCAAAGTACGCCCCTTATTTTTGCCATTCTTCCTTGTCTTGTGAACTCTGCTTCGGTAGATGCCATGCTCACACTTTAGCCACTGTGTCTCCATTCGCAGGTTGAGGATACGTTGTTGCTGCATGGCAAGACGGCTTCGAAACAGGATTTCGTTCGCATCGAGAAGCAATGCACCGCAGGACAGGACATTCGGCCCATCGGAAGCGACGTTGCCGTTGGACAACTTGTATTGGAGAAAGGAACGCTTCTTAGGGCGGCAGAGATTGGCATATTGGCGACAGTGGGCGCATTCCAAGTGGAGGTTTTCCGGACGCCTGCAGTGGCTGTTTTCAGTACTGGCGACGAATTGAGTGAACCTGATGTGAGTAAATTACCTTTAGGGCACATAAGAGACAGCAACCGCTACATGTTGCTGAGTGCGCTCCATGGATTGGGATGTGAAGTGGTCGATCTCGGTATCGCTTCTGATGCTACAGCCGACTTGGAGTCCAAGCTCGCGGAAGGTTTGAATAGAGCCGATGTCATCCTTACATCAGGTGGAGTCTCGATGGGAGAATTGGATCTCATGAAACCGCTGCTGGAGAAGTTTGGTACCGTCCACTTTGGCCGCGTTCTGATGAAACCTGGGAAGCCTCTCACCTTTGCCACTGTAAACCACGTTCCCAACAACGATTCATCGTCTGGTTCATCAACATCATCACAGCCTCATCAGAGAAGCAAACTCATCTTCGGGTTGCCTGGCAATCCTGTCTCAAGCCTCGTCACATTCACTCTATTCGTCGTTCCGTCCCTGAAAAAGGTATCTGGGTGGGCTAATCCTCACCATCGTACCATCAAAGCGCGAACCACTAGTGACATCAGGCTTGATCCATTACGCCCGGAATACCATCGCGCAACCATCTCTTGGGATCATCAACATGGGTGCTATTCCGCGACATCAACAGGAAGGCAGATATCTTCTCGTCTCTTAAGCATGGTTTCAGCCAACGCGTTTTTGATTATTCCACAAGGAGACGGCAAGTTGCCCACCGGCTCGATGGTAGACGCCCTCCACATTGACTTGTACTAAAGCCAACTCCTCACCGTGCCGAGATCATGTAAAGGCTCATCTGCAATTCTCTCTTACTTCACTGCACAGGGGCCTCACATTCTCGCCGCCTGCGGTCAGCAATATCTAGCCAATCGCTCAGCTGGAACACCAAACCACCCCCTCAGACCACCTTGACACTCCTGTACGTCTCTTCCTCTTCCTTCTCTTGTTTGGGTGCTAATGATCACATTTGAGGGGTAAAGACGCCTAGAGCCTCCTCTGTTGCAATAGGAATGCTGACCGGACCGGGCTCACACCGCACCCAAAAACGCTGTCTCTGTTCCGTTTCCCTCTCGCTCAACCGTTAGGTCCCCCTCTATACTTCTGCTACCTCATCGTTTGGAATGAATCGCTCTACCTCATGGTACGCACTGCTAGCGTTAGTCCTGGTACTGTGCCTACATGTCACTGTGGCAATCGACTACCACGTCGCCGCAATTTTGCCCCTTTCCGGCTCGGACAGTCCTGGTCCTTCGGTCACCAACCAATGGTCTGATCTCCTTCAGTACTCTGCATCTCAAATCACCACCTCCTGGGCAAACGGCGATAGACTGCTCCTCACCATTTACGACTCTCAAAGCTCCCGATTCCGATCGCTCCAGCTCGCCTACTCCCTCACCACAAACTCCTCCATTCTCGCTGCCGTCACTGTTGGATTGCCCGATACTCTCGTGGAAGAGATATCTTTGGTTCTCAAGATTGGTGAGGTACGACCACACGCAGATAGCGCCACTCGTCCCGATGCACACGTGCGCTGAGATTCGGAGATCCTGACAGAGTGCAGCGTGTCGCCCGAAACCTTTAGCTCCAAATTGTCCCCAAAACTACCCTCATCTCTAACGTATTTCGATTGTCAACCCTTGATAAGGTACCCCTCATTTCTGCAAGTACCACCGAAAGCACCGGCATTGAGCCACTGCCGACGAACAACTTCTACAGCACTCGATCTCGGCACAATGGCTATCTCTCGTCCCTACTTCAGCTCATGCAGGACTACGGTTGGAAGAAAGTTGGTGTGATTTACGATGATGATCACAGCTATGGTACGTATTCAGGTGTTTACCTTCGTTGAAGCCTACAAGGTCAGGAAGTGTCTTTGCGAACCTGTCCTTCCCTTTCTCGCCTTCCTCCTCCCTCTAACGCCACTTTTGCCTCCGTGTGAACGATAGTCCTCCAAATGTCTCAAATGGACCCCACTTTGGACTTGCATCCACTCAATTGTAACGACACATCCTGCTTCGAAACGGTGTATCGCATGCTGGTGCGCGACAGCATCTCCGTGACCATTGTTGCGGTGAGCAATAGTACGATTGGCTCTGGATTGATCTCAGGCGCGTCTGCGTCGTATGGTCTGTATGATGTGGGTGCCGCTTGGGTTGTGCTTTCGTCTCCGTCCGGCTACGATCGTATTCTCGGTACTCAGTTCCTGGAACAGCTCTCCATCTTGCCTTCGAACATCTCCTCCTTCCTCACCCTGCTTTCTGGTCTCCCCGGCGCGTACACGTCGATTGACCAGCATAGTCCTCAACTGAACGACGCGATTCAAATCCTCGGTAATGCGATTCTCTCTGCCACTGCTACCTCTGTGACTCGTATGAACATCTTGACTGCGTTGAATGCTACTGATTACATTGGTCTCGATGGTCGTGTGCACTTCGACGCCACTGGTTTCCGCAACACCTCCGCGTTCCAGCTCTCCAATGTGATGCCTGATACCGGTACTGGTCTGTGGACGAATGTGACGCATCTCTACGATAGTGGCACCTATACGTGGTTGGATGTGCCAGTGGTGTTCCCTGGTGGTGCGTCAGCGGTGCCGTATTCGCAGGCGAATGTCTTCACGATTGCTACCTTCGTGGCCTTGGGTCGCCAGATTTGGCCCGATAATACGACGAATGAGGTGTACAAGTACTTCTTGGATGCGGTGAATGGCGTGAGGAATGTGAGTTGGTCGGTGCCGGTGATGCCGAGCGGTTCTCGCATGCGCGCCTTCTTTGTGAACACCCCTACCGTGATGTCCGAACTCATCCCCTCCGTTGCTGCCTTGCCCAACTACGGTATTGTGGGTGGGTCCATTGCCACCGATTCTGGCACCACGATCCTGGTGGAGGACATTTTGAGCCCGTTCACGATTCCGCTGCTCTCCAGTGCCGCTTCGAGTCCCACGCTCTCCAACAAGGCTCGCTACCCTACCTTCTTGCGCTCTACCCCTCCTGATGATTTCCAAGGCGTCGCGCTGCTGCAGCTGTGCCTCCACTACGGATGGACTGAAATTGGCGTGATCTACTCCAGCGACGCCTACGGTGTCGGTATCTCTCAAGTCGTCCAACAACGTGCCCTCGACTTTGGCATCACCATCTCCGTCATCGTTTCCATTGATCCTACGGTCAACAGCAATGCAGAGGCACTCAAACCCTTCGCGGCGGTGAACCCAAGAATCGTCTTCACCCTCGTCGGCGCCTTCGTCACGCATCAACTCATTATCGATATGAAGACCACGGGCGTCTCTCCGTATGCAATCATCGGCTCTGATGCGGTGGCATACGCACTCTACGCGCCCATGCTGTTTGGAATCGACCCCACGTCGCTCAAAGGTTGGGTCGCTACGACGCCCTCTGGTGGCTTTGGACCCTCTTGGGAGCTCTTCAAACAAGAAGTCGTGACGCTGCCTTCGTACAATGGTGTGAGACTCGGTTACGAGCAGAACTCGGCGTGGTTGGCCTCGACGTTCGATCCCATCTTCATGTACGCCGATTCGATTTCTCGCCTCTTGCGTGCGAGTCAAGATCCTCGCAACCTCACCACTCTCTTGGGACAGCTGTTCCGAGTCAATGGAACGTGGCTCACTGGAGAACTCCACTTGAACGCGAATGGAGATCGTCTTGGCGCGTACGATATCATCAGCGTGGGCAACAATGCTATTGGTGTGGCAGGTAGAATCACTTATGAAGGTCAACTCACGCTGTACAACGCGATCGTGTGGCCCGATGGAACGACGAATGTGCCCCTGGCCGTTTTGCCTCGAAATGTGCAGTATCT
>Ga0307375_10005481_pt1 | contig 11903 bp, 11 predicted proteins | sample TR1MG_FD_202531 | JGI IMG/M metagenome (GOLD analysis project Ga0307375, IMG submission 202531) | Soil microbial communities from Risofladan, Vaasa, Finland - TR-1 | ecosystem: Environmental > Terrestrial > Soil > Coastal area > Acid sulfate soil | place: Finland: Risofladan, Vaasa | collected... | reverse complement strand
CTCTACGGCACCATGGTCAGCCCCATCGAAGCACCCGTGACCTTTGTGGCCACGGTTGAAATCGATAGCGGCAGTCCTCGCATCGTCATCGAATCGGTGTCCATCGACGGGTTTCCCATCCCGGATACCTTCGTAGAAGCCTTCGCCCATCAGATAGACGATCTCATCATCGCCGCACGGAGAAACGAGAACACAGAGATCAGCGAGGTGGAAATCCGAGAAGGTGAGATGATCATCAGGGGTAAAGTGATTCCCTGAACCCCTCTTTCACGAATCGTCCGGATACGGGGCGTGCTTGATGTTGACCTTGATCTTTCTCAGCTTCAGCCCCATGCGCTCTTCTATAACCTCGCGGGCCACCTGATAGACCTCTTCCGTCTTCGTTGGAACGTCTATGTCGGGGGTGGTTTCCAGGTTCAGTACCACATCGACTGACTTGCGGCGCGGCTTGACCTCTGGCCTGACCCTGACCACGTCCGGCAGCTGATCGACGCGGTACTCCAGGCGCTGTGCAATCGACTCGACAGCCAGCTCTACTTCCCCTCCTGTGGCGCTCTCCAGCCTGACCATTTTGCGTGTGGGCCGTCTGAGCTCCAGGTAGAGCACCAGGCCGCAGATGATAAAGGAAATGATGCCCAGCATGACGAGAACGGCCCTGTGAAAAACGCTCAGGCCGGAGGACACGCCGTCAAGGTACTGCTGGACCAAGCCGGCTATCTGAGTGGGAAGAATCATGAGGATGGGGACAGCGATCATCAGCGTCACGAATAACAGAATGGTCACGACACGATTGAACAGGTTCATCGACTCTCCTCCTCAACGCCTCCTAGATTAGATGGTGGCCGGTCTGGATTCCTTGCATCTCCGGTCCACATGCTCACTGTAGTATGCCTCGTCCCATGCGTGTCCAGGAATGTACACCAGCGGCAACCGTTTGGCCAACACCGGCCAGCCACTGGCGCATGTCCTATCCCTTCACTTCCTGACCCAGCTCGGATCCCACGAAGTCCCGCTGCCCCCGAACGAAATCCTCAGCGAGTATGGCCCGCTTTCCAGCCAACTGGATCTCCTCCAGAAGAAGGGCACCCTCTCCGGTGGCCACGGCCACGCCGGAGTCCAACTGCACCACACCAGCCGCTTTCGCTTCGCCTTTCCAGTCAGGCAGGGGACGAGCCCGCATGACTTTCAGCTGGTCTCCTTTCCACCTCGTCCGCGCCCCCGGCCGAGGATTGTAGGCCCGCACGCGATGCCAGATATCGACGGCAGGCAGCGACCAATCTATCACGCCGTCTCCCTTGGAGATGGGCTTGGTATACGTTGCCTGCGCATCATCCTGAGCCTGCGCCTCGATCCGTCCCTCGAGCCAGGCAGGAAGTACGTCGGTAAGAAGCTCCGCGCCCAGCCCGGCGAGTCTCTCCCCCAGCGAACCGGTTGTGTCCTGTGGGTCAATGTCCACGGTTATCTGGCTCAGAATCGGCCCTGTGTCCATCCCCTCGTCCATGAGCATGATCGTGACCCCGGTTTGCTGCTCCCCCGCCAAGAGGGCTCCCGCGATGGGCGATGCCCCACGGTACTTGGGTAGCAGTGACGGGTGGACGTTGATCACACCAGAAGGAGGAATGGCGAGTACCTGAGGACGGAGTATCTGCCCATAGGCCGCCACGACCATCACCCTGGGTGCTAACCGCGTCAGCTCAGCCACCGCCTCCTCTTCCCGCAAGGACGCAGGCTGAAGTACTGGCAGTCCCAACTCCAGGGCTGCTTTCTTCACCGCGGAGGGAGTGAGTTTGCGCCCCCGCCTGGCAGGCCTGTCGGGCTGAGTGACTACGGCCGCCACCCCATAGTCCCGAGCCAGTGCCGCCAGAGAGGGAACGGCAAAGGGCGGCGTTCCCATGAATACCAGCCTCTCTCGCATCCGTCACCTCGCTCCTCGTCCATTCTAGCACAGCTGCCTACCTACTTCAAGACTTGACTTCCGTGCAAGTGGTGGTAGAATAGCTGCGAGTGCTCGAGTGCCGGCAGCGCCGCGGGAATGCACTCGGGCTTAGCGGATCGCTACACTCAATAAGGGCGAGGCTGGTGAGTCCCTCGCTCTTTTCATCGCGGCCTCAACGACCTGCAGGAGGCGTCTCTTGACGGGCAAGAGAGCGAACTGGCACGTGTACCCCCCTTTGCCAAGGTCCTTCCTCACCACACTACCTGACATCCCTCCGCTGCTGGCGCAGTGCCTCCACAATCGCGGCATCACTACCCTCCACGACATGCGCCGCTTCTTGAGCGGCGCATACGAAGCGGCGGACCCCTTCAAGATCAAAGGCATGGCCGAGGCCGTCACCAGGATCCGCCGCGCCATCCGAAGGGGGGAGCTGATTGCGATCTATGGCGATTTCGACGCCGACGGGGTCACCGGCACGGCGCTTTTGGTGGAGACCCTATCGGGGCTGGGTGCGCGGGTGGTCCCCTACATCCCGCATCGCGCTAACGAAGGCTATGGGCTCAACAGCGGCGCTATCAGGAGATTGGGCGAGCGCGGAGCAAGCTTGATCGTGACGGTGGACTGCGGTGCGCGCGCAGTCATCGAGGTAGACCAGGCACGCAAGCTGGGGCTGGATGTTGTCGTCACCGATCACCACTCACTCACGAACCAGCTACCGGCAGCCGTTGCGGTCGTCAATACCAGGCGCGAGGACTGCACATACCCTTTCAAGGGCCTCTCAGGTGTCGGCATCGCCTTCAAGCTGGCCCAGGCTTTGCTGCTGGTCAGCGATCAACTCCCGCTGCCATCACAGAGCTCTCCTCTCCAGGAAGAGCACCTCCTGGATCTGGTGGCGCTGGGCACAGTCGCCGATCTCTCCCCTCTCGTGGGCGAGAATCGCGACCTGGTCAAAAGAGGTCTGGCCCAGTTGGCCCGGGCCAGACGTCCTGGCATTGAGGCACTTCTGCAAGAGGCCGATGTGACACCCCGTAGCATAACCGCCGCCACCATAGGCTATGTCCTGGGTCCTCGCGTGAACGCAGCTGGGCGCATGGACCACGCTATGCTCAGCTTCCGGCTCCTCACGGCATCTTCCCCCTTACGGGCGAGGGAGCTGGCACGAATGTTGGAGGAGAGGAACCGCGCCCGCCGCGAGATCACCATGTCCACCGTAGAAGCCGCCCGTGCGCAAGTCGAGGGGCAACAAGATCAACCCCTGCTCTTCGCCGCAGACGACGACTATCACGCAGGGGTACTGGGACTGGCTGCCCAGCGACTGTGCGACGAGTTCTACCGCCCCGTGATCGTCACCAAGACGGGTCCGGAGGAGAGCGTGAGCTCGGCGCGCAGCATTGATGAGTTCAATATCACGGAGGCTCTCGACGAATGCGCATCCCTCTTGAAGAGACATGGCGGGCACGCCAGGGCCGCGGGATTCACCGTCAGCAATGGGAACCTCCAGGCCCTCAGGGCGAAGCTCTCCCAGATTGCGGCTGAGCGCCTGGCAGGAATTGAGTTGCGCCCCACCCTGGACATTGATGCGGAGATTCCGCTCGGTGGATTGAAGCCCGAGCATTTCTACCTCTTTCAGCAACTGGAGCCGCTCGGCCGTGGAAACCCGGAACCCCTCTTCCTCAGCCGCGGCGTCACGGTGCGTGCCAGCAGGGTGGTAGGTGACAAGCATCTCAAGCTCTCCCTGAGCGATGGGTGCTACGTCTGGGACGGAATAGCGTTTGGGATGGGCGCCCACCTCCAGGACATGGCTTCTCGCGTCGATCTGGTATATGCGCCTCAGGTGCACACCTACCGCAACAGAGAGCAGCTACAGCTGAGAGTGGAGGATTTCGGACCATCATCGTCAGTGCCTGGGAAAACAACCCCGTAACCCAGGAGGCAACTCACATCACACGAGGATGGACCCATGCACAGAGAATACCCCTCCGCGCCCGTGCCATCAGTGGGCGCAGTGGTGTTCAAGGGCGACAGAGTCCTGCTGGTCCTGAGAGGTCAGGAGCCCAGCAGGGGCAGATGGAGCATCCCAGGCGGCGTGATGGAATTGGGAGAGACCATTCAGGAGACAGCGCGCCGGGAAGTGCAGGAAGAGTGTGGGGTGCAGATCGAAGTAGGAAACGTAGTCGAAGTAAGAGATGCAATCGTGCACGACGAAGGAGCGCGCATCCGGTTCCATTACGTACTGGTCGACGTCGCAGCCAGATACCTGGACGGTCAACTGACGGTGGGCTCAGACGTGGAAGACGCCCGCTGGGTATCGGAGGAGGAACTGCCCAGGTACGATCTGACCACAGGGCTCCTTCCAGTGCTGAAGCGTTGCCTGCACAGACGCAACCTTGATTTTCCAGAACACAGCGGCTAACATGTAGACGGGTTTCGTGAGATCGTTTCCTCGTCGCGGGCTCCGCTATCCGCTGCGAGGGACCGCCGTCCACCCTCGGGAGGGTCCCTTCATGTTGATCACAAACGGTACACTGGCTACCTTCGGTGAGAAGAACGAGCTCATCCCCGACGGAGCGTTGCTCATCCAGGGCGATCGCATAGTGGCGGTGGGCACCACGACGGAGCTGCGCAAGCTCTATCCGCGGGAAGAAACGCTCGATGCCGCCGGGAAACTGGTGATGCCGGGCACGATCTGCGCCCACACCCATTTCTATGGCGCCTTCGCGCGTGGCATGGCTCTGAAGACCGAGGCTCCCTCCAACTTTCCCCAGATCCTGGAGTATCTCTGGTGGCGGCTCGATAAGGCCCTGAATCCGGATGACGTCCGTTCCAGCGCGCTTGTGTGCCTGGTAGACGCGATCAGAAACGGCACCACCACGCTCATCGACCATCACGCCAGTCCCCATGCCGTTGCCGGATCCCTGGACGTCATCGCTCAAGCCGTAGATGAGGCGGGGCTGCGCGCCTGCCTCTGCTACGAGGTCTCCGACAGAGACGGCGAGGAAATCGCCACCGCGGGATTGAAGGAAAACGAACGGTTCATCAGGCAGAGCCACAGCGAGCGCCTTGCGGCCACCTTCGGCCTCCACGCCTCCCTGTCCCTCTCCGACGAGACGCTGGAACGAGCCGTGGGAATGGCCAGCGAGCTGGATGTCGGTTTCCATCTCCATGCGGCGGAAGACAAGGCAGACGTGGACGACAGCCTGAAGAAGTACGGGCTGCGAGTGATTGAGCGGCTGGAAAAGGCGGGCATCCTGGGACCCAAGACCATCGCCGCTCACTGCGTCCACATTGACGCCTTCGAGACAGACATCCTGCGTGAGACGGGGACCAGTGTGGCCCACAATCCGCGGTCCAACATGAACAATGCCGTGGGCGTGGCGGACGTGTTGAGGATGCTCCGGCGAGGTGTGAACGTCGGCCTGGGCAACGATGGCTTCTCCAACAACATGTTCACCGAGATGAAGGCGACCTACCTTGTGCACAAGCTGGCCCAAAAGGACCCGCGGGTAATGGGGGCCGACCAGGTGCTGGAGATGGGATTCCATAACAACGCCCGGATCGCCGGTCTGTTCTTTGAGCAGTCTCTGGGCGAACTGTCGGCCGGCGCCTACGCCGACGTCATCCTGCTTGACTACGTGCCCACCACCCCCATGGACGTTGGGAATCTGCCCTGGCACCTCATCTTTGGCATGGACGGGGGACAGGTCAATACGACCATCGTGGGAGGCAAGCTGCTGATGAAAGACCGCGAGCTGCTCACCTTGGACGAACAGGCCATCTGCGCTCGCTCCAGAGAACTGGCGCAGAAGCTCTGGGCGAGGATGTAGAACCAGACCAGGAGTCAGACCATGGACGAAGATAGCTCTACGGAGAAACGGATGACCCCCTTGCGTGAGTTGTGGAAGCGGCTCGGCACACCGGTGAAGATCGGGCTGGTCTTCGCCATCATCGCTGGGCTGATGGCCCTGGTGGGATGGATTGTGCGCCCTGAGTACACCTCCCGCTCGATGCTGTCCCTCTTCCTTGCCGTCCTCATCTCGGCGGGAACCTGGGGCCTGGTGAGCTGGGCCATCGCTGCCGCAGCCGTAGAGGCTACGAGAGAAGAGGAGTAACCAGCATGGCAGACCTGAGAGTTGAGATATGCGGCATACAGTTCAAGAACCCTGTCCTCCCCGCTGCTGGTCCGCCAACCTGGAATGGCGAGGCCATGGTGGCCTGCGCCGAGGGTGGGGCTGGCGGCATAGTAGCCAAGACCATTTCCACGACGGCAGCCGAGGTCCCCGAGCCGTGCATGGCCCAGATAGGCAAAGCGTCCATGCTGAACACGGAGCTGTGGTCGGAGCTGCCTCCAGAGCAATTCATCGAGAAGGAGTACGCCCGAGCCAGGCAGACGGGGCTACCCCTCATCATCAGCATGGGGTATTCCGCTGAGCAGATCAGCGAGCTTGCTCCCAAGGTGAAACCCTTTGCGGATGCCCTGGAGCTTTCCACCCACTACATCGGTGAAGACCCTATGCCCATGATCGCGGCCATCAAGGCAGCCAAGGATGCGCTGGACGTGCCCGTCATCGTCAAGCTAAGCCCCCTGGGGCGAGAGATGAAGGCCGCTGCGCAGGCGGCGCAGGATGCTGGCGCCGACGCCATAGCCGCCGTCAACTCCATGGGGCCCTGCCTGGGCATAGACCTAGAAACAGGTCTGCCTCTCATGGGCAGCGAAGAAGGCTACGGCTGGCTATCGGGCCGGTCCATCAGGGCCCTCGCGCTGCGATGCGTCTTCGACATCGCGCGCACCGTCGATCTGCCCATCCTCGGCGTCGGGGGCGTCTCCCGGGGGACGGACGCCATAGAGATGTTCATGGTGGGGGCCTCTGCGGTCCAGGTCTGCACTGCAGCCATCCTCAGGGGTCCGGGCGTCTTCGGCAAGATCGCCCGGGAGATGGATCAGTGGCTGGATGACCACGGCTATGCATCGGTCAATGACGTCAAGGGGCTCACCATCCGAAAGCTCAGGGAGCGCGAATATCGCACCAGCCACCTGCCCCCCAAGGTGTACGAAGAACTGTGCACGGCGTGTGGGTTGTGCGAGACCAGCTGCGTCTACCACGCCATCGCCGTCGTGGACGGCAAGGCCCAACTCGACGAGGATCTGTGCCAGGGTTGCGGTCTGTGCACCACTAGGTGTCCCACCCGCGCCCTGGAGATGCCGTAGCCTAGAGCCTGGTCACAAGTGAAGGTACCATGGACGATCCCGGCAGGGCAGGCTGGCCGCTTGTCCTACGTCCCGGGTGTACTTCCGCCACCACTGTCCTGCCTCGGTCTGTCCTCGCGAAGCCCACGCAAGCCGTAGATGGGCGTCCGGTGAGCGAGCGACATCAAAGCAGGTTGGCTACCAGCCAAGTGGTCGTCGCGTCCGGTACCGGGTAGTCCGTGTCTGTGTAGGTCAGAATGATAGAAAACTCCCCTCAAGATACTCCTGGATGGGCCGCGGTCCTGTGGACGGGCGGCAAGGACTCCTGCCTGGCCCTGTACGAGGCCATACTCCAGGGATTCCAGGTTGAGCGCCTGGTCACCTTCGCGCCCGCCGAGGCTCAGTTCCACGCCCATCCCCTCGCGTTCCTTCAACTGCAAGCACAGGCGCTGGGCCTTCCTCACCACGTGATGGAGATCGCGGAGCCCTATGAGACGACGTACCGAAACGCCATCAGCACCCTGAGACAGAGATGGGGAATTGGAGCACTGGTCACCGGCGACACGGGAGAGGTGAACGGGCACCCCAACTGGATCAGCCAATGCTGTGCTGGCTCCCACACCACAGTCCTCACTCCACTGTGGGGACGAGGTGGGACGGCGTTGCTCAACCGCGTCATCTCAGAAGGGTTCAAGGCGATCTTCTCTTGCGTGAGAAAGCCCTGGCTGACTCCCGAGTGGCTGGGGAGGGAACTCGACCCTGAGGCAGTAGCAGAGCTATCGGCCCTCGCTCGCCGCCGCGGCTTCGATGTCTGTGGGGAGCAGGGGGAATACCACACCCTGGTCCTGGACGGCCCCCTGTTCGCACAACGGATCTGCATCGACGCCTGCCAGGCGAAGACCGACGAGGATCTCTCGTACATCGAGATTCGGGAGCTATCACTTGGAGGCGAGCAAGGAGCGCCATGAGGCTGAAGCGAGCTCTCGGGATAGAACGGGCAGAGGTCGTGTCCCTGGTGGGCGCTGGCGGAAAGACCACCACCATGTTCCGCCTGGCTGATGAACTGGCGTCTGACGGATGGAAAGTGATCACCACGACCACCACCATGATCTGGCGCGACGAACGGTGCGGTCCCACCATATTGGAGTCGGATGCAGGGCGGCTACTGGAGAAGGTCTCGCCCGCACTGAGGGAGCAGAGCCGCATCACAGTGGCCTCAGGTTTCGACGAAGCCCAGGGTAAACTGATCGGCATAGAACCCTCCGTACTCAACGCGCTCATCGCCCTGCGGGAGGTGGATGCCGTCATCGTCGAGGCCGACGGCGCCAAGGGGCGCTCCTTGAAGGCACCTGCGGACTACGAACCAGTGGTCCCATTAAGCACTTCTTTCCTCGTGCCGGTGGCCGCCATCGATGCCGTGGGCCGCCCGCTGGACGATCGAACCGTTCACCGCGCGGAGATAGTGGCCAGACTCTCCGGCTCTCCACTGGGCCAAACGATAAGCCCCGAGCTTATGTCAACAGTGCTACTCCACCCGCAGGGAGGCCTCAAGAACGCGCCGGAAACGGCCCGGATCGTCCCTCTGATCAATAAGGTGAGCGCATCCAACATCGATGCCGCCCGGCGGGTGGCAGGGTTGCTTCTCGACGAGACCCGTGTGGCTCGCGTGGTACTCAGCGCAGTGACCGACGACGATCCCGTCAAGGAGGTCTGGAGTCGGGTGGCGGCCGTGGTGCTGGCCGCGGGAGGCTCGCGTCGTTTCGGCTCGCCCAAGCAACTCCTTCCGTGGGGGGACAAGGCCCTCCTCCAACACGTCGTGGACAGGGTACTGGGGTCTTCTGTGGATCAGGTGGTAGTAGTACTGGGGCACGAAGCTGAGCGGATCGGTACCCTGATCGGGAATCGGCCGCTCCAAGTGGTCGTCAACGAGGACTGGGCACGAGGACAGAGCGGTTCACTCCGGGCAGGCCTCCAGGCATTGCCTCAGACTTGCGATGCCTGCTTGTTCGTCCTGGCGGACCAGCCGAACATCACCCCCCAGCTCATAGACCGCATGCTGGACCGGTACCGTCGCACTCTCGCCCCCATCGTTGCCCCGGTCCATCGCGGACGGCGCGGCAACCCTGTTCTCTTCGCAAGGAGTCTCTTTCCCGAGTTGCTCGACATGCAGGGAGACCAGGGTGGACGCCAGGTGCTCGAACGCCATGAGCAAGAGGTGGAAACGGTGGAAGTGCAGGACCCAAGTCTCTTCCTCGATATCGACACGGTGGAGAACTATGAAGAAGCCAGGTAGGACGGCTACCAGGGTGGTGCTCCTCCGGCACGGCGAGACGGAATGGAACCGGGTGGAGAGGTTTCGAGGCCGCATAGATCTCGAGTTGAACCAGGTGGGCCAGCGACAGGCGCTTGCGGCCGCCCAAAGGCTGTCGGGTTGGCAGATTGAGGCCATCTACTCCAGTCCCATGAAGAGGGCGCTGCAGACCGCGGAACCCGTCGCAAAGGTCTGTGGCCTCGACGTGGCCATTCTGGAGGAGATCAATGATGTGGACTACGGCGCGTGGGCTGGACTCTCTGCCGAGGAAGCACGCGCCCAGTACGCCGAAGCCTACGGGACCTGGGTGCACACTCCTCTCCTGACCCAGTTTCCCCAGGGGGAGAGTCTCCAGCAAGTCCATACTCGATCGTGGACCGCTCTGGACGAGAGATGCTCCGGCCACGAGGGAGGGACGATTCTCCTGGTCTCCCACGTGGTGGTCAATCGCATGTTGATCTGTGCGGCTCTGGGGTTGGTCGATGATGCCTTCTGGAAAATCGGCCAGGACAACGCCGCGATCAGTGTACTGGAAGGAGCGAACGGCCACTACCGGCTACTACTACTGAACGACACCTGTCACCTGGACTCGCTTCACGAACGAGGTGACTGACAGGGAAGCGACGACGTGAGGGTCTGATGAATCGAGAGAAACAAGACCTGGGCAGCCTGATGTCCATGCGAAACTTCATCATCGACATGGACGGGGTGCTCTACCGGGGTCGGGAGCGCCTGCCAGGCGCAAGCGCGTTCCTCGCTCACCTGAGTGCGGAGCGGACCCCCTTCATCCTGGCTACCAATAACTCCACCTTGACGCCAGAGCAATACGTGGCCAAGCTAGGGGCCATGGACATCAAGGTGACTCCAGATCATATCCTCACCTCGGGCCAGGCTGCGGCGCTATACCTCTCGCAGATGGCGCCCCCCAAGGCCAGGATCTATGCCATCGGCGAGGACGGGCTGTTCGCGGCACTGGAGGGCCAAGGCTTCCAGCCAACAGAGAGGGACATAGAGTACGTCGTGGTGGGTATGGACCGCGAGCTGACCTGGCACAAACTGAGAATCGCTGCCCTGGCCATCAGAGCGGGGGCCACCTTCATCGGCACCAACCCCGACACCACCCTGCCCACCGAGGAAGGTCTCGTTCCTGGAAACGGGGCCAGCTTGGCCGCTCTGGAGGTTGCGACGGGGATCGCACCCTTGATCATCGGCAAACCCCAACCCACGCTCCTGGAACTGGCCATGGAGAAGATGGGCGTCACCAGAGAGGGAACGGCCATCATTGGCGACCGCTTGGAGACGGACATCCTGGGAGGAAAGAACGCCGGCATCGCCACGGTACTGGTGCTGAGTGGCATCACACAGCCCGAGGAACTGGAGGACTCTCCATACCAACCGGATCTCGTGTTCAACAGTATTCGCGAGTTCCACGAGTCGTGGCGCGAGCAGCGCCTGGGCTGATCTGCCCGTCACTCACGGAGATGGAGCGTCTGTCGTCCGCCTGTGGCTCCTGTACCTCCCATAAACCTGAAGACCCGGTCCTGTACTATGCGTCGAGAGAGGTAGGCAATGGACATACGCGTGCTTTCCGCCGACGACTTGCGGGCGGCGATCACGATGGCTGAGGCGATTGAGGCCGTGGCCGGGGGTTTCGCCCAACTCTCTGCGGGGAGAGCGGTAGTCCCCTTGCGTACATCTCTAAGTGCTGCCGCGGGCACGAGCCTATTCATGCCGGCCTACCTGCCCGATAGTAAGACCACCACACTCAAGGTCGTCTCTGTGTACCCGGACAATCGCCTCCTGGGATTGCCCACTATCATGGCCGTAGTCGCAGTTCTGGACGCCGACACTGGAAAGCCCCTGGCGCTGATGGATGGAACTTACTTGACCGCGCTGCGCACTGGCGCAGCTTCCGGCGCCGCCACCGACCTTCTGGCCAGGAAGGAGGCTCGGGTGCTGGGTCTCTTCGGGGCAGGAGCACAGGGAAGGACCCAGCTGGAGGCGGTGTGTACCGTGCGTACCATCCAGGAAGTCAGGGTCTTCGACCCCAACCGGGATGCCGCCCACAGGCTGGTCGCAGAGATGGCGGGAATGAAACCTGTTCCCAGGAGAATAATCATCAGTGAATCACCCACGCAGACCGTCAAGGACGCCGATGTCGTCGTCACCGCTACAACATCACGGCAGCCGGTTTTCGACGGGACCCAGATCGGCCCAGGAACCCACATCAACGCTATAGGCGCGTACACGCCGGAGATGCGAGAGATAGACGAGAACGTAGTCGGCAAGGCCAAGATCGTGGTCGACAGTCGAGAGGGCTGCCTGGCCGACGCGGGGGATTTGATCATGGCCATCCAGTCTGGAGTCATCTCCGAGAAAGACATATACGCAGAACTCGGAGAAGTTATCAGCGGCCTCAAGAGCGGTCGCGAGTCAGACCGGGAGATCACCCTTTTCAAGTCGGTTGGAAC
>Ga0307375_10005480_pt1 | contig 11904 bp, 7 predicted proteins | sample TR1MG_FD_202531 | JGI IMG/M metagenome (GOLD analysis project Ga0307375, IMG submission 202531) | Soil microbial communities from Risofladan, Vaasa, Finland - TR-1 | ecosystem: Environmental > Terrestrial > Soil > Coastal area > Acid sulfate soil | place: Finland: Risofladan, Vaasa | collected... | reverse complement strand
CATTATTGATGAGCAAGAACTGCCTGAAGGCGCACCTCCGATGGGTGCCGTTGCTGGGTTATTGCAGACCTTTATCGGCACATTAATTGCCACTCAATTAGGTCAAGTTATCGGTGGCCTGGCCAATAGCGTTACGGGGGCGCATGACGTAGGGCTTCCGTTGCTTGAACCAGCGCGACCAGCACTGCTGCCGGAGAATGTTGCCCAATGGGGCGCAGATATTGGAGTTGATGACTCACAAGTTCGAATCTTCCTTGCACTTCGAGAAGCAGCGGTTGCACGACTGTTCGATAATAATCCCTGGTTGGTTTTATACATTCGCAAATCGATTGCCGATTACGGCAAAGGGATACACATTGATATTCAACAAATACAACGTCAAGCTGAAGAAGCAATCGAGTCCGGGGCAATTGATCCAAACAATCCCGAAACCTTTTCAATCGCACTCAACCAAGGACTCTTCACTCCGGAAGAAAGTGCGTCGCAACATGAAGCCGTTACCAAGTTAGAGACGGCACTAGCGTTGATCGACGGATGGGCAGACGAAGTAACAACACTGTCGGCTGGAGATCGATTGCCATCCCTGGATGCACTCCGCGAAACAATGCGTCGACGTCGCGCGAGCTCCTCGCCCGTGCAACAACTGTTCTCTTCATTGTTCGGACTAGACGTGTCACCACGTATGTCTCGTGAAGCCAGTACCTTCTGGTTGCAGTTGCGCGAACTACGGGACATTGCCACACGCGATCAAGTGTGGAGTGGGATCCTGCCAACGCACGAAGAACTCACCGATGTCGCCGGATACCTCCAGAGCATCGAAATCCCAGATGACCTCTCAGGATTGCTTGGAGAATAAAAGAACCAAGAAAAGGCGAAGTCCCCGGGCGCGGTCCTTTATCTGCCTTCCCCTTGCAGATATAGAACGGTTATCCGAGGACTTCGTAAGCGCAACGTACGTGAGAAATGGTAGAGAATCAACTGATTGCTAGAATATTTACGCTACCTTGCCGCTGTGAGTATTTCCTCCGATTCAGCTCAGGCTAAGGCCAGCGTGGAAGTTAACCTCCCCCTAACCGGCCAAGTGGAATTGCCAGGAGTCACCGAGGGCGAAATCATCGTCATCCGCTCAACCAGGCGTAAGCGGAACATCGCTGCCTACCGCCAAGGCGGTCGGATTGTCGTCTCCATCCCGGCCCGCTTGAGCAAATCCGATGAGCGATCGGTGGTACCCGAGATGGTGGCCAAAATCCGGGCCCAGGAAGCTCGGGCCGCAGATCCGGGGGTTCTGGCTGAACGAATCCAAGCCCTGCTAGAGACTCTGGTGCCAGAGATGACTGAGCGGCCAGTTTCAGTCGCTTGGAAGAGCATGCAGGAGCGGTGGGGCTCCTGTACCAGCGTGGATGGGACGGTTCGAATTTCCGATCGCCTCCAGCGTGCCCCCCGCAATGTCTTGGATTTTGTCCTCTACCACGAGGCAATCCACCTGCGCTATGGAGACCATGGCCCCGAGTTCCAGGGGCTCCTTGCCCGCTTTCCCGAGCGGGAAAGGGCCCAGGCCTATCTGGATGGCTATGAGGCGGCTGAGGATGCCTTGCGAGCCCCACGATTGCCCCGGTGAAGGGGCTTCTCCCACGCTGGATCAGGCTCTGAAAGAACTCCTCTCGCGCTCATTAAAACCCCCGTTTGAGCGTGAGCAGGGGTATCGTGGCGCTCGCACGCTCGCGTATCTTTAAGGGAAGCTCTCTCAAAAGTCGCTTGCGTCGATTGGAGGAAACATGACAGAGACATATAAGGGTGACGCTTACTGCGTTAAGTGCAAAGAGAAGCGTGACTTTGAGGGAACCGTAAAGGTCTCAGACTCTGGTCGTCGCATGGCACAGGGCATCTGCTCGGTCTGTGGCACCAAGCTCAACCGTATTCTCGGCAAGGCACAATAACTCGGTTAGCCAACACCAGGTTTAATAGTTCTACTTAAAAGCTGGCGCCCCCACCACGGGGGCGCCAGCTTTTTCTACCTATGTGTGTAACCAAAGGCTAACTCTGCGCTCAGATCATTTGGCGCCGTGCACATGGAACCACTTTCCCCCATCCCCATCCCCACGCAGATCGTCACCATTGCGACCATGACTACTACTTGCACCAATGCCGAGATTGCACAGATGAAACCCCGCTTGAAGAAAGGGACCCTTGTCCTACCCCTTGGCCAGGCCACCTTTGTCGGAAGGGGTGATTTCGGAATTGAAGTAAACCTCCCTGGCGCCCATCTCATCCTTGCCGCCATGAACGGCAGCACCAGCTGTCAGGAAATTTGCCAAGAGTTTGCCGTGCCGATGGAACAACTCACCAGCGTTGTCCTTGACCTGGATGATGCGCACCTACTCGACACCCAGGAAACAAAGATCACCGTACATACCCGCTTCCACTCTCCGAATCCACAGCGCTCATCCCATACCGGCGATGACAGCAATGATGGGGCTTACCAGCAACTTCAATACCGAATCTCGCCCGAACTTTCCTTCACGACCTGGTTGCACGATGTCAGAGATGGAGGTGTCCAACTCGTGAGCGCTCGGCGTAACTGCGAAGTGCTCATATATGGAGACTCACGAATCGCCATCCTGCTCTATGGAATCCTCTTAAGCAGCGGAATATCGCATGCCGGGCTGGTAACCAAGCGAGAAGCCGCTGCAATCGCTGACCAAGATCTCTGTGCCGGATACCTGCGAGCCTGCGACGTAGGCCTATCCCTGAAAACCCGTACCGATGAACTCAAACGAGAATTATCACTCTTTCCTGCCGCATCGTCACCCCTGGCCAACGAGGATCAGATACTTCGCCAGATGCGGGTTGCGATTGGCAGACCCCCCGCTGATCAACTCCAACAGTGGATGAGCGATGGAACGCCGCACCTGCTAGTAGAAAATCCAGATTGCGCATCTATCAATGTCGGACCTTTGGTTCTGCCAGGTACAACTCCATGCTCGCGTTGCGTCTCTCTGGCCAAGCAAGATCAGAACATCATTTGGCGCGAAATTCAACGCCAGCAACTCTCGGCCCTGGCCGAAGAAGCCCCAGTAGCCGTCGCCCATCATGTTGCCGGACTCATTGGCCTGGAATTGCTCCGCTTCATCGACTCTGGCCAATCCCAACTCGTCGGCCAGAGCCTGCGGGTGGATTACCACTCACCCGGCACGACCCAACCCCACATGTTCACACGTCACCCGGCCTGCGGTTGCAACTGGTAAACCCCGCGTCTAAAGAACGCCAATTTACGCCGCAGTCCGAGATTGGCCCAGACGTGGTCGGCCCACCATTCGCCTCTGGGCGATAACCGCGCCATCTTCAAAGAGCTCCCCGCCCCATACTCCACATGGCTCTTGCCGGGATAACGCTGCATCCAGGCATTGCTTTTGAACCGGGCAACTGCCACAGAGGGATTTGGCTAATACAGTCTCTTCAGCCTTTTCAGAGAAGAAAAGTTCTGGATCAGCATTGTGGCAGGGCAAGTTGAAGGCAACGTCCGAACCATATGTTCCGGTGACATCACCCAGTCCGATTTTATTTCCATCGGTAGCCCAACCTGGCACTAATAACTCGCTGAAGAGAACGGTCATTGTCCTCACCTCTTTTCTACTGGCTTCCCAGTGCTCTTTTCTACTGTCCGTTTCGGTGATATTTATTTAGGAAAAGAAAAAGGGCCCGAATCCATTTGGATTCGTGGCCCTTGGGGTCCTTTATCGGTTGCTACCCGATGAAGCTCCAAGTGGCCGTAGTGCCAAATGTGGAATACCAAGCAGTGCGCTTGGCCCCCTCATTGGCTGTTGCCGCATATGAATGAGAAGGCGAGGCAACCAGATGATTGGCAGGCAGCATCGATGCGGCGCCATTGCTGGCTGCTGCAACAAAATGCGTTAACAACTGCATTTTTGCTCCTACCCTTCTCGTGACCGCAACCTATCGATTACGGTGCCTTAGGGTAAAGCACAGGCCCATCATGATGCAAATGAATTAATTCCCGATGAGCCCGGCTTCGCGCAGGTATCTACTGGGATTCTGGCGATAACTCAGGATTAAATGCCGCTTTGCCCGAGTAATTCCTACGTAAAACAGGCGTCGCTCTTCATCGACTGCATTCTCGTGAGTAGGCAATATTCCCTCACTAACACCAATAAGAAAGACGAGATCCCATTCCAGGCCCTTTGCCGCGTGCAGGGTTGCCAAGGTAGTCACGGGCATGACCGGCGGATTGTTCTGTTCTGCCCGCTCTTCTAGTTCTCTTAAATAAGTACGCAGAGCCTTAGGAGTGAAAGCCGGATCGCCGTCAAGCTCATAAGCCAAGTGCAAGAGCGCAGTAATGCCATCTGTCGTGGACGTGGTGACAAATGGCGCCGCGATGGTGCGCAATTCATCGAGCCATTCGACACCCTTCCGCGGAATGACTGAGGCTTGGCGCACCCCTTTGAGAAAATCCCTCACATCCGTACGTTCGAAAAAACGCTCATTATTTCTGACTTGATAGGGAATCTGCGCAGAGATGCATCCGCGTTCAAGAGCACTGAGTTGAGCATTAGTGCGGGCTAATACCGCAATATCTTGCGATGCGACGCCGGTCGAAATCAGTTTCTTTATCTCTTGAACGACCCCGTCTACTTCGCCGTTCTCATCCTTGTATTCATTCACCTGCGGATGTTCACCATGGGCATTTAGAGAAACAATCTCATGACCCATCAATCCACTACGAAGTACGCTGTTTGCGGTGAAAATAATCTCAGGAGTCGATCGATAACCTGCAGAAAGACGGATGACCTCGGCATCGGGAAATCTTTTAGTAAAAGTATTAAGAAAAACTGGAGTTGCACCCGCAAAGGAATAAATCGTCTGGGCTGGATCTCCGACGACGCAAATTTCCTCGCGGTTTCCGAGCCAAGCATTTATCAGGCGTTGCTGCAACGGTGAAACGTCTTGATATTCATCGATGGTAAAAAAGCGATATTGGTCATGGACTCGCTCACGTACTTCCCGTTCCTCTTCCAACATGGCGGTCGTAAGTAGCAAGACGTCTTCAAAATCGATAGTGCGTTCTTGTCGTTTCAAACTCTCATAGGCTTCATAAACTTGGGCAATCTGCCCCGGGTTGATTCGACTTCTCTCTGAGCGGGGTTTTGATTCCTCCTTATAATCCTCCGGGGCAATCTGCGAGACTTTTGCCCATTCAATCTCCGTGGCAATATCGCGCAATAATTCGCGTGAATTTGCCGATAATGTTCCCGCTAAACCGGCTCGAGAAATAGCCTCTGTAATAAAACTGGTCTTGGTAGTAAGGAGGTCCGGAGCCCTCCCGCCAAAAACGGTAGGCCAGAAGTAGAGCAATTGTTTCAGCGCCGCAGAATGGATGGTTCGGGCGGCAACAGTTGGAACTCCCAAAGATCTGAGCCTGGAGCGCATTTCTCCAGCTGCACGGGCGGTAAAAGTCAGAGCCAGAACTTTCTGGGGATTCATCACGCCGATGGCGGCGGCGTAGGCGATTCGATGGGTTATGGCCCGCGTCTTTCCCGTGCCTGCCCCGGCAATTACACAGACGGGCCCACGAGTTGCCAAAGCAACTTGACGCTGGTCTTCATCCAATGCCGCCAGGATCTCTTCGGCGCGTACTTCGTTGGGCTCACTCATGTGAGAGTGCCAATCTCAATTAAATCTTCCAATGCGCAGTCGCCGTACCAGAGATCAATCATCGCTCGAGACACACTGACACGTGGAGGAAGATGGAGCACCCCGGTCTGCACCGCAGTTTTCATCTCTTCGCGTGAGAACCACCGCAACTCGGTGATCTCTTCGCCGTCAGGACGAGCGGTTGAAATATCGGAAGTTCTAGCCTCAAATGCGATCATGATTGATGCTGGAAATGGCCATGGCTGCGAACCTAAATACCGAATTGAGTGAACTATCACTCCAGATTCCTCCGCAACTTCCCGCGCGACACAGTGTTCGAAGGATTCACCAGGTTCCAGAAAACCCGCCAGGTTTGAAAATCTAGTAGGTGGCCACGCGGCCTGATGTCCGAGCAGAATCCGATCATTTTCATCTTGCACCAGAACTATGACGGCAGGATCGGTCCGCGGATGATGCTGACTTCCCTCAACTTCACAGATTCGAACGGCTCCGCCTAGATCTACTCTTGTAAGCGCCCCACACTTTGAACAACGGGGGTGTGCGCTATGCCAATTGCCCAAAGCGACAGCATGCACTGCAAGACCAGCTTCGAAATTCGAGAGCAAGGCGCCCACCTGGCGAAGGGTCCGAAGCTCTTCCTCTGCGATCACTTCATCATTTGTATGCCAAGTGAAATAACTCTGTCCATCCTTGCGATCAATTCCTAGAAAATACTTTTCGCCCTGGCTGCTAGGGATCTCCGCAGATGCGCAGAAAATCAAATTTGTATCACTCGCGCGAACGCGGTCATTTACCATCACGAGAATCTTCGCCTGCTGCCAGAGCTCTTCTAATTTCTGCCCATGCAGACGCAGATCGCTGGCACGATCTATGGTGCTGCGAGCAAGAACTAAATTGTCCAACTGCCCTTTATTACCCTTATTACCTATCGCGCTCATGATGGGCGACACTACTAGCATGGAGCCGTGCGTCTAAAATCAGGCATAGGCGCCTTGGAAGGCGATGTCACCGCCCGGGCCATGGGTACGTCCATTATGTTCGCGATTATTTACCTTTGAGCGTTGATATAAGTTGATAGCGGTCGAGGATCCCAATCAACCCTGCCTCATCCAGTAAATCTGCAGGTCGATCTGTAATTCCTAACGGAACATAATGAAAGCCCGCACTTACTCGCTCAAGTTCGATGCCTTGAAGTCTGGACCATGCCAGGCGATAAAGCGCCAATTGCACCGCGGCGGATTGGCCAAGTTTCTTCGAGCCAGTCTTCCAGTCCACGATTTCAAACCCGTCACCACTCTTATATACCGCGTCGATGCGCCCTCGAACCAAAGTGCCAGCTAAAACCGTCTCAAACGGAACTTCAACCGCAAAGGGTTGGCGATGACCCCACTCACTTTCTAGCCAGCGAGTCTTAAGGCTCTCTAAAGTCTGATCCGGTTCGAGCAGGTCCACTGGATCTAAATCTTCATCATCAAAGAGAGTTCCTTGTCCAAAATGTTTCTCTATCCAGAGGTGAAAAACTGTGCCACGGCGGGAGTATTCATCCTGCGGATGCGGCATCGGCCGACGAATTGAAAGGGCTAGTTCTCCTGGATTTTCCTGCAAAGCCACCATCGTTGATACGGATAAACGTGGGGGTAGAGAGACTTCAGCCTTCTCGTTGCCCTGATGTAATTCATTAATTAATGCTTGGGCATCACGAATCCACGATTGTGCATTCTCGCTTTTTGCACTTTCTAATGTGTGAGAGTCACTGTTGCGAACCAATTCTACGGCAGCATCAAAGGATGCTCGATTGTCCCCCAGTCGATCTCGGGGCCATCTGCCAGTAAGTGGGTTCTCCAGGTTCGGGTTTTTTCGACCCTCTTCGGGAATGGGAGCATCTGCCAGAAACTTTCCGCCGCCAGAAGCCGCAATCAAGGCGACGCTTTGATAGAGAATGCTGGGCTCAACTGCCTTCGTTCCGTCGCGCCAGCGTGATGTCGTGCATAACAAGTGAGTTCGCGCTCGAGTAACTGCTACATAGCCTAAACGGATTTCCTCTGTGTATTTCAACGCTTCACACTCATCGGAAAATTGCTCAATAATCTTCTTTGCTTCTGTGTTTGTAGTGCAATGCTCCAGCGAGAACGTGGGCAATTCATCTTTATCTCCACGAAGTTCAAATGGAATATGTTTCTCGTTGGTAAGCCAATTCTCTTTTCCATGGCGGCTTATTCCTGGGAATGTTCCGGTTGCCATGCCTGGGATTGCCACTACATCCCATTCGGCCCCTTTGGATGTATGTACCGTCAGAATCTGCACGACATCGCGCCTTACTTCAGGTGCCCCGGATTTCAATCCGCCTTCTTCGGAGGAAGCTACATCCAGCCAGATAAGAAATTCTGTGGCGGTTCCACCACTTCGAGAATACCTGGCTGCTTCATCCAGGAAACGATCAAGGTGCCGGCGTCCATTGGATACGCCATCTCGAAGCATCACTTCTACATCCAGTGCCAAGTAATCCTCAATCTCGGCAATAAGATCCGTCAGTGGGCCGCCTGCCCGTGAACGAAGCCGTCGCAAGTCGGCAGCGAAATGCGTCAGGCGAGTCAAGCCAATAGCCGAGAAATCACTTTTATCAGCCTTACCGATTTCGTCAAGGGCATCAATGAGGCTGCCCAAGAACTGATCGTCTGCCTCTTCGCGGGCTGGATTGCCTGCGGCAATTTTTGCAATCAAACCCTGGGATGTGACATTAGCTTCCGCGGCTCGCGCCCGTGAGAAACGGCCTAATGCAGCAATATCGGATGCGCCCAAATTTATCCGCGGCCCGGTGAGATGTCGCATGAGCGACGAACCAGCTTCTGGATCCGTGACAACCCGCAACAGGGTGATGATGTCGGCCACTTCGGCAACATGAATGAGCCCGCCAACCCCCAATACTTCCACCGGGATATTCACACTCCGCAATGCAATCTCAATCTCTGGAATCTGCGAACGGTTACGTACCAAGACGGCAAACGAACTGCGTCTATTTTCCGGCAAGGCCATCCGATCGGGGCTAAACCAAAGATGCGAGAAATACTCGGAGATTGCAATAGCTTCAGCTTCAATCGTTTCAAATACGCCACAAGCCAATTCGCCAGGGCCGGCATCTTCACGCGCGACAAGCGGCTGGACATGCACTAGAGGACTCTCGCGAATCCCCTCTGATATCTGATTTGCGAGTTCAAGAATTATCCTATCGTTGCGAAAAGTTGTAGAGAGAGAGAACTGTGACGGTCCATGCTGGTCACCCACTTTCGGAAAGTTCTTGGCAAAGGCACCAATCGTTCCAGCAGAGGCCCCGCGCCACGTATAGATTGCTTGACACGGATCGCCCACGGCCATCACTGGGTGGCCAGCTCCGAAAAGTGATGAAAGCATTCGTACTTGGGCTTGTGAGGTGTCTTGATATTCATCTAATAGAACCACTCGATAGCGGGCGCGTTCAATTTCTGAAACGTCGGAAAATCCCACGGCAATATCGGCCGCCAGCGACATCTGGTCATCGAAAGTGAGGAGACTATCTCGACGCCGCTTTACAATGAAATCATCAACCATGGGGAGAATTGAGATGCGCTGAGTTAGCACCCTCTGAACTTTTCGTACCACCTCGTTAGATTTCGCCCCCATCTGTTCTATGCGGGCAAGGACCTTCTCGGATTCCTCTATTACCTGTTGGGCGGAACATTGATGCTCAAGCATCAAACTGGTAAGCCCAATAACATCCTTGATTACCGTGCTTATTGCGCTATCTGAGGTGAAATTATGATCTGGCCAATTGCGCACCAGGTCTGCGGCCATCTGCCAAATTGCCGCGTCCCCGAGCGGCTCATCGCTGGCATCTATGCCATAACGAATCGAATGTTCACTCAGGAGGCGGCCGGCATACGAGTGGTAAGTCATTACCGCGGCATCGATCGACGCATTTTTGGGAAGGAGCCCGGCCGTGCGCAATTGGCGCAATCGAGCTCGAATACGCAGGCCCAACTCACCAGCCGCCTTGCGCGTGAAAGTTAGACCGAGGATTTCATTTGGCTCGACCATCCCATTGGCCGTTAAATAAAGAACTCTAGAACTCATCGTTTCCGTCTTGCCCGAACCAGCCCCTGCAATAACGACGGTTGGTTCAAGCGGTGCAGAAATGATGCGGGCTTGTTCTTGGGTAGGCTTTCGAACTCGGCTATCAACAGTGGCCAGAGCAGCGGCAATATCAAAAGGTGAATAGCGAGCTTCCTGCGTCATTCCATCACCGTCCTGCCATCGGTTTGAATAGGACAAGAATTACGAACCTGACAGGTCTTGCACCGCTGATTAATTTTGGCGATAAATTCACTACCGCTCATACCCTCTGCAATAATCGCAATTTCTTCCTTGACGAAATCGCCATCGATTGGCGGCTGGAGACGCACGGATGCTTCCACGCTAGTGGAGGCCAGGTAAACCAATGCCGCACCTGCACTCGTGCGACTGGGATGCAAACTAGTGAAACCACCTTCAATTACGGCCAACTGATAAGCCTGCATCTGCATATTCGTAATCGCATCTTTAATTGCGATGGGAGTAGCCCCAGTTTTGAAATCAACAATAAACACATCTCCGTCAACAGTGACCTCCAACCGATCGACGGTTCCTTGGATGCGAGCCCGACCGATCACAACTTTGAATTCCGTTTCCACGCCGATAATCTGATTCGAGGATTCAGTGTGATACTTGACAAATTTATGGAGCATTTCGACAGCTCGAGCCAATTGCACATTGCTGACCCAGCCTGTATTAGGGTCGATCAATCTCCAGGCATCACGAAGTTTCATGATGAGGTCTGCTTCAGTCAGAGATGGATCTGATTCCATGAGGGCAGCAAAGGCATGGATTGCAGAACCAAGGATTTGAGCTTGGCTATCTCCGTTTGTCCCACCATTACGCTCCAGAAACCACTTCACTCCGCATTCAGTAAAACTCTCAGCACTACTTGGGGATACAGATACCAGCGCGCTTATTGGAACTACTGGATCTGAGGTGCTTATGGGCAACACGCCAGCCCAAGTACTCACGTCAGCTTGCGTCAAGCCCTCTGAACCCAGACGTCGGAGAATCTGTGCCGCGGTTGCGCGCTCCTCGCCTAGGAGTTGATTGCGCAAGGTGGAAACGAGAGCAGCTGGGGTTATGGGCCTGGGTGGCTGAGTTATCACCGGCTCTTCATTGCCTTCACCGCCATTATGGGCTGCAATTTCTTCAAAGAAAGCAGAGGGCTCCATATCTTCTTTCTGCACAGCGGTAACAATCAGTTGACTCTTCGCCCTAGTGACAGCCACATGCAACAAACGGCGCTCATCCTCGGCTAGTCCGTTGGCAGCCAGCGCATCTAGTTCTTTGCGTGCCAAACCACCATTGCGCATTCGTTCAACCAACCGCTCGCTTCCTAACAACGAACCACGTTGACGCAAATTGGGCCAAATCCCTTCTTGCAGCCCAGCTATAGCAACCACTTCCCATTCGCGACCTTTAGCCGAATGAACCGTGAGTATCTCCACTACATCCGGACGTTGACCCTTTGCAGTGATGACGTCACCCAGAATATCTTCGTCAGTAATCTGCCTGAAAAAACTACCTGCACCAGAATGCGGGAATCGATCGGCGAACCTGCGAGCGGTCTCAAAAAGTTGCATCATGGCATCAAGATCACGATCGGAGGCGGCTCCTCGGGCACCTCCTCGGAGTGCTTGACGCCGCCAACTCTCACTTAACCTCTCGCCGTCGCTGGTGATTGCATTGTTCCAGATCTCCCAGAGAAGATCCTCCCCTTGAGTATTCGCTCGTCTAAGCACTCTACGGGCCCGCGAGAGAAGTGCGTGAACACGATGAAGGGGCTGGGAATCTTCAATAGAAATTTCCCCGTCATCTATTGCCGCAATCAAAAGTTCTGCTCCTGTCCGTTTATCTTCCTCCGAACGGGCTGCGATTAACGAACGACGCATTCGGCGCAAAGAAACCGAATCGGCTCCTCCGAATTCGCTTAGCAGTAGGCGTTCGGCATTGTCGACGGTGAGATCTTTTTCTTGTAAAGCAATCTGTGCAAGGAGAAGAAAGGGGGAAATCGCCGGGTTATTTGAGAGCGCTTCCGTCTGGGTTGCGACCGGGATTCTGGCTTGGTTGAATGCACGTCGCAAAGCAGCGGCCTGTGCTCCCGGCGTCCGCAAAATAACAGCC
>Ga0307375_10005479_pt1 | contig 11905 bp, 10 predicted proteins | sample TR1MG_FD_202531 | JGI IMG/M metagenome (GOLD analysis project Ga0307375, IMG submission 202531) | Soil microbial communities from Risofladan, Vaasa, Finland - TR-1 | ecosystem: Environmental > Terrestrial > Soil > Coastal area > Acid sulfate soil | place: Finland: Risofladan, Vaasa | collected... | reverse complement strand
CCGCGCAAAGCTGACGCCTGAAGTGATTCAGACGATCTTGGAGGCGGTGCCGGGTGCGTGGCTGGAAGATGCGAAGGCAGGAATCAGCGCCGATGAAAGGCGCGCGGGCTACCTGGAATTCTTCGCACGGCGGCTCGAGGCAGCGGCAATTTTTGAAAAGGAGGCGATGGACGCCCATGCCCGCCTCATTTGATTACGCACTGCTCCGCGTGGTGCCGCGCGTGGAACGGCAGGAGTTTGTGAACGCCGGTGTGGTGGTATTTTGCCGCGAAAAGCGCTACCTGGCCGCGCGTGTCCGGCTCAATCGCGAGCGCGTGCGGGCATTGTGGCCCGATGTGGATCTCGATTTGATTGCGCAGCATCTTGACGCGGTGGTGCGCATCTGTGAGGGCGACCCCGCGGCAGGCGTCATTGCGCAACTTTCGCAGAGCGAGCGATTCCATTGGCTGGTTTCGCCGCGCAGCACCATTCTTCAGCCTTCGCCGGTGCACACGGGCGTGTGCGAGGAAACAGGCGACCTGCTGGACCGGTTGGAAGCGCAGTTCTTTTCCTGATGCAGGATGCCGCTTTACTGCGGCGTGACGAGGTGATGCGCAATGGCAAATAGGGCCAGTTCCAGGCGCGTGGAAACGCCGGTCTTGTCAAAGATGTTGGACAGGTGGCGCTTCACCGTCTCCTCGCTCAGCCCGAATTGCTTGGCAACGTCGCGGTTGCTGCATCCTTCCACGATGCAACCCACCACTTCCAACTCGCGCGGCGTGAGCCCGTAGGTTTTGTGCTGCGGCGGCGCCGCCTGCAGCATCAGGTCGTGCAGTGCGGAAACCAGGTTGACCACGCGCTTGCCGCCAATCCAGTAATCGCCCGCGCAAACCGTGCGGATGGCGGTCTTCAGGTGTCCGGCGAGCGCATCTTTCAGCACAATGCCGCGCGCTCCAATGTGAAGCGCCTCAATAATCTGCTGCGTGGTGATGGTGGAGGTAAGCAGAAGAATCTTGACCGAAGGCGAGCCCTTCATGATGGCCCGCATGGCTTCCAGTCCGGGCAGCCGCGGCATGGCCACATCCAGCAGCAGGATGTCCGGCTGCAGATCGAGCGTTTGGGTGATGGCCTCGTCGCCGTCGTCAGCTTCGCCCACCACCTCAAGGCCGTCCTGCGCCGTGAGCATGTTGCGCACACCGATGCGGACTACCGGGTGGTCGTCCGCCAGAACTATGCGTATCGGTCGTTCCACTTGTGCGCCCAGCCTCCCCCTTGAGGTCACCGGTCAAAGGACCCTGCAGCCGGCCACATACCGCAGCCATGAGGCCCTTACTTCCAGCCTGACAGAACCTTACGTCGCCTGTCGTGGAAATTCTACCTCAAGCATACGCTCCAGCCTCTCCAGCGCCACCTGCAATTCGCCCAGCAGCGCTGCCGAGTTATTCAATTGGTCACTCTCCTGCTCAAACCGCCCGCCAATCCCGGCCGCCTGCCGGGCCCCGGCCATCCCGCATCCACCCTTGATGGCGTGGCCGACGCGCCGCACCTCGTTCGCGTCTTTTCGGGCAATGGCCTGCTCCAGGACGGCATTGCGCTTGTGCAGGTCCGCGGCCACGGCGTCATACACCTCGCGCACGGTGTGCTCCGGCATCATTTGGCGAAACTGCGCCAGAACTTCGCTGCTGAGGACCGGCTCATCCGTCTCAAGCGGCGGCGTGGCGGCGCCGGCGGCATGATCCTGCAAAAGTCGCTGCAGCGCCTCCGGTCCGAAGGGCTTCTGCAGGAATCCGTCCGCAGCCTCCCGCACGTCCTGGTCCGGCTGCCTTGCGCTGATGGCGTAGATGGTTGCGCGGCTGCGCGCGCGGAGTTCCTCAATCAAACGGCGGCCGCTGATTCCGGGCATCTGCACATCCACCAGGATGACTTGCGGCACGCAAGTGCCCTGCTCCAGCATGAGCAGCGAAGGCGCGCCGCTCTCGGCGGTGTGCAGCGTGTATCCGTTGAGGGTGAGCAGGGTCGCGATCACCTCACGGCTTATCATGTCGTCGTCAATCAGCAGAACTGTGGGTAAATCGCGGTCTGCACCCATGCCTAGCATCGTTCTGGTCCCTCCTGCGGGGCCCGCCAAACTCAATCTTCTGAAACAGATACCTCATGCAGCCAGCCGGGCGCCTTCAGCAGTTCGCGCGGGCGCGAACCGTCTGCCTGGCCCACCAGCCCATCCCGCTCCATCAGGTCAATCAGGTGCGCGGCCCGCCCGTACCCGATGCGCAGCCGCCGCTGCAGCAGCGAGGTGGACGCCTTGCCAAACTCGAAGACCAGCCGCACGGCATCGTCGAACAAAGCATCGCTGTCGTCCCCGTCGCCGGTGCCGCCTTCCACATTTGCGCGCTCGTCCCGAGGCGAGTCCAGGAAGCCTTCCACGTACTCGGCCATGCCCTGCTCTTTCCAGAACTTCACCACCGCCGCGGTCTCTTTCTCGCTGACATATGGCGCGTGCAGCCGCATGAGGCGGCTGGTGCCCGGCGGCAGGAAGAGCATGTCGCCGCGGCCCAGCAGGGCTTCCGCGCCGTTGGTGTCCAGAATCGTGCGCGAGTCCACCTTGGTGGCCAGCCGGAAGCTGATGCGGGTGGGAACGTTGGCCTTGATGAGGCCGGTAATCACGTCCACGCTGGGCCGCTGCGTGGCAAGAATCAGGTGGATGCCGACGGCGCGCGCCATCTGCGCGAGCCGCGTAATGGATTCCTCCACGTTGGAGCGGTCGAGCATCATCAGGTCGGCCAGCTCGTCAATGATGATGACGATATACGGCAGAGGCTCTTCGTTTTCGCCCTCGTCAAACAGCGAAGGCATGGAGCCTTCAAACAGCTTGTTGTACTGGTCGATATTGCGCACGCTGCGGCTGGCCAGCAGCTTCAGCCGCCGCTCCATTTCGCGCACTGCGTTGCGCAGCGCGTTGGCCGCCAGCTTGGGCTCGGTGATGATGGGCGTGAACAGGTGCGGAATGCCCTCATACATGCCCAGCTCCACGCGCTTGGGATCCACCAGGATGAGCCGAACCTGCGCCGGCGTGGTGCGGAACAGTAGGCTCATGATCATGGCGTTGATGGCGACCGACTTGCCCGACCCTGTGGAACCGGCGATCAGCACGTGCGGCATGGAGGAAAGATCTGCCGTGACGATGCGGCCGTTGATGTCCTTACCCATGGCCAGCGTCAGCCGCGACCGCGCCTTGGCAAAGGTCTCCGACTCCAGAACGTCGCGCAGATGGATGGTTTCGCGCTCGTGGTTTGGCACCTGGATGCCCACCGTGCTTTTGCCCGCCATGCGCTCGATGAGAATGCTTTCCGCGCGCATCGCCAGGCACAGGTCCTCGGCCAGCCCGGTTACGCGGCTGTATTTGACGCCCGCCTCCGGCTTGAACTCGTAGGTGGTGACCATGGGGCCGGGATTGATCTGCACCACTTGGCCGCGCACGTCGAACTCACCGCATTTTTCCACCAGCACCCGCGCTTCGTCGCGTAAATCGTCCTCGCGCACGGTCTGGGGTCCTGACCCCGCATTCAGCAGTGTGCTGGCTGGGAGTTTAAATCCGCTTACGTTTTTGGGGGCAACCGTCACGCTGCGCACATCGGCATCGGCCCGCTCGTGGATGGCGATTTCGCCGGGCGTGTGCACGGCCGCAGGTTGCAACGGCGCGGGCACAGGCGCAGGGAAAGAGAAAGAGTCCGCGGCAGCACGGGCCGGGCGCATTTCCACCAACCGGGTAGCAGCCACCGGAACGGCTTGCGGAGCCGGCTCGGAAATGGGGTCAGGCTGCGCTGCCGTGCGCTCCCAGATGCTGGTCCGCCGGACGGGCACGTCCTCATCTTCCGGCTGCGCGGTCGCCCGCTGATACGCGGGAATCTCGACCATCGGGTCCGGCTCCACACTGCGCTCCCGCCGCCGGAAGAGCCGCGTAAGCCTGCTGACAGGGTTCATTGCCGGTTCGAATTCGGGCTCATCCACTGAGTCGATGGAGCCGGTAAAGAGCCGCTGCTCGGGGCCGGGCGAGTTCTGCTCTGCGAGCGCTTCCTCCCGGTCCGCTTTGCGCTCGGCGCGCTCCTCGCGCCAGTTCCGCCAGCGATCGTTCCAGGCCACCACGTGAATCCAGCGGTCTTCCAGACCGGTCCTGAGCGCCCAGAAGTCAATAGCCGAGGCAAAGTACACGCCGGCCAGGGCCAGCACCACGGCCACCAGCCCGGCGCCCTGGATGTTCAAATAGCGCACCAGCGCGTCGGCCACCAACCTGCCCATTACGCCTTCCACCGGCACGGCGTGCAGCCAGTGCCAGTGCCACGGCAGCAGCCCGAAGACCGCAGGCAAAAACACCACGGCCAGCGCGCAGCCAATCCAGCGCAGCCATGCCGTTCCGGCAGAGCGTGAGTGCATCCAGCTCCAGCCCACGCCGCCCAGCCACAAAGGAAGAAGAAACGCGGCAATCCCCAGCGACTGGAGCATCAGATCGCTGATCCAGGCGCCGAACAGCCCAACCCAGTTGTGGATTGTGTGCGGCCCGATCACGTCCGCAGCCGTGTTCAAGGAGGGGTCCGAAGGATGATAGGTAGCGAGTGCGAGAAAAACAAGAAGGGAGACCAGCGACAGCACAAGGCCCAGAAAAACATTCAGGGCACGATTACGCGTCGGCGACAAAGCGATCGGAATGGTCTTCATTGTGGGGACGCCTCCGCAGCCTGGCTGCCGCAATCGACGCGAACCAGCCGCCAAGGCGGACGAGAAATCCCAGAGCAGTTTCTATTATCCCTGTCCGTGCGAGCGATTCCGGCCAAAACCGGCCGGGAGGAATCACGCTGTCCACCCCCAGCCGGCTGCCGTGGAGGCCAGTGCTTGAGGGTGAATCCACCTATACGGATGCGCGGCATTGCTCAGCCTTCAGCCGCCGATGTATCGGGCTCCGAAGATCAGCAGCGCAATGCCCAGCACGATGCGATACACGGCGAAGATGGCAAAGCCATGCCGCCGCACCCACATGAGAAACCACTCCACCACGCCCATGGCCACGATGAACGAAACAACAAAGCCGATGACCAGCAAGACCCAGCGATCGGTGTTCATGACCACCTCGGCTGGCGCGCCGTGGCCGGCGAAGTGGATGGGGAGAACCTCCTTCACCAAGTCATAGCCGGTGGCGGCCAGCATGGTGGGAATGGAGAGCAGGAAGCTGAACTCGAGCGCGGAAGGCCGGTCCAGGCCGGCAATCTGCCCGGCGGCGATGGTGGACATGGAGCGGGAAACGCCGGGGAAGATGGCCGAAAGCGCCTGGCACAAACCGATCCAAATGGCCTGGCCCAGGCCCATCTCTTCCACATGTGTGGTGCGGGCCTCCTGACGCGAGTACCACCAATCCACTACCCACATGACGATGCCGCCGATGAGCAGCGCCAGGGCGATGACGCGGAGGCTGCCGAGGTTGTGGTCGCTCCACTTTTTAAGCAGCAGTGCCGGCACCGACGTGAAGGCGAAGGCGATGAACGTGAGAGAAATGGGATGCGTCAGCCAGTTGCGGTCGCCGCCTTCGCCCTCAGGAAAGGTGCGCATAAAGCCCACAATGCGGCTGAGGTAAAGCAGCGTGAGCGCAAAGATGGCGCCGGCCTGGATGACGATGGTGTACATCTTCCAGTACGCGTCGTCGAGCGGAATGTGCATCAAGGCTTCTGCAATGCGCAGGTGCGCGGTGGAGCTGACGGGCAAAAATTCGGTCAGGCCTTCCACAATGCCCAACAGGACAGACTGCAAATAGGGATTCAAACAGCCTCCGCAAAAGGTAAGGAATGGGCCGGCCTGCTGCCGGCGGAATGGAATGAAAGGTTATTGATCGATGCCGTACACGGGAATGCCCTGATCCAATTTGAACACGAGTGCTGCGCCCCGCCACGCGTAGTCTGAGTCGGCGAACCTGGTCTTCAACTGGGCGGCCAACTGGCGCGCGCGGTCATGGGCCTCGTCGCTCTTTTTTTCATTGCCCGTCACGCCGAACATGTTGGTCAGCACCGCCTCACGGTAGGCGGCTTCATACAGCGCTCTTGCCGCGCGCGGGCTGTCGGGATGCTCGGCGGCGTACTTCTCATAGATTTCGGCTTCTTTCGCCGGGCACTTGGGCGAGCCCTGCCAGTCTCCGCAGAGCTTGTTGTCAATCAGGTCAAAGGCCGCCAGGTCTGCCCAGCGAGTGCGCGGATAATACTTGATCACTTTTTTCAGTGCGTCGTCATCCATCTGCTCGCGCATGTCGGGATCCTGCGAATGGGCCGAGGGCAGGGTGCTGAGGTCCGCCTTCTGAATCTGCCACTGAATGTCTGCCGCGCGCCAGGCCGCCTGCGCCGCCAGGGGCGAGTTGGGAAACATCTCCACCAGCCGACGATAGAGCAGATGCGCGCTTTGGGCGGCATGGGCGGGGCCGCGCGGATCACTGGCCAGCGCCTCCTGGTTGGCCGCCGCGCCCATCAGCACCTGGTCGCCGTTCGGCGTGGCTTCCTCCACAACGCCCTTGGCCTGAATCCATCCGGAGATGGGCGCCGGCGTATCGCTTGCGCCGAAGATGGGCTGGTCGCGGGAGTGATCTTCCTCGATGTCCGTGTTGGCATAGACGCGCATCCAAGGGCCGCTTCGCTCAGCCACCACCATCTCCCGGCCAATCTGTACGCGGTCCAGCTTTTGCGCGCTCTTGTCCGGCGTGACATAGAGCCAGGTGACCTGCAGCACCGTGGCGCGGGGACCGGCCATGGGCTTCACCAGTTCCGGCTGCTTCTGCCCCAGTGCCCAGGGCGCGGCACATGCCAGAGCGAGTGCAAGGGTGAGGAAGCAACGGTTGCGGGGTCTCATCTCAATCCGAATCATAGTCGACTCCTGCTAGACGACGCCCTCTGCAAGCACTTCCGCCAGCAGGGCGGGCGCAACGTTGCCGCCGCTGACCACGGCCACGGCCTTGCGATAGGCGGGCAGCTCCGCGGCATGGAACAGCAGCGCCGCAGCCGCCACGGCTCCGCTGGGCTCTGGCACCAGCCGGGCGGTGGAGACGATGGCCCGCATTGCGGCGCGAATCTCCGCCTCGCTGACGGTTACGATGCCGCTGACGAAGGCCTGGATGTGCGCGAAGTTGCGTTGTCCCACGCTCTGGGTGCGCAGGCCGTCGGCGATGGTGCGGCTGGTGTCCTCCGCGGACCACTCGATGATCTTGCCGGCCCGGAAGCTCGCGGCAGTGTCACCTGCCAGTTCGGGCTCGACGCCGAGGACCGTGGCGTTGGGCAGAAGCTGCTTGACCGCGGCGGCGACGCCGGCGAGGAGGCCCCCGCCGGAGACCGGCGAGAGGACCAGGTCCACGTCGGGCAATTCCTCCACTATCTCAAGACCGCAGGTGCCCTGGCCCTCGATGATTTGCTCATCGTCATAGGGCGGAATGACGACGTAACCGTGGGCGCGAACGAGCTCCTCAGCTTTGGCGAGGCGCTCGCTGGAGGCGGGACCGACCTCGACGACTTCCGCGCCGAAGGCCAGCGTGGCCGCGCGCTTGATGGCAGGCGCGTTGGACGGCATGACGATGACAGCCTTTGCGCCAACCGCGCGCGCCGCATACGCCACGCCCTGCGCGTGGTTGCCGCTGGAGTAGGTGATGACGCCGCGGGCGATTTCCTCGGGCGTGAGCTGCAGGATTTTGTTGGCCGCGCCGCGGATTTTGAATGCGCCGATGGGCTGCAGGCTTTCGGCCTTGAGCCAGACCTCCTTGGATGTGCCGTAGCCCGCCACGCCGGGAAACGGTGCGCGGACAAGCGGCGTGCGGACGGCGACGCTGGCGATGCGCGCAGCGGCGGCGCGGATGGATGCAAGAGTGACGAGTTCTTCAGCCATGGTTAAAAACACCTGCCATGATGATAGGGGATGCGGACGCCAGGCAAACGCGGAAAGCACGGCTGGTTGGTCACACGCCGGATTGGCGATTCATCTCACGGGTGGTCTCCTGTTCGTCGCTTGTATCATCAGGAGTGCAGCTCCGGGCGACCCACTGCGGTTCGCCGATCGCCAAGAAGGCACAACGCACGTGACGACGAAGATGCGTAGACAACATTCCGAGAGCCTGCTCCTGGTGGTGCTGGGAGTGGTGGCGTTTCTTGCGCTGGGAGCGGCGTTTTTTCACTCCTACGATGCGCACATGAACGATTTTCGGGCCCTCTACTATCCCACGCGCTGCCTCCTCGGGCACGGCGATCCCTACCTGCCAAGCGACGTGGAGCGTGTGTACCGGGAACATGGTGGCGAAAAGACTGACTCCATGGCAGAGAACAACCCGTTTGCAGCACTGGAAGTCTATCCGCCCACGGTCTTCCCTTATGTGCTTCCGTTCGCTTTGCTTCCCTGGCGAACTGCCGAGTTGGCATGGTTGACGATCAACATCGGAGCTTTCCTCCTCGCCTGTTTTCTCCTCTGGCACGAAGCGGCAGAGTTTGCGCCGGACATGGCGGGGCTCCTGCTCTTTCTGCTGCTCATTAACGGCGAATCGCTGATTGTGAGCGGAAATGTGGCCGCCGCCGCCATTGGTTTAAGCGCCGTCAGCGTTTGGTGCTTTTGGAAGGATCGCTTCGTGGTCGCAGGGTTGCTTTGCCTGGCGGCCGCTCTTGCGCTGAAGCCGCAGGACGCGGGCCAGGTTTGGCTGTGTCTGCTGTTGTGCGGCGGGGTTTATCGCAAGCGGGCGCTGCAGTCCCTTCTTGTCCTGCTTGCCGTGGCACTGCCTTCGCTGCTCTGGGTCTGGCAGGCTTCTCCGCACTGGATGGCGGAGATGCGGGCGAACATTCAGGCTTTCTCCCTGCCGGGTGGCATCAACGACCCGGGGCCGAGCTCGCGCGGAGGCGGAATCGACGGAGTAATCAGCCTGCAGACGGTCTTCAGCATCCTCCACAACAACCCGCGTTTCTACAATTTAGCCAGCTATCTGGCGTGCACACCGCCGCTGATTCTGTGGGCAGTCCTCTGCCTGCGCTCCCGCCCATCGGCGGAGAAACTCTGGATTGCCCTTGCCGTGATCGCGCCGCTTTCCATGCTGCCCGTCTATCACCGGCAATTGGACACAGCAATTCTGCTGCTTTGCGTTCCCGCAGCCGCCATGCTCTGGGCCAAACGCGACAGTATTGCAAAACTCACTTTGCTGATTTGCGTTGCAGGATTCCTGATGAACGGCTTCTTGCCTCGTGTCCTGCTCTTTACCCTCATTAAGCATTCGCACTGGAGAGCAGGAGCGCAGATTGCCATGCAATCGTTTCCGATTCCGGGCATCCTGCTGGCGATGAGCCTTTTCTTCCTTTGGGTCTTCTGGAAGCGGTTCTACCGGTCCGCGGAGTTGCCGGCGCGGGCAACGGAATCAAATACCCTGACCGTCTGACGAGCCGCGGGCCGGAATCCCGCCGACCGGAATTCTGAAGACCGAATTCCAGCCGACCGGGATGCCGCTTAAATTTCCATGATGACTGGCATGATCAGGGGCCGTCGGCCGCTGGTCTTCTGGATGAGACGCTTGAGATCTACGCGCACCTTCTCCTTGACCATTCCGTAGTCCGACCGCTCTTCTCCGGTGAGGCCGTCGAGGGTTTTGAGCACCGCTTCGCGGGCTTTTTCGGTGATGTCCGCACCGCCAAAGCCGCGCACGACCACTTCCGGCGCCTGCTCCATCTTGCCCGTGCGCTTGTTGATGGCCAGCACGGCGAGGACGAAGCCGTCCTCAGAGAGGATGCGTCGGTCGCGGATGACCAGGTCTTCGACCACATCAATCGTGGAGCCGGAATCGATGAGCACGCGCCCGGTGGTGACCTTGTCCTTTTTGCGCGCGTCGGTCTTGTCCAGTTCGAGCACGTCGCCATCTTCAATGACGATGGCATGCTCGACGGAGCCGGTCTGCATGGCCACCTGCGCATGGTGGCGAAGGTGGCGGTAATCGCCATGCACGGGGATGAAGAACTTGGGCCGGACGAGGTTGATGAGCAGGCGCATTTCTTCCTGGCAGCCGTGGCCGCTGACGTGGATCAAACCATTGGACCCGTCGTCGCAGATGACGTTGGCGTCGCGACGGTAGAGGTGATCGATGACGCGGAAGATGGCCTTCTCGTTGCCGGGAATGATGCGCGAGCTGAGGAGCACGGTGTCACCGGCCTCAATGCGGGCGTGCTTGTGGTTGTCCACAGCGGCGCGGCTGAGCGCGCTCATGGGTTCGCCCTGGGTTCCGCTGATGAGAAACATCAGCTGCTCGGGCGAGTAGTCGCGCACCTGGCCGGGGTTGATGATGAGGCCGGGCGGGATGTCGATGTAGCCGAGGTCCTGCGCAATCTCAGTGCTCTCCATCATGGACCGGCCGACTACGGCAACCTTGCGGCCGTGGGAGCGGGCGAGCTCCAGCGCGATGCGGATGCGATAAATGGAAGAGGAAAAGCAGCTGAAGAAGAGCTTGCGGCGGGTGCGGGAAAAGATCTCATCGAGGCGAGGAATGACGGCGCGCTCGCTGGGCGTGTAGCCGGTGCGATCGACGTTGGTGGAGTCCTGCAGCAGAGCCAGCACGCCGCGCTTGCCGTACTCGGCAAAGGTGTGCAGGTCAAACGGCTTCTCGTCGAGCGGGGAAAGATCAATCTTGAAATCGCCGGTGTGAATGACGACGCCGACGGGCGTATCGATGGCCAAGGCTACGCAGTCCACTAGCGAGTGGGTGACTCGGATGGGCTCGATGGTAAAGGCCCCGAGGGTGAACTTTTCCTTAGGCGTTATCTCGACCAGTTCTATGTCGTCGAGCAACCGGTGCTCTTCGAGCTTGCCCTCGACGTAAGCCAGGGTGAATTCGGTGGCGTATACGGGCACCTTGAGCTCGCTGAGAATCCAGGGCAGGCCGCCGATGTGGTCCTCGTGGCCGTGGGTGAGGATGATGGCGCGGACATGCTGCTTGTTTTCAACAAGATAGGAGATGTCAGGAACGACGATGTCGACGCCCAGCAGCTCGGACTCAGGGAACATGAGGCCGGCGTCAATGACGATAATGTCGTCTTCCCAGCGCAGAGCCAGGCAGTTCATTCCGAACTCGCCCAGGCCGCCAAGGGGGATGATTTTCAGTTTTTTCGTATGCATCTGTCATGTTTGATGCTACCACCCGCGGGACCCAAGCGGAGGCGGGAGTGGGATGCCGGTTTCGGGAGGGGAGACAGAGGGCTTGCCGGGTGCGGCGCGCGGAGGCGAAGACGGTGCAAAGGCGACGGCGAATTATTCGGCAAAATTCCTGTGGAAAACTGCAAATAAACATAAAGGGGGGAGGGGGGGGCTCCGATGCGCGGAGCAGTTATCCGTTGTCAGAGGTCAGTTCTCAGAAAACCGGGAGTGGAGGCCGCGCTGGCTTCTGCTCCTGTTTCTTATTGTGCGCGTTTGCGAGAAATAATCTGCAAAATTGGCAGGGATTTTTCTGCTCGCGAGGCAGCCGCGAAGTTTTTGCCTGTCCGCCGAAAAGGGTGAGGCAATCCCGAAGGGCGGACCAGCCCGCCAAGGGCGGTGCCGGGAGACTAAGATGTATCCCGAGGCGATGTGCGGATGCTGCGGCTGGCGCAGATTTTATGCCGGGTGGACAGGCAGACCGCTTGAAAGGAATTATGCTCACGACTATTTATCGACGGATTGCACTCCCGCTGGCTCTATCGGCCGCGGCTGTCCTGTTTACCTTTGCTGCTCCGCGGATGGACGCGCAAGGCAGCGTGCTGGCGGCGACTCCGCCGATGGGCTGGAACAGCTGGAATCATTTTGCGGGCAAGGTGACGGATGCAGATGTGCGCGCAGCGGCGGATGCGATGGTGACGAGTGGCATGCGCGATGCGGGGTATGTGTATGTGAACGTGGATGACACGTGGGAGGGTAC
>Ga0307375_10005473_pt1 | contig 11913 bp, 11 predicted proteins | sample TR1MG_FD_202531 | JGI IMG/M metagenome (GOLD analysis project Ga0307375, IMG submission 202531) | Soil microbial communities from Risofladan, Vaasa, Finland - TR-1 | ecosystem: Environmental > Terrestrial > Soil > Coastal area > Acid sulfate soil | place: Finland: Risofladan, Vaasa | collected... | reverse complement strand
GGTGTGAATGGCAGCGGACGTTTGGAGTTCTCAAGGCCCGGCCAACTGCCGCCCTCCATCCCCCTCTCAGAACTTCTCGCTCCTATTCTCAGCTGAAGTTCCCCGACAAGAGACCGGTTGACCCCCATATCATCGTGGGTCCAGTTCGTTGCTCGTGTCTGAGAGGCCGCGCGCTCGTCCGTCATTGTTCCCTCCACTCCCGGATTGAACGATCAACTTGCTTCTTCCCTTTTTGGTCCTCTGGCACATTACACCTACTCGATTGTACATTACTGGTTTTGAACAGCAAGATTTGCAATGGTACGTCTCCACAGTGCGCTTTCGTTTTGGTCTCTCCCTAAGTGCCCGTTTCTAACGATTCATGACTGCCCGGTCTTGTAGCCGCAAGGAAATTACATAGAACTTCATCAAAAGCGTCACGGCTTTCGTCTAGATCACCATGAAAGGGCGTACGTGCAGAGGAATAGGTCGAGTTCTCGCAGGCCGGGTGCCCCAATTCACCATCGCTTCCCATCCGCTTCAAATGCAACCGATCATCAGTTTGTCCCACTATTGACACTCCCTGTTGGTCTTATTTGTCATCTATTGTAGGCGTAAGCGAGAGGCTCGTTTGGCACACGAGAGAGCCAGCTTTGCTCAGGAAGTTCGTGGTCTGAGAGCCAAGCTGCACCATGAGCGCCGCCATAAGGAGAAGATTCAAATGAAGAAGACGTGCGTAGTCCCCTTTGAGGTGTATTTGTCGATCCGTGCCCTTGAGGAAGAGGCGCTAACGCGTGTGTTGTATGGTTTGCTGTTTGTCCGCTTCCCCGTGTCTGTACTTGTATTCCTCCCGCAACCTTGTGTCTTTTAGTATTCAACAACATCAGGAGAGAGACAATAAGCACAGCGATGGAGATGTGGTGAAGGATGGAGCCGTTCCTGCGTACTTGTTGGATCGTCAGAACGTTTCGCGTGCTAAGGTCCTTTCGAACATGGTGCGACAGAAGCGCCAAGAAAAGGCCGGTAAATGGGAAGTGCCGTTGCCGAAGGTGAAGCCCATCTCTGAAGATGAGATGTTCAAGGTGATCAAGACCGGAGCGAAGCAAAAGAAGGCCTGGAAGCGCATGATCACGAAAGTCACCTATGTTCCCGACACCTTCGTCCGCGCACCGCCCAAGTACGAGCGCATGATTCGCCCCATGGGTCTCCGTTTCAAAAAGGCCAACGTCACGCATCCTGAACTCAAGACCACCCTGTGTCTGGACATTCTCGGCGTCAAGAAGAACCCTCAATCACCCATGTACACCGGCCTCGGCGTCATCACCAAGGGTACCATCATCGAAGTCAACGTCGCAGATCTCGGTCTCGTCACTCAAACTGGGCGCGTCGTCTGGGGAAAGTACGCACAGGTCATGAACAACCCTGAAAACGACGGTTGCATCAACGCAGTCCTCCTTGTGTAAACTCATGTCACTATACATTCTCCCGATACCGTACATCACACTTTCCGCTTTATTTATCGCATCACATGCAAAGAGACACCATGTCCCCTCACACGACGGTTCGCCATTGTTTCGCTCTTTCAAGCCCAAATAGGCCTCTTCATAGTAGGTGGTATACGGAGAGAATGGTTCAAAATAGGGACATCTATGCAATCGGATGCCTCACTCACCCAAGGACATGACACTCAACAGCTATGAGCTACAAGCCCCGCACACGGACCGAAGAGCCCGGCCCGGGACTGACCGTTGTCTTCGTGAGGACATTCTCTTGTGTATCGCCTGCTTGTCGACATTCTCGGCACACAAACGCTTTGTGACACGATTCCAATACAACTTCACGACACGATGGTACGTTAAGATACTCTCGTGGCTCAAACGAAGTCATGAAAGACTATCGCAATGGAAATGGGACGATTACGCAACATCCCTTTGACACCGAAGCTATTTGACCCTAACGATATGATGTATAGGTTGATTCAATGACCCCCGAACAGATCACGAAGTATAAGGAGGCCTTTGCGCTCTTCGACAAGAACGGAGATGGTGCGTCCCCACTTTGTCCTGTTTGCTGTCCCTGTATGCCACATTTGCGCTCTCTCCATAGCTTACTGACGTTTTCTGTGTTGGTTTACGTTGATATTCGTAGGTTCTATTAGTGCTAAGGAACTTGGAACTGTCATGAGAGCCTTGCACATGAACCCTACTGAAGCCGAAATTGCTGACATGCTCCGCGAGATGGACTCCGACAAGAGTGGTTCCATTGACTTTGGAGAGTTTATTACGTTGGTTTCTAAGCGCCCTGATCAGAAAGACTCTGAAGCAGACATTCGAGAAGCCTTCAAAGTGTTTGACAAGGATGGTGCTGGTATGGCGTCTCCTGCTGAGCTTCGCCACGTTCTTACTACCATTGGAGAGAAGCTCTCTGAGGAGGAGGTTGATGATTTGCTTCGCGAGGCTGAGGTATCTGGAGATTCCAAGCTCAAGGTGGATGACTTCGTTCGCATCCTGCTCTCCAAGTGAGCACCAGTGCTCATTGACCTGCCGCCTTGTACATAGGCTATGAAGAGTGTATTCCTGCAGTTTGGATGGCAGAGGACGCCATCCGAACTGAATTCATTGAATAAACGAAGCTCGTGATACTCCCAAAGGCTCTCTCCACCTTGTGTCGGTCCCTTCTGACTCCAATCTATACAACCCCCTTGTTTGTGTAGTGATTTGTACTGCGTATTGCCTTTCATTGGGTTACTCGTCTTCCTCTTCTTCGTCCACGAGCATGTCTTCGTCAATCTCCTGAACCAGATCGTCGTCGCTGTTGAGTACTTCCAAGTCCGAGGCTTCGGAATCGACATCACTGTGCTGCTCTCCATCAGAGGATTCGTCGTCGTCGATGTCGTCGTCATCGTCGTCCTCTTCCACTTCGTCGACTTTGCCGTTCTTGGACTTCTTGGCTGCAGCGGCGGCCTCCTTTGCAGCTTGTTGCTGTTGGGCAAGAGCGATGGCGGCAATCTCTTCCCACATCTTGGTCAAGGGCGTGGCTTCGTCTCCAAGGAACTTGGACACAGAGGCGATCTCTTTGGGCGAGAAGGAGACTTGGTTGCGCTTGGCTTGGATGAGTTTTACGGTGGTTTGGATCTTGTCTTGAAGCTGCTTGATGCGTTTCGAGTGTGATACGTTGTGAGTGGATTGCTTGAACTTGGAGAGGGCGTTGAGGATGGGGAAGACGAGTTCAGGGAAGGCGATGGAGCGAGAGTAGGTGGCGAGGTACTCCACGAGTCGGTCGAACGCTTCGTCGAAGATCACGTCCTGATACACCTTTGTCCCGATCAGTATCTTGGAGACCTTCAAGTTGGAGCGGATATCCAATGTCTTCTCCATCGACGCGCGCGGACGCTTGTACATGTCGGAAGAAGCGAGAATCTCGAGCAAGTACGAGGCGCTGTTGATGTAACTTCTCGATGCCACTGCCAGATCGTTCAACATCTGCACACAGCGCAGTCTCAAGGGGAAGTATCTATTTGTAGGTTGGTATGCAATGGTGCCCTGGATGAGCTGAACGAGAGGGTAATAGAGCAGAGACAGCGTTTCCTCCGTCGGATATGCAGCCAGGATTCTCACCCACGCGTTGATAGAATTGATGTATTGGAAGTTGTAAACGTTCTTTCGAATCTCCTTCTTCTTGGATGTAAAGGAGTTGCGAAGATGGGAGGCAAGCTCGCGGATGTAGACGAAGGCGTGCTGGTAGCTCGAGACAAAGTCCAGGCCATACAGCTCCACGACACAGTTACACAAGAAATTCACCAGCGGAATGGTCGTACGGTTCACAAACTTGCAATTGCGCACATAGGTCAAGTAGATGCCTTTGAGCACATGGTCGATGAAGGGGTACGGAAGTTCCAGGGCCATCTTGCGGATGTTGAAGAAGGCGAAGATGCGAACACTCTCAGTAGATGACGACCACAAGGTCAAATGCACCTTGAGGAACTGCTTTTGAATGGAAGCATAGGGAGACAAGTACTTGACGAGATGCTCCAAGTGTTGCAACACGAAGTTGATCATCTTGGGGTCACTGAGTTGGATGAGGAACGAATAGAGGTTGACAAAGAAGGATCGAGTGACGTCCTTAACCTTCGACCACTTGGGGAAGCGTGCGGCATTGAATCCAGCGCGGTGAGACTTCTGGCCAGAATCGCTCTCTACAACCTCCTTAGATTTGCCCAATATCGCCTGAAGCGCCTTTCCAAAGTTTGACACTGTGAATAAGATCACCTCGTTGAATACCACGGGATCAGCGATACGATAAGAGAAGCGAGTATCGGATTTAGATTCTTCAGGGTTTCCAGTCTCTTCCGCGTTCTGATTCATGTGTGAGGCAACTCTGAAGGCTTGAACCAATCGCTTCAAAGCGGGCAAAGACTTGTCCTTCAAAAGAGAGGTCTTCCACATCTCCAAAATGGCCATAGTCAGCACAGGATGTTGAGCATCGAGACCTGCCGCATCTCCACCCTCTTCGTCCTCATCCATATCGTCCAATCCTTCCAAAAGACCAGGCGATTCCTTCTGAAGATACTCCAAGAACGCAGCTTGCTTCGAATCCTTCTTAAGTTCATCCAAATCACGCTTGTGCTGAGCCATCTCATCTGCAAGATCCGTCTCGTCCATCTCGGACTTCTTCGCCTTTTTCTGAACACCCACAGAATCCTGTCCATCCTCGCTAGCCTCCTCATCATCTCCATCACCAGAAGCCTCCATTGCCTCAAAAAAGCCCTTCTCCAAGAACGAATCAACGTCCATATCATCTTCGACTTCCTCAAGCTTGGCCGCCTTCGTCGTTTGTCCGAGATCGAGATCCTCTTCAACTTCTTCAACAGCTACACACATTCACACGTTAGTAATTCACATTTTACGACATTTTCGGGCAATGGGGGACAGAAATCCACGAATGAAGACAGCAATCACAATCGCGAATTGGGAGCTTGCCGGGGTGCATCAAAACGTGTTTTGCAAGGTGGAATGGGGGACGTACATGATCTCTTACGCTTTGCCATCTTGTTATCGATGCGTTCTACCATCTTACGCTTCTCCTTGCCCTCTTTGCGCTGTTTGATGACTTTGGCGAGGTGGTTCTTGGCGAACTTCTTCGTGGCCTTGCTGGACTTGACCATTCTGACTCCAGTAGCTGCTTTGTTTGACCGTGTGGTGTCTTAACGCGTTGCGCCAAGCAAGGGTAATCTAACAAGATGAGGGGACGTGAGCGGAACACCACTCAGGGCTGGAATGGGGCGTATTCAGGTGGGCGTCTCGGGAGGGGATTCATTTCCCTAGTTTTGCAATTCTCGCCTGAATTCTTGGGGCTATGTGAGTGAGTGAGTGTGGTGGTGTGGGGGCGATAGAGAAGTACATGTTACATGGGATGCGAGGCGCGGGGTAGGGGGATCATGTGCCTGCGAGTGTCGGTGGTGAGGAGGGCGTTACGTTCCCCATTCGCGAACGAGGTAGACGGGAAAGTCTTCGGTGATGTTTCGCCCATCTTCAAACAAAACTACGAGTGTGACGCCGAATTCTACCTTGTAAGTGCGTTCTTGGACGGTTCGGCAGCTGAAGAGGCGCGGGAAGATCATGTGAATGTCGATCTGGAAGTTGCGCGGCACGTCGCCGTCTCCGATCTGAATGTTCTGAATCTCTGTTCGCTCCTTGCTGAATCCTTCTGCTGATCCTACCGTTTCGATCCTCAGCAACTGCAATTCGATGGACTTGATGGTCGCTTCGCACTCTTCGATGATGATGTGGCCGGTGAAGGGTTGTGTAATGGAGCACGTCTTCGAATCGATCCTTCCAGACATCTTGAACCTGGGGATGGGCTTCGATGACTTCTTAGTTGGCGCCAACTCAATGCCTTCGGGCGTAATCACAAACGATTCGGGAGAAGGAACTAACTTTGCCGTGTTGGGACACTCCACGAAGAAGAGCAACACCTCCTGCAGATTGCGTCCCAACAAACTGCCAGTCAGATCCACTGTGATGAGATACTGAACATTCACGTAGATACCATGGTACGTTTCTTGCAACTGCTGACCAGAGAGGGGCTCCAAGCGGAATTCAAACGGAAGCTCGGTCACACCATCAGGAGTAGAAGAGACACACAAGATCAACACGGTTAAGGAAAGACAGCGTTTCTCGAAACACAGAACAGGACCGCATCAAAAGACAAATGGGAAGTGGCAATCGGAACTGGGGATTCTCGCCAATCCTGAAACGAAAGACTCACCGAGCCAACTCTTGACCTTCATCTCTCGACTGGCTTCAAACACACTATACAACGGAAGATGGGCTAGAAAGCGATGCATGGAAGGATATAATTTGCCACTCTTACTAACTTGAGTCGTCAGATCGGCCAAAGTGATGGGCTTGAGCGAGTTGTAGATCGACTCCATCATACCAACGCTTTTTGAGCTCATGATGAAGGTTACTCGACCAGAAAGGTTCACAGATACACCATTGTGCGATAGGCCTCCTTTAGTCTTCACTCGAATCACTCCAGTAACCAAATCCTAACGGAGAAAGGGTCAGAAGTCGCTCACGAGACGGAAAGCATGCTAACATCGGACCTGCACGAGAAGAGAGGGCAACGTACTCCTGGTCTATACACTCTGTCAGCCCTGTTAAGGGAAACCTCGAGCGACATGATACGCAGGACAGGCGTGTGAGGAGGGGACTGGCCTGGAAAAGTACGCCTTCCAAGCTCAACGCGCCTCTCCACCCAGTTTGCAGTATCTCACAATCCAGGACCCTCATTCCCATGAAAAGGCTCAGGTGCAGCAGGATCTCCAAAGTTTGATGATTCTAGGAGGTCACACACAAGTGTCCCCAATGATTGCCTTCTGAAGTCAGCATCCAGATGACTACTTCTTTCTTCGGCTGGACCCCCCTTTCTGCCAGACAGGTACGCTGAGGACACTGAAAAGTTCTGATCCATGATTTGTCTGGCAAGAATAAAGAGCATGGTTGTGATCTACACGTGGAGTGATCAGATCCGTGTGAGTTCGTTCAGGCTGCTTCAGTGGGCGGGAGTGGGTGACCGGGAGGTCTTCCTCATTCCCTTCTGACCCCCTGTCACTCTCGATTCCCCTTGAAGCTTCTGTGGATATCACACCTTCCACGAAAAAGAGGTTATCACTATGAGGATCTATGAGTGCTGGTTTTGCGGTGGACCGATCTATCCGGGCCACGGTATGGTCTTTGTCCGTAACGATGCTAAGGTACGCCCCTCGAATTGCATTCTCTTCATCCTATTCTTGCCTACTACATGTGAGGATCCACACTCTGGACTTCGCTTTGCGTCGAAATCGAAATCGAACTGACCGACGTCCTAACTTCTCGTTTTCCGCGATCCAAGGTTATCCGCTTCTGCCAAAGCAAGTGTCGTACGAATTATAAGTTACGAAGAAACCCCAGAAAGGTGAAGTGGACCAAGGCTTACCGCCGTACACATGGCAAGGAGATGACAGTGGTGCGTGGCCTTCTTTTGCGCGGAACTCGCATCTATCGCCTTTTTTCCCTCTCCCTTTGGTCTTTCCATATGTGCTTCTTATCTTAGAGCGTCATGTGCCCTGGTGTCCCGTTTCCAGTGTCGCTTGAAGGCGGAACGTGGGTGCACTTGTTTCTTGCAGATGAACTGACCGGTTGTGTGCTTGTTTTTGCATCCTACAGGATACTACGCTAGACTTTGTGAAGAAGAGAAACAGACCTTTGAAGTACAACAGAGCTCGTGTGGAATTGGCATTGAGAGCGATCAAACGCGTGCAGGAGATTCGCGACCGCCGCGAGAAGCTCTTCTACGTGAACCGCATGAAGAACAAGCACGCCATGGAGTTGGCCGCCGCTCGCAAGGACCTTACGCAGAATATCAGTCTCATTCAGGCGCCCGAATCCTTGCGTTCGAAGCAGTCGGTGGCGATCAAGTCCAAGTTCGAGGCGAAGGAGCGCGAGTTTGCGCAGGAGACGGCGCGACGAACCGGCGACATCGCCAAACGCGCTCGCTTCATGGAATACTAACCGCTTTTGTACCACAACACATATACATATGCGTCAACTGTTCAAATTCAAGTCAAATTTACATTCCAGGGGAGGTTTCACAATGTACAAGCGAGACCGAGCAGGCTCGGTGGCCGGATGCGTGCGCGAGGCACCATGCAGCTGCGTCGCATCGAGAGGCCGGGTATCTTACATATGCTTCTATGTACGGAGAGGAGAGGGAGAGAGGCATCGTTGTTGCAGCTAGAGAAGGTCGTATGCTCAAATTGGAAGGGTCAGAGGGCGGGGTGAAGTGAGGCTCACGAGTCCGGTGCTTCCAAGCTGTCGAGAGCGGCGGGGGTGAAGGCGTCTTCGTCCACGAAGTCGTAGTTCGCTTCCGCAACAGCGAGCGCAGATGCATAGGGGGCTGTTTCGGAGCTCGACGCACTTCCAGTGGTCTCCTGCTGCTTCTCCTGCTCCTGCTGGGCGCCACTTGATTCCACAGCGTCTGGCTTCTTGTCGAGTGCCGGGTGTGAAGTTGCCGGGTCGTCATTGATGAATCCCTTGATGCGTTTGAATTCGCGGCCAGTGGTCTTGTAGGCGTCTTGTACGAGCTGGTAGAGGAAAGCGAAGTAGTAGAGGAGGTTGTCCATCTCGCCATTGTAGCTGCCTTGAATGGCAGTCACGTATTCCTTGTAGAAGTAGTAGATGGCTTCGATGGTGGCGAGGCAATCGTTGCCAACATTTTGCCAGCGCCAGAAGCGAGTCTCGTAGTTGTGGATCTTTACGTGCGGGAGGCGCGCGATCTTCGGTTCTGCGAGAATTCGCTTCGCATTGTGCCACTGACACTCCAGGAAGACGACGTGCTTCACTTTCTTGAAATCCAGATCTTTCACACTCACCGCACCAGGAGACGGGAAGAGCAACACCGTATCCTCAGGATCCCACTCGTGGAGCGTCTCGGAGGGGAACGGATGAATCCTCACACTATCGCCCGCCATCACCTTCGCATGCAGTGCCGTACTCTTGGATTGAGACTCTGTCGCATAATGAACCACATCGCAGATGATAGGCAGGTCCACATGTGGCGTAAGCGCAGGATCCTTCACCAAGGGGAGGTAGCAATCGTAGCAGAAGAACTTGCGCTTTGCGTTGCACTTTGGACACACTGATCGAGACGTCAACGCCTTCAATGGCTCAAAACTCGCCAATTTCAAATCACCAAACGGATTAGAGACACCTACACCAACAGAGAAGAACACATACGTCAGAAAACGGCGAAAGGAAGTTGAGAACTCAGATGCCAACACAATTCCGGGAACAGATTCAATCGCTCCTCCAGCAAACAGGCAAAGGAGCACGTAAAACAGAGCAAAGAACATCAAAGGATTGCACAGAAGACCAAGCAGAGGTACAAAGCACAGGAAAAGGGGATTCAAATGGAACTTAGCTTGGGACGGTTCACCACCATTCACAAGTGCCTCTCGTACGGCTTCTCTCCTCAGCTGAGTAGGTAGTGGGCTTTCTCCTTGTAGCGGGCTCTATAGTGGATGGTTGGGAGCCATCTTCGGCCATCTTTGCAGCAACAACTGAGCCTCTCAGCGGAAATCGAAAAAGTCGAGCAGCAGACATTTTTCTGCTGTGGTGGACTGGTCTTAGGTCTTGCGCCGGCTCATCAGACTGTCAGTTGAGCCTCGTACGTCCTTCTGATCATACCCCTGATACCATCTTATTCGAGTCTTTTGCACGTAAATCGAAATATGTAAGCGACGTTGGGCGTATGACCGCTCACTGGACGATGAAAAGGGCGTTTTCGCGTTCGTCCCCTTGTTTACCTTCGCCTGGCTATCAGTGTCCGGTTTTCTCTTGGTTGCCCCTCATATCTGCTTGTTCTTCGTCCCTAATTGCAATACGCATCGTTGACGCCGCCGAATAACCTCGTTGTGCTGGGGAAAAGCTCGATTATCCAACTTACCTGCGTTTTCTGAGTTCTGAGCCCTGACCGTTGTTCCTTGGTTCTGTTTGTTTGTTGAATCGGTTCATATCGTTGGTTTCGTGCCTTTTCGTGCTTGCAGTTCAGAAATGAAGTACGTCATTAGAGTGGTGTCTTGTGTTTGGAGTAATCAGTGCGTCTGAGGCTTGCAGCTAACCGTGTATGCTTCTGTCCCTTTGTAGAACCGAGACTTGCTCATTCTCCGCCTATAAGGTGTACGCTGGACATGGTATCCGCTATGTGCGCACGGATAACAGAATCCTCTTCTTCCGCGACTCCAAGTGCCGTAGTCTGTTCTTGCACAAGCACAAGCCCGCCCAATTCCGCTGGACTGCTGTCTACCGTAAGATGCACAAGTCCAAGAAGAACTTGATCATCCGCAAGAAGGTCCGTAAGGTCGCCAAGGTCCAACGCGCCGTCGCTGGTGTCTCTTTGGCCGCTATCCAGAAGAAGCGCGCCCAGAAGCCCGAGGAGCGCCAGGCTGCCCGTGAAGCCGCCCTCGCTGAGGTCAAGAAGAGACGTGAGGCCACCAAGGAGGCCCGCGCTGAGCGCAAGACCAAGATGGGAGGAGCCAGTTTCCCCTTCAAGACCGGTCCTCAGACCCAACAGAAAGGATCTGCCCCCAAGGGACGCTGAACTCTGTGTACTCCCAACTAAAATCGAAATCCAAACAACACTGAGTCCCATTCTCTTAGCCATACACGGGTCCTAAAGGTAGATGTCACCGCATTGGGCTAGGTTCCGCTTTCCGATCGATCTAGTATCACCTTTGTGCTACTTCCTCTCTACCTCAATCAATACCCAGACCCTAGGATTGCCCTAAATCGTGAATCGAACTCAACTTTCCGACTTGAAGGGGTTGTTGCGCAACAAAGCCTGTCCGGAACAGTCTCGAAGTGAGTCCTTCTCTGAGCCTTTGTGCATTGGGACAAGCGCCCGGGGCACGTTTCTGTTGTAACATGGTTCCTAACTTCATTGAGTGTACAATACAGTGGGGCGTTGCCAAGATTGGGCATATGGATTAGGGCGGTTTGGAGAAGGTGGTCCGTGTTACACAATGTCTTGTCTCTTGGCGTTCTTGGGCTCTCTCAATAGAGATGTCTTGTGCAGTTCGGCATCGTCGAGTCCCTTGATGGATTTTAGGTGGTTGTATGCCCTTTCGTTGACCTTGAAAGGGTAGAGGGTGGTTTGGTACTTCTGGATGATCTGGATGACGGAGTAGACGTTCTTCTTGCTCTTGAAGTTGATCATGCCGTCAGAGCCGCCACCACCTTCGTCGAAGTAAGTGAGATCTCTGAGGTAGACGCCGATGTAAGGGATGCAGGGCGGCGTGGCGGCAGCGAGTTCCAAGCGGTAGGCGTTGTACGAGCCGTCTGCGCTCATGACGTTCTGTAGTTCTGCGATAGCTTGTTGGAATTTTGGAGGTAGTTCAGCCTTGGTGAACTTGAGTCGGTATACGGGCCCTTCGTTGAGTCCTCCGAGAATGGCCATGAGTGTGTGGTAGTTGTGCATCTGTCTGAGCGCTTGCGCAATCTTGATGAACTTCATGTATCTTTTGACTCTGTTTCGAATCTTCTCTTCACTGACGATCTCGGTGGTGATCCAGCGAGTGATGGCGTTGAAGCGGTCGATCATGGAGCGGATGCTTGGCGCGCGGTGGTGATGTTTCGGCTTTGCCCATGCTTGACCGAAGAATTCAGTCGGCTTGATTTGCGAGTATGTTTCGAATTCGATGAGCGTCAATTGGCGAGCGATCTCCTCGCTGGACAGGTCGTAGAGAGAGCCCATGAGGGTGAGTTTCTTCGCGAGCGCAGACACACCGGCCGCCGCCGCCGCCGACGAAGAGGACGCTTGTTGATCATCGCTACGGCGCTCGCTCCTCTTCTTTGAAATCACACTTTGAACACCAGCTTGACATTGCTTTGCGAG
>Ga0307375_10005472_pt1 | contig 11913 bp, 7 predicted proteins | sample TR1MG_FD_202531 | JGI IMG/M metagenome (GOLD analysis project Ga0307375, IMG submission 202531) | Soil microbial communities from Risofladan, Vaasa, Finland - TR-1 | ecosystem: Environmental > Terrestrial > Soil > Coastal area > Acid sulfate soil | place: Finland: Risofladan, Vaasa | collected... | reverse complement strand
TCGATGTCGGCCGTTGCGCCTGCTTCCTGCATGTGGTAACCCGAGATGGAGATACTATTGAACTTAGGCATCTTCCTCGAGGTGTATTCAAAGATGTCGGCAATAATCTTCATGGAGAATTCGGGTGGGTAGATATAGGTGTTGCGCACCATAAATTCCTTGAGCACATCGTTCTGTATGGTCCCGCTAAGCTGCTCAAGTGTGCAACCTTGCTCTAGACCAGCCACAATGTAGAAGGCCAAAATTGGAAGAACAGCCCCATTCATGGTCATTGATACCGACATCTTGTCGAGTGGAATGCCGTCGAAAAGCACCTTCATGTCCTCAACGCTGCAAATGGAAACTCCAGCCTTTCCAACGTCGCCAACAACGCGAGGGTGGTCGGCATCGTATCCACGGTGGGTGGCCAAGTCGAAGGCTACGGAGAGCCCTTTCTGACCTGCTGCAAGGTTGCGGCGGTAAAAAGCGTTGGACTCCTCGGCAGTAGAGAATCCTGCATATTGGCGAACAGTCCACGGTTTGTTTACGTACATAGTGCTGTAAGGTCCGCGGAGAAATGGAGGAATACCAGCGGCATAGTTAAGATGCTCCATGCCAGCAAGGTCCTCTGCTGTATAGATTGGTTTGAGCGGAATTTGTTCCGGTGTGTTCCAGGAGGTCTGGCCCTCCACCTTTGAGGCTTTTGCCTCAGGAAATTTTATGTCTGTGAATTTTGGACGCATAGTTGTTTTTGTTTGAAGTAAGGTGTCAACGCTCTGCAAATACCTTTTTTAATTGGTGTTGGCGTTACGTGAGCAACTTTTTTACAATAGCTTCAGCATTCGTTGATACTCTTTCAAGGTTTCTAGAACATTGCTCTTCACGCTAATGAAGTTCTGAATGCCCTTCTCTTGAAGCATTGGCTTGCACTCCGGTTCACCGGCAACCACTACAATGGCTTTACCTTTAAGTAAGCCGTAAGCTTCAACAGCAACGCTTACATACTCTTCGTCGGAACTGCAAATCACCACGATGTCGGCCTTTGCCTCCAGTGCGGCCTTTGTTCCTGCAGCAACTGTTGGAAATCCTATGTTGTCGATGGTGCGGAAACCAGCGCAGGCAAAAAAGTTAGCGGCAAATTGTGCTCTAGCCCTACGAAAGGCCAAATTACCGGTGGTGAGCATAAACACCTTCACCTCTTTCCCGCTCTTGTCGGTACGGAAGCGGAGTTCATCGAAAGCCATTGATCCACGATAAGGGACCAGTGGTTTTACGCAGCCTTCACAGGGTTGGGGAACGGCTTTAGTTACGGCAGCCGCAGTAACGTCGGCTTCGGCAACCTCGTCAAAGTTGGGGTATTGGTTGGTTCCAAGGATAATTTCACGGCGGGTGGCAATGCTAAGGTCGCGTTTTTGCGCTGTTGCCTCAACTTGCTCCTGTATAAATCCGGCAAGAAAGGCGTTTACATAGCCGCCCTTCTCTTCAACCTGCTTAAAGAGTTTCCATGCTTCCTGAGCAATTGATGCTGTTAGCGTTTCGATGTAGTAAGAGCCAGCCGAGGGGTCAACAATTTTGTCGAAATGAGCCTCCTCTTTCAGCAGTATTTGGGTGTTACGCGCAATGCGGTCGGAGAAATCGGTAGATTTTCTGAAAGCGTTGTCGAATGGAATAACAGTAATGGAGTCAACACCAGCAATAGCAGCACTCATGGCCTCGGTAGTTCCTCTAAGGAGGTTGGCGTATGGATCGTAAACCGAAATGTTCCAGCGAGAAGTTTCGGCATGAATGTTCATCTTAGCCGATTCTACGTTGGCTGGCTTATATGCCTCAACAATTTGAGCCCATAGCATGCGAGCAGCACGGAACTTGGCAACTTCGAGGAAATAGTTTGTTCCAACCGAGAAGGAGAATTTCATCTTGCTAGCTACCTGGTCAACCGTAAGGCCTCTATCGGTAAGCTCACTTAGGTATTCATTGGCCACGGCCAATGCAAATCCTAACTCTTGAACAATGGTAGAACCGCTATTATGGAACATGCTGCCACTAACCCCAATAACCTTGTAGTTTGGAAGAGCAGTTGCTTTTTCGATGAGCTCCTTGGCAGTATCGAAAGCATGTTTTTTATCTTGGCAAAATTTACCGCGGAGAGTTAGACTGCGTAAAGGATCGTAGTTCACCGATCCCTTGACATTGGCAGCGTTTAGTTTGTGTTTTTTTACATAATCGGCAACCAGCGGGAGAATGGCAAGGCTTGCACCCCCGGCCATAAAGTTGGTTTCTATACAGTCGATGGCAACATCCTTTAATAGAGTTTCCATTTCAACTTCCGAAAGTCCCTTCTTGCTGTCGATCACAAACCCCAAAGAGTCTACACCTCTCATGAGTACCTTAAGCGCTTTGGCGTTGGCGTTTTTTGGCTCAGTAGCATCGATGTCTTGACGTACCAACCACTTGTTGTTCGTTTTGGTTCCACGAACGTAAGGGTATTGGGCGGGAAGATAGTTGAGATGCTTTAAGTTTTTCAGGTCCTCAGCTCGGTAGTAAGGGCGAACGTTGAAGCCTTCCATGGTTTTCCATACCAGCTTTTTGTCGTAGTCGGCGCCCTTTAAATCTGCTGTAATAACTGCCTCCCAATCTGCGGTGGAAACCGGTGGGAATTCGGAAAACAGTTTTGTGTTCATATTTTCTGCCATAACTTAACATTTTGTTTAAGCACGGCAAAGGTAAAAAAAAGGAAAAAGAACAGATGGTGTAATGACTTCAAAGTGAGCCTTGAGTGTTGTTAAGCATATAACGGAGCTGTCTGTGACAGCACTTACTCGAGCTTGTTCTCTCGAAAAATTGGATGCGGTATTATATGGTAAGGCGTTATTTCCTTTGCAAAAAATTCTTCCGTAAATCTTCTGGAAATTTTTCGATGGCGTAGCGAAGCATGGTCCTAGGCATTTGGGTTACATGCTGCTCTAGGAAAGCAAGTTCGATGGCCAAATCCCTGTTGCCTATTTCCCGAAGCATCCAGCCAACGGCTTTGTGCATTAAATCGTGCTTGTGATGGAGCAGCATGGTTGCCAGTGAAATGGGATGCTCGTATTCTCCTTTTCTTATGTAATAAAAGCAAGATAGCATTGCCACTCTTTGTTTCCAAAGATGGCTTGTTTTGGCGAGGTTGTATAGAATGTCGGATTGTTCTGTGTAAAAAAGGTATGGGCCTAGAATATAGGGTGCTGAGGAATCTACCAAATCCCAATTGTTTACAAATTCTAAATGGGTTAGGTAGAGGTTTGCAATCTCCTGTTTTGTTTTATCATCCTTTGCTTTCTCAAACCGCTTGACCATCATAAAAAGGGCAGTAAGCCGATGCTCGTGGATAGGGCTTTGAAGCAGGTATTCCAATGATGCTATGGAAATTGTTTTGAAATGAACCATTGCAACCTTTCGTTGGTTGGGTACGCTCACGCCAATAAACTGGTCTCCTTCACCGTAACCTCCAGGAAATACCTGAAAGAATTTCTCGAGAGAGGCGATATCCTTTTTCGTATTCTTTAGTTGAGACAGTTCTTCTTTAACATGTTTTAAGGTTGTGTCCATAGCTGTTTTGGGAAAAATCTTGTTTAATACTCGTGAATATCTTGCTGCTGAATACGAATGCTAATTTGGTAATTTTTTTTTGGCATTAAGCAATGGTTCTTTCAAAAAAAATGGGGAGCTTTGACCTGTAAAACTGTAACGATATGAACCCTATTGGAATAATTCCGGCACGATACGCCTCCACCAGATTCCCCGGAAAGCCGTTGGCAATAATTGGCGGTAAGCCCATGATTCAGCGTGTGTATGAGCAGGCCATGAAGGTGCTTGAAACGGTTGTGGTGGCAACCGATGACGATCGTATCTTTTCGGCAGTTGAGGCATTTGGAGGGAAGGTGGTTATGACTTCCGTTAACCATAAAAGTGGTACAGACCGTTGCGCTGAGGCAGTTACCGTTTTGATGGAAAAGGATAAAAGAAGTTTTGACGTAGTGCTCAATATTCAAGGTGACGAACCGTTTTTGCATCCTGAGCAGCTGCGAAAGGTGCTCTCCTGTTTTTTTGAGAAGGATGCTCAAATCGCAACTCTCGTTAAACCTTTTAGTCCCAGCGAGGACATATTTAACCCCAACAGCCCTAAGGTAGTTATCAATCACAATAGGGAGGCAATTTACTTTAGCCGTAGCCCAATTCCATTTGTTCGAGGTGCGGAAAAGGAAGATTGGCCAATGCAGCACATTTTTCTTAAGCACATTGGGCTTTATGGCTACCGAACAGAGATTCTTCAAGAGATTACTCGGCTTGAACAAACGCCGCTGGAGTTGGCCGAGTCGCTGGAGCAGCTGCGCTGGATAGAGAATGGCTATAAGATAATGGTGGAGCAAACCCATCTGGAGAGCTTTGGCATCGATACACCCGAAGATTTGGACCGGGCCATTAAGCTGGGATTGTTAGGTTAGCCTCACTAATAAAAAATAAATAGGGCTGTCGGAATATTTCTGACAGCCCTATTTAGTTCAATTTAGAACATTGTTCTACTTGATGATTTCTTTGGCAATAAAGATGTAGGTAGGAAAGTGGTCGGAGTAGCCACCTTGATAGGTAGTTCCAACATATGTGCGCAGAGGATAGCCTTTAAATTGACCATCTTGCTGGGTGATAAAATCAGCCTTAAATATTTTTGCTTTCAAGAATTTGTAGGTGCCTAGTTTTGCATTGAGCAGTGGCTCAGATATGATAATTTGGTCGAAGAGATTCCACGTGTCACGGTATGCAAGCGATCCATACCCCTCCTTAAATAGTTGATACATGGTGTTGAAGAAATCTTTTGGTCCAACATCCTGCCTATCGCCTTTTGCACCAAGCACCTTAATGAGGCTAGGGCTTGTGGGGTCGTCGTTGAGGTCACCCATTATTATAATTTTAGCGTTGCGATCAGTCTTTAATATTGAATCAGCCAATGATTTTGTCAGTTCGGCAGCTGCCTTCCTGTTTGGCAAACTTTGTTTCTCGCCACCAAATCTTGATGGCCAGTGGTTTACAATAATGTGCAATGGCTCACCATCGTAAATGCCACTTACAACTAGTTGATCGCGAGTTCTGAATGTAGTGTCAGATTTCATGTGTAATCTAACTGAGCGGGTGTTGGTAACCTTGAAAAATGCCGGGCGGTAGAGCAGGGCAACGTCAATTCCACGGTGGTCGGGACTATCGTAATGTACAAATTGGTAGCCAGAAGCTTTTAGTTTAGGCGTATTTACCAAGTCCTCCACAACCTGTCTGTTTTCTATTTCTGAAATTCCGATAATAGCAGGACCGCCTGGAAAAAGTTCGCTTCCAATTTGGGCGATAACGGTGGACATGTGATCCAGCTTAGTTTTGTAGCGCTCAGTGTTCCAATGGTACGGGCCATCTGGAAGAAAATCATGATCGTTGATGGTCGGGTCTTGAATGGTATCGTAAAAATTTTCCTGGTTGTAAAAAGCGATACAACCTACCCGATACTGCTTCTCCTGAGCTTGGGTCTGGATGGCTAAAAAAAGCACGAAAGTGGCTACCAGAGGAAGCCATTTGATGTAGAGTTTTTTCATAATTGCACAAGTTTGTTGAGGCAGATAACTGATAATCTGTCGCTTATCAAAAAAAAGAGGTCTGCCCCGAAGAGCAGTGAAAAAGGGGGATGAATATATGAATTTTTTTTTTTCCTTTGCAACCAATAATTTGGGGTGTTGTCACTCCATTGATCAAAAATACACCTAACAACCTAATTTACTTACCTAAAAGAGTTCTCATGAAAAAATTGCTTTTTTTGGCCTTTATTCTAACCCTGTCCAGCTTTGGAGTTGCCTTTGGTCAGGTTGGAGTAGTTAAGGGAACTGTTCTCGACGCAGAATCTAGCGCTGGCATTCCTGGTGTAACAGTGGGCCTTGTTGGAAGTAATCAATCTGTATTTACAGATGCTTCCGGAAATTTTGAATTGACTAATGTACCCGTGGGTGATCAATCACTGCAGCTTACATTACTTGGTTACGAAGAGGTTCTTGTAACCATAAATGTAAAGGAGGGTGAAAATGATTTGGGCACTTCAACGCTAAAACGTGCAGAAGGGACTGAGGCGCAGTCAGCTGTTCTGTCTGAGGCAATGGTTAGCGCCGATGAAATTGATGGCGAGGTTTCTTCACAAAATGTGTCGAGTTTGCTAAGTTCATCAACCGATGTGTTTAACAATATTGCAGGCTTTACCTTTGGTGCTGCTCGGTTTAGGATTAGGGGATACGATTCCGACTATTCCGATCAATATATGAACGGAATTTCAGTAAATGACCCTGAATCGGGTTATGGTTCTTGGTCGCAGTGGGCCGGTCTAAATGACGTAACTCGCTCACAGGTTAATAAGATTGGACTTCAACCTGGCCGTTTTTCGTTTGGTAATCTTGGAGGTATTACCAACATAAACACCAGAGCATCCTCCTACCGTGCAGGATTTAAGGCTTCTTACGCTCACTCAAATCGCAGCTATACCGACCGTGTTATGGCAACCTACTCTACTGGTATGCTGAGCAATGGTTGGGCATTTACAGTATCGGGTTCACGTCGCTACGCCAAGGAAGGTTATGTACAAGCAACCTCCTACGATGCTTGGGCTTACTTTATGGCCATCGAGAAGAAACTTTCTGATAATCACTCCATCGCCTTAACTGCTTTTGGTGCTCCCGTTAAACGAGGAATGGCTAATGGATCTGTTCAGGAGGTCTATGATTTGGTAGGTTCAAACTTCTACAACTCAAACTGGGGATGGCAGGATGGCTCCAAGAGAAATGCTCGAATCAGGAAAACCCATGAGCCAATGATTATTCTTAACGATTACTTTAAGATTAACGAAAAAACTCAGCTTACCACTTCGTTGGGTTATACATTTGGCCGTAATGGAAGCACAGCCCTTAACTGGTATGATGCTCCAGATCCTCGTCCAGATTACTACCGCTACTTACCTAGCTACAATGTTGGTTCCTCCGATTATCAAGACATTGTAAATAGTTTTATGAATAACTCATCGGTTAACCAAGTTAACTGGGATGCACTATATAATGTAAACTACGGTTTCGACACTGTTATCCACGATGCAAATGGCGTTACTGGAAATAATGTTGCTGGCCACATGTCAAAATATTTTGTGGAGGAGAGGCGTGACGATCAAACCCAGTTTACTGCTAGCTCCAATATTACCACCGAAATAAACAGCAACATTACCCTTACTGGAGGAGTTGAGTTTATTCGCTACCATGGTAAACACTTCAAAACCATCAGCGATCTTTTGGGTGGCGATTTTGTGCTTGACGTAGACCAGTTTGCTGAGCGTGATTTTACTGGCAACCCAACTATGGCGCAGAATAACCTAGAAATCCCCAATCACATTGTTAAGGTAGGCGATAAGTATGGTTACGACTACGAATCGAACGTTAATACCGCAAATGCTTGGACGTTGGCTGAGTTCTCCTACAGTAAGTTCGACTACTATCTTGCCGGTTCTTACACCTACACCGATTTTTATAGAACAGGTAATATGCAAAACGGGCGATTCCCAAATACTTCACTTGGAAAGTCGGATGTTAAGCAGTTCAATAACTTTGGATTTAAGGGTAGTGCTACCTATAAGCTGAATGGTCGTCACTATTTTGAAATGAATCTGGCCTATATTACCCGGGCACCTTTTTTCCGTAATAGCTACATTTCACCTAGGGTAAATAACAAGGTTGTGGATAACCTGAAAAGTGAAACCGTTGAAAGTATCGACGCTAGCTATAACCTTAGAACTCCCTATATCAAGGCGCGGTTGACTGGCTATATTACACAGTTTAAGGATCAAACCCAGCTTACCAGCTTCTACGATGACTCTTACCAAACCTTTGTTAATTTTGCAATGACAGGTATTGACAAGCGCAATGCAGGGTTGGAATTTGGAGCTGAGGTAAAACTTTCACCCACACTCACCGCTACTACAGCAGTGGCTCTTGGAATTTACCAGTACACCTCCCGCCCTTCTGTAACCATCTCGCAGGATAATAGTGATACCCTGTTAGCGGTTAACGAAACAGTTTACTGCAAGGGTTTTTACGTTGATGGAACACCTCAAACTGCGGCCTCGATTGGATTAAAGTATAGCTCTCCAAAATATTGGTTTGCCGGATTCAATGTGAATTACTTCGCCAACAACTACCTTGACTTTAATCCAGAGCGCAGAACATCTGTAGCCTTGACAGGGGTTGATAATAGTGCTCTTTACCACCAAATTGTTGATCAAGAGAAACTTCCAGATGCCTTTACTGTAGACCTCTATGGTGGATATTCCTATAAGTTTGGAAAGAACTACCTAAATTTTAGCTTCAACGTGAGCAACGTGCTTGACAAAACCGACTTTAAGACGGGTGGCTATGAGCAGATGCGCTTTGATACAGGAAAGGACGTTTCCAAATTTCCCTCACGCTACTTCTACGGCTACGGGAGAACGTTCTTTGTGATGCTTAGCTACAGATTTTAATTAGGGTACTTAAAACGTATACAACTATGTTGAAGAAAATATTTCCAGCGGTTTTATTTATTGCAGCGGTAACCGCCATAACAAACAGCAGCTGCGTTAAGGATACCTACAGCGATCCTGCTCACTATTCCGATACCACCTCTCTTACCGCCAATACAACCATTGCAGAGTTGAAGAATCGATATGCAGGTAGTATTGTTGAACTTTCTAGCAACTTTATTGCCGGTAGAGATTCCATTATTATTGAGGGCTATGTTACCTCTGATGACAAGACGGGCAATTTCTACAAGTCCATCTTTATTGAGGATGCAACGGGTGGTATTCAGCTTATGCTGAACAAAACCTCGCTTTATAATTTCTACCAGAGAGGCCAGAGGCTTGTGGTTGTTTGTAAGGGTATGTATATGGGCGACTATGGTGGACAGGTTCAAATTGGTTCACTCATGATTGATCCAACAAATAATGCTCCTGCCATTAGCGGTTTGGAAACCGACTACGTTATTAATCAGCATGTGTTTAAGAAGGGTAAGACTCCGGTGGAGGTTACCCCTAAGGTTATTGATCCTGCCGCCCCGAGCAGAAGTGATGTTTCTAGGCTCATCCGAGTTAATGGAGTGCAGTTCGTAACACTGAACTCTCCCATCGATGGCTCACGATTAACCTATGCCGATGTTGTAGGAAAGGTAACCCTTGACCATCAACTTGGTGGTTGTGGTGGAGTAGTATATGCTCCTGGTGCCAAGCCATTTGTGGTTAGAACCAGCGGTTACGCGAAGTTTGCCGGAGATACCATTCCTTCTCTCAATGGCTCCATTGTTGGGGTTCTATCCTACTACAACGGTACTTTTCAGCTGATCGTAAGAGATAAAGTTGATGTGCAATTGGTTAATGCAAGATGTCAGTAACAAATATTAGTGAATAAATATGAAAACGAAAATATTTAGTAACATCCTTGGCTTACTTATGGTAGGCGCTATGGCTGTAAACTACGGCTGTATCAAGGAGAGCATCGATTCGGTTCCTGTACCAGTTTACACCTCTACTTGGCAGGCAAATACCACCATTGCCAAATTGAAATCTTATAACACCGGAACCTCCGTTGGTAAGATTGGTACCTTGGCACAAGCCATAGGTGACAATTTTGATATCTATGTTGAAGGGGTTGTTACCTCCAACGATAGCTGCCAAAACTTCTACAAGACCTTTACCATTCAGGACGAAACTGGAGGTATTGATGTGAAAATTAACGACAGCAATCCTCTTTTTTACACTTATGGTTTTAAACCTGGTCAAAAGGTTATTATCCATGCAAATGATCTTTACCTCTACAACTACAATGGTGCTTACCAGATTTGTACTGCCATCTTTGATAACAGTGTTGTAACTTCTAGTGGTATTAATTCAGATGATGTTAGAACTTATATTCAATGCGATGGGTTGAGGAATGCTGTTGCCTCAATAGAGGTTACTATTCCTCAGATTATTGCAGGAGGTAATACCTACCTGCAAAAGTTGATTACCATCAAGAATGTTCAGTTTCTGGATGCCACCAAGGGATATGCAATCCCAAGTGTTACCACTAACCGCACCTTGATAGATGCCGATAACAATACCATTATTCTCCGCAATAGCGGCTTTGCAACTTTTGCTAGTCAAATGGTTCCATCGGGAAGTGGTTCAATCACTGGCGTACTAAGCGTTTTCGGAACTACCTATCAGCTCTACATTCGTGACACCAAAGACGTTCAGTTCACAGATCCTCGAATTGGTGGTGAGCCACCTGCCAAAACTAACACCATTGCTGAGCTAAAGGCAATGAATGTAGGTTCACTAACGGCCATTACCCAGGATGTGGTTATTGAAGGAGTAATTGACGGTGATGATGAATCGGGAAACCTTTACAAGCAGATTTATATTCAGGACGAAAGTGCTGGTATTCAGATTGGCATTGATGCCACAGGCCTATATACGGAGTTTCCTGTAGGAACCAAAATTCGCATTAACTGCAACGGTTTGTATATTGGAAGTTATGGTGGACAGGTTCAACTTGGTGGTTTGTATAATGGAGCTATTGGACGTATGACCGCTGCCGATTTCTACAAGCATGTTTACGTAATTGAGAGTGGTCTTACGGTTGATCCAATTGCAACTACCATTACCGATCTAAAGAACGATCCCAGCTTAATAGGTAAGTTGATTAAACTTTCTGACATTCAGTTTACCGAGAGCGACCTAGGGAAAACTTGGGCCGATGCGAGTGCAACCACCAATAGAACTTTGGTAGATGCCAATGGCAACAGTATATTGGTCAGAACTAGTAATTTTGCTGATTTTGCTCAGAATACATTGCCTTCTGGTACAGGAACAATGGTGGCCGTGCTTTCAAAGTATAATAGCGACTACCAACTTTACGTTCGCAACCTTGGTGATGTGGACATGGATGCAAATCCTCGTATCATCACGACTCTATTAAACGAGGGCTTTGGAACGGCTACACTTTCGTCACCCATTACCATTAACGGATGGAAAGATATTGCTACCGCTGGAACCAAAACCTGGCTTGCCAAGGAGTATCCAACTGGATCTGGTGCTAAGTATGCTGAGGCTTCAGCCTTTTCTAGCGGACAAGCAAGTAACGTAATGTGGTTAATTTCTCCTGCCATTAATCTCACCGCTGGTGGTGTTAACTACCTATCCTTCGATACGGAGTATGCTTACTGGGCTGCCGGAACAACCCTTCAGGCTTATGTTTCCACCGATTTTGATGGAACTAATGTTGCAGGGGCAACATGGACGGAACTCACAACTGCAAAGATTGTGAGCAATTCCACTTCTCAAAATACTTGGGTTAACTCAGGGAAGGTTGACCTTAGCGCATTCTCAGGTAATGTTTACGTTGCCTTCAAGTATACAGGAAGTGGAACTTTGAGCCAGACAACTACCTTTAGAGTTGATAACGTTATGGTTTACAATCTTGAGCAACAATAGTCGTTGCCTGTGATTTATATTTTGAGGGCGCCAATTCTGGTGCCCTCTTTTTTTATAAAGTTGTTTCTGCTCCCAGTGAGGGATTGATTATTCTGCCAGCGAGAATAAATCACCCTCTAACCTTACAAACATTTTATGCTTCTGGTTCGAGTTACATTGAGCCGCTTGATGGATATTTACAAATAGACCCTCAACAATTATTCATAGATTTACCTCACTAAAATAGCCAATTGCTACAATTATTTTGTGAATGGATGCTAAGTACATGACAAAAATTTAAATATTCCGATATTGTCTTGATAATAAGCGTTTAGCAGCACAGTTGCGATGTAGGTTAGACCATATTTAAAAATGCTTTTGGCCAGCTTCCCGTGCTTCTTGAC
>Ga0307375_10005471_pt1 | contig 11914 bp, 27 predicted proteins | sample TR1MG_FD_202531 | JGI IMG/M metagenome (GOLD analysis project Ga0307375, IMG submission 202531) | Soil microbial communities from Risofladan, Vaasa, Finland - TR-1 | ecosystem: Environmental > Terrestrial > Soil > Coastal area > Acid sulfate soil | place: Finland: Risofladan, Vaasa | collected... | reverse complement strand
AGAGATTTTTTGGGAGTTCTATTTTGAATTGGCTAAACAACCAATGTCAGAAGGAATATTAGTTCAGATAGAGAGACAGGGTAAAGAAGAAGGTTGGAGTTTTAGAGACCTAAGGAAAAAGATTTCAGAAGCTAAAGATGAGATAAGTGATGAGCCTACTGCATCAAAGAATGAGAAGTATGAACTGATTAAACAACTGATTGCAGTATGTAGAAATCTTAAAGTAGAAAATGTTAGAGGCGTCTTAAGCTTAGCAAAAGAATTTGCTAAAGAGAATTTAACAGGTGATAAAAAATGAATTGGTTGAAAAGAATTATTGCAAAGATTGCCTTTCATATCATTGAATTAAAACATGGAACTCAATATGTGTGGGTTGTAAAAGATCCAGCTGTTGATGTCCAAGAGTTTGCAAGGCAATTGAAAAGATGTAGAAGAAATCAAGCAGATATAGTTGCATCTCATCACCAAATAGGAGTAGTTCCTGCAGTTGAAGTTAAAGATAGACTATATCAAGAAGGTGCTTTCCCAAGCAGATATTCTTTAGTTAAATTGTTTAAGAAATCATTGGGTAGTCATGTAGCTTTCAAAGATATATCTAAAATAGAAATAACTTCTGATGGAATTGTTGTGACAAGATATCATACACAATTAAGGAAACCTAAGAAGAATGTCAGCAAGAAGTAAAGGCTCTGCCTATGAAAGGGAGTTTGAGAAGTTATTGTTGGAGTTAGGGTGGGTAACTCAAAGAGTAAAAGGAAGCACCATGTTCAATAAGAATGTAGATTTTTTTGGGCATTGGGATATTATATCTTTTGATGGTGCTTGTTGGATGTTAGTCCAGGTAAAAACAGATTATAGAAATGAAGAGTATGAGAGATTACAGAAATGGTTTGAAGAAAATAAACCACCTTGTTGTTATTGTGTGTATGCTATAAGGAAGAAAGGAGTTAGGGGGTTAAGTAAGTGGTCTATTGTTGAAGTAGGTAAAACTGTAGAAGTTGAAGAACTCCCTATTGAAACCAAAAAGATTATTGGAGGTAGAAGAAAATGAGCATAGGAATACTAAGAAAATTTGCTTGGATATTTTTAAGAACTAAAAAAGGAAGTAATTGGAAACCAAGAGAAGATAGGATCATCATTAAGTTAGCAGGAAAAACTACAGACAAAGAACTGGCTAAGCTAATTAGAAGATCAGCAGACTCAGTTAGACAAAGAAGATACAGATTAAGTTGTAAAGTGTTAAAATGAAACAACATCCTGATGCTTGGAAGTTTTATAGATGTTATGCAAATCTTCCAATGCCACTAAGGAGTTCAGAGATAGTTGCAGTTGTTGATAATGAACCATTAACTTTCCAAGTTATCAAATTAGAGCTTGACAATCATACGGAAGTTGGTAATAAAGCTGTTGATAACATGGTTAATATGGGAATATTATAATCATATCAAGATGGTTGTTGGGGGTTGGTCCTCTCTTTCCTCCAACTCCATCTACAAAAGGAGGAAATCAAATGAAATCGAATGAAGAAAAAATAAAATTTATTCACAAGCCAAGTCTAGTTAAGATAGAAGAAATGGTAGTGTTTGATAAGAACATTGGTAAGGGTATTAAAACAAGATATATTGTTAGAGCAGATAACTCAATAAGAATTGTTGATAGAAAAACTATAACCTCAGAAAATGGATGAAGAGAAAATGAATAGAAGAATAGAACTTGCAAAGCAAAGCAGAGAGAGATCTTTTCAAAGACATCAAGCTAACGTTAAAAATCAATTCAGATCCAGGGATTGTTTGAATGAAGTAAGGTTTAGTAATCGTTCTGGAAGTCATGTTAATTGTTATAGGTATGGTGCAAACAATACAGATGAACATGAGGATATGAAGTTCCAAGTGTTTAAGCAACTTAGAAAATGGGGACATGATGTTCTTACAGAAGCTATATTTGAGAATGGAAAGAGAGCAGACATAATAGATATTGATGAAGGAATAATCTATGAGGTAACTCATACTGAAACTGAGAAGATGTTAGAAGAAAAGATTGAAAATTATCCAGATATATTTGAAGTTAGAAGAGTTAAAGCAGCACAAGAATTTAAGGAGGAATTATTACTATGAATTTAGATCATGTTGAAGATATAAAATGGGAGTATGTTGGGATATATAAAAAAGATCTTCAAAAAGTTTATGGTAAGATGAGAACAGTAAAGTGCTGTCCTGTATGTGACGAAAAGGAAATGCACTTATACAAAAACAAAGGAAGATTAAAAATAGCATGTCATAGATGTGGGTATTGTAGAATAGATACTAAAATAGACAAAAGCAAAACTGAGATTAATAAAGTTTTGGTGGTGAAAGAAAATGGTGAAAATAAATCCAAACTGGACATTATGGAATGAGATAGGATTTAAGATAACTATGCTTAAATGTAGATTCTCTTTACTAAAGTCAGATCTATATCACAAAGCTATGCGTAGAAAGTTCTGCAGACATGGCTATCATAAACTAACTACTTGTGCAGAAGGACATGGCAAACAAGATAAGAAAAGAAGAATGAGAATGTCCTGGTTTAGATACCTAAAATGTGCACATTGTAATTTCATATTCTTCGCAAGTAAAGCTGATAAGAAAAGATATCAGAAGATGAAAGCTGAAGATGAATCTCGGCTAAAGACAGCGGTCTCTGCTATGATGGAACGGTTCTCGAGTGCAAAGTCGAAGCACTCTAAACGCGTCGGCAATCGTTCCAAAGGAGATGCTTCGGCCAGAGGATGAATCAAGAAGAACTTTTAGAATGGAAAGATTTGCAGCACAAAGCGTTCAAGTTACAGAGAGCTGTAGAGAAAATAAATTTACAAAGAAAAGAATTGACTAAAGAGTTGTTTAAAGTTCATAAACGACTACATGATTTGAAGGTGAAAAAATGAAACCATTATTCCTAAAGAAAGTTGATAGAAGCAAACTACCGAAAGGAGGATGCTTGATGTCAGAAGATGACTTAGGATATAGAGGTTTGTTTGGAATCAGATGGGGATGGTTGAAGTTCAAATGGGATATGTTTGAGATGATGTTTATAATTAAACACAAGTGGTATTCAAGTTTGAAATGGAACATCAGAAAATTAAGATACAAGTCTTATGTTGATATGAGGGGAGACTTTTATATCAGAGATAGATTATTATTCAAATCAAAAAAAGTAGGAGTGGTAAGATGATTGATGCATTCATAGAAGGAGCAGGAGCATTTGTTTTATTATTAATTATTTATGTAATTGGTGCTTGGAAAAAGTTTGAATGGGTAACAAACATCAAATCATTTTCAACCTTATTAGTCATATTTACTTTCTGTGTTATGGCAATCAGAGGAGTAGTAGATCCTAAGGACTTTATGTTAATCGTTTCAATTATAATGAACTTTTATTTTTTATCGGACAAAAAGGAAGGTGATAAATGATGGCAGAAATAAAATTTGCACATGACTATCCAAAACTTTGGAAACAAACTGAAGCAAGACTTATAGAATCAAGGACTATTAATGGAAAGAACTTACATAAAGATCTGATAGAATATGATACTAAATTTATCGTGGATGAAGAAGTAAACAGTGTTGATTATTATCAACTTCCAAAATCAGAACTCATACAACTTATTTTTTTAGGGAATAATGGAATACCTTTTTGCACATTAAGAAGATATACTCCTGACAAAGAAGTATATTATCACAGACTTATTGGTTATGATTTTAAGATAACCATAACAGGTGATTCAAAATGAAACTCAAAATAGGAATGGATGATGCAACAAGAAGCCAAATCATAGGATCTTGTGTTATTGCTATGGTCATAATCAATCCAGGAAGTATGAGAAGACTTAATTCTTTAGGCGTTAAAGATAGCAAACAACTGACAAGAGAAAAAAGAGATATGATAGTAACTCATATGTTAAAGAATAAAATTGTAGAACATTATTATGTTGCAAGAATTAGTCCAGATATGATAACTGGAGAACATAACCTTAATGATTTAGAAATGAAAGCTATGATTGAAAGTTTGAATACTTATCCAGAATTTTGGAAGAATGAAATTTACATAAATAACTTTGATGTTTCCAGACCTGCATTCTTTGAAAGACTTTTCAAATTTACTCCAAGAAATCTTAGAAGAAATACAGATATGCAAATAGATAAATGGACTGTAATCCCTGACTGTGATAAGAAACATAAAGTCTGTTCTCTTGCTTCAATATTCGCAAAGCATTTTAGTGATTTAGAGTATGATGATATTAGAAGGGTGTATGGTGATTTTGGAACTGGAGATCCATCAGACATAACTACAAAAACTTTTGTGTTGAATAATCCTGATTGCCCACATATCAGAAAAGCACATAAGGATATAATAAATTTGGGGAGTGTTGAACATGCAAAACAAAACAAGGAAACCAGAAAGGAGATTCAATCCAAGGCAGAGATTCGAGGATGAAGAAACAGTAGAGTGTATTAAGTGTCATAAGCAGATGCACATAATATCATTTAAACAGAAAGAGCTAAAGCCATCTGACACCAAAACAATATTTAAATGTAAATGTGGAAAGAAAATGTTAAGGCTTGAAATATGGCCGCAAGGAGGTAATGAAAATGGTAGACAAAGAAGTGAAAATAAGTATCCCAAAATTATTGAGGGAAATAGCAAACAAGTTCGATATGGAGATGGTTCCAAAACCAAAGAAGAACCCAGAACCGGAACTTCCAAAGGACAGTAAGAAGTATGAGGATATGGATTCCAAAAAGTTATCTATGGAATTAAAAGACCTTGACTTAAAAAAACAAACTTTAGAAGCACAAGATCTAAGAATAAGAGATATGGTTATCAAATTTATGAATGACCAAAGATCTGAAGAGTTTACTGCAAGTGTTTTTGAAGGTGGAAGATTTGATCCAAGAAGAATGAGAATACTTGATAGAGAGCTGGTATTAACAAGTAATCTGAGAAATTATGTATCTGCATTACTTACAAAAGCCCTTGAAGGTGAGATGACTGAAAAGTTCTGTGCTATAAACACGCAGCTTAAAGGAGTAGTAACTTCCTTATCAGTGCAGCCAACTCATGTTGGAGATAACTTGATGGTAACTGTTGGAGGACAAGCAGACTTAGCAGAACCAGAAGTTAAAGAGCAAGTAGTTGGTGTTACAACATCAGAAAGCATAGGTAAGTTTTCAAAGAAATGAAACTGAAAGATGAGCATATACAGCATCACTGCCAAATTCAATCCAGAGTTATCTATACTCAAATTGCTTAATGACAGCCCAGATGGATTAAACATCAAGATGATTTCAAAAGAAGTAGGAATACATTGTTCGTGGGTTGTCAAGCATTTGGATAGTTTGGTAGCTAAGAGTAAACTAAAATCCATTAGAGTAGGAAAATCAAAGGTGTTTTATGTTGGTTAATATGCAGAAATATTCCAAACATGAACAGAAAGAAATGGTTTTGTTAGTGATAAAGAAACATACTTTGGGTGTAACCTTTAGTGGATTATTGAAAAGTATTGCTAAGAAAAGAAGTGGAGGATCCTACTATTTTTTCAAAGGATTGGTAAGTGAATTAGTAGAAGAAGGCAAGGTCAGGAAGATTGATTATGGCAATGCTAAACTGTATAAGGTGGTGAAAGATGATAAACGAATTAAGAAATCCTGAGATCCTTAGAAAACTTGGAGAATGGAAAGGTGCAGGCCAGACATGGAAAACTATTAAAGTAACTCTTGAAAGAGATTGTGGAATTAAAGCAAGTCTTCCTGCAATACAAAACGCATATGATGTTTACTCTGCAAGAAGTTCAGAGATAATAGCTGGTGATGAAAATCTAAAAGCAACTCTTAAGGAAGCAGTGCTTGATACAGCTAATCAATTAAAAGAGATTAACAATATAATGAGAGAGATTATAGCTGATGCTAAAGGAAAACCTGAAAGCAAGATTGCTGCTGCAAGAGAGGTCCTTAATCAATTATATTTCCAAGAGAAGTTATTGAATAGGATGATGACTGGATTTAATATGCAAAGTATCAGTAAGATAGAATACACTAAAGTAAGCGTAAATAATTTGGAAGAACTTGAGAAGGCAGGTTACATTAAAGTTATTAAAAGACCTGGAGAATTTATTGACATAGGTGAAAAAGTAGATGAACATAACGATAACAATCCCGAAGAACCTAGCCAGGAGAACCCTGAATGAATATGAAGTGGCTAAGAAAGATGGCCATGACTTATACTTCAGAGTTTCAACAACTCCTAAAAGGTTAGAGAAAGGAGACAAATGTTTTGTCATAGTTAGAGATAAAATTATTGGATATCATATCGTTAAAAGGTTTGGATTTTGTGCTGGCTTTGAATGTGAAATCACTGGTGAGTTTTGGGATTCAGGTAACTTCATTGTAAGAAATGGAACAACTTGGTGTCGTCTCAAAGAACCAATAAAATCTAAGAGCCATCGTAACTATCGATATGTGGAGTTGGACAAATGAGTATGCAAGAAAGTTTAGATGAAGAAGATAAAGAAGCAATAATGAAAATAATAAAGAAGCATAACATAGATTGTGATGCTCAAGAATGTTGTGTTGCAGATGATGGAACTAAAGATGTTTATCATAGAGAAGTATCAATACATATATCTGATTATGATGATGAGTCAGAAGAATTTGAAATGTATTTTCAGGTGGACTAATGATTAAGACAATAATAAAACAAATTAAAGCTTATTGGAAATTATACAAAGCCAGTTTGACTGGAAGATGGGGGGATCTCAAAATGAATAGAAAAAAAACATTAACCGAAACAATAAGAAGTTTGAATATGAACGCATTAAAAAAATTTGTTGAGGCTCTAAGTGCAGGAATGGAATTTGATATGGGGAAAGAGATAATACTTTCAAGATATGGAGATGATGAATGGATAGAAGCAATTAGGAAGAAAGATTGGAAGAAGATAAAGAACATGTATACTTCTACAAGATTTGAAACAGTAGCTAAAGTTGGAAAATTAATAGGGGAAGCAAGATTGGAGATTTCAAAATGACATTCAAAAATTATAGGAAGAAGCCTGTAGTTATTCAGGCAAAGCAGATGGATGAAGCATTCACAGTTTCTACTTTAGAGAATAGAAGCGGTGAAGTGCAGCATGGTAAAGCAGGAGACTATCTAATCATAGGAGTTAGAGGAGAGAAGTATCCATGTGATAAAGAGATCTTTGAAGAAACATATGACAAGATTGCTATATGTGAAGTTTGTAAAGAAGAGTTTGTGAACAATACTAAATTGTTGATTACTGTATGTGAGAAATGTAGAAGTGATATGGATTCAACAACTGGAGGGTAAAATGGAACTAACTAAAGATGATTTTTATGAGATTGAAAAAGCATTGGATGTGTATGCTGGATTTATCAATACAGAACTAAATAAATTTTGTCAAACAAGCATCCATTACGAAGCAATAAACAAAGACAAAAGTCCATTAAACAAAGCAATTGTTGGTTTAAAGGATGCTAGTGATAGAATAAAAGAGATACGAGATAAATTACAAACAAGGAGGAATGAAAAATGAAGATCTTAGATGTTGGTGGTTGTGTTAATCCCTACAAGGAAGCTACACATATAATTGATGTATTACCTAAACCTGCAGACTGCAAGGTTGAATATATACAAATGGATGTATGCTCAGGTCAATGGCCTTTCAAAGATAATGAGTTTGATTTTGTTTATTGTTCTAACTTATTGGAAGATGTTAAGGATCCTATCAGAGTTATTAATGAAATGAATAGAGTTGGAAAGAAAGGTCAGATAATAGTTCCTACTCCTTATCTTGAATGTAGAAAAAATGTTGATACTTGGCCAGGTAAAGAAAAGTATGGTGGCTTTATACATCATAGATGGTTATGTTTCTTTGATGGAGAGAAGTTAAGATTTATGCAGAAGACTCCTATTGTTTCAGTTTATGATTGGACAAAGAATATGTCTATGGAAGAAGTTGGAAAGCAAGGTTTCTATAATATAAATTGGGGAGATGAGATACTTGCAGAAGAAATAGTTTATGCTGATTGGAATCAATGGTATAAAATATTATCAGAGTTTTTTAAGATTAACCCGGAGGTAGAAAAATGAAAGAAGGTGAAAAGCAAGAGAAGGAAGGATTGATGATTGGATTTATATCAAATGGGATGGTTCCTACTAAATGGATGATGAGAATTAACGAGCTTGGTGCTGGTATTCCATCAGGAATGTTTTGGAAGTTTTGTTGGTATGAAGGTAAAGACTATAAAGAAAAAGGTGGTTATGCAAAAGCAAGACAAAAAGTTGTTGAACAAGCAAGAAATAATAATTCTAAATATCTTATGTTCTTAGACACAGATGTATTCCCACCACCAGATGTGATCACAAAGTTAATGTCACACAACAAGCCAATAACTTGTGGAATATATTATATGAAAAGTTCTCCAGCACAACCTGTTATATTTAAGAAGATGGGCTCTGGACCTTATTGGGATTTCCCAGTAGAAGAACTAATAGAGATTGATGGATCAGGACTTGGTTGCACTCTAATTGATATGGATGTCTTTGATAAGTTTGAAGAAAAAGGATTACCTTTCTTTGATGAGAATTGGTTACATGTGAAAGAAGATGGAAGCAAAGTTAGAGTTAAAGTTGGTGAAGACCATTACTTCTTTATCAAAGCTAAGGAGTTAGGTTATCAAACATATTGCGACACTTCTATCTTATGTGATCATTTAGATACAAACACAGGAGTAATATTTCCAGGGGAAGAAGAGGTAACAAAGATAAGAGAAAGAGTTTTAAAGAAGAAAGGACAAGGACAAATAATAGATAAAGAGAAGATACTCTTTGACTTAGATCCTGACAAAAAGACTATAGTGTTTTATAATGCAACCCCTTCTGAATTTTCCGGGGATGAGTTAGAAAGACGAGGAGTTGGAGGATCTGAAGGAGATATCATTAACTTAGCTAAGATATTTGCTAAACAATATAATGTTATTGTATTCTGTAATTGTCCAAGACAAGGTATCTTTGATGGAGTTAGATATGTGCATGCAGAGAATACTGAGTGGATGAAGAAGTTTAAAACAGATTTGTTTGTAGCTTCTAGGAACACTCACTTGTTAGCTGATGTAAACTTCAAAGAATACTTTAATGTAGAGAAGGTTTGTCTATGGACTCATGACTTAGCAGAAAGTTATGTCTTTGATAAACTACCAAAAGCTTTGCCAAACATAGACAGAATATTTACTTTGACTAAATGGCACACTGATAATATCAGAGCAAGATTTAGAGATATAACTGAAGACAAATGGTTTAATGCAAGAAATGGTGTTGATGTAGAACTTTACAAAGATGAAGTTGAGAGAAACCCATTCAAGCTGATTTATAGTAGCACACCATTTAGAGGATTGGATGTATTGTTGGAGGTCTTCCCTATGATAAAGAGTATGGTTCCACAAGCAGAGCTTCATATCTTTAGTTCTATGAAAGTTTATGGAAATCATAACATGGATGAAGATAAGAAGTTCCAAGAGCTTTATGAGAAAGCACAGAAGATAGAAGGAATAACATATCATGGAACTGTAACAAGAAGAGAATTAGCTAAGCATATGAAAGAGTCAGCTGTTCTTGCTTATCCAAACCACTATCCAGAAACTTGTTGCATTACAGCTATGGAAGCAGTTACTGCAGGAACACCAATAGTGTCAAGTAATTTAGCAGCTCTTCCAGAGATTGTTCCTCCAGGTTGTGGATTCTTAATTGATGGCGACTCACACTCTGAACCTTATAAGAAAGCATTTATAGAAAAGGTAGTTGAGTTGTTGAAGAACAAAGACATTTGGTATGAGATGCATAACGCATGCAAAGGACATGACTTCTCTTGGGACACAATAAGTAAAGAGTGGGTTAAGGAGTTCTTTCCAGATGATGTAAACAAATTTGCAAAATCAGTTACAGAAAAACCTAAACTTAAAATGGAGAAAGCAGTTCAAACAAATAGAGATAACATTAACACCCCTGAATATTGGGATAGGCAATATAAGTTTGAAGATGATAAAGGCATAGACCAAAGGAGTGATCCAAGAAGATGGAATCTATTAGCAGATAAAATCAAAGATGGAGATACAGTCCTTGATTATGGTTGTGCTAAAGGGGAGTTCCTTTCATTCTTGAAAACCAAATTGCCAAAGAGTAGTTTCTATGGGGTTGACTTTAGCAGATATGCAATAGAGCAAGGAATGAAAAGAGATTCTGATTTGAGATTAACTAATAACATACAAGGATTAGGAATGGAAATGAGAGACCATTACTTTGATGTTATAACTTCTCAGCACGTCATAGAACACTTTGATGATCCATCTCAGTTCATCAGGGATATGAGGCAATTGCTTGTTAAAGATGGAACTCTTATGTTAGTTATTCCTTTAAATGATGATTGGATAGAGCATGTAACTATTTGGCAAATATCTGATGTTATGGATTTGCTGAATAAGTTTGACTGCACTTACCAGTTACACCATAGGAAACTGACAATAAGAAAAGCAGCTAACAACAAAGACTATGTTGAAGAGATAATAGCATACATTAAATTTAATAGTGGTGATACTAAATGAAAATAAAGAGATGTTCGAAGTGTGGAAGAACCCAACAAAGTGGAAATTATTGTTTGGATTGTGGACAAAAGTTAGAAGAAGTAGTAACAAGCCATGTTCAGTTCAAGAAGATGAGCACGAACAGAACAGCAGACCATCTAAAAAGAGATGTAAGGAATTGGCTAGGAAGAATAGGAGTTCAACAACCAGACATAATAATAAACACAAGTAATGGGGCAAGTATTCAATACACTTTAGCTGAAGTTGTATATACTTTTTCAAGTGTGTTACAAGATAACATAACAAACAATCTTGCAGCTGTCGAACAATTCTTACACCACAGAGTTATAGGAATAGAACGAGGAATAGAAACAATAGAACAAGCATTCAAAGGTTATGAAGCTTTACCAAGCCCAGAAGATTTAGATCCGTATCGTGTCTTAGGTTTGCATGAAGAAGCAGATAGAACAGTTGAAAAAGCAAAAGTCCAATTTAAGATATTGGCAAGGAAGTATCATCCAGATATAAACAAGAATGAAAATGCAAGATCTGAATTTGAAAGAATAAAGATAGCAATAGATATGATTGAAAAAGATGCGACCAATACGCCACTCCGCCAAAAATGATTGTTGAAAAACAGATAAAGGACCAGATAAAGAGGTATCATGATCAGAAGGCTAAATTAGACTCTTTAAGGGCATTGTTCATAAAGCCCAAGAAAAGACATGATACAGCTATTTTGTTGGCTAGTTTAGCCTTTATCTTTCTTGTATGTGTTCCTGCAGCTATCTGGATAGTATTTGGCCTTACAGAAGATATGACAATACATAAGACGCAGTATATTGACCGAACAGTAACAAACAAACCAATAACAGAACAGCACATCCACCCCACCACATACAACACAACTGTTGTAAACAAAACTGTTGTAACCTATGCTCAACCAGAATACACATCTGATTGTATGAAAATTGAGGCATTAGATTCTGATGGTAATCCATCTGGAAGATTCTCTATGCAATGCAGGAGGTTAATCAAATGAAACAAATATTATTTCTTATTCCATTATTATTTCTATCTGGTTGTTGTATGGATCTCCAGGAGTTAGCATGTAGTTGTGATAATGTTACAGCTGAAGTAAATTCAGAAAATAATGAAGAGGTGTTAAGTATGTATGAATATCGAGCAAGACTCATAAGAGTTGTTGATGGAGACACAATGGATGTGGATATAGATCTTGGATTTGGAATACATTTCCAGGAACGAATAAGACTTGCAGGAATA
>Ga0307375_10005470_pt1 | contig 11915 bp, 10 predicted proteins | sample TR1MG_FD_202531 | JGI IMG/M metagenome (GOLD analysis project Ga0307375, IMG submission 202531) | Soil microbial communities from Risofladan, Vaasa, Finland - TR-1 | ecosystem: Environmental > Terrestrial > Soil > Coastal area > Acid sulfate soil | place: Finland: Risofladan, Vaasa | collected... | reverse complement strand
CAGAAGCTGGGGCTACGCTTGGGGGTCCAGGACGAGATGTTGCAGAAGGGGGTGCTGCTCGTGGAGGTCCTTGTCTTGCACCATCAGGCGCAGTTGTCCTAATTCCTCCCTCTAATTTTGCAGCTAATGCACTCACTTTATCTGTTGTAACTTCAAGTTCTTTTGGTTCAATTTTAGTAGTTACAATGAGATTGCTAATCCAGAGTTCTTCAATTTCTTTATTGAATTTCTCTATAGCATCTTTATCATTGAATTTCTTCTTTTTAAGTTCTTCTAGGATGACTTTTTCAAGCCTCGCATTAACATTATTCATAAAAGGCGAAAGTTTCAGGTTTAAAGTTTTAAGTTTAACATCATATTCCTCTGGATTAAGTTTCATAAATTGATGCAGTTTCCGATCTGCATTAAAATTTATAATATTGATCAAAATATTTTGGCTTTCTTCCAAGAACGCATCAACAAATTTGATAGGTGGTATTTGATGGCTTTCAAAAATATTGAATAACGGCGCATTATTCAATTTGGCAGTCTCAATATATTTCATAAATTCGAATTTGAGTTGCTTTTGCAAAGGTGCTAGGCGTTGATCAGCCTTCGGCGGAATATTAATTTCATCTGCGACTTCGATCTCCGCCTCTGCTTTGCGTCCTTTTCCTAACTGACTGTATAATTCATAGACTCCGGGGCGACTCAAGTAGCCGATTAAACATTCTTTGAATTTATCAACATCTAGTTTAACAATACGCGACATAATCAATTCCGATATGTGCGTACCTAATCCAAGAGGTATTCCATTAAATAATACCAATAAAGTTTCAAGCCCTTCTTTTTTCTCCTCAATAACTCGGTTAAGAAACCATTTGGAGGTATTTTCAAATATCTGTTTAAGGATAGTAAGATGACTAATTTCTTCCTTTTTTCCTTTCTTTGCTTCTGCCTTAGCTTTTTTCTTACTTAGTTTCTTCCCCTCTTCCTGTTTTACTTCTTCCGGAGCTTTTTTCTCCTGATCGAATTGAGGGATTTTAAGAGGCTCAAAAATTAATTGTATGTTCTTTTTTAATTCCTCATTAGTAACGGCTTGGTCTGTTTTATCTGGTAATAACTTAATAACATTTTCAATTTTATTTAATGTATTAATATGTTCTTTCGTTAATGGCTCTCCCTTTTCGAGCAAATGAGAAATTTGTGCAATAATAAAAAATAATAACGGTTTTTCACTAATTTCCGTAATAATTTTTTCTAATTTTTCCCGTTTCTCTTTTGAGATTAAAGTCTTCTTTTCACTTTCCCCTAATTGAATGGCTTCCTCGATAATTGATTTAGCTTCATTAATTACCTTCATAGCTTCTTTTTGGGATAGTTCTCCGCCTAAGCTTAATCGATATATGGCGTCTAGAACCATTTCAAGAGTTTGGACACCTTCAGGACCAAAAGTCATCGACTTTCTTTCTTCATCAAGGCGCTGCTTTTTGAACACCCACGATTTATACTCATTGCGCTTTTTTTCAACATCTGGTCGAAGAAAGTTCAAGGTTTTTTCAATACTCTGTAATTTTTCATCGAGGATTGGGACATCTTTAACTGAATTGATTAGAAATTTCGGACTTAAACCACAGGACATTGCACCATAATATCTCATATTTAACCACAAAGCCATGAGTTCTGCAACATTTTTCTGTGAAATACCCTTCTCAATAGCCAACTCGAGTATATTTTCGGTGGTAAAGCCCTCACGGATTCCTCTTGGGGTCCGATTCAATATTTCTTGACAATCATTTAATTTATTTGGTGCAAAAATCTGGAAAAAGGTTAAGAGGCGCTGCTGAAACTCTAGAGCCTTCATTCTATCTTCCAATGGTCCTAATTTGGTGTCAACCATTTTTAATTGGTTTTCTATTGCTTGTAAAAAGTGTTCTGGCTTTAATTGCTTGAATCTCTCAATTTCTTTTGTAGTTTCCGCACTTGGAAAATATTTTCTCCAGAACTCATTAATATTCATTTCTTGAAAAGGCCAAACTACGGTATCTTTCTTTAATAATGCACCCACTTTCCGAAGTGCTTCAAGCAGATCCTTAATATCCTTAACTTCTTCTAACACTTTTCTTATCGTCCAAACTTATCGTATTACTTATTAATATCGCCCTACTACGAATAAAGTCTTGTATTATGAATGTAATAGCATAATTTCATTTAAATATTTTTTAATTAATTCATTAATTTTTTTATTAAATAGATAACAAATATTGCGGTATTATCCGTTGAAAAAGGAATGAATAGCCCGGCCCGGATTCGAACCGGGGTCCAGGGGTTTCTCTCATACTACGAGACCAGAGCCCCCGATGAATGGCCTTAAGAATTTGACCGCTACACTACCGGGCTTCATTTTCATTTTTCTAACATCTTCAAGAGTCCCGGACATAAATAATAAACGAGTTGCCGCCAATCCACATCAATCAATCGTCTTCGTTCCAGCCACCGTAGGTAAGCACGAGTTTCATAAGTACTTTTTCCCAATTCTTTTGCAACTATTTCCACCCCTTGAACTTCGCCATGATGCTTATGAAGAGTTTTAAGGATTGGCAATACTTTATCAACTAATTTTACGACAACCTTTAGTAAAACACGTTCCACGTCGTCGTAGTCCATCGCAGAAATCGGATAAAGCGGTCCATCTCCAATAAATTTAAAAAATTTCTTGAGTTTCTCAGGAGTTCGAGTATTTGGGAGATCCATTTTATTACACGCAAAAATATAAGGTATCTTCAATGGGGATAAATAAGTTTCAATCTCTTCATAGAGATATTTGACGCGGTAATCCATCAATTCGTCTGCTGCGTCAATTAAAAATATGACTGCATCCGCTCCTTTCGAAACTATACGTCGAATAATATCAAAGCGAGCTAATCCTGGGGTTCCGAACAGACTTAATCGTAATCCCTTCAGCTCCACTATCCCAAAGTCCATTGCCACAGTGGTCTTATCGTCTTTTCCTCTATCTATATTTACCGCTGGGCGTTCACTCCGACTACACGCCGTCCGGACGAACGTGGACTTTCCTGCATGGTATTCGCCTGTGATCAAGATTTTCATCCATTATTTCCCCAAAAAGGTCTTTTTAAAAAAATATATTAGCGATGAGATATAAATTTTTGCGGAAATTAAAGACAACGAAAAAAAAAGGGGATTTATTTCTTCTTGAGAAACCGGTCCCAAATATAGCCATAAACATCGAACAGGATGAGAATTGCAATTGAAGTAATTATCAGACAGAAGATCAGAAGGTCAAAGTCAGTTGGTACGTGTCCGAAAAGTGCTTCTAAATTGATCACGAAGTCACTCATCCACGGCCATGTCCCCGGTAATGCTTGCCCATTTAAGAAGAAATACATGAAATCTTCAAGCGTGCTATATTGAATGAGCATTCCTGCCATGAAGATGTTCCAACTTTGGCGTCGGGTTCCACCACCAAATTTCCAACCTATTGCAATTAAGAGATAAAGAAAGACGGAGAATAATCCCCAGAAGAATAAATAATACAAGAATTTATCAACGAATGGATCCACACCCAATATAAGAATTGCTAATGGCGCAAGTATGGCTGCAAATAGAACGATTATAATTATATAACGTAACTTTAGACTCTTTGGCTGGAGAATAAATGCAGGAATTAACCCAAATAAGCCCAGCTGAAGGAAGAGAAGGAAGCCAGGAGGCTGTTCAAGGACAACATAAAAAATTACTGGAATCCCATTTGCGATTGCATATAAAATAAGTGCAATAATGAACCATTTCTTATCAGACTCCCCTTTTTCATGTATTTGATTGCCAGCAAAATACATAAACGCAATGGGTAATACAAGCCCTAATGTTAACAAAATGCCACACAACCAAAAGATTTGGAAACCTATTCCTAGTTCTGGATGTTCTGCACCCCAGTCAACTTTCGCAGTTATGGCGACAATTCCGATAAATATGCCAAGAATAATTAATTTTTTCCACCATTTTTCATTATTTTCAGACAATTAACACTTCCTCCAATTTTTTCGTTATAATTAGAGAAATCAAAGAGATTTTAAATATTATACCTGAAATTAATATGAAATTATACATCAATTGATTTACACTTGAAAGGACCGAATGGAGAAAATAACTTTGAAGCTAGAAAAAATAACCATTCCAATCAAACAGATCTTACCTGCAGCTATAAAGGATTTGGGGAAAGACGAGTATCAAACTGAAATTCGTCTCCATCCTTTATTAAAATGGTTTTGGGCTGCGATATCCACAGCTCGGGCAGATTATAAACCGTATATTATACCGAAAGACCTTGAACAAGAGATAATGACGCCACGCGTCCACTATTTTACAGATCCCATTAAATATACCCCAAGGGATCCGATTTATAATCAGTTACAGATCAATGATGCTGTTTGCTTCCCAAATCTATGGTCTTGGGCACAAATGGCTATCTGTCGAATCACTGGAAGTAAAGAAGAATCTATTTTTCTAAAAGATATAAAAATAAATCAATTTTTTGATGCGTTTCGATGTGTTCAGAATTATTTTCAAATTCAATCTGATTCCAAACCAAATGAGACCTTCTACCCTACCATTAATATGAATTATCTGCGTCCCTCCGCATCTTCTGTTGTTCATCCCCATTTTCAAGTGTTAAATCTTCCAATTACTCCTCCCCTCTTAGCCTTAATACTCCAAGAATGCAAAAAATATCACCAAAAATATCATCACGATTTTTTTAATGCCTATATGGAGCATGAACGTGACGGACCACGCTGGGTTGGTGAAATAGGAACTGGGGATGATTGTATTTCTTGGGTATCACCTTGGGCACCTCTCGCAGGAACGGATGAGGTACTCTTCAAATCTAGCTCACATTCTGCATTTCCGCTACCAGAAAGGACTTGGCAAAATATAGCCGAAGGATTACATAAAATATTTATTGGGTACCACGAGCTAGGCGTACGCTCAGTTAATATGATTATTTGCTCCGATATTTTTAACACCGAAAATAAATCATTTCGGGTTTTCGGGATGATTTGGTCAAGACCCCTCAAAAATTTAGATATAAGCGATCATGGCTTTGCTGAACTTGGCTATAAAATTACCTTAACGTTTCGGGCCCCTGAAATGGTTGCAGAAACCTTAAGAAAACACTGGTAATATGTAAAATAAATTATATTATTTTTGGATGGCTTCAGCTAGACTCGTTAAGAAATCAGCGATTAATTGTTTTGCCTTGTTGATATCATTTTGAGCGAGCGTATCATGGATAAATTTTAAAAAGCTCGCTAATTCCCGGGTTTTGATCGTTACAAATTTCTTTGCTTCCAATTCGCTTAACGTAGTTACATCCTTCTCAACACTTACAAGTTTTGGAATATCGCTCATATTTTTTTCCTTTTTAATTTCTATTAATTTCTATTACTGCTTTTATTTTTTATTTTATTAAATTTATTTTCAACTAAAAGCAATTACTTAAGAATTATAAATAATAGTATCATAAATTTTTTTGTTAGTAGAAATTGGTGATGTAGCTTGAGCAAAAAAGTTCCAAAGGAAATCCTTCCAAAGATTCGGCATTTATTCAATCGATTAACTCGCAAACCTCGTTTCTTATATAAGGCATGTGGCTTCACTGATGAAGAACTCGATCGTCCTCTCATTGCGGTAGCAAATAGTTGGCAAGAGAGTGGTCCCGGGCATATTCACTTACGAGATATTGCAGATGCGGTAAAAGCGGGGATTCGCATGGCAGGCGGAACTCCGGTCGAATTCAACGTAATTGGTCCCTGTTCTGCATTCGGGTCAGATTTCCGGTATGATTTACCGCAAAGGGATGCGATTGCAGATTCGATTGAGATTCAGATTAAAGGTGGACTCAATTGTGATGGGCTGGTTTGTATTTGTACTTGTGATAAAAGTGTCCCTGGCATGTGGATGGGTGCTGCACGACTCAATCTTCCCACTATATTCATCACAGGTGGCTCTGCCTTGCCCGGGAAAGTTAGAGGCGAGACAGTTTGCTTTCCACCAGATTCAGAAATTTTATTTGAGTATCTTAATAAACTAGCCAAGAATGAAATTACTTCCGAGGAATTTAATGAATTTTTTGTAGATTTGGAGGATAATTGGCTATTAGGATGCGGTGCTTGTCCAATGCTTTCTACCGCTGAAACAACCCAAATCTTAACAGAATCTCTTGGGCTTGCATTACCCTATTCCTCTATGGCGTTTGGGGCTGCAAAGATACGATTTGCAAAACAATCTGGCATGCAAATTATGAACTTAGTAGCAGAGAAATTAAAATTTTCTAAGATCGTAAATGAAAAAAGCATAGAAAATGCTATTCGGGTTTTGAATGCCCTTGGTGGTGGAACTAATGCAGTAGTTCATCTGCTTGCACTAGCGTACAATTTAAAATTATCTTCCATTAATTTTTCTCTTTTTGACCGCCTGAGCCGAGAGACCCCCTACCTCTGCTCCATTGAACCAAATGGCCCCTACTCTACAATCGATTTTGAGAATGCAGGAGGTGTCCCTTTACTCCTACAGGAATTGAAAGAACTTCTTCATCTCGATGTTAAGACCGTTACAGGGAAAACGCTCCGCGAGAATATAGAAAACTTTTCTTTTAGAAATATTCAAATTAATCGCGATGTTATAGCATCAATCAAAAATCCAGTTGCGCCATTTGGATCAATTGCGGTTTTATATGGAAATTTGGCACCGAATGGGGCAATTACTCGCCTCTCTGTGAAACGGAAATCTAAATTTGAGACCTTCGAAGGTCCCGCAAAATGCTTCGATTCTGCTGAAGACGCACTTTTCGGATTGTTTGATGGTAAAGCTAATTCAGGGGATGCAATTATTGTCCGGTATGAAGGTCCCAGAGCGGCTGCTATGAGCGAAATATTAACTGTGGTAATTGCAATTAATTTTTTAGGAATTGAAGATGCTGTTATTATAAGTGATGGGCGTTTCTCAGGAGCTAGTTATGGTCTAATGTATGTTGGTTACGTTACTCCTGAAGCCTATATCGGTGGTCCGCTTGCAGCTGTTCGCGATAACGATATTATTAGAATCAATGTGAAAATTCGATCCATAGATGTCGCACTTTCTCCAGATGAACTTGAGGCTCGCCTAAAATCCTGGCAACCCCCGAAAATGAAACGCATTAAAGGTGTGCTAGCCATCTGGGCACAAATTGCGGAACAAGCAGATAAAGGAGCTGTATTAAAGACATTTCTCTAATTATTAAAAATTTGACCAAGGAGATAATTAAATGAGTTATGATGCAATAATTTGTGGTGCTGGTGAGGGTGGTCTATTTACTGCGGCCATCCTAGCAAAACAAGGTTTAAAAACCTTAGTTTTAGAGAAAAAATCTCCTATTGGAGGACGGGCTATGTGCATTGAATATCAGCCCGGCTATATTGTCGATTATGGAATCCATTCTATTCGCTATGGGAAAAAAGGTATTATCCCAACTATTTTTCAGAAGGATCTTGGAATAAAATTAGAATTAATTGATTATGGTCATGGAAAACTCTTTCAAAAGGGCGAATGGGTTCGTATGCCCACTGGCATTAAGGATTTTATGACAACCAATTTGCTTACAGATGTGGAGCGCGAAACGTTTATTCCACTTTTTATGGATATTATTAAATTAAAAATAGAAGATTTTCTAGATGTCAGTATTGCGGCTTACTTTAAGGATAAGATTCAAGGCGAAAATCCATGGAATTTGATTCGATTACTTGCCGCAGCATTAATGGTTACTCCAGAGATTGAACGCGCCTCTATGGGTGAATTGATTTATGGGCTTAAAGAAGTTATTAGTGCTGGTAAAGGTGCTACCTATCCCCGTGGAGGTTGGAAGGGGATTTTCGATAAATTGATAGATATAATCTCAGAGAATGGCGAAATTCGAAATAATACTGCAGTTAATAAAGTTTTAATATCCAATAAAAAGGCAGAAGGAGTTCTCCTCGAAGATGGCACAAAAATCTCTTCTGATTTAGTAGTTGTCGCAATGCCTGCTCAACAAATTTTCTCTGTACTTCCGGAATCTGAATTTCCTACCTCTTTCACTTCATACTGTAAGAATCTTATACCTTCCAGTGGAATATCTATCGATCTGGGCTTGAAGGAGAAAGCCTCCGAGGATAATGGGCTAATTGCAGTTGATGATCCCATGTGTCTTGCTGCCTTTACCTCTAATATTGATCCCTCTACTGCTCCAGAAAATGAACAACTCTTCACCTTCCTCCAACACGTCCCAAATGAGGTTGCTATGAATAATAAAATAGCCAAACAACTTCTTGATAATATGGAGCAATTGATGAACCAAATGTATCCGGGCATTAAACAGAAAATTAAATGGAAACGCACTCTAATAATACCTGTAATGGATGGAGCAGTGAATTATATAGGACAAACTCGTGATAAACGTCCTCCAGTTAAATCTGATATAATAATGGGCCTTTACTTCTCTGGCGATACATACAATGGCCCAGGATTAGGCGGCGACATCGCCCCTAGCTCGGCACGTCTTTGTGCACATACCATATTGAATGATCTAAATAAGATTAAAACAACTACCAAATGATCAGACTAACTAATGGATCTTGAAGTTTCATGCCCTTTTATTGGATTGGAATATTGATTGCTCTTCTGAGTGGTAGTTCCAATAATTTTGGAATTGTACTCGAAAAGAAGGCGCTAAATAAATTACCTGAAGGAAAAAAGGTCGGGCGCCATTTATTGAAAAACCCCCTATGGCTGACAGGTTTTATTTTTAATATAGTTATTACAACTTTTTTAGGCTTCACAGCTCAACTGCTAATTGGACCAACGCTGGTGCCTGGATTAGAGGCTACCGGAATGATTATACTAGCGATTGGATCGCTGAAAATATTAAAAGAAGATATCAAAATACAAGAAGTAATGGGAATCCTTCTGATGATAATTGCAATTTTCTTCATCTCTTTCAGTAAATTATCAATCGATCTTAATACCTATAATTTAGCTACACTTGGTTTTTTGACAAGAAGTATTATTTTCACTGTAATTTTCATAATAGGATCCTTTATCCTAAAATTCTTAAGAAGAAAATATACACACTATAAAAGCATATTGTATGCATTAGATTCTGGCTTGATGTTTTGTCTAATTAATTTTTGGATTGCTCCCTTATTGGGAACAATCGATAATATCTTCTCAGGTAGTTTTCTCTTTACTGAATTAATATTATTCATACTGGCGATAGGGATTCTCATGATTGCCAACTATTTTGGAATTTTTTTACTACAAAAAGCATTGGAGATCGGACAAGCGAGTAATATGCGCCCGATTCAACAATCACCCATTCAAATAGTTCCTATTTTTTATTTTCTATTGATTTTTCTTCTCCCGCCCCCAAGTATTGTCTCTCTCCCGCTAATCATAAGTGGAATCTCTTTAATACTCATAAGTATGTATTTATTATCAAGAAGAGCTGCAAGTTTGGAAGCGATTAAATAAAGATTAAAAATAAAAAATAATTGATGATCTATGACAACAGAAAGAATTGAATGTTTCCTTTGTGGAAAAATGGAAAATGCTGAGACTATGAAGAAAAGCCTCTCATTTTACGTGAACTGGATCGAATATCTTCCAGGAAAATGGATGTGCCGCGCATGCAAGGAAACCAAACATGATAAGAATTTAATTAAGTATAAATTCCAATTGTTTTTTAACGATTCTAACTTACCTAAATAAGGACGTTTTGCTGACGTTAGATTTCCTCGATTAAGAGCAAAAAAAGGAAAAATAAATTATGTCTTCAGAGCCAGAAGGAATTTCACCTGAACTCTATTATAAATTAGTAACCCTTTCGGAATTAATTATCGAAAAAAATGATTTAATCGAAATTATTGGAGAAATAAAACAAAGAAAATCCAAAATTAGTCAAAAAATGCTAGATATTTTAATAAATAAATTTATTTCAAAAATTAATCTGATTGATAAGCAAATGAGTCGCACTGCTTCTGGTTTATCGTGTTCTGTCTGCCAAGATCCATTAGAATTAACTGATCCTGTCCTCGCATGCTTGTGGTGTGGATCCCCGGGACACCGGGATCATCTCCTACGATATATAAAGGAAGAGGAAGGCCATTGCCCTTCGTGTGGAGAATACCTGAAAGTGCATTATAAAAGCTCTATCAAAACCATTGCCCCTGATCCATTTAAAACAAGTGTGTATGCCCTTTCAGATAAGATACATAAGTTAAATATAATCTATAAGGAAAAACCTTTAGAACTTGATTCAGAAACGAAATGTCCTAAGTGTGAACGTGTAATTTCACCAGATTGGAATTTTTGCCGCCACTGTGGCACACGTTTAGAACGTTCCGAAAGCAATACTCCTATCCAGACAATTGCCTGTCCTCGCTGTGGACGGCCAGTGAAGATCTCATGGCGCCATTGTAGGCTGTGTGGCCAGCCGATTTGATTCTTTAATATTGTTCTGAGAAAAAAATTTTAAAAATTAGGAATTTTTCTGCAAAAATGAATCGAGTATAGGTAAAAACTCTTGTGTTACTTGGTAAATTTTACTACTTCCCTGCTTTGTTGCTAAAATGACCCCTGCGTTTTTCAGTTTTTGAATGTGCCAGCTCACAGCTTGACTGGTAGAGTTCAATTCTTTTGCAATATTACCGTGGGTTATGCCTCGCCCATTGTTTTGGTAGATGAGATCGAGGATTTTTGAGGTTTTTTCACGGTTTAAGAAGCACATCACAATCTGCTCTTCGGGAGCACCTTTATGGTTAACGAAAAATCGTTTATACCTTCCATCCTTTATAGAATTTATCAGGTTTGCATTCTCTAGCACGTAGAGATGGTACTGCACAACACCCATCTTTTTATCCATTATTCGACAGATCTCACGGAGATGGACGCCCTCATTTTCAACAATTACTTCGTAGATCTTTTGACGTGTCGATTGGTTCAACATAACTTGCGATGGGAATAAATTATAATTCGATATGTTTGTTGCTATGATAAAATAAATGAAGAATGCGCTTATTATCAACCCATCTGAGATTTGTATTTGATTTTGCGTAATTATTATTACTCCGACTGTATCTGTGTTTGGAAGGGGTGAAGACTGCATATCATTAATGATTAATTGCCCATTCTGAATAATACTTGGTACTTGCAGTTCTTTTGTGTTCACTGGTGTGTTATTCTTGGTTATGAATACAACCCCTACGTAGATTACATTCCAAACCAAAAATGCAAATAGCATCATAAGAGCTAACGCCATTCGCATCCTTTTACTACTTGCCGGCACCAAGATCTACCTGAATAAGACTTTCTTCCCTACTTTATCCACAACCCGGATACTATAAATATCTTCTGGAACGTTTCTTTTAATTCGTGATTTTAATTCAATAAATAAAGCAACTTTTTCTAAGATTATAAAAAAAGGGGTTTTTTTATGCGACGTTTCTTGCTTTTAATCTTTGGTTATATTCATTTTCTATCTTTTCGATAAAATTCAAGATATCTTCCTCTTCGAATTCATAATTCTTCATAAGACTCGCGATTAACGCACGAATATGGATTATTCCGGAGAGTTCTTTATCACAAGTCCGACCGAACTTAGGAGCACGACATTCGTGACATACATGAATTGCAAAATCCTGCAAAATCGGAGCAGTAATTGTTTTTCCTTGAATAAAATGAATCCCTGCCCGAGAGGAACCACAAGGAGAACATCTAACTCCCTCTATTTTCGAGATTTTTCCATCGATAAAATCTGTCTCGTAAATAGGGCGACCAAAATACTGAGCAAATGCATCTATTTCAGGGATATTAGTATTTGGCTCCAGAGAACACATTGTGGGGAG